>ERZ772881.640-NODE-640-length-37521-cov-5.227353_pt1 | contig 37521 bp, 33 predicted proteins | sample MGYA00580581_ERZ772881 | MGnify/ENA primary metagenome ERZ772881 (study PRJEB29015, sample SAMEA2737668) | human gut metagenome | biome: human gut; feature: human-associated habitat; material: faeces | place: China | collected 2012 ...
AAAGATTGGCAATGGGGTTGATATTCTCAATGAGAATGGCGGAGAGGTCGCCCACCAAAGAGCCCTCAACATTGTAATTAGGTGAATGACTCCCCCCTAAAATAAGCGATTTGCCGTCGAAGAGTCTGCTCTCGGGATGGTTGCGCAGATACAACGCCACCACGTCAGCGCCGCCTTTATAATGGATATTGTGAAGCCCCGCCACAGAAATAGGGATAAACTTCGACTTGTCATTAGTGGTTCCCGACGATTTGGCATACCATTTCACCAGCCCTGGCCACAGCACATTCTGCTCACCATGGCGCATACGGTCGATGTCGCCCTTGAGTTCTTCATAAGTATTGATGGGTACATTCTTTACAAAGCCTATGTAATCCTTGATATTCTCAAACGCATGTGCACGGCCATACTCAGTATCCATGCCTTTGGAGACAAGGTAACTAAGGACCGACCGCTGCAATTGCTCCGGCTCTGTGTAATGTCTGTCAAGTTCTTTCTGCCTTGGTAAAAAGAACTTGCCCGCTATCTTTGTAAGACTCATTTCTGCAAAAACTATCCTTTTATGGACTGCAAATTTAAGCCAAAAGTACGACAACAGCAAAAAAAAACATACTTTTATGGCAAAACGATGCCTAAATGTTGTAACTTTGCGTATAATAACAAAAAAGCAATATAACAACCTTTAATTCTTATGATGAACATCAAGCACATTATCGCATCTCTGTTGCTTTTGCTCACGGTGGTCGCCACTGCCAGAGCTCAAGCGCCAGACATGACGGTTCCTGTGGACACTGCTTTCCGCATTGGCAAGCTGCCCAACGGACTGACTTACATCATCCGCCACAACAATTGGCCAGAGCATCGGGCCAATTTCTACATTGCACAGAAAGTTGGCTCTTTAGAGGAAAATGAGGATCAGCGCGGTCTGGCCCATTTCCTTGAGCACATGGCTTTCAACGGTTCAGACCATTTCAAGGGCAATGACCTCATTGAGTGGTGCCGTTCAAAGGGCATCGAATTCGGAGGCGACCTCAATGCCTACACTTCCATTGACCAGACTGTATACAATATCGATAACGTGCCCACCAACACCGTTTCCACGCTCGACTCCTGCCTGCTTATCCTGCGCGACTGGTCGTGCGGGCTTTCGCTGGAGCAGAATGAGATTGACAAGGAGCGCGGCGTCATCCATGAAGAGTGGCGTCTCCGCACATCAGCTCAGAGTCGAATGCTTGAACGAAACCTTGAGAAGCTCTACCCAGGATCGAAATACGGTAAGCGCTATCCCATCGGACTGATGTCAGTCGTCGACAACTTCAAGCGCAAAGAGTTGGTTGACTACTATCATAAATGGTATCATCCCGACCATCAGGGCATCATCGTCATTGGCGACGTAGACGTGAACCGTACTGAGGCCGAAATCAAGAAGCTTTTCAGCAGCATCAAGAACCCACAGAATGAGGCCCAGATTATTGAGGAACCCGTACCCGACAACGCCAAGCCCATCGTCATCATCGACAAGGACAAGGAGTTCCAGCAGTCCGTCGTCTCACTGATGATGAAGCACGATCCCGTGCCCGACTCTCTCAAACAGCAGCTGACTTATACGCTCTCACAATACGTGAAGGGAGCTGCATTGGGCATGCTCTCCACCCGCTTCTCCGAGGCTGCACAGAAGGCTGACTGTCCTTTTGTGGACGCATCGGCCAGCGATGACGATTATATTTTCTCTAAGACAAAAGCTGCCTTTGACGTGGCCGTGACCCCGAAAGACATGAGCAAGACTGCCGAAGCACTCAAGGCTGCACTCATCGTCGTGAAGCAAGCCGCTGACTATGGCTTCACTCCTACTGAGTATGCGCGCTACAAAGAAAACATGCTCTCTTCGCTTGATAAGATGTGGGAGGGCCGCGACAAACGGTCCAACGCCTCTTTCTACCAACAGGCTTTGGGATGGTTCCTCTCCAATGAGCCCATGCCGTCGATTGATTTCAATTATCAGCTCATGAAGCAGATTGTGCCAGCTGTCCCATTGGAAGCTGTCAACAAAGTGCTGCCGGAGCTCTACTCAAAGAGTGACAGCAACCTCGTCATCCTCAACTTTAACAACGAGAAAGAAGGTGCCGTCTACCCCACTGCTGATCAACTCTTAGGTGCCGTGCAGAGCGCACGTGAGGCTAAAGTCGAGACGTATGTGGACAACGTGAAGAACGAGCCCATCATGAAAGCGCTGCCCAAATCTGGAAAAATAAAGAAAGAGGTGAAGAGCAAGAAGTTCGACTACGACATCCTTACGCTCTCCAACGGCGTAACCGTGCTCCTGAAGAAAACCGACTACAAGAAAGACCAGGTCACCATGTCCGGAGAGGGCGGGTCAGGTTCCGGCAACTACGGCAAGGCTGACTTCGCAAACATCAACACATTCAACGATGTGATCGACAACAGCGGCCTTGGCGACTTCTCGTCCATAGAGCTCGGAAAAGCCCTCGCCGGAAAGATTGCCAACGCATCGCTCACAATGGGCTCACGCCGCATGTCGATCAACGGAAACGCAACACCTAAAGACGTAGAGACCATGCTCCAGCTTACCTATCTCTACTTCACCAACATCAAGAAAGATCCCGATGCCTACAACAACCTCATGCAACAGTATGAGGTAAGTTTGAAGAACCGCGACCTTGACCCGCAAACGGCCTACGCCGATACCATCACAAAGATAATCTACGAGAACAACTGGCGTCAGCAGCCATTACTGGCGAAAGATCTGAAAAATGTGTCCTATGACCGCATCCTCGCCATGGCCAAGGAGCGCACAGCCAATGCTAACGGCTGGGTGTTCGAGATCATCGGCAACTTCGACGAGGCCACCATCCGGCCGCTTGTATGCCAGTATCTCGGCGCTCTGCCTTCAAAAGGCAAGAACCCCGCAGGACAGCGCACAGTCTATCCTACAAAGAAGAACGTTGACAAGACCTTCATACGTAAGATGGAGACACCGAAGTCTTTCGCCCAGATGGTATGGTTCAACCCCTCACTGCCTTACACGCAGGAGCGCAGCATCGAGGCTGACATCGCTGGTCAGGTGCTCTCTATGGTCTACCTCAAGCAGATCCGTGAGGAGGCAAGCGCCGCTTACACCTGTGGTGCACAGGGGGGCATGAGCATTGCTGATGACGGCTACCATATGGCTCGGCTCATCGGCTACTGTCCAATGAAGCCGGAGAAGAAGGATGTGGCTGTCAAGATCATGGACCAGGCCGTGAAGGACCTCGCTGTAAAGTGTGACGCCGAAATGCTCGAGAAGACTCAGAAGCTCATGCTTAAGCAACACGACAGCGCCCTTAAGACAAACGGCTACTGGAGCGGCATCATCTGGAATGACTACACCATGAACCGCGATGAAAACAGCGAATATGTCCATCTCATCCAGGCTCAGACACCTGAAAAGATCTCCGCTTTCGTCAAGGAATTCCTGGCCGGTGCCAACAAGGTCAGCGTAGTGATGCTGCCCAAATAAGTCGGGATAGCATTTAATTTCACATTCTTATATCAGCGGCTCGTCTCTGTTGGGATGAGCCGCTTTTATTGTTGATTGAGACATGGTCTGCTCACAGACATTCGCATTTTTATCATTTTCATAAATCACTGAATAGCAATAGCTTGCAAATTTTATTTTCACGGCGTTGCCTTTACACCGTAATCGCGTTGCCTTTACACCGTAATCGCGTTGCCTTTACGCCGTAATCGCGTTGCCTTTACGCCGTAACGGCAACGCAATTTGCACGCTATACAATCGAGGCTTCAGCAACCCTTGTTTAGATGGGCACCACCATTAATTTCCCATAAACTCTTTGCCATTCCATAGAATAGTCGTAACTTTGCAACGATTATATACAACATGTTTACCAATTGTGGAAGAATTTGGCTGCTTGCAACCACAAAAAAAAATGCTAAAACTGCGAAATGTCCCTCAAATTTCACGGTTACTTGCGTTCGTTTCCACGTAAAGAAAGTAATGCAATTATGAGTTATTTATTTTCTTCAGAATCTGTTTCCGAAGGGCATCCCGACAAGGTTGCCGACCAAATCAGTGACGCACTGCTTGACCAGTTTCTTGCTTATGACCCACAAGCCCATTGCGCCATCGAGACCTTCAACACCACCGGACAGGTCATCATCATGGGCGAGGTGCGCTCTACAGAGTACATTGACCTGCAGACCATTGCCCGAAAGACCATCAACAAAATAGGCTATACCAAGTCAGACTACCAGTTTGACGGCAATTCCTGCGGCATACTCACGGCCATTCACGAGCAGAGCGACGACATCAATCGCGGCGTTTCGCGACAGGAAGAGGATGCCCAGGGTGCTGGAGACCAGGGCATGATGTTCGGCTATGCGGTCAACGAGACCGAGAACTACATGCCTGCTACGCTTGACTTGGCACACCTCATCATGCGCACATTGGCCGATATCCGCAAGGAAGGCCGGCTGATGACTTACCTCCGCCCCGACGCCAAGAGCCAGGTGACCATTGAATACAGCGACACCGGTGTGCCACAGCGCATCGACACCATTGTGGTATCCACCCAGCACGACGATTTTATCAAGCCCGCTGACCATACCCCCGAAGCTCAGCAGAGAGCCGACGAGGCAATGCTCCAGCAGATCTACAACGACGTGAAAAGCATTCTCATCCCCCGCGTCAAGGCACAACTCGGAGAGAAAGTACTGACGCTTTTCAACGACGACATCAAGTACTACGTCAATCCTACAGGCAAGTTTGTCATCGGAGGCCCTCATGGCGACACCGGGCTCACCGGCCGCAAGATCATCGTCGACACCTACGGCGGCAAGGGTGCACACGGTGGTGGAGCTTTCTCGGGTAAGGATCCATCAAAGGTGGACCGCTCCGCAGCCTACGCTGCCCGCTATATCGCCAAGAACATGGTGGCGGCCGGCGTAGCCGACGAAATGCTCGTACAGCTCGCTTATGCCATCGGCGTGGCTGAGCCCGTCAGCGTCTACGTGGACACCTACGGCAAGAGTCATGTCAACATGAGCGACGGTGAGATAGCCCAAAAGGTGAAAGAGCTGTTCGATCTGCGGCCACATGCCATTGAGCGCACACTGAACCTCCGGCAACCCATGTACTTAGAGACGGCGGCCTACGGACACATGGGCCGCAAAAACGAAGTGGTGGAGAAGACCTTCACCTCCCACTATCATCAGACAAAGACCATAAAAGTGGAGCTCTTCACGTGGGAGAAGCTCGACCAAGTGGACAGGATAAGAAAGGCCTTCGGACTCTAAGATATTCCGCTGGCCTTATCACTGAAAGGATAAAATGATTTCTGAGCAAGATTCAGCACAAGTATCAACAGCGACTGAAGCCGCACATCAACATGCGGCTCAGACGCCGCACAGCGGATGGCATTCGCCTGCGCAAATCCTCTCGTGGCTGCCTAAGACAGCCACGCCATGGCAACAGGACTCGGCGATAAGGGCGAACTTCAAGTTTGTAGAGAAAGACTGGCTGCACATGCCCAACCCCATGCGTACGCCCACAACGAAGGCAGACCCGAAAATCACCGGCAACTTCACCAAGCCTCTCTACCACACCCATTCGCTCGTACAGCCTGATTCTATCTACCGCCCCGAGTATGCCGTCTATCGACGCGGGGTGGCAGGAGATCCGGTGCCATACACCATCGCTGGCGACTCCATCATAACCTCTGTGCTGCTCTTCTGCTTTATCATTGCCTCCATTGCCATCGCCCAGGCCAGGCACTTCCTTGAGCGGCAGCTTAAGAGCTTCTTCCGCCCCCCCCGCGAAGGCACCACTGTCATTACGGAGACCAGCAACGAGATGCGGTTTCAATTCTTCCTTGTGGCACAAACCTGTCTGGTACTTGCGTTGATACTCTTCATCTCGTCGCGTAGCATGGCCCAGGAGTCCCTGTCCATTGTCCATTATCAGGCGCTCGGCCTCTTTACGGGCATCTTTGCCGCCTATCTTTTGGTCAAGTTTCTGCTTTACAGCATCGTGGACTGGGTCTTTTTTGATAAGAAAAAAAATATACAATGGATGAAGGCTTTCCTCTTCATCATAGCCGCAGAAGGCATCCTTCTCTTCCCCATTGTACTGCTGTTGGCCTACTTCCACCTAAGTGTCAGCAGTGCATCCATTTACACTCTTTCCGTTATTCTTATTGCCAAGTTACTGGCTTTTTATAAGATCTATACCATCTTTTTCAAACATAATACTGCCATTCTGCAAAGTTTTTTATACTTTTGTGCTCTTGAAGTAATGCCATTGGGCATCCTATGGGGTGTCTTGATGATGACAGGCAGTTATTTGACAACAATTTTTTAGGACAATAATTAGTACATTATTTAGCATTCAAAGCAAGATGATAAAGAAGATTCTGATATCCCAGCCAAAGCCGTCAAGCGAGAACTCTCCCTACTTCACATTGGAGAAAGAATACGGAGTGGAGCTGATCTTCAGGCCATTCATAAAGGTGGAAGGGCTCACAGGCAAAGAGTTTCGCCAGCAGAAAGTCAGCATTCTCTCGCATACTGCTGTTGTTTTCACATCTCGACATGCCATAGATTTTTTCTTTCAACTAGCAAAAGAGCTGCGACTCACCATACCCGAGGACATGAAATACTTCTGCGTCACGGAGACCATCTCTCTTTACATCCAGAAATACGTACAGTATCGCAAGCGGAAAGTGTTTTTCGGAACGACCGGCCACATCGACGACCTGATCCCACAGATGGTGAAGCACAAGAACGAGAAATACCTTGTGCCCCTGAGCAGCGTCCACAATGACGACATCTCCAAGATGCTCGCGGCTAAGAACCTGCAGTTCACCGAGTGCGTGATGTATCGTACGCTCTCCGATTCCTTTACTGAAGACGAGATCCAGCACTTCGACTACGACATGCTAATCTTCTCTACCCCCACCGGCGTGAAGTATCTCACCGAAGCCTTCCCCGACATGAAGGAAGGCCAAGTGAAGATTGGTGTCTTCGGTCCTGCTACAGCTAAAGCCGTCAAAGACGCACATCTAAATGTGGACCTTATGGCAGGAACTCCCGAATATCCTTCAATGATCAATGCGCTGAGAGATTATCTTGAGACAGAAAATGGCAAGCAAACCTAAGGTTGGCAACACATGAGCACGGGCAACACCTTACCTAAGACAGAGCGGATCCACCACAAGAAGCTCATCGATAGTCTCTTTGGTGGCGGCAAGAGCAGAAGCATGACCGCATTTCCGCTCCGTCTGGTCTATATGCCTATGGAGGGGAGCGATGACAACCAAATGCTCGTGTCCGTGCCTAAACGCTGTCTGCACCGTGCCAACAAGCGCAACCGAGTCAAGCGACAGGTAAGAGAAGCCTACCGACTGAACAAGGGGCTCATCAGCAGCAAGCCCTTAGCACTCGCCTTTATCTGGCTCGACAGCAAGCTGTGGAGCTCTAATGAGGTGACACAATGCATGGTGAGCCTGCTAAAAAGAGTGGAGGAGAAACTTCATGAAAATGATTAAGCGCATCATAGAAGCTGTTACGCATGCCCTGTCGTGGTTGCTCGTGTTGCCCATCATTTTTTATCAGAAATTCATCACGCCCTACACGCCACCCTCCTGCCGCTTCACCCCCACCTGTTCGGAGTACGCACGCCAAGCCATTCTCAAGCACGGGCCCATCAAAGGCTTAGCTTTGGCGATATGGCGAATACTGAGATGCAACCCGTGGGGAGGCAGTGGATATGACCCAGTGCCATAAGCAACAATCCCTGAAACACCTATATACATAGATTAATCCAACGGTCTCGCCCGTCAGCAAGAGAGAGACATTAAAGAAATAACATCATTCATGAAAAACTTTGTTGAAGAACTGAAATGGCGCGGCATGCTCGCACAGATGATGCCGGGGACGGAAGAGTACCTGCAGTCCCACCTCGTCTCAGCCTATCTCGGCACTGATCCTACTGCCGATTCACTTCATATCGGTCACCTCTGCGGCATCATGATGCTCCGTCACCTGCAGAGCTGCGGCCACAAGCCATACCTTCTCGTAGGCGGTGCAACAGGTATGATTGGTGATCCATCAGGGAAAAGCCTGGAGCGTAACTTGCTTGACAGCGACACACTCTACCACAATCAGGAGGCCATCAAGAATCAAGTGTCTAAATTCCTCAACTTTGACGGCAATGAACCCAACAAGGCTGAGCTTGTCAACAACTACGATTGGATGAAGAATTACAAGTTTCTCGACTTTGTTCGCGATATTGGCAAGCACATCACTGTAAACTATATGATGGCAAAAGACAGTGTGCAGCAGCGCCTCAACGGCACGGCCCGTGATGGATTGTCGTTCACAGAGTTCACCTATCAACTGTTGCAAGGCTACGATTTCCTTTATCTCTACCAGCACCACGGCGTGCGCCTGCAGCTCGGAGGCAATGATCAGTGGGGCAATATGACTACTGGCACAGAGCTCATCCGCCGTACATTAGGCAATGACGCGGAGGCATTCTGCCTCACTTGCCCCCTTATCACAAAGGCTGACGGCAAGAAATTCGGCAAGACTGAGAGTGGAAACGTCTGGCTTGACCCCAACCGTACTACACCGTACGCATTCTATCAGTTCTGGCTCAACGTCAGCGACAATGATGCCGAACGCTATATCAAGATCTTTACCGACCTTGATCAGCCTACCATTCAGCAACTTACCGAAGAGCACAAGCAAGACCCGGGCCGCCGTATACTGCAGCGCCGTCTGGCCGAAGAGGTGACAACGATGGTCCATTCAAAGGAAGCCCTTGACATGGCCATCACAGCGTCAAACATTCTCTTTGGCAAAGCGACGAAGGACCAGTTGGCAAGCCTCGACGAAACAACGCTCAATGATGTCTTTAAGGACGTGCCCCACTACGGTCTGCCAAAAGCTGAGCTCGGAGGAAAGGCTATTGATCTCTTCTGCACGGACGGATTCGACATCTTCCCCTCCAAGGGTGAGATGCGTAAGCTCGTCAAAGGTGGCGGCGTGAGCCTGAACAAGGAGAAGCTCACGGCTTTCGACCAAGTGATTACAGCCGAGGATCTCATCGACGGTAAGTATCTTCTCTTGCAGAAAGGCAAAAAAAACTATTTCCTCATTACCGTAAAGTAAGACGGATTCCGCAACAATAGCGGATTCTCCGTTAATACATATACATACAAAAAGCCGCATACCCGTGTTGGGCATGCGGCTTTTTTATCTTTCAGAAATTGCTTAGAGCTCGAACTTATAACCCAGCGTGAACTGGAAGACACTGTTCTTAGCATCATTGTTGTCCCATACCTTTGTCAGGCCCCAGTTGTAGCGTGCGTCGAGCACCACGTTCTTATACTCATAGGAAAGACCCACAGGGATGGAGAAATCAACTGACTTTGCATTCAGTTCAACAGTCCCTTTGGCATTACCTACAGAGGTATTGGCAATAGTCTTGCCCTTGCTGTTCACATTGAAACCAGGCTGAACACCGAGCTTCACAGCCAGTCCGGGAACGACATAAACGTTGGCCATGATGGGAACGTTGATATAGTCGAGCTTATTGGTGTACTTGAGAGACTGCTTCATGACAGTCTTGTCGTACTTATTACCCTGCTGAGAGTAGATGGCACCAAGGCTCAGAGCGAAGAGATCAGAAACCTGATACTCACCCTCAAGACCAGCAGCCAGACCAATACGGTTGTCGTAATTGTCACTCTTGGTAAGAGAAGCAACGTTTACACCTACCTTCGGCTGCAGTGTGAAAGAACCAACTGCATGCTGAGCGAATGTTGCTGTGGATGCTGCAAGGAGCATCAGAGCGGAAGCTAAAAACTTTTTCATAGTCTTGTCTCCTAAAAATTAAATTGTATTATGTAATATATATGTTGTTATTCTTTTACGAACAGAGTTTGCAACTCTTTTATTATAACGACGCAAAGTTAAGGCCAAAGTTACACGTTGCAGGTGGGAAAAACCCTATTCGTAGGTAGAGTTTTCCCTAATTGACACTATTCTTGTTTTATATCAAGGGTAAAGATGACAAATTGGCGGACATGAAAAAGGTGAGCCACACACTGTGACCCACCTGTATTCAAGTGACATACCTTTTACTTATTCAGCTTCCACGTCGCGCCATCTTTAGTGTCCTGTACCACGAATCCGGCGTCGGTGAGCGTGTTGCGTATCTCATCGCTCGTGGCCCAGTCCTTAGCTTCCTTAGCTTTCTGGCGCATCTGCAGCACAAGATCCACGATTCGCCCGTAGGATTTCTCCCGCTCGGGACTTCCCACGCCACGGTTCGACTTGAGTCCAAGAATGTCGAAGGTGAAGAGGTTCATCGTGTCAGAGAGCTCCTTGAGGTCCCCGGCAGAGATCTTCGCCTTGTGGTCGAGCAGCGTATTGATGAGATGGCACGCCTCGAAAAGCGCGCTGATGACAAGTGGTGTCTGCAGGTCGTCGTTCATGGCATCGTAGCAACGCTGGCGCAGCTCACCGACAAAGTTGCGCACCTCAGGCTGCGAGCCTTTTGCGGTCTGTATGCGGTCGAGATTGGAGATGCCGTCTATGAGACGTTCATACCCCTTCTGTGCTGCCTTGAGTGCGTCGTTGCTGAAGTCCACTGTGCCGCGATAGTGGGCCGAGAGGATGAAAAAGCGGATGGTCATCGGCGAGTAGGCCTGATCGAGCGACGGGTGATTACCGGTAAAGAACTGCTCCAGCGTGATGAAGTTGCCGAGGCTCTTGCCCATTTTCTGCCCATTGATGGTAATCATATTGTTGTGCATCCAGTAGCGCACCATTTGGTCGCCCTGCGATGCCACAGCCTGCGCAATCTCGCACTCATGGTGCGGGAAGATGAGATCCATGCCTCCACCGTGAATGTCGAAGTGGCTGCCGAGATATTTCCGCCCCATGGCCGTGCATTCGCAGTGCCATCCGGGGAAGCCATCACCCCACGGACTCGGCCACCGCATGATGTGCTCAGGCGTGGCGCGCTTCCACAAGGCGAAGTCAGCCTGGCATTTTTTCTCATCGGTACCGGCGAGATCACGGCTCTTATCAATGATGTCGGTGAGATTGCGGCCTGAGAGAATACCATATTTATGATCTTTATTGTATTTCTGAATGTCAAAATACACCGACCCTTGGCTCTCATAAGCGTATCCGTTGCTGAGGATTTCCTTCACCAACTGCTCCTGCTCAATGATGTGTCCCGTGGCCTGCGGCTCTATCGATGGCGGCAGCGTGTTGAGCAGTTCCATGGCTTTATGGTAGCGGTTGGTATAGTACTGTGCAATCTCCATGGGTTCCAGCTGCTCCAGCCGCGCCTTCTTCTCAATCTTGTCGTCGCCCTCATCGGCATCGTGCTCAAGGTGCCCCACATCCGTAATATTGCGCACATAGCGCACCTTATAACCTAAATGGCGGAGATAACGGAAAAGCACGTCGAAGGTGATGGCCGGACGCGCATGGCCCAAATGCGGGTCGCCGTAAACCGTAGGACCGCAGACGTACATGCCCACATAAGGAGCATGCAGTGGTTTGAAGAGCTCCTTCTGACGTGTGAGTGTATTATAAACCAAGAGGTTCTGTGTCATCGCTTTATTCTTAAGATGTAATTCTGACTGCAAACTTACACTTTTTTTCCCGGAAATCAGCTTCTTTGATACGTTTTTTATTATCTATCTCACGACGTCATAGGGAAAAGCCTACCGCCAATTAGGTTTTTTCCCCGATATGGAATAAGAATCATTACTTATTTTTGCTGATAGATAATATATTCATATAAGTATTAATGTAAGACTGTAACCATGAAAAAAACATTTATTTTTCTGCTCGCTCTCATCTCCACACTGACGGCCTCAGCACAATACTACCCCAACGGCAGACCGATACCCCCACGTCATCGCTACGCGTATCAGCATGACCGACACGACGCTTACACCCCCTTTAACGACACTTACGTCGGTTTCCGCCTTGGCATGACCACCGCTACAGTCCATTCCGACGCCGCCATCCTCGACGGCAGCGACCCAAGGACGGGCCTGGACATTGGTATAGTGGCCGGCACACGCCTCACCTACAAGGTACCGCTCTATTTCGAGAGTGGGCTGTCCTATACGGAGAAAGGTGGTAAAGGCAACTACAAAGGCAGTAAATTCACTTACCGCCTCGAATATTTAGAACTTCCTCTCGTTGTGAAATACAAGTATGCCTTGACTCCCGACATCGCGCTTGAGCCTTTTGCCGGCGGCTATCTCGCTCTCGGCGTGGGTGGAAAGATCAAGGACTTCGGCGAGCGCGAGGCTTATTCGAGCTTCAGCGGCGATGAGAGAGCCAGCTTCCGGCGCTTCGATGGCGGCCTACGCTTAGGCTGTGGAGCGAGTTTCAACGCGCTCTATCTTGGGCTGAGCTACGACGTCGGCCTTGCCAATGTGGGCCACTACGACTTTGAGGACACACGGACGGGATCGCTCAATCTCAACATAGGCGTTACCTTCTAAAACGGCTCTTGCAGGTATCCCGTCTAAAAGCCTTATCCATCGCATCGCCTCTACACCGTAATGGCATCGCCTTTACACTGTAATGGCATCGCCTCTACACTGTAATGGCATCGCCTCTACGGTGTAGAGGCGATGCCATTACAGTGTAGACGGAAGGCCCTTATTTCACCTTTGTCTCATTCCCGTGTTTTGCACGCCCTGAGATCGTTCTCAAGCTGCGTGACCTTGCTTGCTCCCACGATGACACTCGTCACCCCCTGCTGTTCCAGCACCCACGACAAAGCCATCTCGGCGAGGCTCTCTCCTCTTTCCGACGCCTCAGCATTGAAGTTGCGAAGCCTCTTAAGGAGCTCAGGCGTGAGTACGTCTTTCTGAAGCGATACGCTGTGCGCCATGCGGCTGTCAGATGGAATACCGTCAAGATAACGGTCGGTGAGCAACCCCTGTGCTAACGGTGAGAAGCTGATGAAACCGATGCCATGGCTGTGACAATAAGACAGGATGCCCTCATCAATCGGTGAACGGTCAAGAAGGTTGATGCGGCCCTGATAGATGAGCAGCGGCGTGTCGTGTTCACGAAGGTACCGGTCGGCCACCTTCAAGGCATCCAATGGCCAGCGGCTGATGCCGACATAGAGAGCCTTACCCTGGCGCACAATGTCGACCAGTGCCTGCAAAGTCTCCTCCAACGGCGTCTCAGGATCGTAACGATGACTGTAAAACAGGTCGACATAATCGAGGTGCATACGCCGCAAGCTCTGGTTGAGGCTCGCCATGAGATACTTGCGAGAGCCCCAGTTGCCGTAAGGCCCAGGCCACATATCGTAGCCGGCCTTGGTGGAAATAAACAGCTCGTCGCGATAAGAGCGGAAGTCATCGTCCATCAGACGCCCCATCGTCTCCTCGGCTGTGCCATAAAGGGGACCGTAGTTGTTGGCCAGATCAAAATGATTGATGCCGTGATCGAAAGCGTAATGCGTCAGTTCGCGGCTGCGTTCATAGGGGTCCGTACTGCCGAAATTCTTCCAGAAGCCAAGGCTGATCTTTGGCAAGAGCACGCCCGAGCGGCCACAGCGGCGATACATGTGTGCATCATCGTATCGACGGGGAGATGCGAGATAAGGTTGCTTGATATCCATATTTGTTTTTGTTATATGCCGCGTTTCACAACGACGGCAATGGTTTTCAGTCTCACATAGTTGTCGCTCAGATACATGAAGCCACCGTAAGGATTGTCGGTACCCCACGAGCTTTTGGCGATGAAGAAGCGCCGTCCGTCACGGTCACGGGCCAGTCCGCACAGCTCCATGCAATGGTCGTCGGTGGTCTGGAACCGCTCGAAGGCCCGCTGACGCTCCTGCTGCGTCACTTTATGGTCTTCGTCGGGCAGGATGGCGACGCCTTTGCTGAAGCTGAAGCCTGGCTCGGAAACGTCGCCCTCCCAGCACACGGGATGGCCACGGCGCAGGGAATTGATAACGACAGCCATCATCCGGTCTATCGGCATATTGTAGAAAGTGTCTTGAAGGCAATTGTCGGGCGACTCCAAAACAAAGGAGCTTCCGAAAGGATGATGGGTAAAGCTTGTCAAGGCAGCGTAGTCGCCCTTGAGATAGACGCTCTCCGCAAACTGCTGTGGCGTATACCCTATGCCAAGCATAAAGAGAGACGGCGGAAGAAAGCCTATTGTCCTGTCAAAATTGTCACCGAGCTGCTGGTTAAGCTTGTTGAGGCTTGGCGACGCCTTTGCCGTGAGCATAGCCATACGTGTGAGAGAATTGTAGCTGACGCCTTCAAAGGGATGGTAGCTGTCGTAAGGCTCCATGCCGTAACGCTCTGTCAGCCTCAGTGCCGTTGTCGCCATGCCGCGCATCGACACCTTCGTCATGCCGCGCGTGAGGTAGTAGGTGCGGGCCTGATCCTGCAGCCACAACCTCGCGGGATAGTCGGGGGAAAGATTCACCGAGTCGCCTCTCTGCAGCCGCTCCGTCTCAATCGTCGCAAGCATAGCGTAAAGCCAGCAGAGCGGACCGCGGCCCTGGTCTTTCACAGGGGTCGTCTTCAATACCACCTCATTGTGAAAAGCCTTTCTGTTAGAGCCTTCTTCAGAATGGTCCGTGCACGCAAGGAGGAGAAAGGAGAGCATCAAGAATAAAAAACAACACTGTCGCTTCATGGTCACAAAATTAATTAATAATTGACATTTCTTACCCATAAAATGACATTTTTCTCATTCAGTGACAACAAATATCAAATAAATTGCTTATATTTGCGGCATGAATACATAAAAACTGAAAGTGCTATGATGCAAGAACTCATTGATACTCTCTGCGATGAACAACACACCTTAGTTGTGCTTCACGAGGGGCGCATTCGCACCTTTGACGGACAGGGAGTCCGCCATCTGTACAATATGATTAACGAGGAGCCGGAGCTGCTCTACGATGCCAAGGTAGCCGTTAAGGCCGTAGGCCGGTCTGCAGCAGCCATGATGGTAGAAGGAGGCGTCATCGAGGTCTACGCCGAGTATATTTCCCAGCAGGCTTACGACACGCTGAAAGAAGCAGGCATCAAGGTCAGCTTCGAAAAGAAGCTCAACCATCAGGACTTTCTCAACGTGTGGAGAAAGCTTGGCGAACTGGAAGCCATTCCAGCCTGAACGAAAAAGCGTCATAGGGCATTTTGATGCGCACACAGGGCAGATCTATAAGAGACAAGACTTTTTTAGCTCTGTCAGCAGCTGTTTTTATGCGTCATGATGTCAAGCACCATGTCGTCGGTAGGATTCATGGCCTCTTTTCCAATGGACGTAAGATTGCGGATGCTCTTGTCCACGTTGTCGTCCACAATGCCTTCGGCCGCAGTCACTTGCTGATGCTGCATGGACAGCAGCGCCGAGAGTAAGGCCGACGACACACCCGAACATATCTTAATGCTGCAAGAGGGTTTCGCACCGTCGCAGATCATGCCCGTGAGGTTAGCGACCATGTTCTGAATAGCCGCGCACACGCGGCTGTAGTCGCCTCCCATGAGATAGACAATACCGCAACTGGCTCCCGTGCTGGCTACCACGCATCCGCAGAGAGCCGACAACGTGCCAAGACTCTGCTTGATATAAATAGCCGTGAGATGAGAGAGCGTCAAGGCTCGAATAAGTTCTTCCTCCGTGTTCTCATTCTCTTTAGCAAAGACCACCACGGGATTGGTGGCGCAGATGCCCTGATTACCGGAGCCACTATTGCTCATCACCGGAATCATGGCACCACCCATACGTGCGTCGCAGGCCAAAGCCGTCATAGAAATAATGTGAGAGAAGATCGTGTTTCCAAAGATGCCGTGACTCAACGGACGGTCGATGGTCTTGCCAAGACAATGCCCATAGTTGCCCTTCTTACTTTCCTCCGCAGCGTGGATGTTGTAATCACGCGCCGAAAGTATGAAACGGATCTCGTCGATCGGCGTTGTCGTGGCAAATTCCCACACGGTTTTCATGTCAAGTTTCAGGCATTGCCGTACCTCCTCTACGTCAACACACTTGCGCTTGTCAAGCAGCACCTTGCCGTTACGCTCCTCATAAACAAAATTGGTATGGCTGCCTGAGATGATGGCTGTGGCCGTGTCGTCACCACTCTGGCATGTCACTTCAATATAAAGCTTCTCCGTGATGCGCTCTTTCAACTTGATATCGATGCGCTTAGGGTCGCTGATGTAGTGCTTTCCCTCTTCTAAGGTTTCCGGCGTAAGGTCCTTGATGACCTCCAACTGATACTGGCTCTTGCCGACGATGGCGCCAAGGGCAACAGCGATGGGCAGGCCTATCATGCCTGTACCGGGGATACCCACCCCCATCGCGTTCTTGAGCATGTTGCCGCTGAGCAACACCCGAATGGAATCAGGACGCTTGCCTAAATCCTCCGCGGCACGAGCTGTACACAGTGCCACGGCCATCGGTTCTGTACAACCCACAGCCGGCACCACTTGCTGATGAATCAACTGGATGATCCGGTTTCTTTTCTCCTTCTCAAGCATCGTTTCAATGTCTCTTTTCTTTGTATGCGTCGAGCCCTTTGTTGAGGAAATCAAGATAGGCAGGGATGTCCTCCTTGTAGGAGAACGACCCCGAGAGCACGTTGCCGTTATTGTCGAGGGTAACATAGAAAGGCTGCGCGTTGGCGCCGAACTTATGGCTCTGCAAGTAACTCCACTTGTCGCCCACAGTGCGCAGGGTACGTTTCTGTCCGTTAAAGAGCGTCACCTCAATAGGTTGTGGCAACTTGGTCTTGTCATCCACATAGAGCGAGATAAGCACATAGTCTTTTTCCAGCTTCTGTGCAACGGAAGGATCCGTCCACACAGCTGCTTCCATCTTGCGGCAGTTGACGCAACCGAAGCCCGTAAAGTCGATCATCACCGGTTTGCCCTGCACCTTAGCGGCAGCCATACCAGCCTCATAGTCTTTGTATTGTGCTTCAACGACATGGTTGTTGAGATTGAAATCCTGTGTAGTGATGGGAGGGGCAAACGCCGAGACAGCCTTGCAGGGAGCGCCCCACAGCCCAGGAATCATATAGATGGCAAAAGCAAAGGAGCACAGCCCCAGCATGATGGCGGGCACAGACATCGGCTTCTGCAAGTCGCTGCCAATGGCATCCTGCCGGAATTTAAGCCAACCCACAAGATAAGCACCCAATGCAAAGAAGATGACAATCCATAGAGAAAGGAACACCTCACGGTCCATAATGTGCCAGCCATAAGCGAGATCGGCAACCGACAGGAACTTCAACGAGAAGGCAAGCTCCACAAAACCCAGCACAACCTTGATTTGATCCATCCATGATCCGCTTTTGGGGCTTTTCTTCATCAGTGCGGGGAACATGGCGAAGAGTGCGAAAGGCACAGCCAGAGCGATGGCAAAACCAAACATACCGATGGCAGGAGCCAGCCAATCGCCCGAGGTGACCGTCTGAACCAGCAGGAGACCAATGATGGGAGCCGTGCAGGAGAAGCTCACCAACACAAGGGTGAAGGCCATGAGAAAGATGGAAAGCAAGCCCGTTGTGCTCGAAGCCTTGTTGTCTACCTTGTTGGCCCAACTGTCAGGGAGCTTGATTTCAAACCATCCAAAAAAGCTCACGGCAAAGACCACTAACAGCAAGAACAGGAAAATGTTGAAGATAGCGTTGGTGGAGAGTGCGTTAAGCGTTGACGGACCAAAGATAGCGGTCACGCCAATACCCATGGCCAGGTAGATGACAACGATGGAGATGCCGTAGATGACGGCGTCGTGCACGCCCCGCTTCTTATTGTCTTTGGAACGTTTGAGGAAGAAACTCACCGTCATCGGGATGATAGGCCAGATGCAAGGCATCACCAACGCCAGCAGACCACCCACGATTCCCATCAGGAAGATGTAGAACAAAGAATGGTTGGCAATGTCATTGGTGCCGCCAAACTGCTGCAACTGATTGACGACCGGCTTCCACAGCGCGTTCTTCTCGCCTTGCGAGAGTGTCGCTGCCGTTGCGGCATTGGCCTGAGCCAATGAGTCAGCCTTCATTGAATCAGCCCTGGCAGCGGCATCAGGGACTGCCATCGTGGAGGCATCATCATTCATAGCTGCTCCCGCAGCCGTGGCATCCGTACCCACAACATTTTTTTTTGCAGCTGCATCATTGGCCACTGCCGGACTCTTGCCGCCCTTCTTGAAGTCGACACTCGTCGGCGGCATGCAGGTTTGATCGTTGCAAGCGCCATATTCGAGATAAGCGTCAATCTTATAATCGGGTTTGGTGAACTTCACCTTCTGCACAAATTCCACACTTCCCTCGAAATAACGGAGCGTCATCTCGAAGAGCTTGTCGTAGTTCTTTATCTCATGGCCACGCGGCTGGAGCTTGCCAACCAGTTCCACTCCGTCGAGCTTATTGACGTTGAAAGTAGCAGAGATGGGGCCGTCAGCACCCAAACCAGTGCTGTAGACATGCCAGCCTTTATTGATTTTTCCCAAGAATACTATCTCACCTTCTGCCGTGTTGTTCGTCTTCAACGTAGCAGTGAACTTGACAGGGTCCAGCATTTGGGCGTTGGCCATGATGGTGACAAGCATCATTAGGGCCATGGTCATCAGTTTTCTCATCTTTATAAATCTTTTTACTTTTCAGTTATTGTCTTCTCATTCCCTAATACGCCATGGAGGCAAAAAGTGGTATCGCTCCTTTTAATTATTGATATTTTTTAACCTACATGACGCCAATCCATCGTAAAATGTCGTTAAGATTGGCGACAATCATCAGCAGGACAAGCAAAGTGATGCCCACATATTCGGCCTTGATGAGGAATTTCTCAGACGGTTTGCGCCTCGTGATGATCTCATACAGCAGGAAAAGCACATGACCACCATCGAGTGCGGGAATAGGTAGGATGTTCATGAATGCGAGAATGATACTCAGGAAAGCCGTCATCATCCAGAAGAGATGCCAGTCCCACTGATTGGGGAAGAGCGAGCCTATCGCTCCGAAGCCACCCAGGCTCTTGGCTCCGTCGGCCGTGAACACGTATTTCATATCGCTCACATAGCCTGAAAGCACGTCCCAGCCATACCTTACACCGGCAGGAAAACTCTCAAAGAAACCATAGCTGATATGCGTCATCTTGTTGCGATAGAGGTAATCGGGACCTCCGACCGCAAAGCCTAACTTGCAGTCGGATGTGAGCAAGGTCTTGACAGTATCGCGCTGAGACTGAGCCTTCTCAATGACCAGTGACACAGTGCGTAGCCGCAGGCTGTCCTTATGAGAGCTTGTTGCTGCCAGCTGATCACTAATGACGCCCAAGACTTCCGTAAACTCATTGTAGGAATCTATGGCCTGACCGTTGACCGACAGAATCTTATCGCCCTTGCGCATACCTATCTTCCAGGCCGGCGTCTCCACCGAGTCCTTGCTGTTTTCCGCCACTGGCATCCGCTGTAGCACAGTATCAGCCACAGCCGGTACAAAAGGACGGACAAACTGTGGTGTATTTTTCAGCATGCCCAGCAAGTTGATGTCGCCAGGAAGTGCAACACGAACCTTCTTGCCACCACGCATCACATCACACCACTGTGCAGTGGAAATATCGCGGAAGACATCGGCGTTGAAATCCTTAAACGGTCCCTTCTCCGTGCCAAGAAGAATGTCATGATCCTTGAAGCCATACGACTTGGCTTCCTTGTTAAACTTCATTCCCATCGACATGTCGGCCACACGGACATAGCTTTCACCCCAATGGAACATGATCATCGAATAGATAAACAGGGCGAGAACGAAGTTGACCGTCACTCCCGCCACCATGATGATGAGCCGTTGCCATGCGGGCTTGGTGCGGAATTCCCATGGCTGAGGGTCCTGTTTCATCTGTTCGGTATCCATGCTTTCATCGATCATGCCCGCGATCTTGCAGTATCCGCCAAGGGGTAGCCATCCCATGCCATACTCTGTGTCGCTGTTACGGGGTTTGAAACTGAAGAGCTTGCCACTCCATTTGCCAATAGTGACATCAAAAAAGATGAAGAACTTCTCCACCCTTACGCCGAAAAGTTTTGAGGCGAGCATATGTCCGCCCTCGTGCAGCAACACGAGCAGAGAGATGGAGAGAATGAATTGTAATAGCTTTATAAGGAATACTTCCATATCTTGCCTTTGATTTCTTCCAGAAAAATGATAATGGTTATTATTGTATCAGAGCCTGGGCAATGCGCCTTGCCTCGGCATCGGTCTTAAAATAAGTGTCGAGATCGGGAGTCTTATCATATGTAGCCTGCCGCATAGTCTCTTCAATGATATCGGCCATACCCAAGAAAGAGCACGCTCCACGACGGAAAGCGGCATTGGCTACCTCATTGGCGGCATTGAGAATACACGGCATGTTGCCGCCTTGATGAATAGCCTCGTAGGCCAATCTCAGACATGGGAACTTCTCCACATCAGGCTTGAAGAACTCCAACTTCTGGGTCTTGAAGAGGTCAAGACGGTCGCCTTGCAGAGAAAGTCTGTTGGGAAAAGAGAATGCATACTGTATGGGCAGCCGCATATCAGGTACCCCAAGCTGCGCCTTTACAGCGCCGTCCCTGAACTGCACACCGCTGTGCACGACACTCTGCGGATGGATGAGCACCTCTATCCGGTCAGCAGGCACGCCGAAAAGCCATTTGGCCTCCATCACCTCAAAGCCTTTATTCATGAGCGAAGCAGAGTCTATGGTGATCTTCGCCCCCATCTTCCACGTGGGATGACGCAAAGCATCGGCAGCCGTCACCGTCAGCAATTGCTCATGTGTGAAGTTGCGGAAGGGTCCGCCAGAACACGTGAGCAGGATTTTATCCACCTCGTTCATCTCCTCTCCTACCAGGCTTTGGAAGATGGCGGAGTGCTCCGAATCAACGGGCAAAAGGTCTACATGATATTGCTGTACAAGGTGGAGGATAAGCTCTCCGGCCACAACCAGGGTCTCCTTATTGGCCAGACAGATTTTCTTGCGTGCCTTGATGGCGTGAATAGTCGGCTCAAAGCCCGCAAATCCCACAAGTGAAGCCAGGACCATGTCGATGGGACCGGCCTCGACAATCTCGCACAAGGCCTTGTGACCGGCATAGACTTTGACATCCGTATCGGCGAGCTGCTCCTTCAGTGCAGCATAATGGGACTCATCGGCAATCACCACGGCGGCGGGATGAAACTGTCGAGCCTGTTCGGCCAGCTTTTCAACGCTATCGTTGGCTGTCAGCGCATAGACCTCATAAAGATCGGGATGCTGGCTGATGACATCAAGAGCCTGAGTGCCTATTGAACCAGTTGAACCGAGAATACATATTTGTTTCTTCATCGTCATTATTATGTCTTACGGGAATGGATAGCTTCTACAATGACAAAAGTCCTTCGGGAATGGTTACGGTAATGCTTTGATGCTTCTTATCTATTGCCTTGACCAGTTCATGGCTGGCCGGAATCAACAAATCTCCGCTTTCTGTTGATACAACGAAAAGCAGGTTGACCGTTGAATCGTCAATAGCTTTCACAGTGCCGACAGGCTGGCCGGTAGACTCGTCAACAATCTTAAAGCCAACCAATTCGGCCTGTGAGGCTACCCCGTCGCTGCTGTCAGATCCTTCTCTTGGGAAATAGACCTCACACCCTGTCAGCGCGGACGCCTGTTCAAGCGTATCAATACCTTCCAACTTTACCAAAGCTACGACATCTGAGCTGAAGCGATATTCTTCAAAGAAAAAGGGTACCAACAGTCCGTCAATCATAACAAAGAAAAAGTCTGCATTCGTACGATCGAAGACATCATCATCGAAAGTAAAAGCTATTTCCCCTTTAATGCCGTGCGGCTTGCCAAGGCTGCCAATGCGGAACACATCACCAAGCTTAATCATTGACACGCTGAATGTGAGCTCCAAGCTCATTGAGCCTCTTCTCAATATCCTGATAACCGCGGTCGATCTGCTCAATATTTTCAATCCGACTGGTGCCTTTGGCACTCATGGCAGCGATAAGCAGCGCGATTCCCGCACGTATATCGGGACTTGTCATACGGCCTGCACGAAGCTGAATGCGATGGTCCTGACCCACCACGACAGCGCGATGGGGGTCGCAGAGAATGATTTGAGCGCCCATATCGATGAGCTTATCGACAAAGAAAAGACGGCTCTCAAACATCTTCTGGTGGATGAGCACTGTACCGCGAGCCTGTGTGGCCACGACCAGCAGCACTGAGAGCAGATCAGGAGTAAGCCCTGGCCACGGCGCGTCAGCAAGCGTCATAATTGTGCCGTCAAGGAAAGAGTTGACGATGTAATGAGCCTGGTGAGGGATGACCAAATCGTCATCTTCAACCTTGATCTTCACGCCAAGGCGACGGAAAGCGTCAGGAATAGGACCGAGATTGCGTAAGGATACATCCTTGATGCGCACGCCATTGCCTACCATCGCCGCCATGCCGATGAACGATCCCACCTCAATCATGTCGGGAAGGATGCGGTGAGTGGCCCCGTGCAGACGGTCGACACCCACAATGGTGAGCAGGTTACTGCCAATGCCTGAAATGTTGGCGCCCATCTGATTGAGCAGATGACACAGTTGCTGAATATAAGGCTCACAGGCAGCATGATATATAGTGGTGGTGCCTTTTGCCATGATGGCTGCCATGATGATGTTGGCAGTGCCGGTGATCGACGCCTCATCAAGAAGCATGTACGTGCCTTTGAGCCGGTAACCATGAATCTGATAGACATTGCGAACTACATCGTAAACGAACTTCGCACCTAAACTCTTGAACCCCAAGAAATGTGTATCGAGCCTGCGACGCCCTATCTTATCACCGCCCGGCTTGGCAATTGTTGCCTTGCCAAAACGTCCGAGCAAAGGACCGTACATCAGCACAGAGCCACGGAGACGGGCGCATTTCTGCACAAAATCAACACTGTCGAGGAAGTCGAGATTGACCTCATCAGCTTGAAAAGTATAGTCGTAACAACCATTTTGCGTAACTTTCACACCCACATCTTTCAACAACTTGATAAGGTTGTTGACGTCGAGGATGTCCGGCACATTGGTAATGCGCACAGGATCACTGGTGAGCAGTGAGGCACATATCACCTCTAAGGCCTCATTTTTCGCGCCCTGCGGGATGATGGTTCCCTCAAGCTGATGACCGCCTTCAATGACGAATGACTCCATAGGCTCCTGTTATTTCTTCTTGCGTTTCTTTCCACCGCCATTGTTGACAGAAGCCATGCCGCGCATGTCCACACGCTCAAACTTAAAGTGACTAAGGTCGAGCTGTATCTTTCCGTCGGTAAAGCGCGCAAGATCGTCAGCCACTTTCTCGTCATCGCTCAGCCCATGTCCCCATTGCATCAGGTCGCGCTTCATCTGGTTGGCTGTAATAGCCGCCAGCTGATCGCGCTCTTTACCGGGCTCCATGGTCTTGAGCTTTGCGAAGAGCTCAAACACCAATTTGCCGTAATGGCGGGCTGGAATGTCGCTCATCTCATAGTGGATGGGCTGCGGCTTCTCACTCATCACCTTTACCTTCGACACATCGACCGGCCAGTCAATATCAAGCTTGAAATCGCTGATCAATGCCAGCTGATCCCACAGCTTCTGCCGGTAGTTGTCGGTCTGAAGCACTTGCGGACTCACCAGCTCCATGGTGTCAATAATGGTGTAAGCGCAGCGCAGGCGTTCCTCGCGGTCGGGAATCGTCATGCAGTGGTTCACCATTTTCTGTATCTCGCGCCCATATTCGGGAAGCACGAGCTTCTCACGCTGTGTGTTATAGTCTAATCCTGGGATATTCATGATAAAGTCTTTCAATGGATGATGAACAAGAACTACAAGAGTTTACGCGGCAGTTTGGCCACAAAATCCTTCAGATAGAACGGCACGAAATAGGCCACATCCTCGAATTTTTGTTCCGCCATGCGCTTTTCAGCAAGCGGCATCATGTTCTTGGCCAGCGGCTCTATGCCGTCGATGAAGCGCGCATTAGGATGTTTGATAACGTCTTTGCACTTTCTGGCTCCGTTGCCGAAGAAATACACAGGACCTTTGTCAAGCCACTCGTTGTAGGTGTCAGCCTCCACCACGTCAGCGTGAATGGGGCGCACCTCATGCAGCGAACGGTCGAAGATCTGGACATAGACCTCCATACGGCGTGCGTCGAGCATAGGACAAAGCAGCGCATTCTCCTCCGCAACCATCTCGCGCAGGAGCACCGGCACACAGAGAATCTCCAACGTGGGCACACCAAGGAGCTTGAGCCCACGACCGTAACAGATGCCCTTAGCCATGCTCACGCCTATGCGAAGACCTGTATAACTGCCTGGCCCGCAGCTCACGGCAACAGCATCAAAAGGGATGGCATGGTTGTCGGTAAACGACAGAGCCTCGTTGATGAATGAACCTAACCGCTCGGCATGATTGGGTCCTGAGTGATCCTCCTTCTCAAAAATGCAAGCACCGTCCTGACTCACAGCCACCGAACAGACATTGGTACTCGTCTCTATATTCAATATACAAGACATATGATACAAGTATAATGATGATATTATTCTTAATAAAGTGCAAATTTACTCCTTTTTCCCCCTAATTTCGTACTTTTGCAGAAATTTAACGCACAAATAAGTATGATACTCTCTATGACGGGCTACGGCAAATCCGTAGTGGCTTACAAAGACAAGAAAATCAATGTTGAGATCAAGTCGCTCAACAGTAAAGCCCTTGACCTCTCTGTACGTATCGCTCCACTCTACCGTGAGAAAGAAATGGAGATCAGACAGTATATAGCCAAAGCGCTGACACGGGGAAAAGTGGACTTCGCACTGTGGACGGAAAAAGACACCATTGTGGATGCCACGCCGATAAATGCTGCGCTTGTAGAGGATTACTACCGCCAGCTGAAGGCTATTTCGGAAAAAACAGGCATTCCTGAGCCCGCCGACTGGTACAACTCGCTGCTGCACATGCCCGACGTCATGACGAAAACCGACACCGAGGTGCTCAGTGATGAGGAATGGGAAGTAGCGAAGAGGGCCATCAGACAGGCCACTGACAATCTCATTGCGTTCCGAAAGCAAGAGGGCGCCGCCTTGGAAAAGAAATTCAACGAGAAGGTTGACAATATCGAAAAACTGCTCTACAGTATCGAACCTTATGAAAAAAGCCGCGTGCCAAAGATTAAAGACACCATCATCAAAGGCCTGGAGCAGATTCCTGAAGTGAAATACGACAAGAACCGGCTGGAGCAAGAACTCATCTATTATATTGAGAAACTCGACATTAGCGAGGAGAAACAGCGGCTCTCCAACCACTTGAAATACTTCCGCGAGACCATGGCCGAAAACCAGCCCAATGGAAAAAAACTTGGATTCATTGCGCAGGAGATGGGCCGTGAAATCAACACCACTGGCTCGAAAAGCAACCAAGCCGAGATGCAGAACATCGTCGTGAAGATGAAAGACGAGCTGGAGCAGATCAAGGAGCAGGTGCTCAATGCTTTATAAACATGTAAATTCTTTCAAACAAACATGAATGCAACCGGCAAACTGATTATATTCTCCGCTCCCAGCGGCTCAGGCAAAAGCACCATTGTGCAGTGGCTGATGAAAGAGCATCCTGAGCTTAGGCTTGCTTTCTCCATCAGTGCCACCACGCGTGCGCCACGCGGTACAGAGAAGAACGGGGTAGAATACCTCTTCCTCACGCCCGAGGAGTTTAAGGCAAAAATTGACAAAAACGAGTTTCTTGAATACGAAGAGGTCTACAAAGACCGCTTCTACGGTACCTTGAAGTCGCAGGTAGAGAGCCAGACAGAGCAAGGAGAGAATGTCGTCTTCGATGTCGACGTCAAAGGCGGATGCAATATCAAAAAACATTACGGCCGCCGTGCGCTGAGCATCTTTATCCAACCACCATCGGTAGAGGAACTACGCCGCCGTCTTGTCAACCGTGCCACCGATGCCCCTGAGGTGATAGAGCAACGCCTGGACAAGGCTTCCTATGAACTGACCTTTGCCAAAGAGTTCGACTATATTGTGGTCAACGACAACCTTCAAACTGCCGAGGAGGAGACTTACCGCCTTGTCAGTGATTTTCTCAAAGCATAAGGACCATGGACAATGTCCTTGCGCATCCCCGTATCGGCATTTTCGGTGGCAGTTTTAACCCCATCCACGTGGGCCATATCGGTCTGGCAAGGCAACTGTTGAGCCTTGCAAGCCTTGACGAAGTGTGGTTTTTAGTCTCGCCGCTCAATCCCTTCAAGAAGGCGGCCACCGACCTGCTCGATGACGAGAAGCGCCTGCTCATTGCCCGCGAAGCCCTGGAAGGTGAACAGAAACTCAAGGTTTCCGACTACGAATTCCACTTACCAAAGCCTTCCTACACCTGGAATACACTTCGCCATCTGCAAGCCGATTATCCCACATGCCACTTTGTTCTCGTCATCGGGGCTGACAATTGGCTTGCCTTTGACCATTGGGCGTACCCCGACTACATCCTTGCCAATTTTGAAATAGCTGTTTACGCGCGTCCCAATTGCGTCATCGACCCAGCCGCCTTGCCACACAACGTCCGGTTTTTCAAGACGCGGCTTTATGGTGTCAGCAGCACCACCATCCGGGAAAACATCAAGAACGGACTACCCATCTCTGGGCTGGTTCCCGACCACGTCGAAGGCCTCATCACAGAATCTTACCGGAAATAATGACGTCCGGCACGTGCCGAACGATGCTCCTGCACGTGCCGAACGATACTCCTGCACGTGCCAGACGATGCTCCTGCACGTGCCAGACGATGCTCCTGCACGTGCCAGACGATCTCATGATGATCTTATCAAGAGGAAAAACCAACTGGATATTCACTGTATTTATTTGCACAATTGCCTGAAAGGCAATTTTATTTCTATGCGATAGAGGTGGTTTTCCCTCGGATTTTGCTAACTTTGCAACAAAATAGGAAAAAGTATCTGAATCCATGAATATTGAAAAAGAGATAAGCTCGTCGGTGCTTTCCGCCGTGAAAGAGCTCTACGGGCAGGATGTGCCCGAAAAGATGGTGCAGCTGCAGAAGACGAGACCCGGTTTCGAGGGCAACCTTACCTTGGTGGTTTTCCCTTTCCTGAAAATGTCGCACAAGAAGCCACAAGACACGGCAAAGGAGCTTGGAGAGGAGCTTATGAGCCATTGCAAGGCCGTTTCCGCTTTCAACGCCGTGGGCGGATTCCTGAACCTTGTCATAGCTCCTGAGGCATGGCTGGGACTGCTCGATGACATCGACCGCGACCCGCACTATGGCGAGAGAGCCGCTACGGAGAGCTCACCACTCGTTATGGTGGAGTATTCTTCGCCCAATACCAACAAACCGTTGCACCTCGGGCACGTGCGCAACAACCTTTTGGGCTGGAGTCTGGCCAAAATTCTTGAGGCTAACGGCAACCGTGTCGTGAAGACCAACATCGTCAACGACCGTGGCATCCACATCATGAAGTCAATGCTCGCCTGGATGAAATGGGGTAATGGCTGCACGCCTGAATCAACAGGTAAGAAGGGCGACCACCTCATCGGTGACTTCTATGTGCTGTTCGACAAGCATTATAAAGAGGAGTGCGCCGAGTTGGAGAAGAAATTCATGGCCGATGGCATGTCCGAGGACGATGCCAAGAAGAAGGCTGAACAGGAAGCGCCGCTTATCAGGCAAGCTCACCACATGCTCGTGAAGTGGGAAGCCGGTGACAAGGAGACTCGTGACTTATGGGCAAAGATGAACGCATGGGTCTATAAAGGATTCGACGAGACCTATAAGGCGCTCGGTGTCAGCTTCGACAAGATCTATTATGAGAGCAATACGTACCTCGTAGGCAAAAACAAAGTGATGGAAGGTCTCAAGAGAGGTCTCTTCTATCAAAAAGAGGATGGCAGCATCTGGGCTGACCTCACGGGCGAAGGCCTCGACCAGAAGCTCCTCATCCGTGCTGACGGCACCACGGTCTACATGACACAGGACATCGGTACCGCTGAGATGCGCTTCAGCGACTATCCCATCGACAAGATGATCTATGTGGTGGGCAATGAGCAGAACTATCATTTCCAGGTGCTCTCACTGCTGCTCGACCGCCTCGGCTTCAAGTGGGGCAAGGATCTTGTCCACTTCTCCTATGGTATGGTAGAGCTGCCCAACGGCAAGATGAAAAGCCGCGAAGGCACAGTAGTCGACGCTGATGACCTGGTGGCTGAGATGATCAGCGATGCCCGCAAGACCAGCGAGGAGCACGGACAGTCGAAGGAATTCTCTGAGGCAGAGAAGCAGGAGATTGCCCGCATCGTGGGCCTGGGTGCGCTGAAATACTTCATTCTCAAGGTCGACGCACGCAAGAATATGCTGTTCAACCCTGCCGAATCGATCGATTTCAATGGCAATACAGGGCCCTTCATCCAGTATACCTACGCCCGTATCCAGTCGATACTGAGGAAGAGCGGCGGCTGTGAGACGCCCGTGGAGACTTCTTATGCTCCCAACGTCAAAGAGGTGGAGCTGATACAAAAGTTGGATGCCTTCAAGGCTGCCGTTGCCGACGCAGGTCAGAACTACAATCCTGCCGGTATCGCCAACTATACTTATGAGCTTACAAAGCTTTTCAACCAGTTCTACCACGACTACAGCATTCTCTCTGCTGACACTGATGCAGAAAAGGCTTTCCGTTTGAAGCTCGCGCGCAACGTAGGCAAAACCATCAAAAATGCCATGGAACTCCTTGGCATAGAGGTGCCGGAAAGGATGTAAAAGCTTATGAAGGGTGAACTTGTAAATCCGCCTGACAACCGCCACGATACCGTACTCCCTTTGCCCGATGAGGTAAGTGGGAGCGCATGGGCAGTGGATGCCGGTTGCTCCGGCAATCCCGGACCGATGGAATATCAGGGTGTAGACCTGGCCACAGGCATGCAGGTATTCCATTTTGGCCCATATTATCCGGACGGGTCGACAGTCTATGGTACCAACAACATCGGGGAGTTCCTGGCCATTGTACATGCTTTAGCTTTGATGAACCAGCAGGGCATCACCGACAAGGCCATCTATTCCGACTCTTACAACGCCATTCTATGGGTGAAGAAGAAGCAATGCCGTACCAAATTGGAGCACAGCGAGCGTACCGAACCGCTCTTTACACTGATTGCGCGGGCAGAGAAATGGCTCAGGACCCACCCTGTGACCACTCCCGTCATCCAATGGCAGACCCGCCAATGGGGCGATATCCCTGCTGACTTTGGAAGAAAATAGCCAGTGACCGCAGGCAAACGCTGTCAGCTCTGAACCAGAAAACGAACAATGAAAGGCCGTTAAGGAAGAACTCCTCAACGGCCTTTTATGTTGTTGTATGAATATCGGCAGCTTAGTCGGCAGACAGTGAGAAACGCTTGAAGGCTACGACCTTTAGTCCCTTCTGCTGCTTGTTGAGCCACTGAGAGACGCTCTCTTTGGCTGCGCCCTCATCGCCGAACTGGAACTCCTGGTCCACCAAGCAGTTCTCCTTGAAGAACTTAGCCATGCGGCCCTTGGCGATATTCTGGATCATCTGCTCCTTGAGGTTAGCGGCAGCAGTCTCAGACACTTCCTTGCGGATCTGCTGAGCCTTGTCGGCATCCTCCTGTGTGAGCCAGCCCTTAGCTACGTTGCTGGCGATGTGGTCGTCGCTGTCAACGAGGTTAGTGTTGATACCGGCTTTCTTCAGAGCTATGTTGACCTGACGCTCCACCTGCTCTTCCTTGGTTTTCTCGATGGCGATGCGCAGCTCCTCGTCCTTCACACTCTGAGGAACGCTGGCTTCGTCGAGCGCTACGGGCTTCATGGCAGCCACCTGCATGGCAACCTTGTAGCCGGCCTCATCGTTAGCGTCGGAGAGCTGTACCATCGTAGCGAGCGTGTGCTTGCGCATGTGGTCATAGACAGAGATGTTGGCGCCTTCGAGCACATTGTAGCCGTCGAGCTCCATCTTCTCACCGACGACACCTGAGCGACGTGTAACTGCTTCCTCAACAGTGATACCGCCCTTAGTCTTGAGAGCCTTCACGTCATCGAGCGTCTGTGCCTTGGCAGCGATAGCCAAGTCAAGGATTTCCTGTGTGAGGGCAATATAGTCGACACCATTAGCCACGAAGTCGGTCTCGCACTTCAAGGCGATCATGGCAGCGAAACCATTCGCGTTCTTTACGAGCACGCAACCATTGGATGTGGTACGGTCAGAGCGCTTGGCAGCAATAGCCAAGCCACGCTCACGCACGAGCTCCACAGCCTTGTTGATATCACCATCAGCCTCGGCAAGGGCCTTTTTACAGTCCTTCATACCGGCACCGGTCATGGCGCGCAGCTTCTTGATGTCTTCAATTGTAACAGCCATAATGTTGTTTTTTCCTTTCTTGTTGATAATAATAATGTTGAGGTCCGGAAAGATATCTGAATGGACTTCTGGACCTCAGTATGTCTTACTCAGCTGCGGGAGCTGCCTCTTCCTCTGCTTTGGGAGCCTCAGCGGCAGCCTCGACAGGTGCATCCTCGCGGCGTGCACGACGGTTACGGCGACGGCCCTCAGCGGCCTCGTCCTGCTGCTCAGCGGCAGCCTTGTCGTCAGCCTTCTCAGCCTTGTGCTCTTCCAAGCCCTCAGCGATGGCTGCACAGCAAGCGTCGAGAATCACCTCAATAGAGTCCTTGGCATCATCGTTGGCGGGGATGACATAGTCCACGTTGCGGGGATCAGAGTTTGTGTCCACAATACCGAATACGGGGATACCTAAACGGTTGGCCTCCTTGACGGCGATGTGCTCCTTCATGACATCCACCACGAAGAGAGCAGAAGGCAGACGGTTCAGGTCGGCGATAGAACCGAGGTTCTTCTCCAGCTTAGCACGCTGACGGTTGATCTGCAACAGCTCGCGCTTTGAGAGGTTGGAGAACGTGCCGTCATTCATCATCTTGTCGATATTGGCCATCTTCTTCACAGCTTTACGGATGGTGGGGAAGTTGGTGAGCATGCCACCGGGCCAGCGCTCGATAACGTAAGGCATGTTGACACTTGCGGCCTTCTCCGCCACGATGTCCTTAGCCTGCTTCTTTGTAGCCACGAAAAGAATCTTGCGGCCACTCTTTGCGATGGCTTTCAGAGCCTCGGCAGCATCGTCAATCTTGGCGACAGTCTTGTTGAGGTCGATGATATGAATACCGTTGCGCTCCATGAAGATGTAGGGAGCCATTGCGGGATTCCACTTACGCTTCAGATGGCCGAAGTGGCACCCTGCCTGAAGCAGCTGGTCAAATGATGTTCTTGACATTTGTGTTTTCTTGTTTTTAAATTGTTTACTTTCCTTGATAATTCTAATGCTTAGAACCAGCCCATGAGTAGCCTTCTCTGTCACGCCACAATGGCAACAGACCAAAGGAAGGGTCTCACAGGTTTGGATGCTAAACAACGCTTCTCTTCCCTTCCGCCAAAAGAGGAAGAGAAAAGAGAAGCCATATTAACGCTTACTGAACTGGAAGCGACGGCGAGCCTTGGGCTGTCCAGGTTTCTTACGCTCAACGGCACGGCTGTCACGTGTGAGAAAGCCATTGTCCTTGAGATTCTTCTTGTCTTCAGCGTTAATTTTCACCAGGGCACGGGCAATGGCGAGGCGCAGAGCCTGGCTCTGACCTGTGTAACCGCCGCCGTCGAGGTTGGCCTTGATGTCGTATTTCTCAGCAACATCGAGCAGCTGCAGAGGCTGCTTCACCACATAGCGGAGAATAGCTGATGGGAAATACTTCTCTATATCTTCTTTGTTGATTGTGATCTTACCGGTACCCTCTGTGAGGTAAACGCGGGCTACGGCGCTCTTGCGGCGGCCGATTGCGTTGATAACTTCCATCTCTATTGATTATTTATACTGGTTAATGTCAATGTTCTTTGGCTTCTGAGCCTCCTTATTGTGCTCAGCGCCCTCGAAGATGTAAACGTTGTCCATCAGTGAGCGCCCGAGGGGACCCTTTGGGAGCATGCCCTTGATGGCGTGGCGCAGCATCTTGTCGATGCCGTTGGGACGTGTACGCAGGTCGGCAGGCGTGTTGAAACGCTGACCGCCTGGATAACCAGTATAACGGGTATAGATCTTGTCGGTCTCCTTCTTTCCGGAGAACTTAACTTTGGCTGCGTTGATGATGATGACATTATCACCGCAGTCCACGTGAGGTGTGAAGCTGGGTTTGTACTTGCCGCGGAGCAGCTTGGCGACCTTAGAGCACAAACGGCCCACCATCTGGTCGGTGGCATCCACGACGACCCACTCCTTCTTTGCCGTTTCCTTGTTGACGGAAACAGTCTTGTAACTTAATGTGTCCATTTTAGAACTGTAAATAATAAATGTTTAATAATTACCGTTGACGAACAGGGGCCTCGCGGTGCCTCCAGTCTAAAAGAGACCATCCACAGCTTTAACCCTGAGCGCACGGGCGATTCTCTAACCAGACTGTACGGCCATGCACAGCCCTATTAACACGCCAATGCCGTGGCAGCTCTAAGACAGCTGCCCCAATCAGCAGTGCAAAGGTACACATATCAGTTGATGCGGAAAAGAATGAATTATTATTATTTGGTTTAATTATAAATAATTAACGCAAATAGTAGACAAGATCAGAAGACAGACAGGTATTTCGAGACATTACGTTTACGGCGTAAAGGCGATACCATTACACTGTAGAGGCAATACGATTACGGTGTAGAGGCAGTGCCATTACACTGTAGAGGCGATACGATTACGGTGTAGAGGCAGTGCCATTACAGTATTCAGACAAAAAGCACACGTACCGGTCTGGCACGTGTGCAATTTTGGAGTCAGTTGTAAGAACGTGATTACTTCTTCAACACCTTTCTGCCATTCTCAATGACGACACCCTTGTAGTCCTTGCCGACCCGTTGTCCGGAGAGGTTGTAGCGGGAGCCTTCCATAAGGTTATTTTCCTTCACCTCACCGATGAAGGTAGAAGTACTCTCCTTAACAGAAAGATTTTTAATTTCCCAAGTACCAGCATACTGATCTGTACTCACGTACTTAAAAGCAAACCGAATCTTTTTGCCAGCATACTTAGCCAAGGAAATGGTAGCGTTGACATATACCCAATTGTTATTCGCAAAATAAGTAGGAATATCCACTTTTTCCCAATCTCCACCCTCTGCCTTAACCATCAGTGTGGCATCCTCAGTAGGCTTCCCGAAAAAATTGCCGGTATGTTCAAAAGAGAGAACCGGTGCCTTCGCAGCAGATATATCTATTATCGGAGACACAAGCCAACTTTCTGCCGCGAAACGGGTCTTGGTCTTGAACAAATAAGCAGAAGCTTTCATACAGTTGTTTTCTTGTTTATTTTTGTCCACATAGTGTTTCCACACATAGTTCAGTCCCTTCGGCAGTACTTTATTGTCAATGGAGAAGTCGCCCTGCCCCTCACGAAAACTCTCCTCATAGGGGAGCACCTTGTCTTGTGCGTTGATACCCGTGCATACGAGTGTCAACAATGCAACGAAAGTAAAGCGTAAAATCTTGTTCATAAGCTTATAGTTTCAAATTGTGAATAAGTTAATTAATTACCTTGCAAAGATAATAAAAGAGACTGACATAGCAAATTTAGAAACCCAAAAATTTGAAAGTTTCATCATTTTTAATATGTTGTCTTTGCCTTGCTTTCCTGCCACATCGCAAACGCCTTTCTCCCTTCTTCAGGCAAAAGCTCTATGATGGGCTTCTCTCTACCAGACATATCGCGCAGGATCTCCTCATAGATGAAGTCGTCGCTGAAGCCGATGGCAGCGGCATCCTTGCGGTTGTTGGCATAGTAAATCTTGTCAATTCGTGCCCAGTAAATGGCGCCAAGACACATAGGGCACGGCTCACATGAGCAGAATATCTCACAGCCCTCGAGGGAGAATGTGCGGAGACGCTGGCAGGCCGTGCGGATAGCATTGACCTCGGCGTGTGCCGTGGGGTCGTTGTCGATGGTTACACTGTTGCTGGCTTCGGCTACGACAATACCGTGGCGTGCGATGACGGCTCCAAACGGGCCGCCACCTTTTTTTACGCTCTCTTCACTCAGGCGGCAGGCTCGCCGCATCAGTTCTTCATGAGTCATATATAGTCAGTTTATTATTGTATTTTACAGAATCTCTTTAATATATCGCATGTTGATACGAAATTGTCCACGCGCAGGGCATTTTCTTTCCAGAAGGCAGCCAGCGACGCCATAGCCTTGTATTGTCTTGAATGCGGCAACGGCCGCAGGTCGCCGAGATCATAATATTTCTGTGTTTTATCATCCCATCCACTGAAGAACCAGGGATCGCCGTGCCGGATGAAGGCGAGGGCATAGAGGCTTTTCTCCCTGAGTGTAAAGTCGTTGCTCCGCACGCTTTCTCCGAGGAGACTGATGGCTTTGGCAACGAAGTCCTCAGTGCCGACGGCCGTACTGTCCTGCATGGTGCTGATACCATACTGCTTCATCCACCAGCAGTCACCCTCGTAGCTACCCTGATACCAAAGCGTGGCGAGCTTGTAGGCTTTCCGCATGCGTTCTTCTGATGGCCGCATAAGATCATACTGCTGGATCAGACTGACCATGTCGCGGCAGTACTGAAGTTTCCTGTTGACAGTAAGGCGTGGAAGCCGTGTACTCTTTTCGTCAATAGGATATCCAGGAAGGGCAACACGCTGCTTGCCCATCCACCGCTCTTTGTTGTAGTCACGTTGCGCAGCATAGGGCGCGATGTTTTGTGTGTTGAGGAAGTCAAGACCCACCTTCTCCAAATAAGGTATGGCCTCGGCAAAGCGAGCCTGTGCCAAGAGTCGTGTTCCGATGAGGTCGTTGTAATAATTGGCATCTCGGTAAGCCTGCTGCCACGCATAGTGCTCCAGCGAGTCAGCGGGCTGCTTGCGCAGATAAGCGGAATAAGCCTTCAGACTGTCGAGAGGGGTCTTGCTAAGCGCGTCGAAATAGAAGCCCTGATAGTCCCAATTGCCCTTAGTGTCGTCGTCGGTCTCGAAGTTGACGGCACGTGCGTTGCACTCACTGAAGTCGGGGGTCGTGTCGTTCATACGGCTGAGCAGCACGAGAGCGGCATTGGTGCGTCCCGCTGCCATGAACATCGGTACAAGACCATTGTAGACCATACGCTCCTCCACGTCGCGGTAGTGGTCAGTTTCATAAAGCGTGAGGCTCTTACGGTCTTCAGCTGACTTGACGTCAAGCCACCGCATTTCGCCCGTAAGCCATTTGTCATAAGTGACATTGTGCTGTTCGGAGAAAACGGAGTTGGCGGCGTAGATGGCGCGCGCGTTGTCTTTCATGCGCGGCGTGCCGGCAAGCTTCATGGCTTTTGCCAAATCTTCCTTTGCTTTATCGTAGCGGCGCAGCTGGTGCTCAAGGCAGCCGATTGCTGTCTGCCAGAGACACGGCACGCTGGTCTTACCCTGCGCCACCACACCGCGGGCGAAGTCGATGAAACGGTTGGCTTCAGTCGTGGTAACTTTCTTGGCGTCTGTCTCTTTCATCCATTCGTCGTGGTCTTTGGATGTATTATTATAATCGGCGTAGGGGAAGCTGTTGAGTTCATAGACATCCATTGTCTCCTGCACGTTGTTGACAAAGTCCTGTACGAGATAGACCAGTGTCGCCGAGTTAGGACGGGTAGAGTACACTTTCTGTATTCCGGCGAGGCTACGGTAGCCTCGCACGCAATATTTCAAGCTCTGATAGTCTTGCTGCGCGGCATAGATCTCAATGGCCTGGTCTCTCCTGCCCGTTCGCCAGAGGCATCCGGCATATAGGTTGCGCATCATGTCGCGATAGACACTTGGCTGCATGCGCTGCCCCGTGGATGTCCAAAAGGTCATGGCCTCCTGGTATCGTTTCAGGCCGAAGAGAGCGCGCATGCGCAGCAGGTTGTATTGCGCACGGAAGCGCTTGCCCTGGTAGATCTTGGAGGTCTGCAACAGATTGTGCAGTACGGCATTGCGGCGTGCTATTTTCTGCCGAGTGGGATAATCCCATGCATTGAAGTTGACATCGCTGCCAATATAGGCATTGAGACTCCTGCAATAGCCCAGCAGCTCGGCGTCTTTCTGCCGCCGTGCTTTTTTCATGACCTCGTCACGGCAGACATCCCAACGATACTGTGCGTCCGGATTGCCGAGATATTGTTGCCAATACTTATCAGTAGCATCCGTGAACCGGTCACTCATAAGAGATCGGTTGAAGACGGAAAACAGATAGTTGTTGTGTCGGGGCGCCTCTGGTACACAAGCACCGGCAGACAGAGAAATGGCAAGGAGTGCTGTGAGAAGACTACCTATACCTATAAATCTTTTGAAAGTCACCATAACTGAATCGTTGAATATTCTTATCACTCAAATCATAAAGAATCATTTCATCATTGGCATTACGGCGTACGCGGTCCACAGCTTTCTGGGCAGCATAGATATCTTGCAGCTCCGGCTGTCTGACGGCAATGCTGTCTCCCCGCAGCACAGGCAGGTCGTCGTCGCCGTGCAAGATGCCCACGTATTTGCCGCCCCTAAAGAGCACGCGCCATGTAAAGAGCGGATAGGCTGTAGAGACCGGAAGACCGTAGCCCTTGAGATACCGGAGATAAGGCATCACGTCTTTCATGTCGAGAATGGGCTTACGTTCGGAGAGCTTGGTCACATCACCTGTATTGTACATCATCAGCACACCACGATCGGCAGGAGGCACCGGCTGAGAGAGCTGGTGCAGGCGGATAGTGGCGGAGAGCTGCATAGCATGACTGTGACACAATGCGCGCATCTGCTTCATGAAGTTGAAGAAGACAGCACGCGTCGTCATCGTCCAGTCGCAGTCCACTTGCATTTCCCTGGCTCTTGCAAAGTGATTGGTAGTATTCATCTGCTGGATACGGCGAAAGATCTTCTCCGCCAGATCATCCTGGGGTCGGCACATGCAGTCATTGAGGATATATACCACGGGAACCACCTCTACGTCTCTGGGAAAGTTATCTTCAAAAGCAAGCGTAGCGTTGGGCTGAGGATCGCCGGCATCATTGGCAACCACATCAAAATAACGACAGTACACCTTCCTGATACCGTGCCGGACAAGGAAATCACGCTCGGCGGTGTCAAAACGCAATGTGGTCTGCCAGTAATAGACAGACCTCACCCGCTCCTCACGGCTGCAGGACGCAAGCAGCAGGACGAGCAGAAAGGAAAGAAGCATGTAACGGTACATGGTCTTCACAGATAGTTTGGCAAAAATAAGTATTCATTCTGAATGCAACAAATATTTCACATACAATTATTCTTTATCGCCCCAAAATTCTTATCTTTCCTCTATAAAACCTAATAGAATTCTGTGCAGGAGTAACTAAAATTAAG
>ERZ772881.641-NODE-641-length-37510-cov-22.089307_pt1 | contig 37510 bp, 28 predicted proteins | sample MGYA00580581_ERZ772881 | MGnify/ENA primary metagenome ERZ772881 (study PRJEB29015, sample SAMEA2737668) | human gut metagenome | biome: human gut; feature: human-associated habitat; material: faeces | place: China | collected 2012 ...
CGTTCAATCTTCTTCAAAGAACGAAGGCCCATCGGCATGTAGTTATAGACGCCGGCTGCAAGCTTACGGATCATGCCTGCGCGAAGCATCAGCTTCTGGCTAACGATTTCTGCATCTGCAGGAGCTTCTTTCTGTGTTGAAATAAAAAATTGTTTTGCTCTCATTACGAATTCTCAAAAACGAGCCGGCAGGCCGGCAGTCTACGATTAGGTTCGGATCTTATGACTTCTTTTCCTGCCTCTATATAATGGGCAGACACAAATAAGTTATTTTAAAGTTTTTATGCTTGATCAACATGGATACCGACCAAACGTCGGGATTATTTTGACCAATCCTCTCAAACAAGTTTTTTGGGGGAAACGTTTGGGTCAGCATTCCTGGCAATTTCCTCAGGGCGGTATCAACCGCGGGGAATCGCCTCGCGAAGCCATGTTCAGAGAGCTTTGGGAGGAACTTGGCCTCTTCGAAAACCAAGTTCGTATCATCAGCCGCACCGAAGACTGGCTGCGCTATGACGTTCCCGACCGCTGGATTCGCCGCGACCTTCGCGGCATCTACAAAGGCCAAAAGCAGATTTGGTTCCTCTTGGAGTTTCTCGGTAAAAACAAAGATATCAACTTGAAAGCCACCAGCCATCCGGAATTTGAGGCCTGGAAGTGGAATGACTATTGGGTTCCGCTGAGTCAAGTAATCGACTTCAAACGCGGTGTTTATAAAGAAGCGTTGAAAGAGTTAGCTCCTGCCCTCTTTACCGACAAGAAACACCTTGTTCCGCCTGCAGGATGGGAAAAAGCGGAAGGTCCGGGACACTTCCGCCTTTACAAATAATTGTCTTTAAGAGATTACTTGTTCATCACCACCATGTTGTCTTGATGAATCAGTTCTCTCTGTTCTAAGTAACCTAACTCTTCCACAACTTCATCGCTGTGCAGCCCCATGATTCGGCGAGACTCATCGGAGCCGTAGTTAATCATGCCGCGGCAGATTTCTTTGTCGTTTTGATCCACGACCTGAATGATTTCGCCGCGCAGGAAGTCTCCGATCACTGCTTTAACACCAACCGGCAGCAGGCTCTTACCTTTACGAACAGCTTCGACGGCGCCCTCGTCGATAACGAGTTTGCCCTTCAGCTGCAAATGGTCGGCCATCCACTGGCTGCGTGCTGACATCGGTTTGCGATCGGTCTTCAGAAGCGTTCCGATGGATTCGCCTTGGGCTAAACGAACCAAAACATCAGGAATGCGTCCGCTGGCAATAACTGTGGACGCACCGCTGCGGGCAGCACGTTTCGCAGCCAGTACTTTTGTCTGCATACCGCCCTTACCGATGGAAGAACCGGCGCCTCCGGCCATCGCTTCATAGATCGGATCTCCGGCTTCGCCGACTTCTACTAATTTCGCTTCCGGGTTGGATCGGGGATCGGCGGTGAAGAGACCGATCTGATCGGTCAAGATCACTAAGACGTCGGCATCGATTAAGTTCGTGACCAGCGCACCTAATGTATCGTTGTCGCCGACTTTAATTTCGTTGGTTACGACGGTGTCGTTCTCGTTAATGATCGGAACAACTTTGAGGTCCAATAGCGTTGTGAGTGTCTGGCGAGCGTTTAAGTAACGTTCACGGTCTGCAAGGTCAGCATGCGTCAACAAGATCTGAGCCGTACGAATGTCGTAACGCTCGAAGCTTTTTTCGTAGGCTTCCACAATACCCATTTGTCCGACAGCGGCTGCGGCCTGGAGTTCGTGCATTTTTTTCGGTCGTTTGGTCCAGCCGAGACGAGCCATTCCTTCTGCGACGGCACCGGAGCTGACCCAAACAACCTGTTTGCCCATTTCTTGGAGCTTAGCGATCTGAGCTGTCCAGCGCGCAATTGCTTCTGTATCTACTCCGTGACCTTCGTTTGTTACTAAAGAAGAGCCGACTTTTACGACAATTCTTTTTGCATCGTTCCAAATCTTGAGGTTTTCTTCCATCTTATTTCTTCCGATCTTTTTTGACAGCAACCGTCTTTCCCAACGAGACAAAACTTCACGGCCCTTTTTAGACGTTAAACGGGACTCTGAATATGTAGCTCTTCAGTATATCCAAATTCAGTTAGAACAAATTGCCTCTCGAACTGCTGTTGAAGGTAGACAGAAAATTATGACAAACATCACACTTTCAAGCGAGTCTATCAATTCATATAAAGGGTAATTTTTATATCTTTTGTCCAAAATACCCTAATTTAGCTGTTTACTTTACCCTCTCAACCATTCTATATTACGAGGGGTTAGCAAAATCTCGAGGGATAACAAAATGAATCAAAAATTTAAGGTAGTTTTACTTTCTTCAATGGTTTTAGCTGCTTGCTCTGTCAATGCACAAAATCTCGTTTACACGGCAAACAGTTCATCTAATGCCCCTATTTCAGTTGCGGTCGATATTTCGCAGGGAAACAAGTACGGAATCGACCTTTCTAACGGTGCGACCGTCACGTTAGACGGCCCTTCCATCTCGATCTCTCTCACGGGAGCAAGCAATACTGGCTGGATTGAAGGCGTAGAAAGTCGCGGAGCTTCAAGTCTCTTAAATTTAGGCGGAGCTCAAACTAAGAATATCAATGTGTCTGTCAACGTGGACAGCAGCAAACCCGCCGTTGGCTTATTTGCGTATAAGGAAGGAAAGATAACCTTAAACGGCGAGAATTTAAACATCAATGTACATTCCACCGAGGGTCAGGCCTCAGGAATTCAAGTACAAAACAGTACTACAAATGTAACGGAGGAAGACAAGAAGGCCAGCGTGATTATTGATGCAAAAAATACTGTGATAAATGCCACATCCGACAATGCAGAGTCACACGGCATCGTCGCCATATCTCAGGGGGTTTTACGTGCCAACGGCAATATTGAAATAAACGCAGACAAGGTCATTGTGGCCAGGGGAGACTCAACGGTACGAATTAACGAATCCGGCACTAATACCGTAGTTCTAAACGGAGATATTGATTTCAATTACGATTCTGTCACTTCTGGAACTAAAATTGAGGCGGATGTCTTGGTAAATCTTACCGGCGCTTCTTCTCAGTGGACAGGCAATGTTCAAAGAAGTCACGACCGAGAACCAGCGGACGATAGAGTCCGGGTCACAGGATTCAAACTGATAGTTGCCGACAACGCCCAGTGGAATCCAACGATCATAACTAGGGCAGAAGGTGTCGTCCCTATAGCTGTAAATTCTCTCACGCTTAACGATGGCATCATCAACATCACAAAAGCGGATCAAAAAGTAGCGATTGAAACTCTGCAAGGTTCTGGTGGTACTGTGAATGTCGCTGCAACAACTAACGGAACTACCATTACTTCAGCGCAGTTACAAGTTACCAACGAAGTGACGGGGGCTCCGCATCTTACGGTTAACGCCGTTGGCCTGACTTCTGATCAAATTACGAATCAGAAAGAAGCCATGGAATCCTTCTATGCAAACGCGCTTAACCTCGCAGAAGGTTCCGACGCTACCGCAACACTTAACATTGTAGAAGGTGGAGCTGCCGGCGCTTTGACAGCTGAAGTTGCGAAGGACGGTTCTATGGTCGTGAAAGAAGCTCAGAACACGGTCAACTCCTCCCTTATTGACATTGCTGCGTCTAATTACCTCTTCTTCCGTTCTCAGATGAACGACGTTTCCGCTCGTTTGGGCGACCTTCGCTCTATGCCGAAAACAGCCGGTGCGTGGGTACGTTACTACGGCGGCAAGAACAAGTATTCCAGCGGCAACATGAGCGAAAAATACAATACCGTTCAGTTAGGCGGTGATGGATTCATCAACGACAACTTCTACCTCGGCGGTACTTTCTCTTATACCCACGGTGACGGAGACCTTAGAAACGGTTCTACAGACGACAAGAACTTCAATTTCGGCATCTACGGCGGCTGGCTCGGTGATTCCGGTCAGTTCGTTGACGTGATCATCAAACGCCATCGTGTGAAGAGCGATTTCAGTCTTTACAACACAATGGGACGCAACTCCGGTTCCTTCCACAACTGGGGAACTTCTGCATCCGTCGAAGCCGGCTGGAGACTGCAGTGCCCGGATACCGGTTTCTATGTCGAACCTCAGGCTGAATTGCAGTTCGGTCGTTTAGATTCTGTCGACTATAAGACCAACAAGGGCGTTAAGGTTGAACAGGACGGCATCGACTCCTTCGTCGGCAGAGCCGGTGTTGCTGTCGGCTACACCTTCCCGGAAAACAAAGGTAATGCGTACGCTAAGGCATCTGTCCTCCACGACTGGAAAGGCGAAGTGAAGTCCACCTTCTCCTCCAACGGTGCAAAACGCACTTACAGAGATGACCTTGGCGGAACATGGGGCGAATTCGCTGTCGGCGGTACGTTTAACCCGACCAAGAACATTTCTGCTTATGGTCAGGTCAAGACATCCGCAGGCTCTCCTGTCCGCAATCCGTGGCAGGTCAGCATCTGCGTATCTCAATGGTGATGTGATGAAAAATGAAGAAACAGGCAGGATCAGCTACTACACTGCCAAAAAAGAAGTCGTTTATACCAGCCTGTTGATGTGTGAAAATGCACCACAGGAATGGCTGAACGTACCTGCTGAAAATATCAGACGGTTTCAGAAATCTGCCCGATATAAAAGAGCAGATAACAAAGATGCTGCACTGGGAAAATTTAAACTTACTTTTCAGAAACAGCGTTTATGGAATGAAGTTTTGAAGATTGAGAAGACCTCGGATGCACAACTCGGCAGGTCATTTGAATTTTCGCTTCCGAAAGAATGGAGCCGACAGGAACAGATTGATTATACAACTGAATATATTCAAAAGACCTTTGTAGATAAGGGAATGTGTGCGGACTGGAGTATCCACGATAAAGGAGATGGAAATCCCCATGTGCATTTACTTGTGACGATGCGACCATTCAATCCAGACCACTCATGGGGGAACAAAGAAATCAAGGATTGGGAGTTTGTCAGAGATGAAAATGGAAATATTGTGGTGGATGAATCCCATCCGGACTGGTGGCAGGATAAAAAGAACCCTGACCGTCATGGAATCCGAATCCCCGTACTTGATGAAAATGGAGTCCAGAAAGTCGGGACAAGGAACCGCAAACAGTGGAAACGTGTATTAACCGATGCTACCGGGTGGAACAATCCGAAAAATTGTGAGCTATGGCGGAGCGAATGGGCAAACGTCTGTAATGCACATTTGAAAACGGAAAATCACATTGACCATCGTTCTTATGCAAGGCAGGGAAAATTAGAGATACCGACGATCCATGAGGGCGCAGATGCCAGAAAAATTGACGAGAAATTTCAAAACGGACAGACATCCTCTACTTCATGGAAAGTAGAGGAAAACCAGATCATAAAAAGACAAAATGCACTGCTGGATAAAATACAGATTTCTTTTGGAAAAGTATCCAGTGCATTAACACAATGGAAGGAGCGATTGCGTGACATTAGAAGAAAGCCGGGAAGTCATTCCCATGATGGAGACAATGATAAACCAGATCGAGGAACAGCAGAATCTTATGGCAGAGATGGTACAGGAATTGCAGGAACGGGACAGGCAGCTCCTGTCTTTTCAGGAGCAGAACCAGAGTTTAAAAAGCTTAAACAGCGAATTATCCAGGCTGCTAAATCTTTTGCCAGATACAGAAGAACTGCTCTCACAGATCGAGCAACAGAAAACCAGAATCGAACAGTTGGAAAACGAGAATCAGCAATGGCAGGAATTAACGCAGAAGCTGAACAACGAGAACAGCTTATTGCAGAAACAGAACAGCGAATTGCTGACCTTAAACAGCAGATAGAGAAAGCGAGGGAGATCGATGAGCGAATGCAGAAACTTAGAGAACGTCGGGCAGGTGGAAGAACTTCTGCTGATGACCGAACAGATGCAGGACGAACTGGATCAGAAAGACCAGACAATCCAGGAACTAAACAGGCAGCTAAGCGAATCGCTGACCTTGAACGAGAAATTGAACAGCGAAAACAGAGCCGAGAATATCGAAGCATTGCGGACAAGATTAAGGCAAACAGAGGAACGATTGACCAGCGAGACAGACAGCAGGAAAAGAGCCGACGCAGAAGCCGTGGCATGGAAATTTAAGTATGAAAAAGCAGAGCAGGAAAAACTTTATGCACAGACACACCAAAAGACGGTAGAGGTAGCTGTTGAGAAAAAAGTGCCTTATGAGAAATGTGAAAAATGTGACCGTACTGCTTACCGGAAAGCAAAAGAAAAATGCGATAGCCGTAAAAGCCAGTTAGAAAAGAAATATAAAAATATGACGATTGGTTATGAAAGTATCTTGTTTCTACTGGCATGGTACAGCATAACAACAACACTGTTTACTGCGATTCTTTCGCCGGTTTTCCTTAACGACTGTATCGTCTTTTTCGGTGCGTTAGGAAAAGGAATGGGAAGTTTATTTCGGGAGTTTGTGACAGGTGCAGACTCTTTCGGACAGTTAAGCAGTGGAATACCTAACAGTATTCTTTCCGGGATTGTGTACTGGCTGATTGCCGGTACTGTCATGGCAATTTTATTCGTAATAACCGGGTGGCTGATAATCGGGATTGGTTATCAGGTAGGAAAAATCTACCGGAAATATTGTTGGGATATCATCAGTATCGTGGTAGCGATAACGAGTACAGCTGTTGTAATTTACTTTGGAGAATGGATTAAAAACGCTAATCCGATAAATCTTATTGTATTGCTATTACTGTCGCATATTATTTATATTGGAATCAGATGTTATGTGAAAGACTGGATGGAAGAACGAGGATATTATTAAAAGAGGACAGGGAAATTTCATAATCTTCCTGTCCTTAGTAAGGGACTATTGATTGTTTATATAAAGAAAAAGTATATAAATAAATCTTGACAATTAGTACGAACTCGGACTATAATACAAAAGTCCGGATTCGTACTAATTTAAGGAGGAAAAAGATGAGAAAAGATAATAATATGATAATACAGTTGCAACGATATTATGCTTTATGGAAAGAATGTACAGCAATGTATGAGGAATGGTCAAAGGATCAGGGACTGTCTTCAAATGGAGTTTTTGTTTTGCATTCATTTTATGAAAGTAATGGAAGATGCACGCAGAAAATGATAAGTGAAAAATGGAATATACCTAAGCAAACGGTAAATACGATACTAAAAGATTTTCAGAAAAAAGGATACATCAATATGGTATCTGATGATTCAGACAAGAGAAATAAGCTGATATGCCTCACAGAATCAGGAATGGAATATACGAAAGATATCATAGAAAAACTGCACTCAAAAGAAATATATGTAATCGAAAAAATGGGATTAGAGAATATAGAAAGTCTTAATGATAATACAGAGCTGTTTATCAGACTTTTCAAGGAAGGAGATTGTAAGAAAAATGAATCATAAATCATTATTTTTTAAATATGTTATTCCATCTATTATAGCATTTGCATTATCAGGAATATATGCGATAGTGGATGGATATTTTGTAGGCAATACCATAGGAGATGCTGGACTTTCGGCTATTAATATTGTATATCCGATTGAGGCTTTGATTCAGGCTCTTGGAACAGGAATTGGTATGGGAGGAGCTGTTTATTACTCAATTAATGCAGCAGAAAAGAAAGGAAAACGGGCAGAAGAATTTATTGCTACAAGCTGGTGGCTTCTTGTAATAGTAAGTGTTATCAGTACCATAATTATTTACTCCTTTTCGTCTAAAATTTTAGGATTGCTTGGAGCAGATGGAATTATATTAACAAATGCGACAGATTATATCAAAATTATAGCACTTGGAGCAATATTGCAGATTCTTGGAACTGGAATGATGCCATTCATTAGAAATTATGGAAACTCTTTCTGGTCAATGTTTGCGATGGTTGGTGGATTCATAACCAATATTGTTCTGGATTTTATCTTTGTATGGATATATGAAATGGGCATGAAAGGTGCAGCCACAGCTACAATAGCCGGACAGGGTGTGACTGCAGCAATTGCAATCATATACGCATTATATAATAAAAAGTTTTATGTGTATGTATCCTTAAAAAATGTAAAAGAAATGTGTGGCGCTATATTCAGAGTAGGTCTTGCACCATTTGGGCTAGCATTGACTCCTAATATTTCATTGGTGTTTATAAACCGATTCTCCGCTTCTTATGGGGGAGAAAAAGCTATTGCAACTTATGCATGTGTATCCTATATTATCTGTATCATATATCTCATATTGCAGGGCGTAGGTGATGGAAGTCAACCTTTAATGAGCCGTTTTTATGGTGAGAAGGATCAAGAAAGCCTGAGAGGAGTTCAGAGAATGGCATACATTTTTGCAATAATTCTTGCTGTTTGTGGTGGAATTATCATGTATGTAAACAGAGCAAATATTGGAGGGGTTTTCGGAGCTTCTTATGAAGTAAGTATTGAGATTTCTAAAATTGTACCTATATTTTTAGTGTCATTACCATTTGTTGCGATTACCAGAATAGCGACAGCTGGATTTTATGCTACTGAAAAAAGTGGATTGTCATACATTCTTACATTCATTGAACCAGTATTGATGCTGATATTTATGCTTGTTTTACCACCTTTATTTGGTGGACAGATTATGATATGGTGGAGTACGGTATTGGCACGTGTTTTTTCAGCGATTCTGGCATTCATACTAATAAAATATTGCGAAAAGGGAGATTTGCAATATGGAATACAGAAAATTTAACAATCAGATAGTAGCAAGAATAATCTAGGTTTATCTATTGTATTTTTAAGGACAGCCTCATAGCAATAGGGCTGTCCTTTTAAAATTATGAAGCTAATTTTTAATAAATTCTAGTAGATTTTGATTGGAATAATCATAACTCTAATGAATCTTCAGCATCTACCCACATCTGTAAATTCCCATCAAGATATAACCTTGCATATTCTAATGGCTCATCGATTGCAAGCGATGTCAAAGCACAATCAGATCCAGGTGTGGTTCTTAAATTTTTTTCTGCTTCCCAACAATCAATACGGAGTATATAGCCCGTATTAGTATATACATCAATGCTGTTGCACTGTGGATTGTATTCTGCAAATATTGTTCTCATCGTATCCCATCTCCTTATCATTTAATCAATCAGTAGTAGCAAAAATTAAGAAGCATTTCAATCAGTTCACCATGTCACTTTTATTTTGTGTTATACTGTCTTATAGATTTTTCTTGCCCTTGTATTTGCCCTTATCAGAGTGCATAAACACTGATGGGACGATATAACACAAGGGAAATAATAAGGGAAAGCTCACCTGCGACAAATCCAGTGTTTTCAAGGGGTTGCGAAGAATTTAATAATAAAATATAACAGTTATTAAATTTCTTAAAACAGGTGAAATCTCAATCGGAATTTCTGCTGCTGTTCAATCAGGCGGCGACGGATCGCGCGGAGCTGTCTAAACTCCTTCATATCTCCGATACACAGCTTGGCTATATCACGAACGCCGAAGCCGGTCACGGCCTGCTGCGCATGGGTGGTTCCATCGTGCCTTTCGTCAACACCATTCCGAGGAACACGGAACTATATAAGTTAATGACAACGACACCGGGAGAAAATCTGGTATGACGATCACACTCGGAAGTCTGTTTGACGGGATCGGCGTGTTCCCGCTTGCGGCAAGCAGACATGGCATCACGCCGGTCTGGGCGAGTGAGATCATACCGGACGCAATCTCTATTACAAAGCGCCATTTCCCGGAGATGGTGCATCTTGGTGATATAACAAAGCTGGACGGCGGGAAAATTCCTGCCGTCCATGTCATTACGTTTGGCTCACCCTGTCAAAATTTATCACAAATTGGAAATAGAACCGGCTTAAATGGCGCAAAATCCAGCCTGTTTTATCAGGCGATCCGAATAATTGAAGAAATGAGGGATGCCAGTGGAGGGCTGTATCCAGCTATCGCTGTTTGGGAAAACGTCATTTATGTGCTTCAATACATAAACGCCGTTATGAATTGTAAGCAATTATGAACAGTTCTCCCTTCAAAATCTTGTATTTTCTCTGAAAAATGCGAAAACGCTGTACATAATTTTCCTCTATACTGAAAATGCCACAATATATGAGGAGGTAACCTATGCACAGCAAGAAAACAGTTTTAATTGTTGATCTGATGAATGCGGCAAACATGGAGTTGATACGCTTGGATTTCAGATCATCAGCACTCAGTCGGCACGACAAGGAATTTCGCCGGTTTTGCAACTATTGTACGGAAAATGGAATTCAAACTTATGATGCAGAAACCGGACCGCGGTACTTCAGGTCTCGTTTTGGGTTGAATATCGGCGATGCCAATATAAAATTAAATAGGCAGCAGCTTGATGCGCGCAATTCAATTCGCTTTTTGGACGATATCTTTCAATTTGGATACGCATTACGATACAGTCATCATGACTATACCCTTCCGCAGAAATATGCCAACTTACTGAACGAATACCTTGCGTGGTGTCAGAGAAATAATAATTCAGCCGGAACAATTGATGTCAAAAGAACAAAGATCCGGCAATTCTTATGCTTTTTAGATGGTAGAAGAATTATTCTTTCAAATCTGACTACAGCTGACATTTCGGATTTTATGACCACTTTGTGTCGGTATCATCGCGCGACCATCCACGTATGCAGCAGCGCTTTGCGTAATTTCCTTTGTTATCTCCATGAAAGCTGCATACTTGAGGACGACCTATCTCCTAGTGTTCCAAGGCCAAAGATCTATGTCGACGAGAATATCCCAGAAACATGGACACCAGAGGAAGTGAGGCAATTGCTGGCTGTCATTGACCGCAGCAATGCGATTGGAAAAAGGGATTATGCAATGCTGCTACTGGCCGTTTTACTTGGAATGAGGGCTGGTGATATCTGTGCATTAAAATTCAAAAACTTGGATTGGCGGCAAAAACTGATTACCTACACGCAGCAAAAAACGAAAAAGACGAACACGCTGCCGCTGCTTCCTATCATTGGGGATGCCATTATTGACTACTTAAAAAACGGCCGCTTAGACTCTGACTGTGACAATGTGTTTATCCGCCATATTCATCCTTACGGCGAATTTCAGTCCAGCACATCTCTTTCTGAAAATCTCAAGCGATATATGAAGTATGCCGGACTGACGGTGAAAAAGCGTAAAACGGCGCATTCCCTGCGCCATACGCTGGCAAGCACCCTCTTGTATGACGGGACACCCCTTATGACGATATCCAATATTCTTGGTCACAATTGTCCAAAGACGACATCTGTTTATACGAAAGTAGACCTTCCGGCTTTGCGTAAATGTGCATTGTCTTATGGTGAACGGAGGGAACTGAAATGACTTCCAAAATGTTGTTGGAGCAATATATGGCAGAGCGGCGTGCTCTTGGATTTAGTCTGAAAACTGACGAAGGGTGCATTCGGCGCTTTCTTCAAGACTTTGTCGATCCGGATGATGGGGATATTTCCTTTACGAAAGAATACGTCCTAAGTCATATTGGAAACCGACGGAATATGCAGACCAATACTATCTTGCGAGATGTCAGCGCAATCAATGGGTTTCTTGATTTTGTAGTTCGCAAAGGCTATACGGCATACAGAATTCCTCCGAAATCCCTCCCAAAAGAAAACCGTAATTTCAAAGCCTATATATTTACGGATGAAGAAATTGAACAAATACTGATTGCAGCGGATCATACGGCATTTACAGAGCAGAATCCTGCTCGAACGTACCAACTTCCTGTTATGTTCCGAATCCTGTTTAACTGTGGCCTGCGCACCTCCGAATTGCTTAAACTACGTATGCGCGATGTAGACCTTGAAGAAAATGTATTTATCATCTTGGACACCAAATTCCACAAAAACCGTTTGGTGCCCTTTTCCACTACAGTTGCCGAGGCATTGAAGGAATACTTAGAAAAGATTCAGGAAAAGTCCGCAGACGCATTCATTTTTCCAAGCTCAAGTTCTCGCAGCAAAAGCGGAAGGTACGGGAATAGTTGGATTCATGCTCAATTTCGCCAGATTCTCAGAATAGCGAAAATTCCCTATAACGGTTCAGGAAACGGTCCGCGTCCACATGACATCCGGCACACCTTTGCTGTGCATTGCCTTAATAACTGGGTGCTTTCGGGTGAAGATATTACCGCTGCCTTACCTGTCCTTTCACGATATCTTGGGCATAATGGGTTATCCGGAACGCAAAAGTATCTGCAGCTAACTGCACAGATGTATCCAGATATTGTTACAAATCTGGAACTCCAATTTGGTGCCCTCATTCCGCAGATGGAGGTAGCAAATGAAAACATCTAACTTTTCCAGATATTTGACACAGTATCTTACACACTACTTGCCCGTCCAACGAAATCTAAGCAGCAATACGATTCGTTCTTACCGAGATACCTTCAAACTGCTCCTGATTTTTTGCAGAGACGAAAAGGGCTTAAATATTGCAAAGCTGACATTGTCCAAACTTGATAAAAAGTGCATTGAGGATTATCTCCTGTGGCTAACCGATGCCAGAGGATCGTCACCGTCTACATACAACCAACGACTCTGCGCGATCCACGCTTTTTTCGATTATGTTATGACGGAAGAACCCAGCTATATGGAACACTGCCTCCAGATCCTCAAAATTCCGAGTATGGTAGCTCCAACGCCGCAAGCTAAATATATGACACCGGAAAATTTAAAGCTTCTGTTGTCCATGCCTGATGTTTCCACAAAGAAAGGTCGGAGGCATCTTGTTCTGCTCACTGTCCTGTATGATACGGCAGCCCGTGTTAGTGAACTTGTAAATATTCGCCTGCGTGACATACGGTTAGACTTTCCGGCAGTTATTACATTGCACGGAAAGGGCGGAAAAGTCCGCACAGTGCCGCTGATGAAGCAAACTGCTGGATTGTTGCAGGGATATCTCCAAGAAAACCATATTGATCTACGCGCCACCCCGGAACTTCCGCTGTTTTGGAATGGGCGCAGGCACAAGTTGACCCGTTCCGGAGTAACATACATTGTCCAAAAGTATGCTGAAATGGCACAAGAGCTATCCACAGGAATGCCCACAAAAATTTCTCCGCATGTCTTCCGGCATACAAAGGCCATGCATTTGGTACAAGCAAATGTGAACCCGGTCTACATTAAAGACTATCTAGGGCACGCCGATATTTCTACTACAGAGGTTTACGCCAGAGCAGACAACGAAGCCAAGCGAGCTGTTTTGGAGAAAGCAACAGCTCATCTTGATCTCCCAAAGGCATCTCATTGGGAACAGGATACTGAGTTAATTGATTGGCTTTCCTCGCTTGGTTAAAATTCCAAATATTATGCGCAGCGAAACAGGGCAATTTGCTCTGTTTTACTGCTCTTTGGAGAAAGTACTTTGCATAATTGATTTCTGTTCATAACGTCGTTGGAGCTATGCTATCAAGCGATAAACGCGACTATCTTGCCGTACTCAAGTCCTTTGCGGGCACCGAGGTTTCAATGCCTGATTCTGGACAGTGGGCAGATGCCGGAGTGGTGCGAGGGCGACGGTGTGATCTGGCATGGCGTGTCCTGGACGCCCAGTATTGGGCGAAGCCCAAACTCGCACGCAGAGAAAGAGTCTTTGTTATGGCAGATTTTGCAGGACAGCGTGCCGCAGAAATATTATTTAAGCCCCGTGCAATGCTCCCGAATCCTGGGCTTTGCAGCGCGGGTGGGCTGCCCGCCGCCGAAGATCGTGGAGATGCTGCTTCTGAAACAGGGCGGCAAGTACCCGTTATCCTGCCCTTTTACGGATTCAAAATGCGGGGAGCTGCCGCAAACCGCGACCAACGGCAATTCCTCCGGAGCTTTGGAAAACGAACAAATAGCTTTCCAACTATTCTAGCGTCCGAGCAGACCGCGTTCGCGTATTACTATGAGGATGATCCGCTTGCCGGCTGCATCCGTTACCCGACTGAAGCCGAGAGCGAACGCCTGATGGGCTTGCCCGCAGACTGGACGAAATACGACGCGGATGGTGAAGAAATCCGAAGCTCCAGCCGCTATGCCGCGATTGGTAATTCTATTGCGCTGCCCTGCGCCGAGTATATCATGGAGGGAATCACAGAAGCATTGCAAAAATAAATCTCACCGTGAGACGCATTTCCGGAAAAGAAATGAATCTCATGGTGAGACGTAAAACTATTTTGTTTCTGCGATTCTATATTCACAGCACCCCGGGAGTCGAACAATGTCATCTTTCTTTATTTCTGAAAGACTGATTTTGCATGGCAAAAATGCACTCCGGTATGGACGAAAAGTAATGCCGTGAATAACTCTGTCCTGCAATGGTATGGGTTCATTCTCTTGGCACAAAAACGGTTCCTCAATTACTATATCATCATCAAAATAATTACTCGGAAGAGTTATGTCACAATTCTCATTTAACATGAGACCATCGTAGACAAAGTCGACAGACTCATACATTTTCAGTACATTATCTTCCCCCGAAATGGGTTCGAGCTTAAATTCTATATCATAGTACTCTTCAATTGCTTTAAGCTTAGATAATCCACTTACCCAAAATCCGAGCATAAACGAAATATCTTTCTTCTCCGGCCACAATTTTCCGGGGCGTCCAGTTGGTAGGAGAATTGAGGTATGGTCTGAATCTTCAACTGCAATCCGCAGGGATTTTGCTGCAAAACACTTTTTTATCGTTTCAAAACAAGCGAGTCTCGCACTTACAGTTCTATTCAAGACATGATATCCCATTTCAAAATGTATCAATTTCTCTTTACGAAAACAAATTGCGATTTGCATATATTCATTCTCGAAGAGATACCGTAAATCATCATTACAGTAAAATACTGTAGCTTCGCCCTGAATCAACGGGAAAATAAGGTCATCACAATATAGATTTGCATTATATATGCCCCGTGGAACATCTATCATATACGCTGGAATATCATAGCGTAAACCATTTTGGAGAAACGAATCAGTTGCATTTAGGTATTTTGCAACTAGCTGAACGTTACTTAGGCCATCGGCATTACGCCCCAGCGCGTTTCTGATATAGGCTAATGTTTCATTAGGGAGATTTAGTTCAGCATCATCAGTAATGATATGCACGGGATACTCGGTGCTATTCTGCAAGGCATTACATTCCTGCCAAGCTACTTGTCCTTTCTCTTTAATAACTCGGACATTATCGAAAGAGAGCATATCAAGGTTCTCAATATATGGCAATTCGTTGATAGTACAGCAAATAATTTTATAATCAGAGGAAATATCGCTATAACAGTACGCCTGAATTTCACATCCATCTGTAACCATGTAGGCAACAGCTTTTGTCCACATAGTATAAAACTGTGCCTGTCCTGGAGAATCGGGCATTTCGCCAGGCTTTTTTGCCTCAACAATCAATAGACTATGTGATTGCACCCAGTCTTTGTCCTTCTGTGTGTCGTGACGATGCGCTCCAAATTCCTTATCTGAAAATAGTAGAAAATCAGCGCTTTTTGCGGATAGTTTTTTGCGTCCACCAAACCCGTATACCGGAAATTCTTCAGCCCGCAGCTCAGAAGGATACCCTAACGCGCACAGTAATGGCACCACCAGTTTTGAACGAACTTCAGCTTCGGACTGTATCTCAGATTTAGCATACTCGTCAATAACAGCTTTTATCGTTGAATTATCTAGTACCAGCATATTTCCTCCTTCACTTTTATTGATCTAAGGTTATATTAAATCCTTGTCATCTTAATTTATATTTTATCACATTTTTCTTTTCTAGCAAGTAAAAGCCAAATATATGGAGGTGATCCCCATTCCAGACATCCGGGAACGAAATGACCGTCCAAAGGACAAGCCACCAAAACATCAAGTCGCATCTACTGTCCAGCGCCAGATGGTGCAAAAACTCGTAAAGGAGCTGAACGACAGCGCAAAGCAGCCCGACCGTTCGGACAGCGCAGAGCATACCGCAACCGAGCAGGTAGAAACAGTTGCCCGCGAAATTGTCCATGAAGCCATTCAACTTCCACACAGCTTTTCCTATCAAACGCCCCGTGCAGAAACCACGGAGCAGTTACAGCTAGAGCAGCTTGCGCCACCACGCCAAACATCAACCCCACCACGGCAACGCGTGGAAGAAGCGCATTCCAGACCGGACGCCACGCCACCGCGCACCACATCGGCCCCAACACCGCAGGAACAGGGACGACGTGCCTACATTCAGCAAGCAGCGAAAGCAGCACAGCCGACACTTGCACCGGAACCGCCGCAGAATTATCATGCCGTGCCAGAGATCCCGCCGCAGGAAGATTTACCGCGCCAGAATCCACGATCCCCGCGCCAGCACACGAAAAATCTTCGTATCCGTCCAGAATCAAAAACGCCGCAAAGCGCACCGATACCAGCACCCCAGGAGCAGGGACAGCATGCGTACATACAGCAGGCAGCGAAGGCAGTAGCAACGCCGCCAATCACGCCAGAAGTGCCGCAGGAACGTTTTGCCCCAGTTGCGCCAACATCGGAAACCGCGCCACGACAGGCAACGGAAACGTCCCGTTTCCGCACAGATGATATACAGCGCCCTGAATTGGAAACGCCGCAGCATACGCCAACCTCGGCACCGCAAGAGCTTGGACGGCGTGCTTTTGTTCAGCAAGCGGCAGAAGATAGCGCAAAAGCACCTGTTCGAGAGTCATTGCCCGAGCGTCCGTCTGTATCTGATATACCGCCCACCGAAAATACACCGCGCCTGCGCACAGAGGACGTGCGCACACGACCGGACGCGCAGAAGCCGCAAAGTACCGCCGCGCCAACAGCGCAGGAACAAGGGCGGCGTTCATATATGCGGCAGGCAAAGAAATCCCGCGCAGAAAAAGTGTCTGCGTGGGATGATTTTCATACAGAGAAATCAGAAATTCGTATTGCAGAAGATCTTCTCGAGCGCGAACCGCCGCGCATCCGTGAAAAGCCAACAATCACGGAACTGCGCGGCGAGCAGCCGTCTGAACCAACGCCAGAGAAAGCACCGAACGTTCGGCATATCAAGCAGACCGACACATGGACGCCGCGCAACGCAGAAGTTTCCAGTACGCGCGGTGCGGAACGTTCTGTTCGAGAACACACAGTAGATGTACCGATGCATGACCTACCGTCCACGCCGCAGGCGCAGGCACGGCAAGCCTTTGCAGAAAAGCAAGGGCAGCTTTCTCAAAATCCATCCATCGAATCCATCTATCCATCCGAACCGGCTGCCCCCATTTCACCGCAGCCGCCTGTTTTGGACACACCTGCGACCACGCCGAAGCGCCAGCCGGTCACGGCTGGCAGCAACAAAGCGTCACCACCCGCACCATCCGTTCAGCCACAGGCACTGGCGCAAGCGCCACCAGTGGAGCAGCTGCCCGCCATCCGCGAAAAATCGAAACCAAACGCCGCACCGAGAGAAAAATCCCGGCGCGGCGTTTCCATTCGGACAAAGGATACGGAGCAGATCAGCGCTCCAAAAGCGCAAGCAAAAACGTCTGTATCAAAAATTGATACAAAGCGTGCGCGGAAAACGGCAACGCAGAACGCACAGCGGAAGATGCTCCAAAAAAGCAATTCCCGCGCAGCAAGAGCAGCCGTCGCAGCGGCAAAGAAGCTGGGCGAAGCGGCAGCGAAAGCAGCAAAAGAACTGATAGACGCACTTATCGCGCTGGGCGGCGGCACAGCGCTTTTCGTCGTATTTTCTATCGTCATTGTCGCGGGCGCGTTCCTGGCATCGCCACTCGGAATCCTCTTTGCCGACGAGCAGGAAAGCGACGATACCGTTCTGCTGGCAACTGCCATTGCGGAAATCCAGGGCGAGTATCACGCGGAACTGGAGGAATTGCAAAACGGCGATTATGTGTCTATCCAGATCGTTGGACAAGCTCCCGACTGGCGCGAGGTCGTAGCCGTGTTTGCGTCCAAAGTGGCAGGCGCGGAGGACGGAATGGATGTGTTTACGCTCGACGAAGAACGTGTGGAGCTGCTGCGTCAAGTTTTTTGGGATATGTGTGAAATCACAACAGAAACGCAGGACGTTGACGTTCCGGACAGCGATCCGGACGACGATGTGGACGACAGCCACACGGAAACGGCGCTAACGATTACGATTACCGCCAAAACCGCCGAGCAAATGCGACTGGAATACAGCTTTACCAAATACCAGAACGACGCGCTGGACGTTCTGCTTGAAAACCTCGGCAGTCTGAACGTGCCGATGGGCTCTTTGAACATTTCGCAGGAGGATGCAATCGAGCTGCTTGAAAATCTCCCGGATGATCTTGATCCGGAGCGCAAAGCCGTCGTGGAAACGGCGGTGCAGCTCGTCGGTCGTGTGTCGTACTTTTGGGGCGGAAAATCTTTGACGCTCGGTTGGGACGACCGCTGGGGAACGCCGATGGAGGTCACAGCAGCAGACAGTGGTTCCACCGGCACGATTCGTCCGTTCGGCTTAGACTGTTCAGGCTTCGTCGATTGGACATTCTACAATGCGACGAGCGGTAGCTACTATCCCGGGCGCGGCGGTGGCGCTGCCACACAACACAGCTATTGCACCAACATTGCATGGAGCGACGCGCAGCCGGGCGATCTGGTGTTCTATCCCGATGATTCCCATGTTGGCATTGTCGGCGGCAAAGACGTGGACGGGAATCTGCTGCTCGTCCATTGCAGCGGCGGCGCAAACGGCGTTGTTATCTCCGGCTCTGCCGGCTTTACCACCGTGGCCAGACCGGATTGCTTTTCAGACTAGAAATGCGTCTCACGGTGAGACGCATTTCAGTAAAAGGACGGGCAGAGCATCGCGGCTCTGCCCGTCCTTTTGATACTTTAGAAAAACAATTCAATGCTGGTTACTCATTAGGAGTATCTTTCAGAAAATCAAGCGGCTGTTCCAAAAATTTATCCAAAACAAGTGCGCTGGCGCCATATAACATGCAGTCGTCCGCAAAAGAACTGATTTTTAGTTCCAATTCGCAGAAAATCGTTGGAAGTAAGCGAGCGTGCAGAATTGAGCGCACAATTTCAATTAAATACTCCCCAGCTAACGCCAAGTGATCTGAAAAAATGACAATGTCGGGATTTATGACGTTAATGATATTGACAATACCATATCCTAAAGCTTCAGCAATCGGCTGAAATGCTGCACGTGCAACGGAATCACCCTGTGCTACCGCTTCGAGAATCTCTTTGGAATCTTTTTGAGAGAAAGCTTCGTAGCCGGGTGTCTTTTTTGCAATCAGAGTGTATTCGCGTTGGAGTCGCTTTGTGGAACAGTATAGTTCCAGACAGCCACGGTTGCCGCATTCGCATTTTGGACCATTATAATCGATGCTCATGTGTCCGATTTCACCGGACGTGCCGATTGCGCCGCGATAGAGGCGGCCATCGATAATGATACCTGAACCGACACCGACATCAGCGGCAATAACAACGGCGTTCCGGTAATTCTTTTTGACGCCGTACCACAGTTCCGCAAGTGCGCCGCAGTTTGCATTATGCTCCAGGAAAATAGGCAGAGGAAAGCGTTCGCGCAGAACAGCAGCAATATCGATGTCTTCCCACCCGGGGAATCCACTCATAATTTCAATCTTATTTTTATGGGAAATGAACGGTCCTGGCAGCGCAACACCAATTCCGAGTATTTCAGATGGGGTATTTGCCTCAAGCATTACGGAAATGGAATGAATCAAATGCTCCAAAACGTAGTGCGGTTCGTGAATGTCATAGGTATAGTCGTCGAATTTGGTAAGAAGCTCTCCCCATATGTTGAACAAACCAATGGCGTAGTAATCTCGTTCGAGGCGAATACCGATTATTTTATAATTGGTATTTAATGAGACGCCAATCGAACGGCGCCCCATTTTGCCTTCTACAGAGCCTGTCTCAAACACAATCCCGCGCTCAATGAGGAAACTGATGATGTGGGTGATTGAAGCCTGTGACAAACCAGCTTCACGCGAAAGGTCTACTCGTGAACAGACTCTTGCGCGGTGGAGCAGCCGAACAACCAGCGAAATGTTGTTTTGCTTAACTGTATCTAAGTTGTATCCCTGGACTTGTGCCTTCATTTTCTCAACCCCTTGCCTACCTCGTTATTCTTATCATACATTATTTTTCACAAAAAGGCAAATTGATTCTTTACAGAAAACATCTATTGTGCTATAGTATGAATTAAGAGAGTTAATAAATAAAAGCTATTCATCATTTGGAGCGACGGTACGCACAAAATTGCAAGTTATTTGGCATAATTAGCGTTCAAAATGCACAAACGCGATGGGCGATGGTATGTATTTACAAGTGCTTGCGTGGGCATGTCCCGCAGTTCCTACTGAATAACGGAAGGTAGTGAAAATAGATGTGTTTAATAGCAGGCATTGATATTGGAACGTCAGGAGTCAAAATGATGGTTCTTGACGAAAATGCGAAAGTATATGGAAAAGCAAAACGGTCGTATACATTTTTATCGCCAATCAACGGATACGCAGAACAGCATGCAGATACGTGGGTAGAGGCATGCTTTGATTGTGCGCGGGAGATTGTGAAGAGTTTTCCTGCTGGAATTAAGGCGGATGATATTCTGAGCATCGCTTTCTCCGGACAAATGCACGGCGTGGTTATGCTTGACAAAAATTACCGTGAAGTTCGACCGGCAATTCTGCATTGTGATGCACGAAGCGGTAAGCAGGTTGCATACGTGAAACAAGTTCTGGGAGAAGATTTTATTCGTACGCACCTGCTAAATCCCGTTTACTCTGGATTTATGCTTTGCTCTCTTTTGTGGGTACGCGATAACGAACCGGAAAATATGAAAAAAATCCGGTATGTGATGTCGGTTAAGGACTATGTAAAATTCAGATTCTGCGGACGCATTTGCTCGGACTATTCTGATGCGTCTGCAACGCTTTTGTTTGATATGCAAAAGGTCGATTGGTCAACGGAAATTATGAACCGATTTGGCTTCGACCGTCGCATTTTCCCAGAGTGCGGAACGTCCGATTTGGTAGTCGGGCAAATTACTTCCGAAGTTGCGTCGTTAACCGGCCTAAGCACGAACACCCGCGTTTGTAATGGTGGTGCCGATCAGGTTATGCAGGCAATCGGAGCTGGAACTGTTGCACCCGGTCAAGCCACATCAAACATTGGTACAAGCGGCCAGGTATGTTTCCAGTGTGACCATCCTATCGTGAATCCGAGCTTGAGTACAAACTGCTTTGTCGGATTTGATAAAGATCACTGGTATACAATGGGCGCAACCATGAGCGCAGGGCTCTGCTACAACTGGCTGATGCGCGTATTGGGCGTAACGGATTTTGACGCGATGGATCATAGGATACAAAATGTCCGCGTCGGAAGCGGCGGACTGATCTTCTTGCCGTATTTGTCCGGTGAACGCTGCCCGCATCTCAATACCGATTTGACGGGTACCTTCTTTGGCTTGCAGGTGAATACCGGCGCAGCGGAAATGTGTCGCGCAGTCATGGAGGGCGTATCGTATTCCTTGCTGCAATGCATGGAAATCTGCGGAGAGTTCGGTTTGCACGCGAAAGAAATTGTTGCGTCCGGCGGCGGCGCAAAAGGTATGATCTGGCCGCAGATTCAGGCAGATATTTACGGGATTCCGCTGAAAAGTGTCCGTATCGAAGAGCAGGCCAGCGTAGGTGCTGCGATTACAGCAGGCTCCGGAATTGGTCTTTTCTCCAATATCGAGGAAGGCTGCCAAAAGGTAGTAAAGTACAAGGATCAAATCTTCATGCCCAATATGGAACATCACGAAATATACAAAGAGTATTTCGCTCTGTATAAAGAGGCTTACATTACATCACACAACGTGATTGAGCAGGTTACCAGACTGGGACGCAGAATGTGACAAGGAGGAAAACGATATGGACAACCCGCAAGTTCTCTTGCGATGCGAGGGGGTTTCAAAGCGCTTTGGCGGTACACAGGCGTTAAAAGGGGTGGAGCTAACCGTTTATCGCGGAGAGGTTCATGCCCTTGTTGGAGAAAATGGCGCAGGTAAATCTACATTGATGAAAATTGTCAGTGGTTTATATCGCCCGGATGCAGGAAAGATCGAATTTCAAGGCAAAGCGTACTCCGCAAAAACGCCGATGGACGCAATTCGACAGGGAATTTCCATGATTCATCAGGAATTGAATCCGGAACCGTTTTTGACGATTGCAGAGGACATCTTTCTGAAACGGGAAAGTACCAGAGGGATTTTCTTAAACAAAAAAGAGCAAAACAAAAAAGCGCAGCAGCTGCTGGACGATTTCGGTTTTCATATTCCAGCCACAACGCAAATGAAAGACTTGACCTTGGCGCAGATGCAAATGGTCGAGATTATCAAAGCAGTTTCCTTCGATGCAAAGCTGATTATCATGGATGAGCCAACCTCTTCTTTGGACAGTGAGGAAACGGAGCGGCTCTTTAAGGTAATCCATGACGTAAAAGCACGCGGCGTATCGGTTATTTACATTTCACATCGCATTGAGGAAATTTTCACAATCTGCGACCGGGTTTCGGTTTTCCGCGATGGCCAGTACATTGCAACGGAAAATATCGCAGACGTCGAGAAGAATCATCTGATTGCGCTGATGGTCGGACGAGTTGTCGAAAATATCTTCCCCAAAGTGGACTGCGAGATCGGTTCGGTCGTCTTCGAGTGTGAAGGTCTGAGCGGAAAAGGCTTTGAAAATATCAGCTTTCAGGTTCATGCCGGTGAAATTCTCGGACTATCCGGATTGGTCGGCTCCGGACGAAGCGAAACGGCAAGAGCAATTTATGGATTGGACCCGCTGCGCAGCGGCAGCATGAAGATCAACGGAACACCGATCAAGACAAAGAACGCCAGACAGGCAATCGAGCATGGAATCTGTATGGTCAACGAGGACCGGAAGAACTACGGACTTTGCCTGATGCGTTCCATCCGGGAAAATATGTCTCTGCCGAACCTGAAATACCGGCAGCGCGGGATTCTGCTGAATCAGCGCCGGGAGAAAAAAGAGTGCGGCGAATATGGGGACGCTCTGAAGCTGAAGACTTCCAGCATCGAGCATACGGCGCTATCCCTGTCCGGCGGAAATCAGCAAAAAGTTGTCATAGCAAAATGGATTATGTCCAATCCAAAGCTCCTGATTTTGGACGAACCGACCCGTGGCGTCGACGTTGGTGCAAAAGCAGAGATTTACCGCCTCATGTGCCAATTTGCAGCAAATGGTATGGCTATCCTTCTGATTTCTTCGGAACTGCCTGAAATTATGGGTATGAGCGATAGAGTTCTGATTTACTACGAAGGCAAGCTGAATGGCGAGATTATGCGCGATGACATCGTAAGCGGAAAAGTTACGCAGGAAGATATTCTGGCAAAAGAGTTTGGCCAATAAGCAGGAGCTGGGAGGATGAATTACATATGAAAAAAGTGGAAGAAAGAGAATCGTTGGCAAACAATGATAATTTAAGGGCATTTATGGGCAAATACGGAATCGGCGTGGTCATGGTATTCATGCTTGTGCTGATCTCGATTTTGCAGCCGAAGTTTTTGAATATCTCGAACTTCTCCAACATTCTTACGCAGATCTCTATTAACAGCCTGATTGCCTACGGCATGTGCCTTGCAATCACGACGGGCGGTATCGATCTTACAGTCGGCGCCCAGCTAGCGCTGGTAAGCTGCGTAACTGGCTGGGCGATGGTGGATAAGGGCATGGGCGTTCTTGAAGCGGTTGCTCTTGGCCTGTGCATTACCACGATCACCGGCTTTGTCAGCGGTCTTCTAATCGCAAAATTCCAGATGTTCCCGTTTGTTGTCACGCTTTCCATGCAGCTGGTCGTGCGTTCTCTTGCGCAGATCGTGTCCAACGGCAAGGGCAAATCCATGACGGACGTTGCGTTCAAGTCGATCTACACGGCAAAGCTGTTCGACGTTATCCCGATGCCGATCATTTATCTGGTTCTTTGCGTTATTGTCATGTACGGTCTGATGCACTGGACAAAGCTCGGCCGGTATATCTACTCTGTCGGCGGAAACGAAAAAGCCGCGATTGCTTCCGGTGTAAACGTATTTTGGGTAAAGGTCATCGTCTACACCATTTCCGGTTTCCTTGCCGGCTGCGCGGGCATCCTCTTCACGGCAAAGACCGGCTCTGCACAGTCCAATATCGGTATCGGCTATGAGACCGATGCGATTGCAGCCTGCGTGCTGGGCGGCACATCGTTCACGGGCGGTGAATCGACCGCCGTCGGCGTTCTGATCGGCGCGATCATCATCGGCTGCATTTACAATGGCATGAACTTCCTTGGCATCAATTCCTATTATCAGTCCCTCACGAAGGGCGCCATCATTATTCTTGCGGTTCTGCTCAACATGGCAATGACCAAAAAGAATACCTAATCTTGTTAATCGCCGCCCGGTAACGGCTGTGGTTATAGATACAACGTTTGCAAATTAAAAATTATTAAAAAATTTAGGAGGAAAATGATGAAAAAGTATTTGGCAATTCTTTTAGCTCTTGTTATGGTTCTGTCCCTGGCCGCCTGCGCCAAAACTGCAACTGAGGAGCCCGTACCTTCCACGGATGCTGCTGCAAGCACGGAAAACACCACGACGGAAGAAACCAAAACCGAAGAGACGGAAACCGCTGCCAGAGCTGGCGACGTCAATGGCGACGGCAAGATCATTGTCGGTTACATCTCCAAGAACATCGTTGACGTGTTCCACAACACCATCAACACCGCTGCTACGGAAAAGCTCGACAGCTTCGTTTCCGAGGGCATCATTGACGAGTGGACCGGCGTTCTTGACGGCGAGACCGACCCCAACAAGCAGATCGACCTTGCAACGAACTGCATCAGCATGGGCTGCGACTACGTCATCATCCTTCCGGCCGAATCCGGTGCTTCTGACCCCGCTGTCACCAGCATGACGGACGCTGGCATTCAGGTCATCGTTGTGAACTCCAAGACGGACAGCACGGACTCCCTTGCTCTGACCTACGTTGGCTCCGACGACGTTTATGCCGGTGAGCTGATGGGAAACTACGTCATGGAAAAAGCTCCCGATGGCGGCGTCTATGTCCATTGCCAGGGCGTTATCGGCAACTCCGCGCAGATTCAGCGCGGCGAAGGCATCCTGAACGTTCTGTCGGATACTTGGACCTGCGCAGCTGATGTTCCCTGCGATTGGGGCGCTGATAAGGCTGTCAACGCTGCGACCGACTACATGGCGCAGTACGGCGACGATCTGAAGGCGATCATCTGCGACAACGACGACATGTCCTCTGCTGCGCAGCAGGCTTGCAACGACGCTGGCCGTTCCGACATCGTCTGCATCGGCGTCGATGGCAACCCCGGTCCGCTTTCCATGGTGAAGGCTGGCACGCTTGGCGCTACCGTTCTGCAGGACGGCGCTGGCCAGGTTGAGCAGGGCATCGAGTGCATCCGCCTCGCGATTGAAGGCAAGACGATCGAAAAGAACTATGTCGTTCCGTTCGTTCTCGTCACCGCCGACAACGTTGACGAATACTACTCCGGCTAAGATCAAACCATTCTTGCATTTGTTCAGCAAAACACAGGAAAAGCCTTGTTGAACGTTGTATCACGCCAGATCGGTGAGGGATTTTCCCTCACCGACCTTTGGTGCATTTAGAACAGTTTACCGAAATGACAAAAAAGAATCCTGTAAGAGCAACCACGAACGGCACATTTTAAGAGGAGAAATATGCGTATGAACCATACAAAACAGCGTGTAAGATCGCTGCTGTCACTGTTTCTGGTACTCCTGACGATTTTCGGCGTTCTTCCGATTAATGTATTGGCAGATGCTGGAATCTCGGAGGGCAATTGGAAGACAAATTTGCAGAACGTAGCATCTGTAGGAGCAACCCTGACAGACACGGAGCAAGGCATGCGGATCACGCGCGGCACAGCCAATGACGCATGGGCGATGGGGTCTGTCCAAAAGGCGAAAAATTTTACGCTGGAAACAGATGTCACCTTTGTGTCTGGAAATGTTGTCAATTTAATCATTGGCGCAGCGACACAAACAGCAAATAATCCGTCCCGCGTTTTTAAGTTCGACAGAACCAAGTTCAATGAAACAAAATTGTTCAACTATGGTTTAGGGTGGGAAACGTTAGCTAGTTCAACAGAAAATAGCTTCACAACTGGGGAAGACAGTTATCATCTGAAGCTTGAGGTTACGGATGATAAAATCATTGCGTATGTCGGCAATGCAGCGATCTTCCAAACCTCCATTCCGTCCGATTATACCGGCGGATATGTTGGCGTAGGCGTTGCGGAAGAAGGCAGCACCGCAATTTTCCAGAATACGTACATTAAAAGCACAAAATGGAATAAGAACCTTGGCACAGTGGGCGCTCTGGATGCAACGCTGACCGAGACAGCCGAAGGGCTTCACGTTGAAAAGAGCGGAACGAAAACCGACGCATGGGCAATGAGCGCCGTTCAAAAGGATAAGAACTTTTCGCTGGAAACAGACGTCACCTTTGAATCCGGAAATGTGGTCAACCTGATTTTCGGAGCGGCTGCAACAACGGCGCAGAATCCGTCTTTCGTATATAAATTTGATCGTTCAAATCGAAAAGAAACCAAAATTTTTCACTTCGGAGGCAATTGGGCTGAATCTGGCAATGCCAGTACGTCCAATTATGAGTTGAACAAAAACAGCTATAAGCTGAAACTTGAAGTAAGTGATACGACGTTTACCGCTTCTGTCGATCAGACGGTCGTTTTTACTGCGTCGATTCCTACAGACTATACGGGCGGCTATATCGGCGTAGGTGTAGCTGATAACAGTGTAGCAGTATTCCAGAATACAATGCTGTATGATACAACCCCGGATAACCCGGTAGACTTCGTTTTGGGTCAATTAACGGCAGTCGGTACGGTAACTGTAAATGATGAGACTTCTGTCACCGTATCGAAAACAAATTGGAACAATCATGTTGTTTCTGAACAGCTTGTAAGAAACTTTACGTTGGAATCAGATATTGAGTTTGTGGAAGGTGCGGATGCCGGCTTTATCCTCGGTTGTAAAAAAGCCGAAGAAGCAGGAAGCTCGGGCTGGATCGGCGCAAAAGTAAATAAAACAAGCGATGGCTACCAACTCCGCGTATTCCGGGAAGGCTATACAAACGAACTGGATACACGAGAGACTCTTCCTGCTGATGTTGCTGAGAAAATCTCAAAGAGCAACACATTCCATCTGAAACTGTGTGTTGCCGGTGACACTATTTCTGTATATGTGAATAATTCCACCGAACCTACAGTTCAGGTCAAGTACTTTGCATATCCCATTGGATACATAGGCTTTAGCACGTGTGGTTGTACAGCAAAATATTCCAACGTCTCGTTTACACGCGACACGGAATTCCACACGAACTTGAAAAACGTTGGCGGAAAGACTGGCGTGTGGTCAACAGTTAACGGCGGTTTTGGCGGCGACAACAGCACCAGCACGAGCGATGTATTTGCGCTCTTCGATGAAACTGCCGCAGCGGATAAGGCGTGGATTTTTGAAGGGGATATGCACCTCGAAAACTCCAGAGCAAACGGCGGGCTTGTGTTCGGTTACAACGATGGCGTCTGGTACGGTGCAAACATCGACCGTTATTGGTATCAGAAAGGAAAATCCTCGCTTCATCGCGCCGGAACGAATGCAAAGAGTGACGGCAAAGATTTGAACTCTGAACAGTATGCGCAGAAAGACTTCAATCTCCGCGTTGTTTACGATGAGAAGGGCAATTTCCAATATTCTTTGGATGGCGCTCCAATTGCGGTTTTCCGTGATACTGATTTCAAAGGTGGGCAGCTGGGATTGTCCGCATTAGGCGCAAATGTTACGTTTAATAACGTCTATTACCACGAGATTCCGTCCGCGGGTGCAATTCAGCTTATAAATCTTGTGCTGGAAGGAGCAAAACTTGATGAGGAGTTCAGCATTGGAAAGGACTATTACCTCGCAACTGCTGAAACAGGCGCAACATCTGTTACATTTAAGCCCTATGTAGAGGAAGGCATAAAGTTATTCGTAAACGGTAAGAGAGTAAACAGCGGCGATACTGTTGAATTGACGTTGCGAGACGACGGCTGCTACGGATACTCAACCGCAACAATCACCACAGGCGATGAAAACGGATATTTCACCAAAACCGTGGCGCTGGCCGTTTTGAAGCCGGCTCCGGACGAGCAGACGCTTCGCACGATTGGCAACCGTCCGCAGTTCCATTTCACCGCGCCCTACGGCTTTATCAATGACCCGAACGGTATGCTCTACAATGCTGCGACCGGTGAATATCATTTCTTCTATCAGGCCTATCCCTATATCACCGATTACGGTCCCAAGCATTGGGGTCATGCGGTCACAAAGGATCTGGCTACATTTGAAGACAAGCCGATCGCCCTGTTCCCGGATGAGAACGGCGAAATGTGGTCCGGCAGCGGCTTTATTGATTATAACAACACAGCTGGACTCTATCCGGACGAGTCTGATCCTGCGTCCAGAATGGTTCTGGTGTATTATGCATGGAAAAACAGCGGTACAAATGCTGGTCTGGCCTACACGGAAGACGGCGGCGAAACTTGGATCAAGGCACAGAACAGCCGTCTGCTGTCGTTCGATAGAGCGCCCGGTCATATAGACCCCAAGGTTCTCTGGCTGGAAAAATTTAAGACCTGGGTCATGTTTACCGCTGGTGGCAATATTTACACGTCTGACGATCTCTGGACATGGAAATTCAACAGCCGCGACGTTAGTCTGGAGTGCCCGGATATGTTTGAAATCAAAGTTGAGGACACCGATGAAAGCAAATGGGTTCGTAATGTAGGCGGCACATTCTACATTGTCGGAGATATTGTTAAAGATGAGACGACGGGGGCAATCAAGTTCCAAGAAGAGTGCAGCGGCCCCTATAACGGCGACAGCCTCAACAATACCAATCGCACTTATCCCGGCTGGATTGCGGGCACAAAGGGCGTTGTTTATGCGGCACAGCATTATAAGGACGCGCCGGGCGGCAGAATCATTTCTGTTAGCTGGCTTCGTGAAAACTACAGCAAGCGCCTGGACCCGACCAATACATGGACCGGTACAATGACTGTAGCTATGGAGCAGAAGCTCTACCAAAAAACGGATGGCAGCTATATCCTGTATAGCTATCCCGCGGAAGAGCTCAAGAGCCTGCGCGGCAAGCGCCTTTACACCGGTGAAAACGTTGTTGTAACACCGTACAGCGCGAACATTCTTGCCGATAAGGAAGTAACCCTTGCAGACATCGACGGCAGTTTCACGCTGGATGAAAGTGTAACGGAATTTGGTTTCAAGCTCAGAACCGGAAGTGATAATGGCTACATTGCCATCAAGTATGACGTGAAGACGCAGATGCTGACCGCGGATTACACCCATTCCGGTGACGACTACTACAAGGAAACGCGCACGATGCCGATGTCGCTTCCCACAGACCGCACGGTCATGATGCGCGTCCTACTGGACAACATCGTTGTTGAATCCTTCGGCAACGAGGGCGAGGCCGCGATCAGCTCGCTCTATTACCGCAATGCAGAATATCAGGGCATGGAGTTCTATACCGTAGGCGGCAATACGACCATCAATTCGCTGAGCATCTACGAAATGACGCCGTCCTGGGTTGCAAGGGAAACTGTTGATATGACGGCGCTCAACGAAGCAATCTCCGAGGCCGAAGCGGCAAAGGAAGAAGGCCATTGCAAAGCAAGCTGGCGCGCGTTGCAGACTGCACTTGCCGCTGCAAAGGACGCAGCAAATGCCGAGAATCCGTCGCGGACTGAGGTGGCAAACGCGACGACCGCGCTGAAGAACGCTCTTGCGAATCTTGCCAACCATACATGGAAAGAAGTGTGGAGCAGCGACGAAACCAATCACTGGCACGACTGCGCAGCCGAGGGCTGCACGGAAAAGACGGCAGAAGCAAATCACGAACCTGACCGCGACGAACCGACTGAGGACGATGCTGTGAAATGCACGGTATGCGATCGCACGCTGCAAGCGGAACTTGGTCACCGGCATACGCTCCATCTGACGCTGGTCCCGGCCGTGAAAGCGACCTGCAAAGCCGAAGGCAATATCGCGTATTATCGCTGCACCTGCGGTAAGCTGTTCAAAGACGAAACGGCGACTACTGAGATTACTGCGGCGGAAACCGTCGAGTCGAAGAACCCGAACAACCACGACGGCGGCACAGAAGTTCGTAACGCGAAGGATGCAACTTATACCGAAGAAGGCTACACCGGCGATACTTATTGCCATGGCTGTGGTGCAATGCTTGCAGAGGGCAAAGTAATCCCGAAGCTGAAAAAGCCGTCTTCTGGCGGCTCTGTCAAGCTGCCGGTTAGCCCGAACGCCGGCGTAGGCAAGAAACCGGAAGATGAGAAAAAAGATCTTCCGTTCACCGATGTCCCGCAGACGGCGTGGTACTATGAGAGCGTGCAGAACGCGTGGGCGGCAGGTCTCATCGACGGTGTGACGGCAACAAAATTCAAACCGGACGATACTTTGACCGTGGCGCAGGCGATCAAGCTCGCAGCAGCTCTTTATCAGATGGAGCATGAGGGCGAGGTCACCTTGAGAAACGGCAGCGTGAACTGGTATGACAGCTACGTTTCCTACGCAGTTGCAAACGGCATTATCGAAAAGGATTATGCAAGCTATACTGCGGCGCAGATGAACGCTGCGATCACCAGAGCAGAGTTTGTCCACATCTTCCACGGCGCGGAAAGCACCTACAAAGCGATCAATCAGGTCGCGGACGATGCAATCCCCGATGTGAAGACCGGCGATGCGTTTGCATCCGAAATCTACGAGTTCTACCGCGCGGGTATCCTGACGGGTTCCGACGCGAAGGGCACGTTCCATCCGGCAGACAGCATCAAGCGCAGCGAGGTTGCAACCATCCTGCTCAGAATGTTTGAAACCTCCGCGAGAAAAAGCATTTCCCTGAGCTAAATACGCTCCACATTCTGCGGCGGCAGCCAGACAGTCCAATCTGGCTGTCGCCGTTTCCGTTTTGCAGATTCCTCTTATAAGCGAAAATAGTTCTCAAGAGAAAGCACCGCTCCTCTCATATAACAGGAGAGGAGCGGCGCTTTTTGCCATTTTCAGGCCGCATAATCATCGCAGACCTTAGACTGTATTTCAGATTGAACAAGTTCATTTTATTCGTCAAAGTTTGTCCAAGCGGGTCAAAGTTTGGCAGAAAACCTGAAAAGTGTGTAAAAATGTATTATGCTTATATCAGCTCGAACGGGAAAGGAATGTATAACCTATGAAGGATGTCCAGAACGCTATATACTCCATCGTCGAGACACGCGGCAAGGAATGTTATTGTATTTTGTGCCACGCGATTGATGTAGCAATCGCACACCAGCCGAATATGCCGAAGATGCAGGTGATCTGTAATGAGGTTCGCTTGCGGACGGGAAAACGTACCAACGAAGCTGTCTCGCGGGCGCTGAACCGCGCAGCCAAGGACATTTGGCAGAACGGGCGCAGACGCGAGCTGCGCGCCTATTGGATTGAGGAGGCGCCTACGGCGAAAGAGCTGATTTCTTTGATTTCGGCAAAGCTGTGGGCAGACCGGCAGGAATAAAAACACCTTGAACAGCTTTTGCGTCCGAATGTGTCGAATTGCGTTTCACCGTGAGACGTAATTCTCTGGCGACTTGAAGCCTATGTGATTATGCGGCATGGCGCTTGCGTAAGACGGACAGGTTTGTCCAGTCTGCGGGGCAGCCTTCCGCAGCAGCGCATCGATTATCATTCTGGAAAAGCGCATTACCGATCAATACGCTTTTGCGGGCTGACAATCCCGTTTGACAACTGAATAGGGTCAAACAGATACGTTTTTGTATGTGCGAGCCAGCGATGGGTGCGCGAGGATGCGACGGAACAGGGGGGTGAACCGATTCCAGAGCGGAGCGACGAACACCAGTATTGCGGACAAGCCGTGGCAGGCTTGTAGGCGACGACCACATACAAAGGATAATGATACTTGCGTTGGCTATGCGTCACAGCGTAGAACGCCCCGCCATAAGCATGGGGGGAGGTAAGAGCCTATGGAGCGGTTTGCCGCCGCCGTCTGATTGATCTATGAGAAAAGCAAAATACGCAGCATAGATTTTTAAGGCTTTGCCGTATGAATCCGTATGCGGTTTCATAGATTGCAGCAAGGGGGCGACGCAAATGGAAACTACCCATAACTACGTTCGGGAGGTCAAGCGAGAAGACGGCGTGACGATTCGCCTGCACTTCTCGTCCGGCAGCGTTACCTTGCAGGAATGTATGGTGCGTATTTTAGAAAAACATATTGAAAAATCATCGAGAAGTTGAGAATTTGGACAGTATTTGCTATAATAATATTGCAAATACTGTTTCTTATTTGTTCGGCAGAAAGGAGAAACCATGACCTTTGTGCAAAACAAAAAGAAAGAGAAACCAGATCATCTTACAACGAAATGGAGCGTGGGAGAATACAATCGGCTCAGCAAGGAAGACGGAGACAAGCCGGAGAGCGACAGCATTCAAAACCAGCACAGCATCAACCAGAAGCATCTGAATTATCTGCGGGAGCAAGGTGAACAGATTGAGTCTGTGACCGTCTATTCTGACGACGGCTTTGCAGGCGGAAACTTCAACCGTCCGCGGTATCAGGATATGATACGCGACATCGAGTGTGGAAAGATCAACTGCATCATTTTTAAGGACAACTCCCGGCTGGGCCGAAATTACCCAGAGCTGGGGCGGCTGATGGAGGATTACTTTCCGCAAAAGGGCGTCCGGGTGATTTCCGTTCTGAACAACCTCGACAGCGTCAAAGACCCGCGCGGATATTGCAGCGCGATTGTATCCTTTTCCAACATCGTCAACGACGATTATATTCGCCAGCTTTCCATTAAGATCAAATGTACGTTGGCCATGAAGCGCGAGCGCGGCGAATTTACCGGGAACTATGCGCCGTTTGGTTATCAAAAAGACCCAGCCGATCATCACAAGCTCGTAGTGGACGAAGAACAGGCGGAAATCGTGCGGAAGATCTTTGACTGGTATGAGGGCGGAATGTCCGCAAATTCGATTGCAAAGCGTCTGAACGCGATGCAGGTTATGACGCCGGGCGATTTCAAGATCCGCGATGGCTGCAAGAGCTTCATTACACACGATCAAAAGAGCAGCAAAATCCGGACATGGGCAGTCAACACCGTCGCAACGATTTTGAAAAATGAAGTCTACATCGGAAATATGGTGCAGGGCAAACATAAAAGCGCATCCTATCGCAGCAAGAAAATGGTGCTGACCGATGAGAGCGAATGGACGGTCGTGGAGGGTACGCATGAGCCGATCATTTCAGATGAACAGTTTGCAATCGTACATGAACGGTATGCCAGAAGAACGCGCGTGGCGCCGGAGCAAACGCATACATATATCCTCTCTGGCTTGATCGCCTGCGGACAATGCGGGCATACCATGAGCCGCGTTGTCTCTCAAGGCTATGCGCGATACCGCTGCCTGACGCGAACGTATGCACCGGACAAGTGCCAATGCCCGTCTGTGAAAGAGGACTATCTGGAGGAGCTAATTTTGCAGACTGTGCAATCGCAAATCCAACGGCTTGTTGATGTAAAAGCGGTCATTGATGCGGCGCGGCAATTCAAATCGACCAGCGGCGCAAAGAATGAATATATGCTGGCACTCAATAAAGCAAAGCGTGAACAGGAGCGATTGCAGGATGCGCAATTTCACCTTTACGACGATCTGCAAAGCGGTTTACTCCGGAGAGAGGAATATGTCCGTTTTCGGGAGCGCTATGAGGCTGAGATCGCAGCGCAGGAAGCGAAAATCGAGCAAATGAATCAAAGCCTTCTTCAGCTTAAAGAAGCCCGGCAACAGGACGATGCGTTTGTTTCGTTTTTCCAGAAGTACGGCAATATTGAACGGCTTGACCGCGATACTGTCAATCAGCTGATTCAAAAGGTTGTATTCCATGACAAGCAGAACATCGAGGTTTACTTCCGCTTTGCAGACGAGTACGAAAAGCTATGCAGTTTTGCCAATACAATTCAGGAGCAAACTACATCTCAATTTGCCGCCGCGACCTGAGTGGCGTGCATTAGCACATAAATCGTCAAAAAACTATGCTTTATGAAAATGCCGAAATTCTTCGACATTAAAAAACGATATATCATATCAAAACAAAGAAAATTTGAAACCCATGTGTGCAAACATCCGTCATTCATACGTCATCAGCAGCACCGCGTCGCAAGCGGAGGCGACGGCGGCGTAGTCGTGGCCCTCGTAGAGCGTGCCGGGCTGGTCGGCAGAGGTTTTGGGAGCAAGGGCGGCAATGAGCGGCAAGCCGTAAGGGGCAAGACGCTCGTGCAGGAGTGTAAGGAACTGCGCATACGCTTCCGCCAGTTCCTGGCCCAGATATTCAAAGTCTACGTCCAGCCCCTGATAGCCTTTTTCCTGCATTTTCTGAAGCGCCGCCTCGGCAAGCGTCCGCTGGAGCGTTTCGCTTCGCAGCACAACCGCCGCCTGTGCGGCGGAAAACGTTCCCGCTGCCGTCAGTGTTGACAGGTGCAGGAACGGGCGCACGCCGTAGTCCTCTGCCAGAGCCAGCAGCCGCTCGTCATCCATCGGCACAAGCGCACCCTCCGGCGTGAAGCCGTAGGTAAACGGCATCAGCGCACCGGTAAACGGCAGGATACCGCGCAGGACGGATTCCTGCGCATACGGATACGCGTACCCAGCGACAAACGCGCTGCGCGTCCGGTTCTGCTCCAGCTGCGTCACGAGGACCTGCCCCGGATAGATCCGATCGGAGCCGGACAGGGTCGGATTCATCCGGAATAAAGACAGCACATCCGTCCCGGCCGAGGCCGCAATGGACGAAAGCGTATCCCCGGCCCGGACGGTCACGGCCTTTTCCGGGTACAGGGCCAGCAGGCTCTGCCCCACGGCCAGCCGGTACGGCTCCTGCAGGCCGTTGTAGCGCGCGAGGAACCCCGGCGCGAGAGAAAGCGTCCGGCCGATGGAATACAGCGTATCGCCGGGCTTTACCACATAGATCTGCATACAATCACCTCGCAAAACCCTATGCGCCGGGCGGCGCTTGTGTTCCGGTATTTTATATGGTATAAAACTTCATGTATGGGCACCGCGAAAATGTGCAGATGCGGTGCATGAAGTTTTTGTGCATCATTTCCGGTTGCCCCGCAGGGGCGAGGAAATGGCACATTTCTGAATATTGCTATGCTTTTGCATAGCAATATTGCGGAAAAATCGGGGAAACTAAGGAGGAAACAGGATGAAAGCGGAAGAACTCGGCGCGTGGCAGGCGCTTTTGCAGGAGGAGTTGAAAAAGCCGTACTGGCGGACACTTTCGGAGCGGGTGGATGCGGCCTATGCTGCGGCGGCAGTCTATCCGCCGCGCGAGGCGCTGTTTGCAGCCTTCCGGCTCACACCGCCGGAGGCGGTGCGGGCCGTGATTCTGGGACAGGACCCGTATCACGAACCGGGACAGGCCAACGGGCTTGCGTTCTCCGTGAATCCGGGCGTGAAGCTGCCGCCGTCGCTGCGCAATCTATTTACCGAACTGCAATCGGACTGCGGCATCACGCCGCCGGACAGCGGCGATCTGACTGCGTGGGCAAAGCAGGGCGTGTTTCTGCTCAACAGCAGCCTGACCGTGGAGGCGGGAAAGGCTGCAAGCCATAAAGATTTCGGCTGGCAGACATTTACGGACGCAGTCGTGCAGCGGCTGGCCGCGCTGCCGCAGCCGGTGGCGTTCGTCCTCTGGGGCGCACACGCACAGAAAAAGGTCGGGATTGCAGCCCACAGCCCATATCCGCGCCTCGTCCTGCAAGCCCCGCACCCGAGCCCTTTAAGCGCCTACCGGGGCTTTTTCGGCAGCAGACCGTTTTCGCAGATCAATGCGTTTCTCGCGCAGCACGGTCAGAAGCAGATCGACTGGTAGCCATAAGGACGGCAAATCAGCCAAATTTTATGCGCAGCAAAAAGAAATTTTTTTCGTAAAAAACCTTATTTTTTTCTGAAAAACAGTTGAAATCTGCGATGTTCTGTCATAGAATATGCTTGCCTGCCGCAAAACGGCGGGCAGGGAGTTTTTCGTATGCTGCATGTTGTACTGGTAGAACCTGAAATTCCGGCCAACACCGGGAATATTGCGCGGACCTGCGCCGCGACAGGCAGTGTCCTGCATTTGGTGAAGCCGCTGGGCTTCGATATTTCGGACAAGGCCGTGAAGCGCGCGGGGCTTGATTACTGGCATCTGGTCGATGTGCGCGTGTATGAGAATCTGGATGATTTCTTCGCAAAAAACCAGCCCGCCTGCATGCGCCTGTTCTCGACCAAGGCTCCCCGCCGCTATGACGAGGCCGATTACCCTGACGGTGCCTATCTGTTTTTCGGAAAGGAAACGAAGGGGCTGCCGGAGGACTTTCTGGCTGCACATTACGACAGCTGCGTCCGCATCCCTATCCGCGCGGAGGCGCGGAGTCTCAACCTCAGCAATTCCGCTGCCATCGGCGTGTTTGAGGCGCTGCGGCAGCAGGATTTCCCGCATCTGAAGACCGAAGGAAAAATGGCGGAATGGAATCCGTAAACAAAGCGGGCTCTGCCCGTAATCAAAATAAGGAGGAACCTCTATGAACTACAATAAAAAGTCTGTTGAAGATATCGACGTCGCCGGGAAACGCGTACTCTGCCGCTGCGACTTTAACGTCCCCACCAAGGACGGCAAGATCACGAGCGACAAGCGCATCGTTGCCGCGCTGCCGACCATCCAGTATCTTGTCAAGCATGGCGCCCGCGTCATCCTCTGCTCCCACATGGGCAAGCCCAAGAACGGTCCGGATCCCGCGTTCTCACTTCAGGTCGTTGCCGAGCGCCTGTCCGAACTTCTGGGCCAGCCGGTCAAGATGGCCAAGGATGTTGTGGGCGAAAGCGCACAGTCTCTGGCCGCTTCTCTGAAGGACGGCGAGGTCATGCTGCTTGAGAACACCCGCTTTGAAAAGGGTGAGACGAAGAACGACCCCGAACTTTCCAAGAAGCTTGCATCCATGGCTGACATTTTTGTGAACGACGCCTTCGGCACCGCGCACCGCGCGCATGCCTCCACAGCCGGCGTTGCCGATTATCTGCCCGCCGTCTGCGGCTATCTGGTGCAGAAGGAAGTTTCCATCATGGGCAAGGCGCTGGCCGATCCGGAGCGTCCGTTCGTCGCCATCCTCGGCGGTGCAAAGGTTTCCGACAAGCTGAACGTGATCAATAACCTTCTCGAGAAGGTCGATACGCTCATCATCGGCGGCGGCATGGCCTATACGTTTGTCGCGGCCAAGGGCTACGGCATCGGCAAGAGCCTGTTCGACGCAGAGAAGGTCGATTACTGCAAGGACATGATGAAAAAGGCCGAGGAAAAGGGCGTCA
>ERZ772881.656-NODE-656-length-36798-cov-15.257029_pt1 | contig 36798 bp, 33 predicted proteins | sample MGYA00580581_ERZ772881 | MGnify/ENA primary metagenome ERZ772881 (study PRJEB29015, sample SAMEA2737668) | human gut metagenome | biome: human gut; feature: human-associated habitat; material: faeces | place: China | collected 2012 ...
AGGTCAAAGATCTCACACGCACCGAAATGACAGAGCTGATGGAACACATCTTTTCTCTGTCCGAAGTCCAGCGAGCCGTCCGTCACATGGCGATTACCCATATCAGCCAAGCAAACAGAGAAAAGGAGTTGAAAGCCGATGGCACTATTTCATCTGAGCGTCACGCAGACTAAGCGAAGCGCAGGACAGTCCGCTATCGCTTCTGCCGCCTACCGAGCCGGGGAGCGATTGTAGAATAAAGCAAACGTGTCTGTTGAATTTTCAACGAAAGAGGCTTTTATGAAAGAATTCTTTTCCGTTATCCGCTCTTCTCTGCTTTTTTCTGGAATTTCAGAGCAGGAATTTTCTTCTATGCAAACCTGTCTTAAGGCTGAAAATAAAAACTTTCCGAAAGGAGCCTTCGTGCTGCGCGCCGGTGATACGGCAGAATCGATCGGGCTTGTGCTATCGGGAAATGTTTTAATTGTACAGGAGGATATTTGGGGAAACCGCAATATTCTTTCCAAAGCAGGACCGGGACAAACCTTCGCCACTGCGTTTGCCTGTGCGCCTGGCTCTTTGCTGAATACGAGTGTTATCGCAAAGACGCCTGTTACCGCTATGTTCCTGCCTGTAAAGCGGATTCTGAATGTCTGTTCGTCTGCCTGTTCACACCACAGCCGAATCATCCGAAACCTGCTTGGTGAACTGGCTGAGAAAAATCTGCATTTCAGTGAAAAACTCACGCACATGGGACAGCGCACGACGCGAGCAAAGCTGATGTCCTATTTTTCCGCCGAGGCCCAGAAACTCGGAGCATATGAATTTGATATCCCCTTTTCCAGACAGCAGCTTGCAGATTATCTTGGTGTTGAGCGCAGCGGACTGTCGTTAGAACTTGGAAAAATGCGAAACGAGGGGCTTCTCGACTTTCACAAAAGTCATTTTATTTTGAAGGTATGACAGCTGTCTCGCATACAGAACCGCACTTATTCCCGTTTGATTTTAATCGATGCTGCATAGGCGCTATTGCAAAGTCCCAGAACCGCTGACAGCACAAACAGCGTTTCAATCCCCAACGTCTTCCAAATCCAGCCGTCAAACAGGGCAATCAGAATCGTAATGAGATGATTCACGGAAAGTCCGGTCGAAATCGTCGCTTTAACTTCGTCAGCGCTGTCTGATAATTCCTGTGCATGGAGGTTTGCCTGTCCAAAGCAGCCGAGTTTCTGAAGAAAACAGATGCACCTATCAGCGAAATATCCTCGATGGTTGGATTCCATCAAATGAGCAACTTTGGAAAACGTTTTCGTGAGAAAACAGGATATTCTCCCAAAGAATATCGTGCTTTCAAAAAACTCGAGCAGTCTTTCCGAATCGCGCAATCCCATCTTCTTAGCTATATGGTAACTCATTGAGTACCACGCCACGTCAGACTGTTTTCAGGCAAATAAATGCAGCGCGCATCCCGCTTGAGAGGGATGCGCGCTGCTTTGTAAAGGGGGATCAAGCTTTATTTTCCTAGAACGCGATAGAGATACGTCACAATATCGGCCCTGGGCGACAGGTTGTCCGGCGCGAAGGGAACTGCCGTGCCGTCGAGCAGTTTCTGAGAGTTGGCCCATGCGACAGCCTCGTCATAGTAATTCGTGCCATCCGTATTCGCCGCAGACTTGCCGTTGGCGCGCCAGAGGAACGTGACGACGTGGGCGCTGGTGCAGGTTCCGTTGGGACCGAAGGTCGTGTCGGTCGTACCGTTGGTCACACCCTTTTCCACGGCCCAGAGAACGGCCTTATAGAAATAGTCCGACTCTGTTACATCGGTAAACGGATTCTCCGTCGAAGCAGGTTCCGGGCAGCCCATGGCACGCCAGAGGAAGGTCACGACCTGTCCGCGCGTGCAGGTTGCACTGGGCGAGAACGTAGTCTTGCTCGTGCCGGTAGTGACGTTTTTGTCAAGCGCCCAGAGAACGGCATCGTGATAATAGGCATCTGCCGGAACGTCGGTGAAGGGGTTGCTGGAATCGGCAGGTTCCTCATATTTTTGACCCTTGAGTTCAGCCGCGAGTTTGTTATTTGCTTCATATGCAAATAACGTCGGAATCTGGCAGATATCATATCCATTATTTCCGTCCGGAGAGGCATAAAATACATTTATGAGAAACATAGGATTCTCTATGCTAGAATCAATCAGTGCCCGCAGTTCAGCGCAGGTAAATGACACTTCTTTCCCGGCGGGGATCCCATAGTATTCGGACGTAATGTTTGTATGAGAGAAGTTTCCACTGGGCGCGACGGTCTTCCACCCACTGACTGTATATGCAAACTGACGAACTGGGTTTCCGTTTGCGTCAGTTTCCACTGAGACATAACTTCCGTCGTTATCTTTGCCGAGCGCTACGACATACACAAAGAGCACGTCGCTACAATCCGCCGGACTGAGATTGGAAACGGTCATCTTCGTATCATCATTGATGACCCTGCGGTAGTGCAACTCAGATGTATTCTTTGCACTTTTTTCAATATCCAGATACCAGATCCACTTCAAATTACCAGCAACAAGTATGTCGTCATTCTCATTCAGACTGTCGCTCATGCTCATCCGACTTGCGATTACATCATAGCTAGGCAGCGCTGCAAACACGGTCGCTGCCAGACCGAGGCAAAGCGTCAATGCCAGGGCCAGTGCGAGTATTCTTTTTATCTTTTTCATTCTCTTGTATCCTTTCTATTGCAATTTTATTAAATACTGGAACAGGGATATTATACAGTATATATAATATATATGCAAGCAGTTTTTTCATTTTTTGTAATATTCACATATTCGAGTAATGCCTGCTGCGGTCAACTTCCTGCATCGTCCAAGACCTAGTTTATGCGAAATGCAAAAAACAGCGCGCATCCCATATTGTTTGGGAATGCGCGCTGTTTTAACGGGAACACAAGCAATTACTTCAGCGTTCCAATAGATGCTCCGCAATCGCTTCAACTGCACAGGTTAAAGCGCGGGCAATGTCGCACAGTTTCATGCCAAAGGTGTCTCCCGGCTTACCGGGAAGCTGTTCTATGGCATAGGGCACATGGAGAAAGCCGCCGCGCAAACCGGGATATTCGAGCGCCGCCGTATGCAGCAGCGTGTACAGGAGGTTGTTGCACACATATGTACCGGCGGTATTGGAAACTACCGCCGGCAGACCGGCGCTTTGTATCCGTTCTGCGATTGCTTTGACAGGCAGCGTAGAAAAGTACGCGGCTGGGCCATCTGGTGCGATAGGTTCATCGATCGGCTGATAGCCTGTGTTGTCCGGGATACGGGCGTCCATCAGGTTGATTGCCACGCGCTCCGGCGTGACAGCCGTGCGTCCCCCGGCCTGTCCCACGCAGAGAACCGTGTCGGGCTGCTCCGTGCGAAGCGCGCCTTTCAGGATCACGCCGCTTCTGATAAACTCGGTTGGAATTTCAAGTTTACATAACTTAAATCCAGCAATTTCGTCCGGCAGCAGACGCACAGCCTCAAATGCAGGATTGACCGACTCTCCGCCGAACGGATCAAAACCGGTGATCAGCAGTTTTTTCTTCATAGAACCCCCTGCCCTTCCAGAATGCCGCACATCTGTGATACACGGCTGTCCCACGAACAGGCGCGGCCTGCCTCGATGCGGGCAGATGTCCGTTCCGGCGTTGTGTCGGAACGCGATTGTTCGCAGGCAGTGATAAATTCCTCCGGACTGTCGGCGATCTCAATAAGCGGTGCGTATTGGAGAATCTGATCTGGCTGCTTCGTTGAGACGATTGGGCGGCCCGTGGCCAGATACTCATAGAATTTCAACGGGCTGACATCCTTGCTGAGATCGCTTTTTGCGAACAAATTCAGGCAGGCGTCAAAATGTGCCAGATACTGCGGCAGCTGTTCGTTCGGCTTAAGGCCAAGAAAATGCACGTTCGGCATGGAATGAAGTACGGACAAATCAACGCCGGGCTTTTCTTTGCCGATCAGGACAAAACTCCAATCTGGTCGGGTCTTTGCCGCCGCTTCGAGATAATCATACTCAATGCAGCTTTGCAGCGCGCCGACAAAACCGAAAATCGGGTGTGGAATACGCTGCATATCTTCCGGCACCGGCTGCTGCTGCGATGCCTGCACAAAGCGCTCAAAATTCGCGCCGTTCGGGATCATATCCGTATTGGGCTGCACCGTGTGCAGCCGCTCAGCCAGTGCGTCGGCTGTTGCAAACACATGATCGGCTTTCTTCGCAAGTTCCAGTTCCATCGCATCAACGAGTGCCGGATTCATCAGTCCGCCGTAGGCTGAATGTCGGTCTACACAGTCGTAGACCAGCGCCTTATGCGGAACCAGATCGACAAGGTCGGCTGTGACGGGCGAATAGACCCACAATACAGCGTCCTCAAATCCGTGCTCCCGCATTTTCTCGCAGACGAAACGGGCGATTTTCTGCTGGTTCAGTTTGTTTATCCAGCGGAATTTATAAAAGAACGGCAGAACCGGCGGCAGAGCATACACCGTGATGTTCTCCCGTGGGTGGATACCCGCTTTTTTATAATTTGTCAGCCCCGACTGCGCGGCTTTGTCCTTCATGGGGGCAATATAGGTGATAGACGGGTCAAAATAGAGGATCTCCGCGTCCGGGATGCGGCTCATCACCTGCTGCTTGCGTGTCGGGATGGGATACCACGGGGATGTGGCCAGACAAACGATTTTTCTCATAAGGATTCCTCCAACAGCACGCGCGCCGCTTCTTCATTTTCCGCCGCAAGGCGGCGCAGGCGGTCGGTCGAATACGGCTGCGCCGTCTGCATGGCGTCATCGATCAGGGCACACAGGCTGTCTTTTGTCACGTCGGCCAACTCCATGCAGTGCTTCTGGCCGAGATAGGCCATGAAGCCGGTGACCTTCGGATCGTAGGAAATTGCGGCCAGCGGCGCGCCGACAGACGAGGCGAAGATCAGCGCGTGCAGCCGCATGGAGACAATCACACGCATTTTCTGCATCATGCCAATAGTCAGCTGCTCGTCGCGCGGGGCTGGCAGGACAAACGACCGGAACGGCAGCATACCTGCGGCCTGCCGGTTGATCTCCAGATCGCGCGTTGGCTCCAGCGCGACGAAAACCGGCGTCAGTCCGTGCGTTTGATTGACATAAATTGCAGCATCCACAATCGCCTGCAAGTGCTCAGAAAGGTTCTTCCACGGGCGCAGGACAAACATGGCATAGTTCCCGTTCGGGTCGAGGTCATTGCTCAGGAAATAGCTGTCCACCGCGCCGGTGGAGGCAGGCTGCAGCAGCAGCGCCGGGTCTGCCGTGACGGAAATATCCGGCTGCATCACGCCCATATCGGAAAGTTCCTTTCGTGAAAGATCCTCTCGGAGTGTGATTTTGTCCACACAGCGGTTGAGGATGCGCGAAGTATACCGGCGGCTGCCCTCCCCGCTGACGGGACCAATGCCGCAGCCGTACATCATGACGCGGCAGCCTGCGGCATGCGCCATACGGATGGTCGTGAGGTAATAATTTAAGGAACGTGTACTCGTCTCGTTCTGAATGAGGCTTCCGCCGCCGGAAATAAACAGTCTGCATCTTCGCATGAGCGGCCAAAATCGGAAGGGGTCAAACACATGCACAGAGCCGACATGATACCGCAGGCGCGTCTTGGCAGGATCGTGCGACATAACATAGACAGGCATATCGCGGTCGATTGCTTTCATCTGACTGAGAATTGCCTTTAAGATTGCGTCATCACCCGCGTTCCCCTTGCCGTAGGCGCCGCAGATCAGAACACCGTATTTCTTTTTCTTCGGCATAGCCGTGCGGCGCAGGATGGTCTGGTAGATCTCGACCTGCTTGCCGACGGTCGCACTGATGGAAAACTCGCGCGAGGCCTTTTCATACAGGTTCTCGCCGAGCTGCGCGCGCATGGCCGCAGATTCAGCCAGCCGCGCTATGCAGCCGCCGAGCGCTTCCGCGTTCTGCGGCTCAAACAGCAGACCCGTCACGCCATGCTCGATGATATACGGGATGCCGCCGACATTAGACGCGATCGTCGCGCAGCGCATGCGCGCGCCCTCCGTAATGGCATACGGGAAGGTCTCGGAGAGAGATGTCAGCGTGTTGACGTCCAGCGCGTGATAGAAGCTGTCCATATCCGTGACCCAACCCGCAAACACGACGCTGCCGGGCGGGCAGGTGTCAGCGGCCAGCTTTTCCAGCGTCTGCCGCTGCTCACCGTCGCCCGCGATGAGCAGGCGGATATTGGGATGGGTCTTTACGGCGATGGAAAAGCCGCGGATAAGCGTCCCCACGTCCTTGACCGGGTCGAGCCGGGCGGCGATGCCGAACACGACGGTATTCTCCGCCGTCTCCATGCCGACAGAGCGCAGATACGCCTGCCTGTCCAGCTTCGGCACAACAGGAGAAAAATCAATGCCGTTATAAATTGCAAACATTGTCTGCGGGTCGAAGCCGCGTGAAATGAGCAGCTGCGCCATGGCGTCGGACACGCCGATGTGGTAGTCGAACATACGCAGCGCGACGGTGTTGATCGTGCCGTAGGTCAGCCGGTGCAGGGGCCTGCCCAGATAATCGAGCCGGTAGTCGGAGTGGACAGTCGTAACAATGGGGACTTGAATTTTCCGGCGCAGAACGGCACCGGTCAGGTTGGCGCGCGCACCGTGACAATGGACGATCTGAAAGCCCTCGGCGCGAATCATCTGCACCAGACGACCGATAGCCGTTCGCACAGACGTCTCCATGACGACTGTATCAATGCCGAGTTTTCGCGCATCCTCAGCAAACTCTCCCTCGCGGAAGCAGACAAGACGCACCTGTTCCGTTTTTCCAAGACCGTGCAGCAAAGACAGCACATGCGTTTTGGCACCGCCGACGTCACCGCCGGAGATCAAATGCAATACCTTCATACCGGAATCCTCATTTTTGAATTACCACTTGTTTCTTGCGGTAAGATACTGTAGAATAGGCTGGAATGTTTCTTGAATCATTGTTTATTATACTTGATTCAACGAGGCAAATCAACTGCAAACTCTTTGGGAGGTACTACATGAAACTGATCGATGAAAAAGGCCGTCTGTTCGGCAAGGTCAATCTGATCGACCTGCTGGTCGTGCTGCTGATCGTCGCGGTTCTGGCGGCAGTCGTCTGGAAACTCGGCGGCAAAAAGGCCGCGGCTGCTGTGACTGGAGCGGACAAGAAGGCCGTTTATACCGTAGAATTTGAGGATGTTCCCGCCGATATCGCGGAATATGCAAAAACACAGACGCAGAAGTCGCTTGTGAATGACTCCAAATTGATTGATGCCGTCATTACGGACGTGCAGACAGAGGTATATGCAAACGACTTTGACCACGTTCGCCTGTATATTACCGTCGAGGCAAGCGCATCGTTTACCGGCAACGTCTACAAGGTCGGGCCGCAGGAGGTTCGGGTCGGGTATGAATACATTCTTAAAACAAGTGAGTTTGAACTGACCGGTCTGATCTCCGCACTGGAGGTCACCGATGGCTGATATGCTGTCTTCAAGCCTTCTGTGGCGGGCACTGCTCGCCATTGGCGGCTGGTTTTCGGCGATGGTGCATTCAAGCAAGGTCTTCGCGTGGCTGGGCCGTACTTGGCATACGAGCAGAACGCGCGCATGGCTTCTCCGGCGGCTGTCCGCGTCTGACGCACCGACGCGTGATAGTCGGAGTGCGAAGCGCTTTGCGCGGCTGAACGCGCGGCTTGCCGCGCGGCACGGGCTGAAGGACTGTCTGGATGATTCGATTCTGTGCCGCATCTGGCGCTTTTTCGTGCACTGCGGACAGAATAGCCGCCTGTTTTCCTGGCTGTTCTCCGACGGGCTGCATGGCGTGATCTTATTCGCGCTCTCCATGTATGTCGTGATCGACTATGTGCTGCGCGATCTTCTGGCTGTACCGGTTCTGTCGTCGTGCTGGGACGAATGCCTGATGCTGCTCGCGCTGGGTTATGTCATTTATGAGCGTCTCGGGCGCAAAACACCGCTGAAAACAGGCTGCAATCCGCTCGACCTGCCGGTCTGCCTGTTTATCACGGCCTGTTTCGCTCTCATGAATGTCGTCACGCCGTATTACTCTGTCCAGATTTCCGGCTTCCGCGCGACTGTGCAGTATATGCTCTGGTTCTTCCTCATTACGCGGCTGGTGCACAACGACCGGGATTTCATGCGGATATATCTGGCGCTTGTCGTTCTGGCAGCGGTCATTGCGCTGCACGGGATTTATCAGTATATCATCGCCGTTCCCATTCCGTCCAGCTGGATGACGCACTCGGAATCCTCTGTGCGCACGCGTGTTTACTCGATCTTCGGAAGCCCCAATATCATGGGCGATTTCATGACGATGTTTGCACCGATGGCGGCAGGACTTGCCTATTACACAAAAAACCGCAGATTACAGGTGCTTGCGTGGCTCTGTGCATTCTGCATGTGCTTTGGCTGCCTGTTTACGATGTCGCGCGGCGCTTGGATGGCGCTGGCGATTGCCATTGTGATCTTTGTGCTGCTGGTTGACCGGCGGCTGCTGGTGCTGCTGATTGCAGCGGGATGCGTCGCGTGTACGCTTCCGTTTGTACGCAGCCGCATCGGCTTCCTGTTCACAGCTGATTTTGCGGAGGCAAACACCTCCGGTGGCCGCGCAGGCCGCAAGCTTGTGGCCATGACGCTTCTGGAACAGCGTGGGAAAGCAACCGGCGTAGGCCTCGGGATGTTTGGCGGAGCCGTCGCCATGCAGAATCAGGTCATTGACCATCAGGAATATTTCTATGTCGATAACTACTATCTCAAGCTTATGATCGAAATGGGTTATACGGGCCTTTCCGCGTTCCTGATTACCGTCCTCAGCTTCCTCGCAAACGGCTGCCGCGCGCTCTACCGCACAGCGCAGCAAAAAAGGCAGGGGCTGTCCCGTCTGTTTCCACTGTGTGCGGGGATTTTCGCTGGACTGTGCGGCGTGTTGGTTCACTGCGGATTTGAAAACATTTTTGAAGAGCCGTATATGATGGCCTATTTCTGGTCGCTGGCTGGGCTTTTGATGTGGGCAGGCTTCCTGCGGGAAAGCACACAGGAGGTGCGCGCATGATGCCGGTCATTCTGGCTGTCCACTTCCCTGCCAAAAAGCTTGCCAAGCTGCGCATGTCTGCAATGCAACTGGGCGCGAAAGTGCGCATCGTGGAAAAGTGGGAATATCTGAATGCCGTCGGTTCTCTGACGGGCGATCTTGACAGCTTTGATAGCTTTTATGATGGCGAGGATTTTCCTGGCGAACTGCTCGTTTTCGCGCATTTTACGGATGCGCGGCTGAATCTATTTTTGCAGGCCATGCGGGTCGCAAAACTTCCCCCAGTTGCCCTGAAAGCTGTCTTGACGGACGAAAACAAGGGCTGGAACATGCTCGAACTGCACGAGGAACTGCAAAAAGAGCATGAAGCAATGCACAAAAATTGAAACACCCCCTGAACGCTTCTACAACAGGCGTTCAGGGGGTGCTGCTTATTCACTGAATTTTCTCTGGATTTCAGCTTGTCTTCCGCAGGTCATTCTTCCCTCCGGGCACTTCCCAGAAACGAAGCAACTCGGGCCATAGAGGCTGAAGAGCAGAGGCGATGTTTTCCGCAGCGCCGCAAGTGCGGCGCAGGCTGCGTCACGGATCTCCCACTGGGCGCGATTGCAGCAGCGCAGGCGGAAAAAGACATATAGTTCTCCGGCGTTCATAGTCGTCAGCACGGGAACTGTCTGGCCGCTGAGCAGCAGGTAGGACAGCACATCCTCCCCCGCTCCTGCAGCGCGAAGCTGTACAGCAGCTTCGCCAGCCTGCCAGAATGCTTCGCGGTACTTCGCCTCCAGTCCAGTCTGCTGGACGCTTTCCGGCAGAACGTAGCGGTCATAACGCGCCGATTTCAACAGATTCGGTGCACAGAGCGCCTGCATCCGGTGGCGTGTCAGATGCGTGAGCGCTGCAAGTGACAATCCGCCAAACAGCAGCGTATAGCTGGCCTGCTCCAGTTCCCGTTTTCTCGGCTGGGCCAGAAGCACTTTCAGCAGTGCCGTCTGTTCTGGTTTTGTCAGCGGCTGCGGCACATTGCCGCGTGCAAGCTGATACGCGCCACAGATCAGCCCTTCTGCATCCTGCGGCGCGGCAAGGACTGTAACAGGCGCTTTCGACGTGAGCAGCTGTACCTGCCGCAGACAAAACGCGTCCGACTGACGATAGGCCTCCGGCTTTCGCACGGCCAAAAATGGTATCTGCTGCTCACACTGTGCAAACAGGCTCTCACCCAGCGCACGCAGTTCCGGAATGCGGCTGCCGCGTCCGTAAGCAAGTTCGTTCATCACATGCACCAGTTCCCGCGCATTCATGGAACAGAAAAAATTACTGCAAAAGCAGTACGGCAGCACGAAGCGCGCATCCTCCTTGGGGACGCCTGCAGCTTCCAACACATCATAAGTGCCAAAAAGTGATTCGACCGTTCTTTCAAATATAGCCATCTGCACATTGGCAGTGAAAACGGGCGATACATATCCGGCCTTGGAAAAATCAACATACCGCCGCGATTTGACCGTAAACGAGGCCAGCCGGAACTCGATCAGAAATTGCTCGGCCAAAACGGAGACGTTTTCAAACGATAAGTTTACATAACAATGCTCCAGTACTGACGTATGTCCGGAGGAGAGTACCTTGCCGATCAGCTTTTCATTCTTTTCCTGCCCAGCAGACAGCGAATTCGCATAGATTTCATCTGCCGTGCCATCCATCGTGGAGATCCGTCCGCCGGAAGCAATCATTGCAGCTGCTTCCGGGCTGACGCTTAATATCGATACATGTCCCTGCATAGCTGCTCCTCATCAGCGGAACAGGTTTCCCTGTTCGTCGTAAATTTCCAGTCGTCTGGTTCTTGCAAAGTCCGGCTTTTGCTCCGGGAGATAATGTTCAATCGCATTGACAAGAAGCTGTGGATTGCAGCTTGGATTCTGCGCAGAAACAAGAACTGTCAATTCCAGTTCCTGCGCGGACGCTTCCCGCATGGAAAGCGAAAAAATCATGGGCTTCAAATCAAGTTCTGTCTCGTCACCGCTCTTGGTACGTTTTTTCACGAGTACAGGGCCATCTGCGAACAACTTTGCGATCGCCTGTTGGGCCTGCCCCGGGATACCCCGGTCATATTCCAGCGTGATCTGCGCACGCAGGCGCGTCAGATGCTTGATCTTAACTGCGCTTTCATATGCCTCCAACACCCGGATACCAGCCGGCATAGTACGGTTCAAAAGTGTTGGAAGCTTGGTAAGGTCAACAGAGCCGTCCTGAATTTCAAAATCAAGAATCTCACAGACGCTTTCAGAACCGACGGGCAAAGGCAGCGCGATGGAGACATACGCGCGCGGACTGAATCCCTGTGAGTGCCAGATCATGATGTCCGCACGCTTAAACGCACGCTGAAAAACGCGCATTAAGTCCAGATGCGACAGATAGACCGCATCTCCGGTTTTTTCAAACAATAGGCGATTCATCGCACAGCCTCCTTTCGCTTAGCATCCGCGCGCCACAACCGTTGCAGTGCGTACGGCAGTCCGGCGTTGCTTCCGAGCGCAGTGCTTTTTCACGTTCATGCAGAAGAAACTTTGTCGTAACGCCAACGTCGATGGTCTGCCACGGCAGAAGTTCATCTGTGCCAAAGCCGCGCGTCGTATAAAAATTGGGGTCAAGCCCAGCACACCGGAAGGCTTCCAACCACTTCTCGTAGTTAAAATACTCATCCCAGCCGTCGAGTCTGCACCCGAGCCGGTGCGCCTCGAGCAGCACCTGTCCGACACGGCGGTCGCCGCGCGCCATGACAGCTTCCAGACGGCTGAGGTCGGATTCGTGATAGCGGTAATCGACGCACTTTGCGTGCAGATTTGCCTGCAGCAGATGGACACGCCGCAGATACTCCTCCGGCGTGATCTGCGCCGCCCACTGGAACGGTGTAAAGGGCTTCGGGACAAAATACGCCGTTGCCAGATTGATGGACAGGCCACGCTTTTTCCCGCTGCCATTCTCTCGCCAGACCTGAAGAATTTTGTAGACCAACTCTGCAATGCCGACCACATCTTCATCCGTCTCAGTCGGCAAGCCCAACATGAAATACAGCTTCACGCTGTTCCAGCCGCCGGAAAAGGCCGTGGCACAGGTGGATAGAATCTCTTCTTCCGTAACATTTTTATTGATCGCGTCGCGCAGACGCTGCGTTCCGGCCTCCGGCGCGAATGTCAGGCCGCTTTTGCGCACCTTTTGAATGCGCATCATGAGTTCCCTTGAAAAGTTATCCGCACGCAGGCTTGGCAGTGAAAGATTGATTTTTCGCGGTTCGCAATAATCGAGCAGACCGTCAGCCAGTGTTTCAAGTTCACGGTAATCGGAGGTTGAGAGGCTGGCCAGCGTGATCTCACTGTTGCCGGAATCCTCAAGCGATTCAATCGCCTGTTTACATAATACATCCGCAGACTTTGCCCGGATCGGCCGGTAGCAGAACCCTGCCTGACAGAACCGGCAACCGCGGATGCAGCCGCGGAAAATCTCCAGATTCGACCGGTCATGAACGATCTGGGTTGAGGGCACAATGGTCTTCGTCGGAAAATATGCCGTATTCATATCCTGTACGATGCGCTTTTTGACGCGCTCCGGCACGCCGGGCTCCGGCGCGATGGCGGCAAGCGTCCCATCCGCGCGGTAGGTATGAGTATAAAAGGACGGCACATAGATGCCCTCGATCTTTGCAACCTTATGCAGAAATTCTTGCTTTGTCAGGCCCTGTTTTTTTGCAGAGCGATAACATTCGATGATCTCCGTCGTGCTGTCTTCTCCTTCTCCGACGGAAAAAAAATCAATAAAATCCGCCAGCGGCTCCGGATTGACCGCGCATACGCCGCCCGCAAATACAATGTTTTCCAATCCATCGCGGTCTTTGGACAGCAGCGGAATCTGCGCCAGTTCCAGCATGTTCAGAACATTGGAATAGCACATCTCATAGCCCAGCGTAAACGCGATCATATCAAAGTCACTGACCGCGTCATGGCTTTCCAGTGTCCAGAGTGGAATCCCATGCGCACGCATTTCGTCTTCCATATCGCCCCACGGCGCAAAGACACGTTCACACCAGACGCCGGGCATCTCGTTCATTACGCCGTAGAGAATCCGCATGCCAATGTTGGACATACCGATCTCATAGGTATCCGGAAAACAGAACGCAACACGCACATCGACGTCCTTTTTGTCTTTGATGATCTGATTATATTCTCCGCCCACATAGCGTGCCGGCTTCTGGACGCGCATGAGGATCCTGTGGAACTGATCTGTCATGAATAGCTTCCTTCTCTTTTGTGATTCACTCTATTGTACCTGTTCGCGCCGGAAAAAGCAACAAAAAGCTTGCCGGTTTCCCCACTGTTCACTGCACCGCATCCGTACGTCTTGCAAGCATCAGCAGGCGCACGGTCAGATAGGCCGCCGTTCCAAGCGGCCAGAGTCCTGACTTCCTGAAAAAAGTCAGGAACACGCCGATCAGCAGCAGAACCGCGCAGGCTGCGAAGCTGACGATCTCCGAAATATGCTCCGCCTGTGTGATCGGCAGCCGAGCCAGCAGCACGCAGCGGATCATCCGCCCGCCGTCCAGCGGCCAGACCGGCAGCAGATTATAGATCCCCAGCATCAGACTGTATGCGGCAAAGGAAGGCCGCTGCATACAAAATGCTGCGCCGCAGATCAAATTGACCAGCGGTCCCGCCAGCGCCGAAAGCAGCTCCTGCCGGTAGCCAAGGCCGGACGCCGCGATCTGAAGATCTGCAAACCGCAGCGTCAGTCGCCGCACCTGTCCGCCGCAGGCCAGCATCATGACAATGTGCGCCAGTTCATGTACTGCCATCGCGCAGAGGATCGGCAGCACCGAGCCGCTTCGGTCGAGCGCCGCAAGAACGATTGCAAACATAAAAAAGCCCGGCCGGAGTTCAATTGCCGGCACCGGTCAGAATCTCAAACGAGCCGGACAGCGCCTCCTGCACGGCCTCTCCTTCCCGCAGCCGTTCCGTCAGTGCTGAAAACGCCTGTACGGTCTTTGTTTTCTGTGCCGCACCGGCAATTTTCGTGATCGCCGCGTCAACCGCCGGTACGCAGGTCTTGAGCGTCCACACAAGCGCCAGCATCGCCAGCAGCAGATAAAGCCGCGAGATCCCGGCTCCCGCTTGCCTTTCGTTTTTACCCCTGTTTTCCTTCATCGCACGCACCTCCTCTGGCAAGCGTATGCGCCAAAAAATATTTTCATGCATCCCTCTTGACAAATCACTGTTTTCTACGTATAATATCCAAGCTGACGGGGTGTGGCGAAGTTTGGTATCGCGCTTGGTTCGGGACCAAGAGGCCTCGGGTTCGAATCCCGACACTCCGACCAAATCCGGCTGAAATCTGTCGATTTCAGCCGGATTTTTTGCGTTTTCAGAACTTTTTCTGATGGAGAATTTTGTGACTTTTCCGTTTGACCCAAACGCGACCCAAACGGGATTTCGGAGCGGAAAGCGCCGGAAGTGAAAAATCGCCGCCTGCCGGAGCATTTTCGGCAGACGGTGTACGCTTTTCTGCTCATTTCTTGCCCTTACCCGACGCTTGTCATGAAGCCGCTGATTTTCTGTGCGGCTTCTTTTTTCATGCCTGCCGTGACATGGGTGTACACGTCCAGTGAAAATTCCGCCGAGGCGTGACCGAGGATCTCCGCGACCGTTTTCGGGTCAATGCCGCTCTGGATTGCCAAGGTCGAGAATGTGTGTCTGAGGTCATGAAACCGGACGTGTTCCTCGATCCCAGCTTTTTCGAGCAGCTTCTTGTGAATCCGTCCGACGCAGTCCGGGCCATACATTCCACCAGTCTTGGGTGACGGGAATAGATAGGGACTGAACGGATGATTCTTGCGGTCTTCGACCAGCAGTCGAATCGCTTCGTCGCTGAGATAAATCTCTCGGACAGAATTTTCCGTTTTCGGTTCTGTCACGACCAGTTCTCCCTTGCCGCGCGACACAGATTTTGATACAGTCAGCGTCTTCGTCTGCAAGTTCAGGTCGCTCCACAGCAGCGCCACCAGTTCCCTACGCCGCAAGCCGGTACTCAGTTCCAGATAGAACATCGGCAGGACGCCCCATTCCTCCGCCGCTTTTAAGTAGTCGCGAATTTTCTCCGGCGGAATGATCTGCATTTTCTTCTTTTCTTTCTTCGGCAGGCGGCAGCCGTTTGCAGGATTGTAGGGAATCAGCCGCTCGGTCACCGCCTGTTCCAGACACTGTCGCAGCATCGTATGCAGCCCCCGAATCGTCTTGTTGCTGAGGCTCAAATCGTCCATGTTTTCGTACCGCTGCACTCGCCCGTGTGCTTTCGTCTCATTGTAGAATTTCTGGATCTGCAAGGTTGTGAGCGCTGCCAGTTTGATGTCCCCGATGCGCGGCACGATATGCTGGTCGATGTAATTTTTGTAATACGCCGCCGTGGACGCACGGACGGACGGCTTTGCGTAGTTCTCGTACCAGAGCTGCGCCCATTCCCCAACCGTGTAATCCCGGCGCTTCGTCACATCAATCTTTTCGAGTTCCTCCATCGCTTTCTGGAGCTTTTCCTTGCATTCGCGCTGCGTCCGCGCGAGGACGCTCTTTGCGATTGGCTTGCCCGTTTCCGGGTCGATGCCTGCTGTGTAGCGCCCCTCCCAGCGTCCGTCCTTCCGCTTGCGGATGTTGCCTTCCCCATTTGCCCGTTTTTTCGCCATCTGTGTTCCCCTTTCCGTTTTGGTAACACAAACAACTACCACAGAAGATCGATAAAGTCTAGCAATTTTTTGAAAATTTCGGACATTTTTCAGAGACTTGTGGTTCATTAAAAATGCCTATTCTTTGTTTACTGCGGCGCAATTTTTGCGTTCATATATTTTTCTTAAACAGTTTGAAAAATGACTTGGATTGCCGGAGAATTTCCGCTCAGCTGCGGAAGCACAAAGCCCGCGGACATCAGTGCTCTACCGGACAAGCAAAGCGAGTTGATTGAGTTTTTATATCGCAACTCCTGTACAAGCCCGTTCAGCCGCACGCTTCGTTCCGGTCCGTTTGCCGTTGGCTCCGTTTCGACGTAGGTCATGATCGCCATTTTTCGATCTGGACTGACGACCATCCATGCGTTGTGGCTCGCCGTATCTGTTTCCGTCAAACGGTAAAAATCGCCGTTGCAGAATAAATCACGATATTGCTGATATGTCTTAATCTGTCGAGTGATTTCTTCCTTTTCATCTGCACCAAGCTTCGCAGGATCCAGCTCATATCCGAATCCGCCTGCGGCGGTCGCTACGCAAAACCGTGTATGGAGTGCGGTCTCACGACCAGTCTGGTGATTCGGCGAGGCAGAAACATGCGCTGAAATACACGACTGCGGGTAACAGAAGGACGTACCGTATTGGATTTCCAGCCGCGCGATTGGGTCGGTATTGTCGCTGCACCAGATCTGCGGCGTATAGTACAGCATTCCCGCATCAAAGCGCCCTCCGCCTCCGGAACAGCTTTCGATTAGCAGCCCAGGATAGCGGGCAGTCAAACGCTCCAGCAGCGCATAAATGCCAAGAACATATCGGTGTGCAACCTCACCCTGCCGCTCCGGAGGAAGCGCCGCGGAATACTTTTCACACAAATGGCGGTTCATGTCCCATTTGATATAACGAATTCCGGTGCTGTCCAGAATCGCGCAGATCACTTCAAATAGGTACTCCTGCACATCCTCACGTGTCATATCCAGCACCCGCTGTGCGCGGCTGAGCGTTGCAGTTCTGCCCGGAACCGAGAGACACCATTCCGGATGTGTTCGGTTCAGCTCGCTGTCCGGCGAGACCATCTCCGGCTCCAGCCAGAGCCCAAGCTTCAGTCCAAACGCCTTCGTTCGCTCCGACAGCCCTTCCAGCCCATTCGGGAGTTTTTCCCGGTTGACATACCAGTCACCAAGGCTGCTGGTATCGCCGTTCCGCTCTCCGAACCATCCATCGTCCAGAACGAACAGTTCGACGCCGAGCGCAGCGGCTTCCCTTGCAATGGCGCTCAGGCTGCTTTCATTAAAATCAAAATAGGTTGCTTCCCAGTTGTTGATCAAGATGGGGCGCGGGCGGCGCATCCACTTTGGGTCGCAGATCCGTTCGCGGATCGCACGGTGAAAGCTCCGACTGAGTGCGGAAAAACCATTGTCGCTGAAGGACAGCAGCACCTCCGGTGTCTGAAACGTTTCCTGCGGAGCAAGCGTCCATGAAAACTCCTGCGGATGAATGCCCATCACCACGCGCGTCTGATCGATCTGGTCCTTCTCGACCTGGAACAGGAAGTTCCCGCTGTAAACAAAGCAGAAGCCGTAGCAGCGACCGCTGCGTTCCGTCGTTTCCGGCGCGCAGAGAATCGCAAATGGATTATACTGCGGGCTCGACACGCCTCTGATGCTGTCAATGCGGGTTTTACCATGTACAACAGGTGTTCGCTGCATCGTCCGCTCCCCGCAGTGCCGTCCATAAAAGGTCATCAGTTCAAAGCGCTCGGGCACACAGAAATCCACACAGCACGACAGCGCGCGCTCCATGTGAATCGGAACGGTGCTCCGGTTGATGATCTTCGCGCTTCTCGTCAAAATGTCGGCACAAGTGTAAACGGAGTATTGCAGGATCAGAGCCGTTTGGGAAGCCGCGTCCTCCATGGTGATTTCCAGCGTTTCCACATCTTCGCCGCCGCGCAGCATCGGCAGCCCGCTCAGCTTTGGCTTTTCCGGAAGAATCCGGTATGAAGCATAGCGGTAGTCTGCGGCAAGCGCACCGCAGGTGTCCACCTGTTCCAGACAGGTCTCCCGGTAATCTCCGCTGCCCCAGAAGGGATATTCCTGCGGCAGCGTATCAAGTGAGTACGTCCGATCCGGCGCATCCCATGGGTTTCCGGAGAAGCCGCGATCCTGCCGGTCGATCAGATAGCTCATATCATCGTCGACCGAAGCGCCGTAATAAACATGGAGCAGATGTCCAAGCTCGCTGATCTTGATCTGATAGGAGCTTTTCCGGGTTTTCAGATGGAATAGCTTTCTTTTTACATCGAATATGATCGGCATCTTATCACTCCACAACAGGTAACGTAGATACTGCTATATAATCAATATCTGGAGCATATCCTTCTGGATTAGATAGCCTTACCGTATTGTCACCAGCCCGTAAATTGACCAGTACTTCCTTATATTCGACTGAATCAAAACTCCCACTGTCGAAACAAATCACACCAAAATTTGATTGTTCGTTTATACCGATATATAACTCGCGATTGTCAGATGTTGCATAATAAATGCGGAGCAGATAAACCCCATCTTTTGGAGCTGTTACTTGTGCAAACTCTAAAAAACCATCATATCCAATATAGCCAACCTTTCCGCTACCAGAAAAACTCGAAGAACTGTAGGTTCTTGCCGGAGAAGTGATCCGCGCATTCTCCGCCTCATACGATTCGAAAACTACAGCGTTACTCTTTCTAATTCCAATGCGGTCAATATCGGGAATATACTCTGAATTTGTGAATGTAATTGTATTATTACCTTGTATCAGATTGAGTTCAATATTTGCACATTTCACAGTAAAGTAGCTCCCGGTTGGCGTAAAGCTAACATACTGGGCACTCTGGTTATTAGCACTTACAAAGCAGCCTCGTGTTTCTTCCGAAAGATAGAAAATTTTCATACTATACGTTCCACTTTCGTCAACTACAATATTCTTGAATGTTATACTGCTTTGTGCGCTTCCGCCAAGATTGCCCACTTTATATCCCCCGGAGCAGTTTTCGCACGCGACGATAGAAGCCTGTCCAGAGAGAAGATTAGCCTGCGATTCCGCTTCATAATGGGTATAGGAGTCATCTGAAATAATTCCCATACTATGATCTTCTTCTGTGATACGTATTGCACAGCCCCCCGTTGCAGCTAGTTGAATTTGCAGCGTGGAATTTGTCGTCACCACCTCTGTACTCGTGCAGATATACTCTTTTCTTGTGCCATCAGAATAAATATATGCGGTGTATGTCTTTCCCTGAGGTAAAAAGTTTGTATCAATCGTTATAGTACGTGCTTGATCCGTAATTGCTCCGATAAACCAGTCTGCTCCACTGCGTCTAGCCATCGTTACATAATTACCTGGGAATCCATCCAGCAATACTGTTTCATCCCATTTGCAAGGGATACTATTTAAATAAGTAAGTCCAACCCATGAGTCATAACTGTCGATTGAGTCAGCAAAATGCTGCATTGGCGATTCAAATACAACAGACAATGCTAATTGGTGTGCCTGAGTAGTATTTAAGTTGTTCGTACTTATAACTACCGGCGTATAATCCATGCCGCCAATTACATTCCTTGTAAATGGAACAGTGCAATTATGATATGCTGTCGGGTATTCAGACCATTTATAGTGTTCTGCTCCTCGAATCGCCTCAGATGTAATGATGTTTGGGTATGTTCTTGACTCGCCCGAAGGTTTTGTTGATCCATGGAAATTCACCAACAATTCAAGTGATATTGCCTTGCTTGCAATCATTTGATATGTATTCATTCTTGTCTGTGAATCATTCATCATAAAGTCAACTTTGATACCACGAATTCCCCAAGATGCCCATTGCGACAGTTTCTCGTCAATTTTTGATTGCGTATCAATAGCACCAACATCAGTCCAAATGATAATACCAACATTTTTAGGTGCAGCATAGTCACATAACGCAGGAATCCATGTGTCATCCCAGCCAGCATCCACTGTAACATATTCCCAGCCATTTCTTGCAGCAAAATCAACATATTCTTTTTGGCGTAAGAACCATTGCGGAGACCGTTCTTCAGACCACCATGACCAAGCTGATTTTCCAGAATAAATCCACGAGGTGTCTTGCTCCTCCGGCTGCGGATTCAAGCTGTTTACCAATGTCGAATTTACAAGATCATTTAAATTATCCGTTATAATAATCACTCGATATGGCGTTTTAACCGGGTATTCTGTCAGAATATTATCTATTTGTTCCGGCGCATAAACAACGCGGAGCTTATTCGTAAGTGTGCCTTTTAAATGTGAAGCACAATAGCTACCGTCGTTATAAACATCTCCTTCAGTAAGCAACGCCCAGTAAGCATTATTATTGATTGAGGCAAGGAACGGCATCGCCACATCGCTGTTACGCAAACTCGCACTCGACCTATATTCGTACATTCCTTCATAGTCGCTCCGCCAGTTATATCCCCATCCTCCGGTATTATCAGGTAAATTAATTTCTGTTGACTCAGTCAATATTTCGACACTTCCGCTTCCGGGAATCTCATAGTCGAATGCAACACCGTCATTAAAAACTTTCACATTTAATACAAGCGTTTTGTTATTTTTTTGTAAAACGATACCCGCATTACGATAGCTGTCGTGAACACTTGCAGTTTTTCCATATAAAAGATCATAATCTTCATTTACCAGATTTTGTGTGCACGACACAAATGACAGTCCACTTCGAAAGTCCTCCGCATCAGTGTTAATTCCCAATGCAGAAGCCGTGATGATGTTTGCTTCACCTTTGTAAATGGTATACGATATGCTTCCGGACGTTCCGATAGAGAAAACGAATCTAACGCTTTCATCTGGTGACGAGATTTCAATTTCAGTGTTTGCTGCAAGTGCTGAGATGCTCAAGCCAATGCAAATCAGAAGTGAAACAATCAAGAGCATCATTGGGTAGACTTTTCGTTTCATATGATTTCCTCCTTTATTCGTAGTTTCCAATCCATCCAGCATTCGATTCGATCATCTCATCACAGAGCGCGATGATATCCGGAATGCTCAGTTCTGCAGCTGTATGCGGGTCCAGCATGGCTGCATGGTAGATGTGCTCCCTCTTATGCGTCAGCGCAGCTTCGATCGTAAGCTCCTGCACGTTGATGTTCGTCCGGTTCAGCGCGGCACACTGCTCCGGAAGCCGCCCCATGCGGCGCGGCGTGATCCCGGCGGCATCCACGACGCACGGGACTTCCACACAGCAGCCCTGCGGAAGATTTTCGATATAACCGTGATTGAGGACATTTGCGGCGATCTCAAACGGAGTCCCTGTCGTCATTGCCTCCAGAATGTAGGACGCAAACTCTTTTGTTCTCGTATGTGTGAGCGGTTCGTTTTCCATTTTTCGCGCGTGCGACCAGTATTCCTGTTGAGAATTGCCCCAGTCCCGGTACATTTCTGTCTTTACGCCGTACTGCTCCGCAAGTCCCGGATAGGCGCGCTTGATAAAATACGGTGTGTATTCCGCCGTGTGCTGGGTGGACTCCGTCACGTAGTAGCCAAAGCGCCGGAAAATCTCATAGCGCACCATATCCGGATGTATATCTTTCCTTGCAAAAGCGCGTTTGCGAACCTCAGGATAAATGTCCACACCGTTTTGCTCCAGCTCCAGAAGCCATGCCTGATGATTGATCCCCGCGATCTTATAGCGCAGATGGTCTGTTGGCATTCCAAGTCCGCGCAGAAGATCCGACGCGCAGACCTGCACGCTGTGGCACAGGCCGACCATTTTAACGCCTGTGCTTTTCAGCATAGCGCCCGTAATGATTGCCATCGGATTGACGTAATTGAGCAGCCATGCATCCGGGCAGACTTCCATCATATCCCGCACGATGCCCTGCATGACCGGAACTGTACGCAATCCGCGGAAAATACCGCCGATTCCAAGTGTATCGGCATATGTCTGCTTCAGCCCGTACTTTGCCGGAATCTCAAAATCCGGCACCACACGCCGATATCCGCCGACCTGGATCGCGCTGATCACAAAGTCTGCACCGCGCAGCGCCTCCTTTTGGCTGGTATAAGCTCGGATGTGCGCCCGACCGGAATTGACACTTTCATTCAGGCGCTGAAGCATCCGCTCTGAAAGCGCCAGCTTCTCAGCGTCAATATCCAGCAGCGCATACTCCGCATCTGCAAGGCACGGTGTCAGAAGGCAGTCTCCAATCAGGTTTTTTACAAAAATAATGCTGCCGGAGCCGATAAATACAATTTTCATAGCTGTTCGTTTACTCCTTTACGCTTCCAAGCTGGATCCCTGCGGCAAAGTATTTTTGCAGGAAGGGATAAATGATCATGACGGGCAGCGCGGCGACAAAGGTCTGCGCTGCTTTGGATGTGCTGTCCGAGACAAGGCTAGACGTAAGAATATCTGTCGTGCTCATCAGGGACATATCGCGATTGACAATGACCGTCTGCAAATAGCTTTGCAGCGGATAATTTGCCGGACTGTTCATGAGCAGAAGCCCATCGAACCAGCTGTTCCAGTGCGTTACAAAGGAAAACAGGGTCAGCGTCGCAATGGACGGCAGCGACATCGGCACTACGACCTGAAACAGCGTCCGAAAATGCGACGCACCGTCAATATATGCCGCCTCCAGAACAGACTGCGGCAGCTGCCGGAAGAAATTCATGAGAATGATCACATTGTAGACTGAAACAGCGCTCGGCAGGATCAACGCCCAAAAATTGTCGATCAGTCCCACCTTGGAGATCGTCATATACCACGGGATCAGACCGCCGCTGAAGAGCATGGTGATCAGGAAGAACACAACGTAGAGCTTGCGCCCCTTGAGCTTTCCTTCCAGAGAAAGCGGATATGCGATGAGGATCGTCAGGAGCATACTGACCGGCACACCGACCAGCACGCGCTTGACAGAGATCCAGAACGAACGCATGAATTCTGGTTTATCGGTTACGAAGCGATAGGATTCGAGCGTAAAGTCGACCGGCCACAGCTTCACTGCGCCGGAGCTCGCCGCCGCACTGGAACTGAGCGAGGTTGCCAGAACGTTTATGATCGGGATCAGGCAGATCAGCGCAAGAATTGCCATCAGGCAGTAATTCAGCACGGTAAAGATCTTCCGTCCGACCGAATAGGTCTTGAATTGTTTCCACATAGCTTTGCCTCAGAAGATTTTGTAATCGCTCGTTTTTTTCGCGAGCCAGTAGGAAAACGCCACCAGCAGGCTCGAGACGACAGATTTAAATAAACCGGCAGCGGTCGCGATGCTGTAGCGCGCATCCTCCAGACCGATGCGGTAGACAAGTGTGTCGATGATATCACCGGTAGAATAGACCTGCGGACTGTAGAGATTGTAGATCTGCTCAAAATTGGTGTTCAGGACAGTCCCCATATTCAGGATCAGCATCAATCCCATCATCGGCAGAAGCGTCGGAAGTGTGACCGCTCGGATCTGCTGCCAGCGCCCGGCGCCGTCCACCTCCGCCGCCTCATAGAGCGTCGGGTCGATGCCGGCAATGGCGGCAAGATAGACGATGGTTCCGTAGCCGAATTCCTTCCATGTATCTGTCAGCGCCATTGTGTATGGGAACCATTTTTCATTTCCGAGGAAAAAGACCGGATCCAGCCCGATCGCCTTGAGAAAGCCGTTAACTATGCCGGTCGACGGAGAAAGAATGTCGATGAAAATCCCGCTTAAAATGACCCAAGAAAGAAAATGCGGGAAGTAAATGATGGTTTGGACAGTTTTCTTGTACCACCCGGCATGGATTTCATTGATGAGTACCGCAACAGCTGCCGGGACCAGCACGCCGAGCAGCAGCTTAAGTCCAGAGATGAAAAATGTGTTCCAGATGACTTTATCGATGTCTGGCATATTCAGCAGGTATTTGAAATTCTCCCAGCCGACCCATTGTGAACCGAAGATGCCCTTTTTCGGCGAGAACTTCTCAAACGCCATAACGATGCCAGCCATCGGCACATAATTGAAGATCAAAACAAGGAGGACGCCCGGAAGCAGCATCAGATGCAGCGGGAACTGACTGCGGATACGGTCAAGTCGATGTGTCTTTTTTTTCATAGCCTTTATTGGACGCGGCGGGAAAGGCGCAAAGCCTTTCCCGCCCTTGGTTTCCTGTCATCTTGCGGACAGCCAGTCGTTGACCTCATCCGTGATCGTCTGACCGCCGAGCTTGTACCAGTTCTCAACATAGGTGTCAAACTCATCGATGGAGGCAGTTCCGATGATGATCTTGGTGAAAGTCTCCAGCGCCAGCTTTTCAAGCGTGGCGTTATATTCGGACATTCCGTCTGTCGGTGCGCCATAATACTTGTCGGTCACAACATTCCCGTTTGTGACATACTCGTTGATGATCGCAAGCCCGCCGGTAGGACCGTACATCATGTAGTTGCCCCAGAGGCTCAGATCACCGGTTTCAAGGTATTCCTTGCAGCCGTTATAGTAGTTCATCTGCTCTGCGTTCAATGCGGAAGCGTCCCCGCTTTCCAGCGCTGCGCAGACCGCCTTCTGTGCATCCAGGTTCTTCAGCGGCGGCTCGCCATAGCTGTATGCATAGTTGAAAACAGCAATGTTATCCGGCGTCGCGTTGTAGACCTCCGGCTCCGCAGTTGCGCCGAACATCTTTTCCAGAACGAGATTATACATCTTGACCGCAGCCTCAGGATGCTCGCAGTCCTTGCTGACGACCGTATAATACGTCGTTGCGAACGGAGCCATCGCAGAAGCAGGCTTGGAATCAATGGAGCTGATCGGAACGGCGACCCAGTCGATGCTCGGGTCGTTGACCTTGCCATCCTGAAGCCAGCCGCTGGCGCAGTTCCAGAAGTAGCCGTAGAACATACCGACCTTGCCGCTGTTTGCGTCCTCGCTGACCTTCACAGCGTCCTTGACGCCGAACTCGGGGTCGATCGCGCCCTCGGCATAAAGAGACTGAAGCTCTGCAAGCGCATTCTTCATCTCCGGCTGAACGCCGCCATAAGCAAGACCGTCTGCCGTCTCGACCCAGATGGTCGGATAGGCATGATAGGCATTGAAGAAGCCATCGAGCACCGCATAAGGCAGGTTGTTGCTTGCAAGCAGCCCCTTGTTGATGCCGATGCCATAGGTGTCGTCGACGCCGTTCCCATCGGGATCCTGCGTTGCAAAGGCGCGGGCAGCATTCAGAACATCCTCCATCGTTTTGGGCGTATCCAGACCAAGCTTTTCAAGCCAGTCTGCACGGACCCAGAGGACTTCCGTCGAGCCGTAACCAGACTGGATATGCGGCAGACCGTAGAGCTTTCCGCCGAAGGTCGCAGCTTCCATTGCGCTGCCGCCGTCATCGGTCAGCACCTTATTAGTGAACTCCGCTGCATAATTTGCGTAGACATCGGTCAGATCCGCAAGCATATCATCCTCGACCATGCGCTTGAGCTGTGCGGCGTCGACCCACATCAGGTCGGGCAGATCGTCAGATGCGATGGAGACGTTGAGCTTCTGCGCATACTGCGCAAGCGGCGTTGTCCACGCATACTGGAGCGTGATGCCAAGCTGATCCTCATAGGCATGAGACCAAACATTGTTTTCAAGGGACTCGCCCTCCTTGAACTCAATGCCGTCCTGCAAATATCGGACAGCAGTCAGCGTGACCGGCGTGTCATACTTGCCGAACGGATCGGCGGCTTTCGTCTCGGCGGGAGCCGGCACTTCCTCCGCTGGAGCGTCCTGCTTTTCGCCCTCCGGCGAAATCTGTGCCGGGGTTTCCTTGTCCTCGGCGGGAGTCGGTGCAGTGCCTGCGGCGCAGGCAGCCATCGAGCATACCAGCACAAGGCAGAGCAGCATTGCGATGAACTTTTTCATGTTCTTTCCTCCTTTATATTGCGCACGGGGCGCTGCGTCATTGAACGCTTACAGGCTCATATTACCAGCTACCGGCAGAAAGTAAATGACTGCTGTCTGTCGCGGCTTGACTTCTCTCAACCATCTTGGCACAAAAAGAAAAACTTCCTGCAAGCAGTCAAGGAAAGTAGCTATTGGTCAAGGGCATTCTATGTTATAATTACATTATAAATATCTACCGTTATCCTATCGGAATCCTACATTTCGTGCAAGGAGAGAAATACTGTGAAGAACGAGTTCCGGTCACATCCGCCGCTTTCGCTGACACTGAAAATCATGGCGGTCTTTATGGCGGTCATGCTGCCTGTCTACTTTCTCGGAATGAGTCTGTATTTAAGCGGGCGGCAGAAAATGCACGATCAGATCGAAAGCGCTGCGCTGGCGCAGGTCCATCTGTATTCCAAGGCGATCGAATCGGAGCTGGCATCGATTCAAAAGCTGCAATATGAAAGCATCAACGACCTTGACACACTGTATCTCGTCAACACCTATGACATTCTGAACAACTACGAACGTGCGCAGTATATGCTGCGCGCACAGAACCGGCTTATCACACTGATCGCCAGCAATGACTGCATTGACTCCGTCACGCTGCATCTGATCCCCATCGGTAAGACCATCACGCCGTTCCGCATCGACCCGCTCGATCCCACATGGCAGGACGATTATGCGGAAGTAGCTGCGCACGGCGGCACGTGTATGAGCTATACGGAGGACGGACAGATCTGTTTTCAGATCCAATATCCCACGACTGCGCGCGCCGGTCAGACGCCGCTGCTCTATATGCGCCTTCTGGTCTCCAATGAGCGCATTCAGCGCATTCTTCAGGGCTTTGATCTGGACAGTCAGAGCGAGCTGTGTCTTGTTTCACTGGAAGCGCCGTTCGCGGTTTCTGACAAGCAGATCGGGGCTGTACCGGAGACGTATCTGAAGCTGCTTCAAAACACGCCGCGCGGAACCGCACAGGTAGATGCGGACGGGAAAACCATGCAGGTGGCGGCAAAATCGCTGGGCGAATACGGACTATATCTGTTTTCGGCGATCCCAAGCGATCACATCTTTACCCTTTCGCGTCAATACGGTGTGATATTTTACAGCTTTACCATTCTTTCCATCGTGCTCATCATTGTGTTTGCGTTCTTTCTCCGAAGGATGGTGCATAAACCGATCCGCGCGCTGCTGGAGGCATTTGAAATGCTGGAAAAGGGAGACCTTTCGGTGCGGATCACATACAACCGGCGGGACGAATTTCAGTATCTGTACACACATTTCAATCATACCGTCGAGCATTTGAAGAACGCAATCGACCAGACCTATGTACAGAAGCTTGCCGCGCAGAAGGCGGAGCTGAAGCAGCTGCAATCCCAGATCGACCCGCATTTTCTCTACAACAGCTTCTATAACATCCATCGCATGGCACAGCTTGGCGACTGTGATACAGTCTCGGAGTTCACAAAATATCTCTCGGAATATTATCAGTATATCACACGAAATGCAGCTGCGGATGTGACCATGGACCGCGAGGTCGCGCACGCACGCGCATACGTCCGTATTCAGGAGCTGCGCTTCGGCGGAAATCTTCGCGTGCGTTTCGATGGGTGTCCGGACACATTTACACAGTATATCGTGCCGCGCCTGATCGTCCAGCCTCTGCTGGAGAATGCGTTTGCGCACGGTCTGAAGTGCACCAAGCAACCCACGCTGGAAGTTACGTTTTTCGATGAAGCGGCGTTTTTCGGCGTCTGTGTCCGAGATAACGGCTGCGGTATGCTGCCGGACCAATTTGACCGGCTTTGCAGAAAGCTTGACGCATGGGACAGCGACAGCGAAACCAGCGGGCTGATCAACACACACCGCCGCCTGCGGCTGCGCTTCGGCAGTGAAAGCGGCTTGCTTCTCCAAAACTCCGCGGAGGGTCTGCAAGTTATGATGAAGATTGAAAAGAGGGAAAAGAATGTATCGCCTGCTGATCGTTGATGATGAGCCCTTCATTGTGGAAGGGCTGCGGATGCTGTTTGAAAACGTATCCCGGCATGAGTTTGAGATCTATACTGCTCTATCCGCCAGAGATGCGCTGACCGTTTTGGACTGCACGAGAATGGACATTGTTGTCTCCGATATTCATATGTTCGGCATGGATGGGCTGGAACTGTTGGAAACCGTGAAGCGGCTCTGGCAGGACTGCCGTGTCGTCATGCTGACAGGCTACAGTGATTTTGAATATGTGCAGACGGCGCTCAATCATGGCGCAGATGCCTATGTGCTGAAAACGCAGGATGATGCGGAGCTCCTTTCCGCCGTGGACAAATGCGTCGGGATGATTGAGGACGCGCGCTGCGCGGTGTCGCTGACAGAGCTTGCCAATCAGGCAATGCAGCGCTCCATCCCGCTTTTGCAGCGGGAGCTGCTGAACGATCTGATGCACGGCGCTTCCAATGAACCTGCTGCGCGGGCGAAGAAATTTGCCGAATATAACGTTCTGCTGAATCCGGACAAAGACATTTTTCTTGTCGGCGCGAGAATCGACAGCAGTGCAGATACCGATTTTAATACGATTTCTCAGGTGAATACCGTTTTTACGCACTTTTCAGCGCCAAAAACCGTCTCGATTTTTACAAGCTGGGATAACCGTTACATTCTTTGGGTTCTGCAATTCTACGGGCAGAATATCCCGACTGAGAATGCAGCCAGATATATTTCCGAGGTTCTCGACATTGTACAGCAGCGCTGCGCGGACGTTTTTGACATCCACCTTTCCATGATCTCCGCGGACGGAGAAAAGCCGTGGGAGGCGCTGCCCGCGGAGTACCGGAAAATGCGCCGCCTGCTGACCTACGCGCTTACGGCAGAGGAAACCATGATCGTCGGAAATGAAAAGTATTTCGGCGATGGCAACGCAGTCCCAATCTGCGCCGACTTCAGCGCCATGAAGGCGGCGCTTCAATGTCAGCGCCGGGAGCTCTTTGACGCACAACTTATGCTTTTGCGTCAAACGCTCTGGTGTGCGCCGTACCCGGAACGCCTGAGAGTGCATCATGATTTCTGTTCCATGATCTTGGAATATCTTCAGGGCACCAATCGCATGGAAGCGTTTCTTTCCGCGTTTGACGGCTTCAGTATTCTGGAAGCCGGTCTGCCGGAAAACCGCATTGCATTTGAGCAGGTGCTTACCGATATGACCGACTGGCTGTTCTCCCTCCCGCCGGAAGATCTTTCCGCAAGGCGCAGCGCTCAGCTGATTCAGCGCCTTCACACGTATATCGCCGATCATGTCGCAGAAGATCTGAGTCTTTCTGCTTTGGCGCAGACGGTTTTTCTGAGCCCGGTCTATCTTTCGCGGCTCTATAAGCAGCTCACGGGCAGTAATCTTTCGGAATATGTGCAGTCTGTGCGTCTTGAGTACGCACGTTCCCTTCTGAAGCACGGCGCCGTTCGCGTCAGCGATATTGCCTATCAATCCGGCTTCGAATCCGCCGCGCACTTCTCCAGAACGTTTAAGAAAGCATTCGGCATCACACCTCAGGAGTATCGAAACAGCATTTCTGCGCATTGAGCCTCTGAGGCATACAGGAAGCGGCATCATAGCAATCTATTGAAAAGTTCAGACATTTTTCAGCGATTTGCATTTCAAGTAGAAAATCCTATTCTTTGATTACTGCGGCGCAATTTTTGTGCCGCTAAATCCGAAGCAGTAGCTTTGACTACGCTCTTGGAAATAGTTATGTAAACTCATATCCTCATTTGTATTACACGCCCAAGACATTCAGGATTTACAGACTTTGTTCATAGCCCTGTGCCTGCTCATGGTCGTCCTGCTTATGTCCCATTGCCAGCCGCTTTTGCATCAGCTTTTTGCGGCGCTTGGAGTCGATGCGGATGCCCATTGGATTGCTGGGCGGCGTGGCATTCTCGCGGAAGATTTGACCGAGTTGGCGGAATAGCTTAACAGTTGTGTGCAAAAGATATTCGGATGGAACTGTTAGATTTGTAGAAGTCTGTGCAGAAGGTTCTTCGATTTGAAGCCTCAGACGCTCCGCTTCCTGGATAATGGCATTCTTAATGGCACGGAACTCTTTTTGCTGGGATAGCGAATTGTGCTGTCTGGGCTTGCTTTTATAGTAACCCTCCAGCGTATCGCGCAGGTCATTCCAGACGGCATAATACGCAGCAACCTCAGGCAGCTTTTCCTGCTCATCCACGATTTCATTGACCTTAACCGTCCATACAGGAGCAACGAGATTTTGACTGCCTGTCTAAACCTGTCCGGAAAAAATCTCGCCGATTATTTGCAGGAGCTGAACGAGCTGCGGCAGAAGGTGCAGCTGGAGGAAGGCGGCGGTTATGACTTCTGCGAACGCTATGACCGCAATGTGCAGAGAGCGCAGAAGCTGTTTTTCCAAATTGCGGACACAGTTAAGAAAGTGCCTCCGTATAAAAACATTTCCTCTCTCCGTACTGTGCTGGATGGTCAGCTATTATGGGATTGCCTGAACGAGCACTATCTGTACTGGGAGAACGGAAATCTTCCAGGTTATGATGATCCAGACTTTAAGGACGAGGATTACTGCAACGAATACGGTTTCGTAATCAAAAATGATTTGGGCAACTACTCTTTCTATAACCAGCGTTTTCTACCGGATCATTCTGATCTGGAGAGCAAAGATGCCGACACTGTTCTGGTGATCCGTGAAACGAATGAGGCCGTCTGCAAACTGTTTGATTCCTTTATCACTCTGGTCCAGGATCTTCTCCGGGTACAGAACGCTTACTCCGACCTGCTGGACAACTATATCCACGGCAAGAGTAAATTCCTGTCCGATACGGAACTGGCAAATTGCTTTTCCGCTTACCTCAAAGCGACCAAACGAAAGTCGATGACAGAGCGGGTGGTTTCCTCCAACTCCATGCAGATGAGCCACGAGGTCTATCGCAGACCGGATGGTCGGGAGAAACTCTGCGAGGCATACACCTTTGACAGCCTGGGAGCTTTTCTGTATTTCGATTTCTTCCTGGGACTGAGTCAGAGCTACCTCCCCAAGCGCTGCGACAACTGCGGAATGTACTTTTTGCTGGAGGGAGGCAAGTACAGTAACTACTGTGAGCGCACACTGAAGGATGGCCCGGACAAGACCTGCCGGGATGTGGGTGCCAGAAAAAAGTACGACGATAAGTGCAAGAGCGACCCGATATGGCTGGCCTACAACCGGGCCTACAAGGCGCACTATGCCCGCTACATGAAAAAGAAAATGACCGTTCCCGAATTTGAGGAATGGTCACGTCAGGCAGTCAAATGGAGAACACAGGCAGAGGAAGGAAAACTGGAATACTCCGAATACGAACGCCAGCTGAAAAAATAAATGTGCCGGGGATCAAGCGCACATGAACTTGATCCCCGGCTTTATCTTTGATTAGGCATCGCAGCAGGTGTGTTAAGGATTCACACGGAGTAAGTGATCTGTCACCATTGATATCGTTACTTTGTGCGCATCATTGAAATGCCTTACGCGCATATCTTGCACCCAACTATGTTGAAAGTCGCAGAGATACAGGTATAATATAATCAAAAGCAAATCGTGATATGGGGTGTTGGACATGGAACCCAGAGTCCTGAAGTATTTCCTGATGGTGGCAAGAGAAGAAAATATAACGAAAACAGCACAGCTCCTGCATGTGACGCAGCCTACCCTCTCCCGGCAGCTTATGCAGCTGGAGGAAGAATTGGGGGTGCAGCTATTTCACCGAGGAAAACACAATGTCACTCTGACCGAGGATGGGATGCTGCTGCGTCGGCGGGCGCAGGAGCTGGTTTCTCTGTCCGAAAAAGCGAAGATGGAACTGCAGCACAAGGAGGAAATGCCCACCGGTGAAATTGCCATCGGCTGCGGAGAGACGAAGAGCATGGCGGCACTCTCCGAGAAGATGGTCTCTTTCCGCCAAAAGTATCCTCTGGTTCAGTTCAGCATTTACAGCGCCATTGCAGATGACATCAAGGAACGCCTTGAAAAAGGGCTGCTGGATATGGGGCTGCTGGTGGAGCCTGTGGATATTTCCAAGTACGAATTTATCCGTCTGCCGCTAAAAGAACAGTGGGGCGTATTGGTGCGAGCCGATTCGCAGCTGGCGGAGAAAGAATTTGTCACGCCGGAGGATTTGCGTGGCGTTCCGCTGCTCATGGTGCGCCGAGAGCTGGTAAAAAACGAACTGGCCAACTGGTTTGGTGATTCCTTTGACCAGTTGGAAATCGCGGCAACATACAACCTGATTGTGAATGCGGCGTTCATGGTGGAGCAGGGACTGGGCGTCGCTTTGTGCTTTGATCTGGGAGCCGTTTTTGAGAATCTTCGCTTTGTGCCGCTTGCTCCCCGGATGGAAACAGGCTCTGTGCTGGTGTGGAAAAAGAACCAGACGCTTTCAGCGGCGAACGCGCTGTTTATCCAGCATATTAGAAATACGATTTAAGCATTTCTCAAAATAGAATATAAGCATTAGACATTTCTTGGGCTTAGCGATACGATATAGGTGTTCCGAATGGACACCTATATTTTTTGTGTGAAAGTGAAGGAAAAACCATGACGAAGCAGGAAGCGAGTGAACGCTATAACATCCCAATCTGGCTTCTGGACGAATATGAAAGCTGGGGACTTTGCCAGGAAGTCAAAAAAGTGATGGGATCCTGGCAGTACGATGACAGCGATCTGGAGCGCCTCAGCATGATTATGACACTGCACGATGTGGGATTTACGAGAAGCGAGATCGAGACCTATATGCATCTGCTTCAGGAGGGAGATCACACAAAGGAGCTGCGAATGCAAATGCTCACGCAAAAACGGGATCATGCGTTGGACGAGATCCACTTCAAGGAAGCACAGCTCGCAAGGCTGGACTACCTGCGACACAGTATTAACACCAAGAAAAAGATTTAACTGGAGGTATTCCCATGAAAAAACAAATTTCTATGATTATGGCTATCTGTCTGTTGTTCTCCTTGGCGGCCTGCGGCGTGGATGGCGGAACGAACAGCAATACGGAACCTTCCGCAACCCAATCCCAGGCCGAAACGCCGTCCTCCGAACCTGCGGAAGATCCGGGTGTTTCCGCCGATGATCCTGCTGAAGGATCTGACCCTGCGGCGGAACCGACAGAAGAAGCCGCTAAAACGCTGGTTGTGTATTTCTCCGCCACCGGCAATACAAAGACCGTTGCGGAAGAAATCACTCGCCTGACAGGAGCGGATCTGTATGAGATCGTCCCGGCAGTTCCCTACACCGATGAGGACTTGAATTACAACAACAATGAATGCTGTGCCAATCAGGAGATGAATGACGCCTCTGCCCGCCCTGCCATCGGAAGCGAAGCCATTGATGTTTCCTCCTACGACACCGTGTTTATTGGTTACCCCATCTGGTGGGGAACGATGCCGCGAATCATCAATACTTTCCTGGACACTTATGATCTCTCCGGAAAGACAGTGCTTCCTTTCTGCACATCCGGCAGCAGCGGCATTACCCAGTCTGTATCGGATATCCGGGCTGCGGAGCCGGATGCCGATGTGCGGGGTGGCCTGCGAGCAAGCGGTGCCAATGACAGCGGCATTGAAAGCTGGATCGCGGATAACGGAATTTCTGAATAAAGCAAAGCAATATCAAAATCACAGGAGGATTTCAAAATGAAGAAGAATATCGGCGCTAAACTGGCCCTGTATCCCACCCCGCTGGTGGTGGTCGGCACCATGGTAAACGGGAAGCCAAACTGGACTCTGGTGGGGCATCTGGGCATCATTGGCCATGACCGGGTGATGGTGAGCATGAGCGACAGCCATTATTCCAATCAGGGCATCCGTGCCACAAAGACCCTGTCCATCAACATCGTGGATGAAGCCATGCTCAAAGAGGCCGACTTCGCAGGGTGCGTCAGCGGAGCAAAAGAGGATAAATCCAAGCTGTTTGCTCATCACATCGCAGATGGCGGCGTACCGATCATTGACGTTGCCCCTGTTTCCATGGCCTGCACGGTTGAGGATGTCTACAAAACGGAAGGCTTTGAGAGCTTCATCTGCAAGATCGCAGCCACCTATGCGGAGGAATCCATGCTGGATGACAGTGGCAAACTGGATTACAGCGTTCTCAAGCCGGTGCTGTTCGAGATGCCCACTTATCAGTATCTGAAAACCGGCGAAGTGCTGGGCAAGTGCATGAGCATGGGAAAGAAGGAAGTATGAAAACAATGGATCAAAAAGAATTCGCCCGTGAAAATGTGTTTGGCCTGGGAGCGGAGAACACGGCCTATGCCAAGTATTTCATCGGGCAGTCGTATCTGAACCCGCTGACGAGGCCGGAAAGCGGGCTTTTCCTGGCAAATGTCACCTTTGAGCCGGGGTGCCGGAACAACTGGCATATCCACCACGCAAAAAAAGGCGGCGGACAGATGCTGATCTGCACCGCCGGTGAGGGCTGGTATCAGGAGGAGGGCAAAGCGCCGGTGTCTCTGACTGCCGGCACGGTCATTACCATTCCGCCCGAAGTTAAGCACTGGCATGGAGCGAAGAAAGATAGCTGGTTTTCCCATATTGCTGTCGAGGTTCCCGGCGAGGATACCTCCAACGAGTGGTGCGAGCCGGTGACAGAGAAAGAATACTGTGAATTGGAGGAAAGATGAAATGAGCAAGAAACTGGTAGCCTACTTTTCCGCCAGCGGCACAACAAAAAAGGCCGCTGAGCGTTTGGCAAAGGCCACGGGAGCTGACCTGTTCGAGATCAAGCCCAAAGTCCCGTACAGCAGCGCCGACCTGAACTGGATGGACAAAAAGAGCCGCAGCAGCGTGGAAATGAGTGACCCGTCCTCCCGCCCGGAGATTGCCGAGAAGATTCCCAATCTGGCGGACTACGACACGGTGTTCCTTGGCTTCCCCATCTGGTGGTATGTTGCGCCCCGTATTATCAACACCTTTGTGGAGAGCTATGACTTTACCGGAAAGACTCTGGTACCCTTTGCCACCTCCGGCGGCAGCGGCATGGGAAGAACGGTGGATGAATTGCGAAAACTCTGCCCGAATGCGAATTGGAAAGCCGGTAAAATGGTGAACGGCGTATCCGACAAAGCACTTGCGGACTGGGCAAATGCGCTTTAAGGCGGGTGCCCCATGGAACTGCAAAAGACTGACCCGGAATTTATGGAGCGCTTCCGGCACTTCGCCTTTGATGAGGTGGTGAAGGAAGAAAACCAGCAGCTCGATGCGCCTACACGCTATCTGGCAATTCTCGCCGCTTTGATCGGATGCGGCGGCGTGGATGCCTTCCGGGAAATGCTGCCCGCTGCGCTGGAAAACAGCGTCACGCCGGTGATGGTCAAGGAGACCGTTTATCAGGCTGCGGATTACCTCGGCTACGGACGGATGCTTCCCTTTTTGAACGTGACCAATAAAACCTTTACGCAGATGGAGATTGCGTTGCCCCTGCCCGGTCAGGCCACCACGACTATGAATGACCGGCTGGAAAAAGGTGCAGAGGCTCAGGCCAAGATCTTCGGAGAACACATGAAAGAGGCGTGGAAGAAGGGCCACATCAACCGCTGGCTGGCCGCTAACTGCTTCGAAGATTTTTACACCCGCACCGGTCTTGACCTCCCGCAGCGGGAGATGATCACCTTCTGTTTCCTCATGGCCCAGGGCGGCTGTGAACCGCAGCTCATCGCCCACGCCAAAGGGAATATGAATCTGGGCAACGACAAGGATTTCCTTGTCCGGGTGGTATCCCAGTGCCTGCCCTACATCGGTTATCCCCGCAGTCTGAACGCTGTAAGCGTTTTAGATAAGTGCTGAAATATAAATGGAGGAACGATCATGAACAGGATCACTCTGAACAATAACATTCAAATACCTATGATCGGCTTTGGAACATTTATGATGGGCGGCTCCAAATGTGAGGAAAGTGTCCTGACTGCCATCCGAAGCGGCTACCGCCTGATCGATACGGCGGAGGCATACGGGAATGAGGAGGCCGTTGGCAATGCAATCATGAAAAGCGGTATCCCCCGGGAGGAATTGTTTCTCGTGACGAAAGTGAATTTCCCTTCTTATGAAAATACCCGTGAAACCGTGGAAGCCTCCCTGAACAAACTGAAAACCAGCTATCTCGACCTTGTTTTGCTGCACTGGCCCTTTGGCAATTACTATGCGGCATGGCGTGAGCTGGAAAAGATGTATCACGAAGGAAAAATCCGGGCGATCGGCGTTTCTAACTTTGATCCGGGCCGTCTGATCGACCTGATTGAATTCAATGAAGTCGTACCAGCTGTCAACCAGATTGAAACCCATCTGCTCTGCCAGCGCCGTGCCGAACATGAATGGTTGGAAAAATATCATGTTCAGCATATGGCTTACGCTCCGCTGGGTCAGGGGAGAAAGAATGAAATGTTCGAAAATCCCGATTTGGTGGAGATTGCAAAAACACATGGTAAAACCGCGGCTCAAATCGCACTGCGGTATCTCATGCAGAGTGGTGTGATCGTCATTCCAAAATCAGTCCATACCGAACGCATCAAAGAAAACTTTGAACTGTTTGATTTTGCGCTCACGGCAGGCGAAATGGAACGCCTTGTGAACATGGACACGGCAATACCTATGATTGGAAATCCCGAAAACCCGGCAATGGTAGAAGCCGCAATGAAATGGTAACAAGCAGGAGAAGATTTGAAGGAGTTTTTACAATGGAATATACAACCTTAGGAAATACGGATATTCAAATCTCCAAGCTGTGTGTTGGCTGCATGAGCTTTGGAAAGGCCGGAACCATGCACGACTGGACGTTGGATGAAACAGGAACAGAGAAAGTGGTCAAACACGCACTTTCTCTGGGAATCAACTTTTTTGACACCGCCAACGGCTACTCCGCCGGAACCAGCGAGGAATATCTGGGCTGGGCATTGAAAAAGAACATCGCCCGGGACAAGGTGGTTATTGCCTCCAAGGTCTATTTCAATCCCGGCAGGCTGTCCGCTGCGGCAATCCACCGGGAGATCGACGGGACTTTGAAGCGGCTGGGAACGGACTATCTC
>ERZ772881.657-NODE-657-length-36785-cov-40.936428_pt1 | contig 36785 bp, 30 predicted proteins | sample MGYA00580581_ERZ772881 | MGnify/ENA primary metagenome ERZ772881 (study PRJEB29015, sample SAMEA2737668) | human gut metagenome | biome: human gut; feature: human-associated habitat; material: faeces | place: China | collected 2012 ...
TCGTAGTGAGTCGCTTTCCCGTAGGGTGAGCTGCCGAAGGCTGAGGGGGTGCATTGCCGCGAAGCGGCGGGAATCCTCGGCCTCGGTCCCGGTCTCCATCGCCACTGCCGCAGGCAGTGGCCTCACCCCATGGGAAATTCGCTGTTTGCCTTTTCTCTTACGTATTCCCAGAAGTGGTCTACGATGAACTCCCGGAGGAGCACCGCCGTGAGGGAGAGATGGCCTTCTGTCTTCCAGGACAGGTTCAGGTACCGATGGCAGTCCTGGTCGCCCACGGGAAGGGCCGCCAGGTTCTGGAAAGCGGCATACCAGGTCATCTGGGGTACCAGGGCAATACCGAGGCCGGCGTTTACAAATTCATGGATGGTGCCGGGATTATCGCTTTCCATGACGATCTTCGGCGAAAATCCTGCCTTTTTACAGTAGGTATCCAGGACATCCCGCAGCACGAATCCCTTCGACGGGGCGATGTAGTTCCGGTCCCGGAAATCGGCAAGGTTCACGTAGGGGAGATTGGCGTGACGGTCTGTCTTCGGCAGTACCATGACCAGGCTTTCACGGAACAGGGTGACGGTGTGGCTGTTTTCTATGTGGTTCGTGCTGGAGTAAAGGGTAAGGTCCGGCATCTTGTGGGCCATGGGCATATTGGGGTTTACGATTTCCACCATGGCCGACGGATTGGCCTTTTTGAATTCCGCCAGGAACGCCGGTATGAGCTTCGTGGCGGAGAGGATGGACAGGGTCACCGTCATCTGCTGCAGGTCCCGGGAATCCTTCAGTTCCTGCTGCAGGCCGTCGTAGTCCGCAAGGAACCGCTCCGCATACTTCAGGAGGATGTGGCCGTCCCTGGTGAGCCGGATGCTGCGGCCTTCCTTTTCGAAGAGGGTCACGTTCAGTTCTTCCTCCAGTCCCCGGATGGTGCGGGACAGGGCGGGCTGGGCGATATGAAGGGCCTCAGCGGCCTTCGTCAGATGTTCCATTTCCGCAGCCTTTTTGAAATAGGCGAGGGAAGTGAAATTGAGTTTCATAGGATCACCGGCTTTTCTGGTCTAACGAGAGGAAAAAACTGCATGCAAACGGAAGGGGCCTTGAGCTGGTCGGCCGTTGCGCGGCGGATTTGCATTGCTGACAGTTGGCGTCATTCGTGCGGGGGCTTCTAGCTGTTAGCTTTTAGGAAGATTGGGCAGCGGCAGCGCCGCCAATGCACCCCTATTCCCGCTATGCGGGACTTCCCCCGGAGGGGGAAGCGAGATACACTTGGCTCCCCCTGTGGGGGAGCTGCCGAAGGCTGAGGGGGTGCATTTGCCGCGAAGCGGCCATTCAGCTCAAAGCTCAAGGCAAAAGGCTCAAGGCTCTGTACGTTCGCATGCAAGCATATCCAACGGATTGCCATATCGACAGATTTGCTTTTTTCTTGGTATAGGAGTATACTATAAGTGGGTATTAAAAATACCAATAAAAAACTTTTTTACAGATTATTGACAAACGGCTATTTTTTTGATTCATAAACGAAAAAGGCTCTTTGTATGTCATAATTATATCATAGTGCCGCTATCCTATAAATAAAAGGCAACGCGGTGATTTATACAGAAGAAAGGAGGAAGAATGATGGTTATTGAAGAACTGATGGACCTGGAGATGTACGGCAGCATGTACCTGCTCTTTGCCATGGCCGCTTTCTACGTGGAAGGCGCCAATCTTCTCGTGCCCTCCCGGGTGAACTTCAATTTCAAGCGCATTCTTTCTCCCTTTGCATCTTTCTTCAAAGGTTTCATCGGGGCAGGGGGATGGACTGCCTCCGGCTTTTCGACTGCAGCAAAACTGAATGACGGGGTATCTGTCACGGGATACCAGGTTTCTTCCATGGCCTGAAAAGCGTGGGGGAAACCCCGCGCGGCAAGCATGTGATGAAACTCTTTTTCCGGAGCTCTTTTTGAAGTGGCCCGGAAAACGGGAAATCCATTCTCTAAAGAAAAGGAGACGCCGCGAGGCGTCTTTTTTTGATTCCTTTGGAGAGTGAATTGTATGTTTTTCGTGAAAAAAGATATCCATAAGTTACTGTCAGTGATGATACCGATCCTGGTGGCCCAGGTATCCACGGCGGGAGTAACTTTTATTAATACCACCATGGCGGGACATGCGGGCGCCGACGACCTGGCCGGCGTATCGGTGGGAGCGGGCCTCTTTTATCCGCTCCTGGCCTCCATCATCGGCCTTCTCATGGCCGGCACCCCCCTCATGGCCCAGCTCATCGGGAAAAAAGACAGGAACAGCCTTCCCTTCATCGTGAGATGCGGAGCGGCGATCGGTCTTTTCATTTCCCTCCTCTTCGGAGCGTCCTATTTCCTCTTCATCGATGACCTTCTGGCCTCCCTGGCCCTGGAACCGTCGGTGGCCTACATCGCCCGGTATTATCTCATGACCATGATCGGCGTGGTCTTCTTCCTGGGCCTCATCATTCCGCTTCGCTGCCTCACGGACACCGCGGGATCCACATCCATTTCCATGAAGCTCTTCCTCATGGCGCCTCCGGTGAATGGGGTGCTGAACTACCTCTTCATCTATGGCCACGGCGGCATGCCTGCCCTGGGCGGCATCGGCGCCGGCCTGGCCACCATGATGACCTACGGCGTTCTTCTGGCCCTGTTCCTGCTGGTGGTCCTGAAGACAGAAGAACTGAGGGGCCATGAAATCTTCTCCCGCTTCACCATCCGGATGGGGGACCTGAAGGAATACCTCGTCGTAGGCGTACCCAGCGGCCTCTCCATTTTCATGGAAATGAGCCTGTTCAGCCTCATCATCGTATTCCTGTCCCGCTACGGCACCGATGCCCTGGCGGCGTACCAGATCGCTGACAACTTTGCCAGCCTCGTCTACATGCTGCCGGTATCCTGCTCCATGGCCCTCACCATCCTCATTGCCACCGCCGTCGGCGCCGGCAATATGGACATGGCGAAACGGTATAAAAAAGCAGGCTTTATCGTAGCCCTCACGGGAGCTGCCATCACCGCTTCCGTCACCGTCCTCTTCCGGACCCACATCGGTTCCGTATACACCGACGATGCAGCGGTAGCCATGATTGCAGGGCAGTTCCTTATCTACAGCGCCGGCTGGCAGCTCTTTGATGCCATTTCCACCCCCATCCAGGGCATTCTCCGGGGACTGAAGGACACCAGGATTTCCTTCATCCTCATGGTCATCGCCTACTGGGGCGGCTGCTTCCCCATGAGCCTTCTCCTGGACAGCCACACCGCCCTGGGCGCTGACTCCTACTGGCTGGGCCTCGACTTCGGCGTGGGCTGCTCCGCCCTCCTCATGGTGCTCCGTCTCCTCTACGTGGAACGGGAACTGGCAGGAAAGCCGGTCATCACCATGGCGTCCATCCTTGCCTTCTTCACCGGAAGGGAACCGGCGGCCGTACCGGCGGTATCCGCCTACTCCGCTGCCCTCCATAGAAATATAAAACAGGCCGAAGAACTGCTGGCCCTCCTCACGGAGACCGAAGAAAAGCTCTCCGCCCTGATCCAGAATAAGAAAGAAGGGGAAGTGGACATCTTCGCAGAAACAAGAAGAGTCCTCCCCATCCGTCTGTCCCTCCTGACAGATATGCACCTGTCCATCATAGGCCATGCCATCCGGGCCTACGTTCCATAGCGTGGTCAGCATGAAAAAACCGTGAACCTTGTGTTCACGGTTTTTTTCTTATGTGGATGAGCGGCGTACGTACGGGCGGGGGCATTGAGCCTTCAGCCTTGAGCCTTGAGCTGACCAGGCCCTGCGGGCCGCGCGTTGTATGGCTGACAGCTATGCGACCGTGTGGGGGCTTCTAGCTTCTATTGACTAGCTATTAGGAAAGCTCAATAGCCTGCGGCAAATGAAAAGTGGCTGAGGGGTAATGCCCTGCGGGCAAGGTGGCTCAAGGGGAACGGGCTTCGTCCGAGGGGAAGGTGGCGGCGCACAGATTGAGAAGCGCCGCCTTTTGATTCCTCTCGAAAATCCACTCTTTTCCGTGTGAATCCATACGTTCATCGTCATTTCGAGCGGTGGTAAGCGTCGTAGTGGCTCTGTCTTTAAAAATCGCTACAGCTACAATGAGTCGAGAAATCTCCCAGATAAATGACTATGACGGTCTTATAACTCCAGGGGATATTGGTTCTACCGGAAGCGCCGCCTTATGATTCCTCTCAGAAAATCCACCTTCATCCCGGTGAATCCATACGTTCATCGTCATTTCGAGCGGTGGCAAGGGAACTGGATTCGTAGGGAGCCGCAGGCGACTGAGAATCCAGTGACACGCTTCCCCTCGGGTGGCAGCATGCTATGTGGCTCTGTCTTTAAAAATCGCTACAGCTGCGATGAGTCGAGAAATCTCCCTGGTAAATGCCTGTGACGGTGTTACAACTCTGGAGGATGCCGATTGTGCCGGAAGCGCCGCCTTTTGAACCACGATAGCGCCTTCCTTAGCTAATGAGAACGGAAGGGTACGGCCCACAGGGCATGACGCATCTAATATCTATCTTCTATCTTCTATCTTCTATCTTCTATCGTCTATCGTCTATCGTCTGACAGCTGTACAGCCAGGGAGGTGCTGACTCATTCGCAGAGTCAGATGTAACCGGTGTTTCCCTGGGCGAAAGGCTCAAAATCCTCACCCCATAAAAAACACAGCGCTTCCGGGTCTTATGGTCCACTCCCTAAGCCCTGGCCGCAGGCCATAGCCTTGCCGGCAGGCAGGGCCATGGCGGAGTCACAGCCCTGAACACAAGCCATCGCCGGTTCTAACCAATTTTTTCCTGTCCCCACCTATTCCTACATGGTATAATAATAAGAATCCTCTCGAAAAGGCGGTATGAATAGAATGTTTTCTGCAATGTTGAATTCCCTGGGCATAGACATGGGGTCTTCCCAGGTTCGTATATACCAGCGGGATAAGGTGATCCTGGAAGAAGCGAGCACAGTGGCGGTGGATAATATCAGCGGCCAGGTGCTTGGCTTTGGTACGGAGGCACTGATCCGCTACCATAAGGAACCGGCGAATAATACGCTGGAGTGGCCGGTGAAGAACGGGGTCATCGCCGATTATGACATGACGAAGGATATGCTTCGTTTCTTTATCAATAAAAGCCTTCACCGTTCCGTCAGCCGGCCCAATGTGACAGTAGCTATACCGGTAGAAATCAGCTCCGTCACCAGGCATGCCCTGGTGGATGCCCTGTTTCACGGAGGCGTACAGAGCGTGTACCTTATTCCATCGCCCGCAGCAGCGGCCCTGGGAGCGGGGAAAGACCTGAATGTGCCCTCTTCCACCATGTCCCTTGTCATTGGACGGGATGTGTCGGATCTTGGAGTCTATGGCTGCGGCGGCATCGTGGTCCAGGAGGGAATGTCCTTCGGCGGCCACGACATCGATATCGGCATCTGCCGCCATATCCTGGACCGGTACAGTATGATGATCGGCCTTACCCAGGCGGAGAAACTGAAGAGCGAAGTGCTGTCTCTCACATCCAATGACAGCGACCGTTCCTTCACGGTCCGGGGGCGCCGTATCGGTGACGGGGTAGAAGTGGTGGTCGAATTGTCGGCTGATGAGATGAGCACCGTTATGCAGCATATCATGCAGCCAGTTGTTCATCTGATCCGTCAGGCCATGCGCCGGTGCACGCCGGAAATGGCCGATGATTTCCTAAAAAACGGCCTTCTCCTTTCCGGCGGCAGTGCGCTCCTTGACGGCCTCCGGGACTGGCTTTCCCTGGAACTGGGCATCCCGGTATCCATCCCGGAAAATCCGGGCAACGTGGTGGCCAGGGGCTGCTATGCGGCCTGCCTGATGGAGAAGGAACATTCCCTTCTCATTGAAAATGGTAATAAATACTATGGGGGAGCTTCACTTTGATATTCTTCGGTAAGAAAAAGATAGCAAGCATTATCGTACTTTTTGCTTTTATGGGAGCCTGCGGCTGGTTCTGGCGGCACAGGGAATATATTCCCTTCGTGTCCCAGCCTTTGTCCGTGGGGGCCGCTCCCTTTGAATACGGCGTTTCCCGGGCTGCCTGGTTTGGGGAAAACAGCATCGGCATGGTGCAGCAGATTTTCACAAACTGGAAGGACCTGGAAGAACTGAAGAGGGAGAATGAAAGCCTGAAGGCGGAACAGAACCGGTACAGCGAGGTGCTGGCGGAAAATATCCGCCTCCGGAATCTCCTGAAATTCAAGCAGGGCTATACCAGCTACAATATGGTAGGCGCCTCCGTCATCGAACGGGATTACGGCGGCTGGACCCATACCATGGTCATCGATCGGGGCGAAGACAGCGGCATCAAAAAATACATGCCCGTCATTATTCCCTCGGGACTCGTGGGATTTGTGAGCGAAGTCTACATGAATTCCTCCAGGGTGCAGCTCCTCCTGGATCCCCGGACCACGGTGGGCGGCATCGTGCAGCGCCCCGCTTCCCGGGTGGTATCCATGGTATCCGGAAACAGCGGAAATCCCGGTCTCCTTTCCTTCATGTCCCTTCCGAAGGAATCGGATGTGATCAAAGGGGACATCATTGTTACATCGGGCTACGGCGGCGTGTACCCGAAGGGACTCGTCATCGGTACCGTAGAGCAGGTGGATGTGGACTCCGAAGGAGGCACCCAGTCGGCGGAAATCCGGCCGGCTGCCGATTTTGCCCATATGGAAGAGGTCTTTATCATTACGGACCATATCCAGAAGACCAGCCCCGACAGCATTACGGTGAAACCGCCGAAAATCGAACCGCCTATGAATCCGAATAAACAGCAGGCAGGTGACAAATAATGAGTGCCTACAGCCTTCTCCTTTTGAGCGGTGTTATATTCCTCCTGCAGTCATCGTTTCTGCCCTTTCTTTTTAACGGCATCATGCAGCCGGACCTGTGGCTTACGGTGATTGCCCTGTCCTCCCTGGTGGTGGACCGGAAAACCGCAATCCTTCTGGCGGCCATAGGGGGTCTCCTGCAGGACGTGGTGACCAGTAATTTCTTTGGCCTCCATCTCCTGCCATACCTGGGAATTACCCTTCTTTTTCTGAAATTCGGCAGGGACCGGTATAATAAGCACTGGTATATTTCCCTTCTGGCGGTGCTGCTGGCTTCGGTAATTTACGTGGTCGTATCCAGCATCATCATGGGATGGGCCGGCAGCCGGTATCCCTCTCTCTTTTATTTCGTACATCTGGGCATTCCCCTGGTCCTTATGAATGGAGGATGCTCTCTTGTTCTTCATAACGTGGTTTGGATGTTGAAACAGGAGGAAGAGCCTCGTTGGTAAAGAAACATATTCCTTCCATACTGGAAAAGCTGATGAAGAACCGGGAGGAGTCCCGCTATGCCCGCATGATTTACGTGGCCATGGCGCTGCTCCTGATCCTCGGCGCCCGTCTCCTCTGGATGCAGGTGGTGGAAGGAAATTACTATAAAGAACAGGCCGATGGCAACCGTATCCGGCACCTGCCCCAGCAGGCTGCCCGGGGCGTCATGTACGACAGGAACGGCATTATCATGGCCGGTTCCCGCCCCGCCTACAGCGTCATCATGCCGGTAGAACGGAAGGGAAATACCCTTTCCGACGATGAACTCACCCGGCTCGCAGCGCTTCTGAAAGTGCCGGCGGAGGATATAAAGAAAAAAATCGAAGATAACAAGCTGGCCTTCGGTGCCATTTACCTGGCCAACGATGTGGGCATCGATGTGGCTACCCAGATTGAAGAGAAAAAGGATGATTTCCCGGGCGTTGAAATCGAAGTGGATCCGCTCCGGGTCTATCCCTATGGGGCAGCCGGTGCCCAGGTCCTTGGATACGTAGGGGAAGCAGGTCCCGATGACCGGGATGCCAATGGCAACCCCTATACCACCGCCACCCTTGTGGGCCGGTCCGGCCTGGAAAGGCAGTACAACCAGTTCCTGGAAGGAAAGAACGGCTCCAAAACCGTGGAAGTCAATGCGTCCGGCCAGCCGGTGCGCTATGTGGGAGGCACGGCTTCCGTATCCGGAAACAATGTCCGCCTCACCTTGGATGCCCACCTGCAGCAGGCGGCGGAAGCGGCCATTGAGAAGCAGACAAGGGTTCTCGCCCATTCCGGCGTATTTCCTACCGGTGCCTCTGCCGTAGCCATTGACCCCAATACAGGGGCCGTACTGGCCATGGTGAGCTGGCCCAGCTATGACCCGAACCGTTTCAGTAAGGGGATTTCCTCCAAAGACTGGAACGATATCATCAATAACAAGAACCATCCCATGCAGAACCGCACCATTGCGGCCATGTATCCTCCGGGATCCCTGTTCAAGGTCATCACCGGTTCTGCGGCCCTGGAAGCGAAGGTGACCACGCCGGACGAGAGGATTTTCGATAGCGGCAAACACTGGCTCGTAGATAAGAGAAACTCCGAAGGCGAAGCTTTCGGATGGATCGATTTCTACGAAGCCATCGAGAAATCAGATAACGTGTACTTCTATGAAATGGGCCGGCGCACGGGGATCGACCGGATTTCCGCCATGGCCCGGGAGTATGGCCTTGGCAAGCCCACGGGCATCGACCTGGCCGGTGAAGCGGAAGGCAATGTGGCCAGCGAGGAATACAAGAAGAAAGTCTTCAAGCAGGACTGGTACCTCGGGGAAACCATGGACGCCGCCATCGGCCAGAGCTTTACATTGACCACGCCCCTCCAGATGGCCATGGTCTATGCGTCCATCGCCAATGGCGGGTTCCGGTACCAGCCGTACCTGGTAAACCGTATCGATAAGCTGGACGGTACGCCCCTCAAGATTTATTCTCCCGATAAGGTGGGCACCATCCCCGTATCCAAGGCCACCCTGGATGCCATTCATAAGGCCCTGCGCCTCGTTATGACCTCCAATGGTACCGGCGGCGCCATTTTCTCGAATTATCCCATCGCCATGGCCGGCAAGTCCGGTACCGCAGAAACGAACGGCCTCGATAACGGCTGGTTCGTGGCCTACGGTCCCTATGACAAACCGGAAATCGTGGTGCTTTCCATGTTTGAACACAGTGGTTTCGGTTCCGAATCCGCCGCTCCGGTGGTGAAGGAAATTATGGATGCCTGGTTCCATGTGGGGGATTATGCGCCGGGGAAGAACCCGGAAGCAAAGAAGACAAAAGAGGGAGGTAAGACATAATGGCTTCTATCATTGCCACCGCATCCGGCAAGGGCGGGGTGGGGAAGACGCTCCTTACCGCCTCCATGGGCATCGCCCTTGCCCGGCAGGGGAAAAAGGTACTCCTTATTGACGGGGACATGGGTCTTCGGAACATGGACCTGATCCTGGGCCTGGAAAATGACTGCCTCTATAATATCTGCGACCTCGCCGAAGGCCGCTGCTTCATGGAAGACGCCATTCTTCCGGTCATGAAGGGCCTGGATTTTCTGCCCTCTTCCCAGGAGGAGTCCTGGGAGACCGTCTTTCCGGCGGCCATGGACATGGTGCTGGAAGACATCCATAGGCGCTACGATTATATATTCATCGACTGCCCCGCAGGCATGGGAAAAGGCGTGGAGACGGCTTTCCGCATGTCCAGCCGCATCGTGGTGGTGGTGGCGCCGTCCTGGGCATCCAGGAGAAGCGCGGACCATCTGGTCACCATGATCGGGAGAGGGAAGGATTACGCCTTTGTGCTGAACCAGTTCTCTGCCAGCCACAGGGCGTCCCTGTCTTTTGATGATGTGTATGATACGTTGGACCCCGAGCTCTTTGGCGGGGTCATTCCCTATTCCATCCATGCAGACCGGCTGGCCCATGAAGGGGAGCTTACCGATTTCAAAGAAAAGAGTGCCTTCGGGAAATCCCTTTCCTATGTACTCCGGGCGCTTCTGGAGAAAAAAGAATTCCCCCTGTCCCGGTGGGAGAGCTTTCTCACCCTGGGAGACAGGGAAAATGAGAAAGAAACAGCAGGGAAAGCATCTGCCAAAAAGGCGGCTTCTTTCGGCCTTACCTGGCAATCCGGGAGCCGGTCCTACCGCTGGCAGAGGAGGAGATGAAATTTCATGAACCTGATACGTTACTGGCGCCGGATCGATTCGACCCTGCTTCTGACGGTGCTGGGACTGGCGGTGGTGTCCCTTTTGATTATTGCCAGCGCCACCCATGCCAATATACCTGACCATCCGGGCCAGTTTGACTTCGTCCTGAAGCAGGGTATATTCCTGATCGGCGGCCTTATTATTGCCGGCGGTTCCCTCTACTTCGACTACCGGAAGCTGTACCGGTTCGTGCCGGCCCTCTACGTGGTGAATGCCATTATGCTGCTGGTCGTTAAATTTGCGGGAACCAGTGCACTGGGCGCCCAGCGGTGGATCCAGATCGGCCCCTTTACCCTGCAGCCTTCGGAATTTGCAAAGCTCATTATGATTATCTGCCTGGCCCGGCTCCTGTCCAACAACAAGACCGGCTACCGCACCTGGAAGAGCCTCATCCCCGTGGCGGGACTCATGGCCCTTCCGACGCTTCTCATCTTTATACAGCCGGACCTGGGCACCAGCCTTGTCTTTGCAGCCATCACCTTCGGCATGCTCTATATCTGCGGCCTCAATATGAAACTGGTGAAGCGGGCCCTCATCGGCTTCGTGGTCATTTTCCCGCTCATCTGGTTCTTCGTGCTTCACAGCTACCAGAAGATGCGAATCCTGGTACTCTTTAACCCCAGCGTAGATCCCTACGGCTCCGGGTACCACGTAATCCAGTCCAAGATTTCCATCGGCAGCGGCGGCTTCGTGGGGCAGGGCCTCTTTGCAGGCACCCAGAGCCAGCTGAATTTCCTGCCCGAAAACCATACGGACTTCATTTTCTCCGTTATCGGGGAAGAACTGGGATTTATCGGTGCCATCTTTGTACTGTTCCTGTACTTTGTCCTTCTCTATCGGACCCTCATGATTTCCCGGTCCTCCGGAGATTCCTTCGGCAGCCTCCTGGCCTGCGGCATTTTCTCCATGTGGCTTTTCCAGATTTTCATCAATGTGGGAATGACCCTGGGCATCATGCCGGTCACCGGCATTCCGCTGCCCTTCATGAGTTACGGCGGCAGTGCGCTCCTCATGAACCTTCTCTGCGTAGGACTTTTGATGAATATTTATTTACGCCGTAAAAAGCTGATGTTTGATTAGGAGTAACCATGAACCCTGTAAAAATTGATCCTGTATGGCTGATGCATATCCAGAAGCCCGCCCGGTATATCGGCGGCGAATGGAACAGCGTGGTAAAGGACCATGACAGCGTGGATGTGAAGGTAGCCCTGGCCTTCCCCGATGTCTATGAAGTGGCCATGAGCCATCTGGGCCTGAAGATTATCTATTCCGTCCTGAACAGCCGGGATGATACCCTGGCGGAACGGGTCTATGCGCCCTGGGTGGATATGGAAGCCCTCATGCGGGAGAAGCATATTCCCCTCTACGCCCTGGAATCGAAGATGCCGGTAAAGGACTTCGACGTCCTGGGCTTTACCATGCCCTTCGAAATGTGCTACACCAATATCCTGAACATGCTGGACCTTTCCGGCATTCCCCTCCTTGCCAGAGACCGGACCGACGAGGACCCCATCGTCATTTCCGGCGGCCCCTGCGTGTACAACGCGGAGCCCGTGGCCGATTTCTTTGACGTCTTCTTTATCGGGGAATCGGAAGAATCCATCTGTGAAATGGCGGACCTCGTGAAGGCCTGGAAGAAGGAAGGAAAGCCGGGAGGACGGAAGGAAATCATCCGCCGCATGGCGTCCATCAAAGGGTGCTACGTGCCGTCCCTGTACAAAGTGTCCTACTATGAGAACGGCCTATTCCGTTCCATTGCCCCCATGGATGAAACGGCCCAGTTCCCTGTGGAAAAACGGCTGATCCCCGATTTCGACAGGGTGAAGGTGGACGATAAGCCCATCCTGCCCCATATTGAAATCGTCCATGACCGGGCGGTGCTGGAAATGTTCCGTGGCTGCAGCCGGGGCTGCCGTTTCTGCCAGGCCGGCATGATTTACCGGCCGGTCCGGGAAAAGAGCGAAGAAAAGCTGCAGGAAATCGCAGATACATTGATCCGGAATACGGGATACAACGAGATTTCCCTCATGTCCCTGTCCTCGGCGGACTATTCCTGCCTGCCGGAACTGGTGGACCACCTGCTGGAAACATTTAAAGACCGCCGGGTATCCGTGAGCCTTCCCTCCCTTCGGGTAGATTCCTTCTCCATCGACATTGCGAAGAAAGTACAGCAGGTCCGGAAGAGCGGCCTCACCCTGGCGCCGGAAGCGGGGACCCAGCGGCTCCGGGACGTCATCAATAAGGGGGTCACCGAAGAAGATATCATGGGCGCCTGCACCAATGCCTTCAAGAATGGCTGGAGCCGGGTAAAACTGTACTTCATGATGGGCCTTCCCACGGAAACCGACGAAGACCTGAAGGGCATTGCGAACCTGGCAAAGCGGATCAACGAACTGTACCACACCATCCGCGGCCGGTACGGCTGCCGCATTACGGTGAGCGTGGCCAGCTTCGTGCCCAAACCCTTCACTCCCTTCCAGTGGTGGCCCCAGGCCAGCGTGGAAGAAATCGAGCGGAAACAGCAGTACCTGAAGAGCCTCTTCAAGGACGAAAGGCATATCAGGTTCGCCTACCACGATGCCAAGACCGGTCGTCTGGAAGCGGTCCTCGCCCGGGGCGACCGGCAGCTGGCCAAGGTCATCCTGAAGGCCTGGGAAAAGGGCTGCAAGTACGACAGCTGGACTGAATTTTTCGATTACGACAAATGGATGGAAGCCTTCGAAGAATGCGGCGTGGATCCGGACATGTATGCCAGCCGGAAACGGGACGAATACGAACCGGAACCCTGGGACCACATCGACTGCGGCGTATCGAAGGACTACCTCCGGAAGGAATGGCGCCTGGCCCAGCGGGGGGTACTTACCCGCGACTGCCGCCACTTTGCCTGCAACGGCTGCGCCGTATGCCCGGTGCTTGACGTGAAACCCATAGATCACAAAGAGGAGAATGCAAATGAAAAGGCTGTTTTTGTCTATCACGAAAGGTGAGGAACTTCGTTTCCTGGGGCACCTGGATTTCCTTCGCACCATGGAACGGGCGGTCATGCGCTCTGAAATTCCCGTGGCCTTTTCAGAAGGATTCAATCCCCACATGAAACTGTCCCTGGATTCCGCCCTGGGCGTAGGGGTGACAGCGGACCCGCTGTACCTGGAAATCCGGCTGGAAAAGGATATGCCGGTGGAGGAAGTGAAGGAGCGCCTCTCCCGGCAGCTGCCAAAGGGCATCATTATCCATTCCATCGTGGAGGCAGCGTCGGAGTGGCCGAAATTTGTGGCCGTCTTCAATGAAGATTCCTACGAAATGGAAGGCCCCACGGTAGAAGGGGCCGGGGAAGAGGCCTTCCGGGAAGCGGATAAATCCCTGGAAGACTTTAATGCACTCCCTTCGTTCCTGTACAAGCGGGTGACTCCGAAAAAGGTGCGGGAAATGGACGTAAAAACCATGATCCTGGAACCCATGAAAGTCCGGTTCACGAAAGACCGGGCGTACCTCACCTTTTCCCTCATCCGCAGCCAGACCGGCACCGTGCAGCCGAAGGATATCTGGAAACTCCTGGCCGAATCCTTCCATATGCCCTGGACCCCGGGAGAATTCATCTGCTCCCGCACCGGCACTTACCGGAACGTACAGGGAAAACGGCTCACCCTCTCCGATGAAGGGGTATTTGAAGGATTACTGAAAGGAAAGTAAGATGAAAGAGCTTCTTCTTCACCTGCGGCCGGAGCAGACTGTACTGGCCCTTCTAAGCGATGGCAGGCTGGAAGACCTGTCCGTGGAAAGGGCGGGAGAAGAGAATATCGTAGGCCGGGTGTACAAGGGCATCATCCGGAATGTGGTGCCCTCGCTGAACGGCCTTTTCGTGGACATCGGCATCGGCCGCAATGCATTCCTCCGTACGAAGGACGTGGTTTCCAAAAAACAGGCCCATACGGAAGGCGCCCCGGTGCTGGTGCAGGTGGAGAAAGACTCCACCGAGTCTAAGGGCCCCCTGGTGACGGAAAAAATCAGCTTTGCCGGCACCTATGCCGTAGCCCTCTACGGCACCGGGTACATCGGTATTTCTAAGAAAATCAGGGATGAAAAGAAACGGGATTTCCTGCGCCGCCATGCGAAGGAAATCTGCCCGCCCGGCATGGGCCTTGTAGTCCGCACCGCCGCCGAGACGGCGGGGGAAGAGGACTTCCGGAAAGACCTGGCCTCCCTGTCCCGCCTCATGGAAGTGGTGGAGAATCGGTATGCCCTGGAAAAGGGACCGGCCCTTCTCTATCGGGACGGAGACCTGGCGGTGAAGAGCCTTCGGGACTACATGGGAAAAGACATTGACCGGCTCCTGGTGGATGACCATGATACCTGGCTCCGCCTTTCCCGGATGGCGGAGGACGAGAACATCTGCGACCCCCATAAGGTGGTCCTTTACGAGGAAAAGGAGCCCCTCTTTGCCCATTTCCACCTGGAGGAACAGATGCGCCAACTCTTTGACCGGGTGGTGCCCCTTCTGACGGGAGGATTCCTCTATATCGACTACACCGAAGCCCTCACCGTCATCGACGTGAATTCCGGATCCTTTAAGGGGAAAGGCATACCCCATGACCAGCTGGCCTTCCTCATCAATAAGTCCGCAGCCTATGAAATCGCCCGGCAGATCCGGCTCCGGGGCATCGGCGGCATGATTATGGTGGACTTCATCGACATGGAAAAGAAGGGGGAAAAGGAAGAGCTCATCCGGATTCTCCAGTCCGCCGTCCGGGATGACCGGGCCAAGACCCTGGTCCTGGGGATGACCTCCCTGGGCCTCGTGGAAATGACGAGGAAACGGACCACCCAGCGGCTCTGGCAGTACTACTTCGACACCTGCCCCCTCTGCCATGGCACCGGCCATATCCTTTCCGCCCCTACTGCAGCGGACCGGATCCTGGAGGACCTGGAAAATCGCCGCACCCGGGGGCCCTTCAAGGGGGACCTGGAAATCACGGCGCCTCCGGAAGTGGCAGCCCTTCTGGCAAAGGCACCCTTTAAAGAACGCCTGGAAAGAACGGCGGGCAAAGAAGTGGCGGTGAAAGAAAATCCCGCCTTTACCCGGGAAACCTACACCATACTTTCTGTATAAAGGAGACTATTATGGTTACAGCAATTCATTCAGATACAGACTTGGACAGGGAATTTGTGGAAAAGAAGGGGTACGTGCTCCTCCAACTGGGAGCCTCCTGGTGCCGCCCCTGCAAAGTCATGCAGCCCGCCTTTGAAGGGGTGGAAGACCGGTTCAAAGGAGAAGTCCGCCTCTGCATCATCGACGTGGACGAACAGGAAGAAATGGCAGAACGGTTCGGCGTCCTCGGCACACCGACCTTCATCTTCTACAAAGACGGCAAAGAACTGGGCCGCATCATCGGATACCGGCAGAAAAACAAATTCTATGAAGATATTGCCAGAATGATGAAGAATTAAAGAAAAACGCTGAGCCCTGTAAAAGGAGTCAGCGTTTTTTTTATGTTCTGGAAAAGAAAAAGAAATTATTTTTTTTATTACCATTATTTCTTTATAAAGGCTTTTGTAAGGTTCTATAGCCTTTGGTGCGAACTAAATGCCGAGAGGGTAGACAGCTTTTTCTTCTTGTCTTTATATTCATTTCGAAAGCTGATAAAATAAGTAGCAAATACAATATGGGAGGGGTAGGAATGGATGATCTTGTCATTGTAGACTGCCAGTATGATTTCATCGATGGCACCCTGGCCTGCGGCCACAGCCATGAAGCGGTGAGGGAACTGGTGGATTTCATGAACAGCCACGAAGTGCGGGCTCTGTATACGTCGGACTGGCACAGTGAGACGAACGGGTCTTTCAAGGTGAATGGGGGCATCTGGCCCATTCACTGCGTGGCAGGCACGAAGGGGGCGGAGCTGGATCCTGACTTCACGAAGGATGTGAAGGATCCCGGCAACCGGCCGTCTTCGGAAAACCGGTTCCTGAAGGGCCGGGATGACCGGGTGGAGGAATACTCCGCTTTTAACGGAAAGAACGGAGCGGGAAAAATGCTGGGGGACGTGGCGTCTTCCCATGTGTACGTGGGAGGCATTGCGTCCGAGTACTGTGTGAAGGAAACGGTGCTGTCCCTTTTGAAGTCCGGACGGACGGTAACACTCCTGGTCAATGGGCTTGGCTATGTATCGGAAGAGGACCATAAGAAGACGCTCAATGAGTTGGAGAAGATGGGGGTTGTGCTGGAGGGCTAAGCCTGAATCCAGGTTTAGGTCTAGATCTAGATGATCAGCCGCTTCGCGGCCATCCACCCTGGGCGTTTTGCGGCAAACCCGCGGGAACTCAACTCTCAAATCTCAACTCTATTTTTTTCCATAGGAGGTTTCATGGGAGAACTGACGGTGAAGGATGTGGGAGAATTTGGCCTCATCCGCCGTATTATGCATGATTTCATTTACCGGCCGGAGCTGGTGAAGGTGGGACCCGGGGACGACGGGGCGGTGTATGCGGCGCCTGCGGGCTTTGACCAGGTCATTTCCACGGATACCATGGTGGAGGGCATCCATTTCACCAGCCGCACCATGGGGCCATCGGACGTGGGATACCATCTGGGGGCCTCCAATTTCAGCGACATGGCGGCCATGGGGGCGGAGGTTGCAGGATTTGTGCTTTCCATTGCCCTTCCCGATGACCTGCCGCTCTCCTGGGTGGAGTCTTTCTATGACGGCCTTCGGAGCTGCTGTCGGAAGTACCGGGTGAATCTCCTGGGGGGCGACGTGACGGGGTCCCCCGGCGGGGTCATCGTCACGGGCACGGTGATCGGCATGGTGCCTTCCGGGAAAGCGGTGACAAGAGGCGGCGCCCGGGAGGGGGATGTGGTCTTTGTGACGGGAACCATCGGGGATTCGGCGGCAGGACTCTATGCCCTCCTCCACGGAAGGGATAAGGATTTCCCGGGGCTCGTGAAACGCCATCGGCGGCCGGAGCCCCAGATAAGAGCGGGCATGCTGGTCCGAGACCATGGGGCCCATGCGCTCAATGATATTTCCGACGGCCTGTCCCGGGAGCTCAATGAAATCGCATCGGCTTCGGAGGTGGAAATCGAAATCAATCCTTCGAAGATCCCGATTTCCGAAGAAGCCCGGAGGCTGGCGGAGGAGGCCCATCTGTCGCCACTGGACTGGGCTTTCAACGGGGGAGAAGATTATGAGCTGGTCGGTACCCTTTCTCCCGCCGATTTTGATACAATAAGAGAGGAATATCCTGTGACCGCTATCGGCAGGGTTGTGAAGAAGCCGGGCCACGGGGTGTATATGAGGAAGGGCCAGGAAAGAGCCATTCTGGAAGTTCACGGATTTGATCATTTTGAAAAGTGATGGAGGTCAATTATGTATACGCTGGTAGTAATTCGCCATGGGGAAAGTGAATGGAATAAGAAAAACCTGTTCTGCGGCTGGACGGATGTGGAACTTTCAGAAAAGGGCTTCGAAGAAGCAAAGCAGGCGGGGCTGCTGCTGAAGAAGGAAGGATTTTCCTTCGACCGCTGCTACACTTCTGTGCTGAAGCGGGCCATCCACACGGCCTATACCATCCTGGATGAAATGGACCTCGTATGGATTCCGGTGGAAAAGGATTACCACCTGAATGAACGGCACTACGGCGCCCTCCAGGGGCTGAACAAGACGGAAACCGCCGATAAGTACGGCGAGAAGCAGGTGCTCCAGTGGCGCCGTTCCTACGATGTACGGCCGCCGGCCCTTTCCGAAGATGATCCGAGAAACCCGGTGAACCAGGCGCCTTACCAGAAAATCAAAGATACGGTGAAGCTGCCCCTCACGGAATGCCTGAAGGATACGGTGGCCCGGGTGGCTCCCTATTTCGACAGTGTCATCCGTCCCCGAATCGAGGCGGGAGACCGGGTGCTTATCGCCGCCCATGGCAATTCCATCCGGGCTCTCCGGAAGCATCTGGAAGGGATTTCGGACAGCGATATCGCCGGTATGAACGTGCCCACCGGGATTCCCCTGGTGTACCACCTGAATGAGGACTTCACGGTGCACGATGTGTCTTATCTGGGAGACCAGGAGGCCATTGCGGCGAAGATTAACGCGGTGAAGAACCAGTCGAACTGCTCAGCGAAGAACTAAGAGTCGAGGTTCGGAGGCTTTGCCCCGGGCGCAGTGTGACTGACCGTCGTGTGAACGGGCGGGGGCTTCCGGATTTTAGCTTCTGGCTGCCAGGACAGGTCAACAGCCTGTGACGAAACAGCAGCTGGTGGCCAGGTGGACAGGCCCTGCGAGCCGCTGGCCAGCTTTTCTGGCAATAATAGCTGGAAGTTCCACTCCTGATGACTCTAATCGTATAAATAAGAAGAAGGAAGGAAATACAACAATGGATGAATCACCGATTCTGGTGATGGAAGGTGGTGCCATGCGCGGCCTCTTTACGGCCGGCGTGCTGGATGCTTTCATGGACCACCATTTTTATTTTCCCAAGGTCGTAGGTATCTCTGCAGGTACCCTGCAGGGGCTGGGATACCTGTCCCGGCAGTGCGGCCGCAGTGTGCGGGTCAATTCGAAGTATGCCTCTGATCCCCGGTACATGGGGGTGAGGCATATGATCCATGGAGGTTCCTTCTTCAATTTTGATTTTATGTTTGGAGAACTGGCTCACGAGGCGGATCCCTTTGATGAAGAGACGTTCACCCATGCGGAGGAAGAGCTCTATGCAGTCATTACGGACTGCGCCGACGGGAAACCCCATTTTGTTTCTTCCCACAGCATGAAGTGGGAGGACTATATCAAAGTCTGCGAGGCCAGCTGTTCCATCCCCCTGGTGTCAAAGCCCGTGTCCATAGGGGAGAAGTCCTATGTGGACGGCGGGGTGGGACTGCCCCTGGTGCCGCTGCCGGAAGAATTTCCTTTCCCTCACGGAAAGATCGTATATATCCTTACCCGGGATGTGACGTACCGCAAGAAGCCGGTGCCCTTCTGGTTCCACGGGCTCCTGAACCGGGTGTATGGGAAGAAGTTCCCCACCGTGGTGGATGGCATGTGCTCCATCCCGGAGCGGTACAATACAAAGGTGGACCGGGTGATTGAGCTGGAAAAGGAAGGAAAGGTCTTCGTCATCCGGCCGGAACAGCCGGTCACCGTGACCCGGACCGAAAGGGATGCCGGAAAACTTCGGGCCCTTCACGGCGAAGGGTACCGCATCGGCATGGACCGTTTTGATGAAATGATGAGGTGGCTTCATGAAAAATGAACTGACCCTGACCACAAACAGTGAAAAGGAAACCATGGATTTCGGTGAATATCTGGGACGCCATGCTTTTGATGGCCTTTTCATTGCCCTCACCGGCGATCTGGGAGCGGGTAAAACTCACTTTGTCCAGGGTCTGGCGAAGGGCATGGGCATTGAAGGGGTGGTGGGAAGTCCCACGTTCACCATTATGAATTACTACGATGGCCCTATTCCGCTGAAACATTTTGATTTCTACCGCCTCCACAGCGAAGAGGACCTGTGGAACATCGGCTGGGAAGAATACGGCGATGGCGGCGTGGTGGTGGTGGAATGGGCAGATATGTTTCCTTCCCTCATTCCGGAGGAGGCTATCCATATCCACATCACCCTGTCCGGTGAAAATGAAAGAAATATCCGGATTTCCTGGAGCGAAAAAACTCCGGAATCCATTGTAAAGGAGATACAGAATTATGCTCTTGGCCATTGATACATCGTCACTGGTACTGAGCTGTGCCCTGGCAGAAGAGGACAGGCTCATTGCCGAGTGGACGGTGCAGAGAAAACTGACCCATTCCGAACAGCTCATTCCCCACATGGATGAGATGATGAAGGAAGCGGGGGTTTTGAAAAAAGAAATATCCGCCATTGCGGTATCCATCGGGCCCGGATCCTTCACGGGGCTCCGCATCGGCCTGGCCACTGCCAAGATGGCCTCCTATATCTGGAAGGTCCCTTTAATCGGCGTGGATACGCTGGAAGCCCTGGCCTGGAATATGGCGGGGGCCCAGGCTTTCGTGCTGCCGCTCCTCGATGCCCAGCGGGGCAATGTGTACGCTGCCCTTTACGGCGCCTTTGATGAGCTGTGGCAGGAAGAGAAGGAAGAGGCTGCGCCCATTGATGAGGTCATCGAAGCGGCCCTCCGCCATGGGGGCCCTATCATTGCGGTGGGAGAATGCGCTGACAAGTACGGTGACAAGCTCCTTGCGGCCGGTATCAAACTGGCGCCGCCCCATAACAGGCTGGCCCGGGCGGGAAGCGTGGCTCTGGCAGGACTGAAGAGGCTGTCGGCGGGTGAGAAGGATGATCCCCTCCAGCTTCTTCCCAATTATATAAGGAGAAGTGAGGCGGAAGTACTGTGGGAGAAACGGCACGGGAAATCCTGATTGCGCGGGCTGATACCACCCATGTCCACGACATTTTTGAAATCGGGAAGCTCTGTTTTTCCGATGCCTGGCGGGAAGAGACGGTGCTCCATGATATGGAGGGCCCCCAGAGTGAGTACTTCATTGCAAAGGTAGATGGAAAAGTGGCGGGCTACGGCTGTTTCTGGTTCGTCCTGGACGAAGGGCAGCTGGTCAATATCGGCGTGCACCCGGAATTCCGGCGGCTCGGCATAGGCGCCCGCCTTCTGGAAGCGGGTCTTGCGGAATGCAGGAAACGGGCCATGAAAACCCTGTTTCTGGAAGTCCGTACCAGCAATGAAAAAGCACAGAACCTGTACCGGAAATACGGCTTCAAGGTACTGGGCCTCCGGAAGGGGGTCTATGACCTTCCAAAGGAAGATGGATATGTTATGGAAGTGGAGGTTGTGAAGGGCTAACTTTCAGGTCTAGGTCTAGGTCTAGGCGGTCAGCCTGCGGCGAATCATCTTTACTGGAGGCTGACAGCTAGTAGCTGGGGAAGCGCTGATTAATTCGCAGAGTTCGATTATACATGTATTTTCATGCAATACTGCGTCATAATCCTCCTTAAATAGCTCGCTATTCGCGTCGGATTATTCCTTGTATTGCATGAAAATACAAGAGTATAATCGAGCAACGATTTAATCAGTGCTTCCCTAGAAGCTGGAAGTCTTCACACGGTCGCACGCTGCTCAGCCATTAGTCCGCATCGAAGCCGTGAAATCGGTATATATACTTGCGGCGCTTTCTAATTTGTGCGCTGCATCATCATTCCTGATTCCTGATTTTTGACTCTATCTTCTTCATCCCCATTATCCCTCCGCAGTTTCTAGCAATATAAGGAGTATTATGAAAATATTATCATTTGAATCGAGCTGTGATGAAACATCCTGTGCAGTTATCGAAGACGGGCGGCATATCCTGTCCGATGTGATTTCCACACAGGTGCCGATTCACAAAAAGTTTGGCGGCGTGGTTCCGGAAATTGCCTCCCGCCACCATATAGAAGATGTACTGCCAGTGGCCATCGAAGCACTGGAGCAGGCAGGAGCCGACTGGAAGGATATGGATGCCATTGCCGTGACCCAGGGTCCCGGTCTGGTGGGCGCTCTCCTTGTGGGCGTGGCAGCGGCAAAAGCGGCGGCTTGGGCGCTGGATAAGCCCCTCATCGCGGTGAACCATATGGAAGGCCATATTTTTGCAAACCTTCTCCAGTACCCGGACCTGGAGCCCCCATTCCTGTCCCTTGTCGTTTCCGGCGGCCATACCATGATCGTCATCGTGAAGGACTACAATACATTCCAGCTCCTGGGGCAGACCAGGGACGATGCGGCAGGGGAGGCTTTCGACAAGATTGCCCGGGTCATGGGGTACCCCTATCCCGGCGGTCCCCATATCGACCGGCTGGCACAGGAAGGAAATCCTGACGCCATCACATTCCCCATGGGCCTCGGGAAAGAGCATACCTTCGATTTCTCCTTTAGCGGGCTGAAATCGGCGGTCATTAATTACCTGAATACGGCGAAGATGAAGAAGGAAGAGGTCAACTATAAGGACGTGGCTGCTTCCTTCCAGAAAGCGGTGGTTGATGTTCTCGTAGAAAAAGCGATGAAAGCAGCGGAAAAGACGGGGTATAAAACCATTGCCCTTGCCGGCGGCGTAGCGGCAAACAGCGGCCTTCGGAAAGCTCTGAAGGCGGCCTGTGACAAGCGGGGCATCCGCATGTGCCGGCCGGACCCGGTACTCTGTACGGATAACGGCGCCATGATTGGCTGCCGGGCTTACTACATGGCCCAGGCCGGTGATTTCGCCCCCATGAACTTGAACGCCGACCCCAGGCTTCCGTTCCTGGCTGACCAGGTGAAGCTGTAAGGCTATCCATGCGGGGGCTTCTAACATCTTGCTGCTGGAAGTCCCACTCGTTCGCATCAGATCCGGTCATCCGACACCCGCCGTGAAACGGCTGACCAGCTCAATGCTCAAGGCTGAAGGCTCAATGCACCATCCGTTCACATGCAGCTCAGCCATATGACAGCCCTGCGGATTTACCGGTCATCCGATATACAAAGGAGGCATTCATGCAAACCCGTGGAATTGAAATGAGCCAGCTCTATACGCTGGTAAGAGATACGACAAACCTGACCGATGTGCAGGCTAAGATTCTGGACCACATGCAGGTGGTCCTGCAGCTGGCTTCCGATATTTCGAGAAACCAGGTCTACCTTTGTGCCAAGGGAAAAAATGAAGAACTCTCTGTCATCCTTTCGGCAGTGAAGCCCTCCTATACCCATGGATCCACGTTCTTCCATTCCGGCGATACCCGGCTGGTGGAAGACCTGGCCATTATCGACAACGTCTTTGCCACCGGAAGGAAGGTGGTGGGCCGCATGAAACTGGACCAGGGCCTTACGGTGGCAGTGACGGCTTACCCCATTGTGGATAATGCGGGCCTGCCCTTTGCGGCGGTGTGCTTCATGTCGAATTCCCTGAAGCAGCAGCAGGTGCTGACGGATACGGCAAATCTGGCGCTGCAGGTGCCATTCGACATGGATAAGTACTACAGTATCCGACCCCAGGATGGGGTGATTATCCTGGATTCCGTGGGACGCATCATTTATGCTAATGATATGGCCGATGACCTCTATTTCGTACTGGATAAGGAAGCGGTGGAGAAGAGGGAAATCATAGGGCACACCATCGTCCATTTCCCTCTGGTGGACCAGGTCATGAAGACCGGAAAACCGGCCTATGGCGATGAGGTATCGGAAAATGTGACCCTTTCCGCCTGGGGACTTCCCATCATTTCCGGCGGCAAAGTGGCCCGCATCGTGCTGGTACTCACCGATGTCACCGCCATACGGGAAAAGGAACGGCAGATTCTGGTGAAGGATTCAGTAATTAAGGAAATCCATCACCGGGTGAAAAACAGCCTGAACACCATTGCCGGTATGCTGCGCATGCAGGCCCGGCGGGCGAAGGATGAGGATACGAAGGAAGCGCTCCGCCGGGCGGTGAGCCGGATTCTTGGAATTTCCCAGATTCACGATATCCTGGCCAGCCAGAGCGGAGACCGGATCGACATGGATATTCTCCTGGACAAGATCACGAAGCTTTCCGTGGACAGCCTGGCCCTGAGGCCGGTGAATGTGATGCGGGAAAAGTCGGGACGGTCTCTTATTGTGGATTCTGAAAAGGCGGTGCCCCTGGCCATTGCGGCCAATGAGCTCATTCATAATGCCATTGACCATGGCTTCCGGGATTTACCGAAGGGGACCCTCATTGTGGGGACGGAGGTCAAGGGCAGCGACCTTCACGTGTATATAAAAAATAACGGGCATCCCCTGCCCGATGATTTCAGTACGAAAACATTTGACCTGGGTCTCCAGATTGTACGGAATCTTTCGGAAATTGAACTGAAAGGCCGGTTTACATTAAAGAATGAAGATGGCCTGGTGGTGGCAGACATTTACTGCCCCCTGGCTGTGATGGAGGGGTAAGGGAATATGGCAGAAAAATACAGGATTGTCATTGCCGATGATGAAGCGCTCATCTGCATGGATCTGCGGGAAATGCTGGAAGAGGCGGGCCACGAAGTGGTGGGCGTAGGCTCCGATGGGGTAGAAGCACTGGACCTGGTGAAAGAAAAGAAACCGGACCTGGTGATTCTGGATGTGAAGATGCCCCGGCTCGACGGACTCCAGGCGGCAAAGATGATTGCCCACGATAACCTGGCCCCCGTGGTGCTTCTTACGGCCTTTGGGGATGAAGACATGATTGAAAAGGCGAAAAAGTCCATGGTCTTTGGCTATGTCATGAAGCCTGTGGAGGAACGGACCCTGTTCCCCGCTATCCAGATCGCCGTGAGCCAGTACCGGCAGAAACGGGACATGGTGGATCGGGTGAAGGATATGGAACGGGAACTGGCAGCCCGTAAAATCGTGGACCGGGCCAAGGGCCTTCTCATGGATTATTACCATATCACAGAGCAGGATGCGTACCGCCGGATGCAGCAGACCAGCATGAAGCGGGGCCTTCCCATTGCAGAAGTGGCCCAGCGAGTGGTCAAGGAAATTATGGCGAGAAAGAATAAGTAAGCAGAGCCTTGGCTCTGCTTAGATCGAGGTCGAGACTGAGATCGAGGTGGACAGCGGCTTCGCCGCCGATGGTGTCCTGATGGCTCTATTCCAAAAATGTAAAAATGCCTCTGCCGAAGGCCCCTTCCCTGGGACAAGCCGCTGAAAAATTCAAAAGTAATGAATAATTATGTCTTACCATACATCTCGGCTTCGCATAAAAGCTGATCAGGTGGCTCTGCCACCCAATGCACCCCCTTGCCCGCTTCGCGGGACTTCCCCCGGAGGGGGCAGCAAATCTTGACTTCCCCCTTTGGGGTGGCAGCGAACATGATTTGGAGGAGCGAAGCGACGCTCAAATCATCGTGAGTCGCTTTCCCGCAGGGGGAGCTAGCGCCGCAGGCGACTGAGGGGGGTATTTCCAAATGCATACTTTTGTATAGTTATACGTCTCAGATCCCCTTTTTCAGTGGCCTATCCCTGGGAAGGGGCTGCCCATGGGGCTGGGGTTAGCTGACGGGAATGGATGGGTTTCGGCCCAAAGGGCCTGACCGGCTTTTCTGGAAGCTGGCAGCTAACGGCCGAAAGCTCCCATCCGTATGTACGTGCATTCAGCCACATACATCCGCCGCGAAGCGGCTGACCAGCTCAAGGCTGAAGGCTCAAGGCCCCGCTTCGGTTGGCTTCAACTGCCTCCCAAAAGGCGGCGGAGCCGCAGGACCTCAACTCTCAAATCTCAACTCTATTTATTTTGCAAGGAGGATTCATCATGAAATACACATTTTTAGGACATGCATGCTTTTTCATTGATACGGGCAAAGAAAAGCTCATTTTTGATCCTTTCCTTACGGGAAACAGCCAGGCTTCCATGCCGGCGGAGGATGTGAGATGTGATTATATCCTTCTGTCCCATGCCCACAGCGACCATTTCGGCGATGCCAATGAGATTGCCCTCCGCACCGGGGCCCTGGTCATTGCCATTCCTGAGGTGATTGGGCTCTTTACCAAGTCCCTGTCCAATTTCCAGCCCATGAATCTGGGCGGAACGTTTAAAGCCGATTTCGGCACCGTAAAAATGATGCAGGCCTTCCACAGCTGCGGTGTAGCCGGAGGCATTCCCTGCGGGTTTATCATTTCCTTCAAAGACGGCCCCACCGTATACTATTCCGGGGATACGGCACTCTTTGGAGATATGAAGCTCTTCGGCGAACTCTATGACATCGATTACGCCATCCTTCCTATCGGCGATAACTACACCATGGGCCCCGATGACGCCATCCTGGCAGCGAAATTCCTGAAAGCAAAACACGTGATTCCGGTGCATTATAATACCTGGCCCGTCATTTCCCAGGACGCCGAAGCCTTTAAGAAAAAGGCGGCAGAGAAGGGCGTAGATGTCATTCTCGTGCAGCCCGGAGAATCGATTGATCTGTAATAGATAAGGCAGAAAAGCGCTGAATCTGCTGTCTGGCAGAATCAGCGCTTTTGCCTGTTTCCTTGAGGAGGCACCATGAGTAAAGAAGATAAATTTTTTGAATCCCTCCGTGAATTTGCGGGGTATGCGGCCCAGGCCGGGGCGGCCATGAATGATACCGCCGAAGGCAGGAAAGATCCCTCCGAAGGGTACCGGGAAGCGGCGGCTATGAAGAGAAACTGCCGGGATACCTTTGGCCGGCTTACGGAGAAAATGTATAAGGCCTACAAGAATCCCTCAGAGCTCGATGCGGTGCGGGGTATCATTTCCAAAATTTACCATTCCGCAGATATACTGAAGGACGTCCTTTCCCACATGGACATCGTGGAAGTGGGGGAGCCGCCGGAAGAACTTTCGCTCATGGCCCGTCTCGTATCGGCATCCCTGGAAGAGATGAAGAAGACCCTGGACTATACGGTGGATGTGGAAGATAACTACATGAAAATGGAAGCCCGGTGCCGCCGGATTTATACGTACGAAGAGCGGGGGGACGAATGCTACCGGCAAATCATGAAGAAGCTCTACGGCGGCGAAGAAGATGTGAAGTACCTGATCTACTGGAAAGAAATATTTGACCAGCTGGAGGAGGTCCTGGACTCCATAGCCGGCATGGTGCCGCTCCTGCAGAAAATCGTAACACACTATTGAAGGGAGAACCCCTGGTGGCTGATGGTTGTCTGACTGATATATCAGACGGACAGACTTCAGACATCAGACCGGGCCCGCCATCCTGTGGCAGTACCAAAGGTGGAGGATGGATCCGCCGCGAAGAGGCGGATTCTGCGGAGCAGATAAAGGAGCTGATGGAAGCGCTGCAGGCAGTCGGGCTTTCCTGACTGCTAGCCGCTAGAAGCTAGAAGCTCCTACACGTTTGCACGGCGCCCAGCCATATGGCACCGGGCCCGCAGGGCCTTAACAGCTCAAGGCTCAAGGCTCAAAGCCATGCATGTTTGCACGTCAGCTTCCCGCAAACCGGGCTCTGCGGACTACATTTGACAATTCCAATTTCAAAAAATCTATTGGATTTTTGTGAAAAGTTTTGTATAATAAGGTTACATGGAGGAAATGCCATGGGTCAGGTGCAGCCTGACGGTCCAATTGATGATTATTTCCCTGATTATCAATTCGGCTGCGGACGGTCATACTCCTCAATGGCTGTCGTGCACAGAAAAGCGGTTTTGGCCGCTTTTTTTGTTGCTTCTCTTATCGGTGGAGTCAGTCCATGTCTATTCATCCTGATTACACCATCCGTGATATAATACATTGTATGCAGCTTATATAAGAATATGGAAAGCCCCTTCTCAGGGCGTAAATCAGGAAAAGAGTGGATTGCAATGGATATAAAACGGCAGCATCGGCTGTATCAGTGGAAAGACGGGAAAAAACTGGAGCTCGGAGAGAAATCCCTTGTCATGGGGATCCTGAATGTGACCCCCGATTCCTTTTCCGATGGGGGCAAGTGGAATTCTGATACCCTGGCCGTATCCCATACGACGGATATGATTAAAGAAGGGGCGGACATTATCGATGTGGGTGCGGAATCCACCCGTCCCGGCAGCACGGCGCTGACGGCGGAGGAAGAGACAAAGCGGCTCATGGCATTTCTTCCGGATGTGCTGAAACTCAGCATGGTCCCTGTTTCCATTGATTCTTACCATTACGAAACCATGGAAAAGGCCCTGTCCGCCGGCGCACATATGGTGAACGACGTATGGGGATTCCAGTACGATGACGGCAGCATGGCGAAAGTGGCGGCATCCTTTGATGTGCCGGTGATTCTCATGCATAACCAGGAAACAGAGGAGTACAGCAGCGATATCATAGAGGACCTGAAGCATTTCTTTGACAGGTCCCTTGAAATTGCCCTGTCCGCCGGCGTGAAAGCGGACAATATTATCCTGGATCCCGGCATCGGTTTCAGCAAGACCGGGGAACAGAATATGGAAATCCTTTCCCGCCTCGATGAACTGACCACAGCCTATCCCTGCCCCTGGCTTCTGGGAGTCAGCCGGAAACGGTTCATCGGTACCATCCTGGGCACCGATGCCTCTGAGCGGGATGAAGGGACCGCAGCTGTAAATCTCTGGGGCGCAGAAAAGGGCTGCACCATTTTCCGGGTGCACGATGTAAAGACCACAGCCCGGGAGCTGAAGGTCTGGGACGCATTGAGACTGTGGCGCTGACCGGATTGGCGGCGTGCGTCCGTACGGGGGCTTCTAGCTTCTAGCTTCCAGGAAGGCTGGCCAGCCTGCGGCATGACAAGTTACCGGTCGCACGATTCTTATGCCGCAGGTTGTTGAGCTTTCCTGATTGCTAGCCGCTAGAAGCCCTCATCCGTATGTACGTAACATACCTCTGCCGCGAAGCGGCTGACCAGCCCAAGGCTGAAGGCTGAAGGCTCAAGGCTCAAGGCTCAAGGCCCTGCCCGTTCGCACGCAGGTACTCTACATTGCGCCGCAGGCTGACCAGCTGATCTAGCAGCTAACAGCTAGAAGCTAGAAGCCCCCGCACGTTTGAACGACACTTAGTCATGCTGCACCTGCGGCGGAGCCGCTGAGCCTCAACGCTCAACAATTTTTTATCATTACAGGTGAAACAGATGGATACCATAAAACTTACCCGCATGGCCTTTTTCGGCTACCACGGCGATGAGCCGGAGGAGACGAAACTGGGGCAGCGCTTTTATATTGATGTAGAAATGGGACTGGACCTTTCCAAAGTGGGAGAAACCGATGCCCTGGAGGACTCGGTGAACTACGTGGCGGTCTACAGCCTCGTGAAACAGCGGGCAGAAGGGGGCCCCTACAAACTGCTGGAGCGTCTGGCGGGGGTGATCAATCACGACATCCTGGCCCAATTCCCGCTGGTGGAGAAAGTGACCACCACCGTCCATAAACCGGGATCCCCGATTCCCGGTATCCTGGATGACGTCTCTGTGACTCTCACAAAAGAAAGGCAGTAAAAATTGCAGCATACATATATTATGGCCTTCGGTTCGAACATGGGAGATTCCATTTCCACCCTGGAGAAGGCCCTGGACAGGCTGGGCAAAGACCGGCGTCTTTCTTTGGAAAAGGTATCATCCTTTTACCGGACGAAGGCCTGGGGGAAGACGGACCAGCCCGATTTTATCAATGGCGCCGCCCTTATTTCCTGGGAGGGCACGGCGGAAGAGCTGATGACCCTGCTTCTGGCCGTGGAAAAAGAGTTTGGCCGGAAGCGGGATGTCCATTGGGGACCCCGCACGCTGGACCTGGACCTCATATATTCGGAAGGCATCACGAGAAATACAGATTTCCTTCACCTGCCGCATCCCTGGTTCTGGGAGCGGCCTTTTGTGCTGGTTCCTGTGGAAGAACTGATCCCCCGTTTTACCTTTAAAGGAGAAGACATTCACCGGAGAATTATGGAACTCAATGGTTATGATGAAGTAGAAAAAATCGGCGATGAAGAAAGGAGACTGGGCCATGGCAGATAAAGAAAAAGCAGCCGGTCTTTCCGCTGTGAAAGAGGCGCTGCAGAAGCCGGCGGCTCCGAAGTTTACCCTGGACACCACGGTGGGGCCGGAATTTTCGGCGCTCATGGAAAAGGACCTGGCACCGCTTCATGGGGAGGACAGAAAAAAAGTCTCCCTCATGACCGGCATTTCCGGATCCCAGAAGGCCTTGGCAGCATCATCCCTCCTTCGCCATTATGGGCAGGCGGTGATCATCGTACCGGAACAGAAGGACATTTTCCGGTGGGAAGAGGACCTGGCTTTCTTTGCACCGGAGGCGGATGTGCGGCCATTCCCCCTGGTGGAAGACAGCGGCTTCCAGGTCACCTTTTCCGGTACTGAGCGTCTCCGGGACCGCATGCAGTCCCTGGGAAAACTCATGGGCCACAGGCCTGTGGTCATCGTGGCCACTTCCGTGGAAGCGGCCCAGAAAATCGAAGGGCCCCTGGCACTCTCAGATCGGACATTTACCCTGTCCCTGGGAGACGAAATAGACCGGGATGAGCTCCTCGAGAAACTGGTGTCCCTGGGGTATGAACGGGTGGACCAGGTAGAGCGGTGCGGCCATTTCGCCGTACGCGGGGATATTGTGGACATTTATCCCATCAGCGAAGAGCATCCCCTGCGGGTGGAATTCTTTGGCGATGAAGTGGACAGCATCCGTTCCTTTGATGAGGACAGCCAGCGGTCCATAGAAACGCGGAAACAGGCCCTCATTCTCCCCATTTCCGCCGGCGGCGCAAGGGATGCTTCCCTCATGGATTTTCTGGACAAGGGCATCATCGTCTACGATGAACCCCAGCGGGCGGAGGAAAGCCTGAAGCGCTATTTCAAGGAAGAAAAGGAAAACCGGAACCGTGCTTTTTCCTGGGAAGACCTGGTCAGGAAGGGAAGGAAACAGGGAAATAAGGAAGTCCTTTTCACCCTCCTGAACCGGTCGCTCACCGGATTTTCCTCTCCTGCGGTCCTTGCCTGGCAGGGCCAGTCCATGACGAACTACCAGCGGCAGATTCCCATTTTCATTGAAGACCTGAAGTCCCTCCTCAAAAAGGAATGGGCCCTCACCATCGTCATCCCTCGGGCTTCCGAGAAGGAAGAACTGAAGGGCATCCTTAAGGACTATGATATTCCCCTCACCGAAAACGGGGAGAGGGGGACAGTGCGCCTTGTGAACGGCGTCCTTACGGAGGGCTTTGAGCTGCCCCAGGAAAAGAGAGCCCTCATGACTGCCGGCGATATTCTGGGAAAGCAGAAAATCCGCCGGGTCAAAGGCGCCGGAAAGGGACGGAAAATCCGCTACTTCTCGGACCTCAATGTGGGGGACTACGTGGTGCAGGATGTCCACGGCATCGGCAAGTACCTGGGCATCAGGACCATCGAACTGTCCGGTGTCCATCGGGACTATATCACCATCCAGTACGCCGGCAATGACAAGCTGTACCTGCCGGTGGAACAGATTTCCACCCTGGAGAAATACATCGGGCCCGAAGGGGGAACCCCGGTCCTGAGCAAAATGGGGGAAGCCCACTGGGAGAAAATCCGGTCTAAAGCCCGGAAATCCATTGAAGAACTGGCAGAACGGCTCCTCGATATTTATGCAAAGCGGGAAATCACACAGGGAATCGCCTTTGCTCCGGACACAGCGGAACAGCGGGAATTCGAAGACACCTTCCCCTACGTGGAGACCGAAGACCAGCTCACCGCCATCGATGCCATCAAAAGGGCCATGGAAAAGCCCATTCCCATGGACATGCTCCTCTGCGGGGACGTGGGATTCGGCAAGACCGAAGTGGCCATGCGGGCCGTTTTCAAATGCGTCATGAGCGGCTACCAGGCCATGGTGCTCTGTCCCACCACGGTCCTTTCCCAGCAGCACTACAAGAATTTCAAGGACCGCATGGAAGGATTCGGTGTGAATGTGGCGGTGCTGAACAGGTTCACCAGCATCAGGGAAAAGAGGGAAATCCTCCGGAAACTGAAGGACGGGGAACTGGATGTCATCATCGGTACCCATGCGGTGCTCAATAAAAAGGTGGAGTGTAAGAAACTGGGGCTTCTTGTGGTGGATGAAGAACAGCGCTTCGGCGTAGTGCAGAAGGAAAAATGGAAATCCTGGTCCACCGGCATCGATGTGCTCACCCTGTCCGCCACTCCGATTCCCCGGACCCTCCACATGAGCCTTACCGGCGTACGGGACATGGTCACCATCACCACCCCGCCTTCGAACCGCCATGCCATCCAGACCTATGTGACGGAGTACGATGATTTCATCGTGAAAGACGCTATCCTCCGGGAAAAGGAACGGGGCGGCCAGACCTACTTCGTCTATAACCGTATTGAAACCATGGGATCCATGCTGGACCACCTCCGGGAAGTACTGCCGAAGGATATCACCATCGGCGTGGCCTATGGTCGCATGGAAGGCCGTCAGCTGGAGCAGGTGATGATGGACTTCTACGAAGGCCGCTACGACGTGCTCCTCTGCACCACCCTCATTGAAAACGGCCTGGACCAGCCCAATGCCAATACCATGCTCGTCTACGACGCCGACCGCATGGGGCTCTCCCAGATTTACCAGATGCGGGGACGGGTAGGGCGGTCTGAAAAGATTGCCCGGGCCTGGTTTTTCTACCGGAAGGGAAAGGTCCTTTCCGAAGTGGCGGAAAAGCGGCTCGATACGATCCGGGAATTCACAGAACTGGGCAGCGGCTTCAAAGTGGCCATGCGGGATCTGGAAATCCGGGGCGCCGGCAACCTTCTGGGCGCCGCCCAGCACGGCAACATCGCCAGCGTAGGTTTTGCGACCTACTGCAGCATGCTGGAAGATGCGGTGGAACGGCTCCGGGCCAAAAGGGAACACCGGCCGATTCCGAAGAAACTGCCCAATACCACCATCGAATTCCGGCAGGACGCATACCTGGACAGCGATTACATTTCCAATGAAGAGCAGAAGATGGAAATTTACCGCCGCCTGGCTTCCGTGGAAACAGACAAAGAACTGTCGGACCTCATCGACGAAGTGGTGGACCGCTTCGGTACCCCTACAAAGGCGGTGGAGAAACTGTTTGCCATCTCTAAAATCCGGGTGAAGGCGAGAAACCTGGGCATCGGAAGTATCCTGGATGGCGGAGAAAACTTCGTCATCACCTGGGCCGATGAAGATCCCATGAAGGGCTGGAACCCCATGGAACTTCCAAAGACCATGATTCCCTACATCCGCATTCTTGCCGGACGGAATACGAAGATGAATATCAATAAAAAAGGTATCTCCGGCGACGCCATGAAATGGATTGCTTCCTTCCTGGATGAAATAGAGCGAGAAGTGAAGAAGAACCGGATCAGTGCCTGAGTGGACGGATGGACGTGCAGGTCTGTATGGCCAGCGGGCATGCGGACCCTATGGGGGCTTTGAACATTCAGCCTTGAGCCTTGATCTGGCCAGCCGCTTCGCAGGTATCGGATGCCCGCTTTTATGCGTACCGCCGGGGCTTCCAGGGAAGCACTGATTCAATATGACTCTGCGAATCAATCAGCGCTTCCCTGGCTGTCAGCTTTCAGGAAAACCGGTCCGCCTGCGGCTCTTCCTTTTCCTTTGTCTGCTCTGCAGATTCCACCTCTTCGAGGCGGATCCATCCCCGGCCTCTGGCCGTCCCCCTTCTCCAAGGGGGAGCGCATTTGACGAAAGCCTCCATAGAAGCAGTAATATCTTTGTAAGCATGCAGCCTTTTAGAGAAAGGGCGCGGCGAAGCCGCAGGATGGACTGATGGGAATTGATGGGAGCGCCGCAGGCAACCGGGCTTTCCTAGCCGCTAGAAGCCACCCATACGGTCGTATGGGGCTCAGCCTTACGACCACCGCTCTTCATTCTTGGTTTTCAGATCCTCCAGCCCTGTTTTCTTTGATCTTGGTCTCCATCTCGTTACTCTTTATTATTTCTTTATACTTTCTTATTCTCTACCACGGAGAATAGGGGGAAAATAGGATAAGACCTTTACATTTCTCTTCAAATCTGATATGACTATAGAGGTTATGCGTTACTTCAAATTCTTTGTTACAGGTGAAACATGCGTAAAAATTCTTTTATCCAGGGCGCACTGATCCTTACGGTGGCCGGTATTATTGTCAAATTTATCGGCGCCTTCAGCCGGATTTACCTTTCCCGCCTTCTGGGGGGCGAAGGAATCGGACTGTACCAGATGGCCTATCCTATTTATCTGCTCTGCCTTTCTGTTTCCTCCGCCGGCCTTCCGGTGGCTATTTCTATCATGGTGGCGGAACGGAATGCGGTCCGGGATTACTACGGCGGACAGAAGGTCTTCCGTATTTCCATGGCTGCCCTTACGCTGACAGGGCTCTTTTTCAGTGCCCTTCTGTTCTTTGGCGCCCAGTGGCTCGTGGACAGCGGTATTGTCCGTGACCAGCGGGCTTACTGGTCCCTTCTGGCCCTGTCGCCGGCCGTCTTCTGTGCTACGCTTCTGGCTACGCTCCGCGGCTATTTCCAGGGGCTCCAGCTCATGACGCCTACGGCGGTATCCCAGATCATTGAACAGGTGGTACGGGTGGTCACCATGATTGCCTTTGCCGTGATTCTCCTGCCCTATGGACTGGAATTTGGCGCAGCCGGCGCTACGCTTGGTGCAGCGCCCGGTGCTTTTACGGGGATTGTGGTACTCATCGGATTCTATTACATGACCCGCGGCTGGCGTCATGAACTGGCAGAGGAACAGGATCCTTCCATTAAGCCCCAGAGTGCCCTCCATATTATCAAGAGGCTCCTGGTGCTGGCTATTCCTGTATCCCTGGCAAACATCATGTTGCCTATCGTTTCCAATATCGATCTTCTCATCGTTCCCCGGCGGCTGGAAGTGGCGGGCTTTACGGTAGAAGAGGCAACTACCCTCTTTGGCTATCTCACCGGCATGGCTACGGCCCTTGTCAATATGCCCACCATCGTCACCGCTTCCCTGGCGGCTTCCCTGGTGCCGGTTATTTCCGAGGCCATTGCCCAGAAGAAGGGGGACGTGGTCATGAAACGGACGGACACCGCCATGCGTCTGGCCAACCTCATCACCATTCCCGCCTTTATCGGCATGTGCGTCATTGCTACCCCCATTTCCGCCATGCTCTATGCTACCCCCGATGCGGGCCCCTGCATTGCGGTCATGAGCTTCGGCGTATTCCTCCTCGGTGTGCAGCAGGTCACCACCGGCGTACTCCAGGGTATGGGGAAGACCGCCATTCCTTTCATGAACATGGTCATCTCTGCCAGTGCGAAGGTCTTCCTTTCCTGGAACCTTACGGCCCTGTCCTCCTGGGGCGTTCTGGGGGCTGCCTGGGCGACGAATGCGGACTTCGGCGTTGCGGCTGTCCTGAACCTGATTTTCCTCTATAAATACCGTCACTACACCATGGATATCATCCACACCATCAAGCTGTTCATTGCAGCGGGCATCATGGGTGCCGTGGTACTGGGCGTCTACCATGCAGGCTACGGTGCTATCCACAGTAACACACTGGCAACCCTGGCGGCCATTGCCGTGGGCGGCGTGGTATACCTGGCGGGCATCGTCATCATCCGTGCCGTAAAGCCGGAAGACGTACAGGGAATCCCGAAAATCGGACCGAAGCTGGCTGGCTATGTAGAAAAGCTGAGCTTCAAGATCTGATGAATGAAATCAAAAAGCTGTGAAAAATGGAAATCCATTTTTCACAGCTTTTTATGTGTCGTTAATAGGGAAAGTACGCTTGGAGTCAACTGGGCGGGGCTTTGAGCTTTGAGCCGGATTGCCGCTTTGCGGCGGTTGACGTGTGAGAGAGTGGACATGTGAACGGGTGGGGGCTTCTAGCTCCTAGCTTCTAGCTCCCAGGAAAGCTGATTCGCCTACGGCGTTTCCTGTCCGTATCCAAACCTTTTTCATGCCGTAGGCTATTGAGTATTCCTAGCAGCTAACAGCTAGAAGCCCCTACTTGTTCGCACGCTGCCCGGCCACAAGAAATCCGCGGCGAAGCCGCTATTCCCCTCGACCTCGACCTCGATCTCGACCTTGATCTTACTTTATCAGCCCCGGTGCGCCGGCCAGTCTCCGTTCCGTTTCCGATACCAGTTCTTCCACGATTTCCTCCACCGGCTGGATCTTTGTGAGGTGGGTGAGGGACATCCCCGCCAGGACGAAGCCATTGTCCGTATCTCCGTCTACGGCGCCCTTCCTCGTGGTACCTGTGGCCAGGGAAATGAGTTCTTCCAGGGGAGCTCCGCTGTATTCGGCTTTCAGGTACTTATCGGAGAAGGCATTCCGGAGGCCCCGGACACTGTCGCCGGTGGTGAAGCCGGTGACCACGGAGTCCGTATCCTTCGCTTTGATAATGGCCTCCTTGGCCTTCGGGTGGAGCCTGCATTCTTCGGCCAGCAGGAACCGGGTGCCCATCTGGACGCCGGAGGCCCCCATGATGAGGGCTGCTGCAATGCCCCGGCCGTCGACGATACCGCCGGCGGCAATAACCGGGATTTCCATATCCGGCAGTACATTTTCCAGAAGAGCCATGAGGGTAAGCTTCCCGTCATGGCCGCCGGCTTCCATGCCTTCCACTACCAGGGCATCGGCACCGGCTTCCTGCACCCGCTTTGCCAGTTTCACATTCGGTACCACCGGTATGCATTTGACGCCGGCATGGTGGAGGTCATCGAACCAGGGAATCGGGTTCCCGGCGCCCAAAGTAACGAAGGGCACCTTTTCATCACAGATGACCTGGGCCACATCGTCCTTGTTGGGAGCCTGGAGCATGAGGTTCACGCCGAAGGCTTTCCCGGGACCCAGGATATCCTTTGCCCGGCGGATGTGGTCCCGTACCTCATCCACCGTGAATCCGCCGGATCCGATGACTCCGGCACAGCCTGCATGGGCCATGGCGGCTGCCAGGACTCCATCGGAAATATAGGCCATGGCTCCCTGGATGATGGGGTAGTCAATCGAAAGAAGTTCCGTAAGTTTTGTCTTCCAGGCCATAGATATTGCCTCCTGTCATAGAAATGGGGAATGGGGAAGGAGCTTTCTTTGCCTTCCTTCTTTCCTGAAATGAATGGTTCCTGTAATTCTGCCTCTATTATACTCATTATTGGAAGGGGTGGGGACTGTAAAATGAGGAATCTGAAGTGGTAAGCTAAAAGTAGACACCTACCCCACTTTTAGTAGACAGCTATTTTTGATCGGAATACACTGAATATAGAACTGAAACACGCTGCTACTACAAGTGATCAGGAGGCCTACATGAAATACACAGAAGAA
>ERZ772881.661-NODE-661-length-36612-cov-5.509396_pt1 | contig 36612 bp, 28 predicted proteins | sample MGYA00580581_ERZ772881 | MGnify/ENA primary metagenome ERZ772881 (study PRJEB29015, sample SAMEA2737668) | human gut metagenome | biome: human gut; feature: human-associated habitat; material: faeces | place: China | collected 2012 ...
ATCCCACGGGTGGCCATGGAAGCCAGTTTGAGCCTTGAGCTCGAAGAGGAAAGTATGATAATCCCCTACACCCGCGTAAACGTGGGTGTGGGATGTTATGTGCCATTTTAAGAAATACTTGACCAAAGTTCTTTGTTTTAGTTACTCCTACCCGGAAATCTATTAGGTTTTATAGAGGAAAGATAAAGAAAAATCCCGAACCGTTAATTGAATAACCTGGGATTTTTTTAAAACTTATTTCTTCCTGTACCTCCGTCAGAATCTGTAACCGAAGCCGAAGTTCAGATAAAGCGGATGCATCGTAAACGTTACGGTATGGAAGTCGGATTTGAAGATGTTGTTGAACGCATAGCTCAAATTTCCAAACAGGAAGAAATGGCGATAGGCATTCCAAGTCGCTCCTATCTGCGTACCCCAGTTGAAACGACGCATGTCATCGTCAAAGTTGTAGTTGGCGGAGCTCCCCTCGGTGAATGTCACTTTCTCGCCTACAGGTGTACCGTTGCGCAGATAACCGTCGCTTACGTATCCGTTGAACTCACCGTCGAGACGACAGGTGACGAATAGGCCGGCGCGTACCTTCCAGCGGTCATTGAAACTATAGTTAGCTGTGATGGGGATGGTGATGTTTGTACTGCTGTAGTTCGTCTTGTCGTAACCCGTGTAGTAACCTGCTACGCGGTCGCCGTCCTGGATAATCTCTGTGTGATAGCTCTTCACGCGTGCACCTGTAGACATGCGCATAGCTTCAATTTTGACACCTGCTGCCACACCCCATCTGTGCTCTTTGTCTAACCATTTCGTTACAGTTCCTTCGAGTGTACCGTTTAGCTTAGGGTCAAAACTGCTGATGTGTCGTATCTCACGGGGCAGGCCCAATGGAGTGGCGCCACCGACATTGAGTCCGGCTTTCAGTTCGAGCTCCCAGCCTTTGGATGACATCTGCCGGAGGGCTGCATCACGGTCCCCGATGTTGTTCTGGGCCCAGGCGGTGAGGGGAACGCCTGTGGCCAATAAGATGTTGGTAATAAATAAGAGCGTTACCTTGTTTTTCATGTTAATATGCTTCATAGTTGATGTGGAACTCATCGATGTAGAGCGTGCTGCCTACGGCGCCCTGGAACTTAGCTCCGTCCTTACTCGAAGATGCTACGATGGCGATGCTATACTTGCCCTGAATCATCTTGTTGTAGTCGAAGGTCTTGCCGTTCATCGGCTCGAAATGGATGGTGAACTTTTTCCACTCGTCGGTTTCCCTGCGGTCGGTGAGCTCTGCCTTCAGCACGATGTTAGGACTCTTCGTGGCACTTCTGTCTCCATCGGTACCATCGAGCCATGGCACGTCTTTCGTCACTTCGAACACTACGGCATAGAGTGCAAAGTCATCCTTCGCGCCACGGATGGGGTTCATGTTCTTATCCGTCACTGTAAGGCCTGCTTTGTACTTATAATAACCGGTGAGTGACAGTGGTCTCGTGTTGAAGAATGGAATACCGAAGTGAGTGGAGGCTGCCATGTCACCCATATTCACGGAGAATGTGCCAAGGAAGATGTTACCAGCAGCAATTGGTGCACCAAATGTCTTTCCAAGTGCTCCCGTGCTGATGGTTGTCAGCTTAGCGCATTTCCCTTCCACGCCGTCGTCTGTCTGGCTAGTAGGGTAATCAGTCGGCTTGGGATTGAAAGACAAGAGCGTAATCATGACACCCGGGTTGCCGCTTCCCCAGTCAACCTGCTGACCACCAATCCTCTCGTAGAATATCTGGAAGAGAGGGTTGTCAGTGCCGTCGCCGTCAGTGTCATACGTGTAATAGCGTATGTCGTCGAAATGGAAGTCGGAAGGCGTAGCGTTGTTAGCAATGCGCACGGTATATTTCTTCTGCCATTTTCCGTCCTGTGAGGTCACAGTGTAAGTCTGTGGTGTAGCCTCGTCGATGGAATCGGGCAGACCATCGTCTTCATTGGTCTTCTGCGGGTTCGGTACACGTTTGAAGAACTGGCGCTTTGTGCCGCTGGCGGGCTCTATCGTGGCACCTTCGGTAAGTGTGAACAGTGGAGCGAGAATACTGTCGCGCGTGTTGGCGTAGATCGTAATCTCATTGTTTGTTATTACCGGCTTGCGGATGAGGAGGCTGTCGGCGCCGAGACTCACTCCCGTGATATCGGCTTCAGCATTCAGAGCCTCTTCTTTGATGCATGAGGAGAGCGAGGGCGTCATCACAACAGCAAAGAGAAACACTCTTCCCCATTTGTATACATTCTTGTGCATAAATATAATTTGTTACCTTGATATAATCAATTGTAAAATTACTGCTTTTTCCTCAATTAGATACTTTTGAAGGAATTAAAACACTTTAATTTGCAATAATAATGTGTGTCTTGTGGTGATTTAGAATAATTTATGCTGCATAGGAATCGCTTTTCGCCATAAAATAGCTAATTTTGCAGAGAATAGTGCAGGGGCAGCTCCCGTGGCCGCCCGCACCCTATAATGATTTTGAACAAATAATAATCGATTATGAAGATAGCATTGATTGGCTACGGTAAGATGGGGCACATGATAGAGCAGGTTGCCTTGGAGCGTGGCCACGAGATTGTGTGTACAATTGACGTTAACAATCCTGAGGATTTCGACTCTCCCGCCTTTGCCTCGGCGGATGTCGCTATCGAGTTTACCAACCCTTCAGCAGCCTATGGCAATTATCTCAAGGCCTTCAAGCACAACGTGAAGGTTGTCTCTGGCTCAACGGGATGGATGAAAGATCACAAGGCTGATGTGGAGGCACTGTGCAGAGACGGCAGGCAGACCTTGTTCTGGGCCAGCAACTTTTCCGTGGGTGTGGCTATTTTCCAGGCTGTTAACAAAAAGTTGGCTGAGATCATGAACGGCTTCTCACAGTACGATGTGTGTGAGACCGAGACCCATCATATCCACAAGCTTGATGCTCCTTCGGGTACAGCTATCACACTTGCTGAGGACATTGTGGAGCGCCTCGATCGCAAGAACGGCTGGAAGCTCGGCACAACGACATGGGACGACGGTCGTGTGGAAGGTTCTGAGGACCATAAGCCTGATGAGATACTTATCAACAGTATCCGTCACGATGAGGTGCCCGGTATCCATAGCATCAACTATAACTCAGAGGCTGACGAGATCACCATCACTCACAGTGCCCACTCGCGCAAAGGCTTTGCGTTCGGTGCTGTGCTCGCCGCTGAATATACGAAGAACCACTCAGGATTGCTTACTACCAGTGACTTGTTTAAATTTTAGAAGTCCAGTAAATTATGATTGACAAGGAAAAAGCTTCGATGAACATGAAGAAGCAATGGGCGAAGTTCAGCATTGCTTTCTTCTTCTATGTGCTTTTCATTATATGGATATCACCGCGCACCATCACGGGATGGATTCTGACACTTCTCGGCGCACTTTTCATCTTTGACTGCTATGTATCGAAGAAGGTGCGGTGGCAGTGGTGGAAAGAGGCTGAAGGTCCCGTGCGCTTTATCATGAGTTGGGTCGACGCCCTCATCTTCGCGCTTGTAGCTGTGTATTTCATCAACCTCTTCCTCTTCCAGAACTATGTCATTCCATCTTCCTCATTAGAGAAGAGCTTGCTCACGGGCGACTATCTCTTCGTCTCCAAAGTGAGCTATGGCCCGCGAATCCCTGAGACGCCACTGACGATGCCTCTCACCCAGCACACGCTGCCAATCATCAAGACCAAGAGCTATATCTCCTGGCCGCATTGGGACTATCGCAGGATGAAAGGCTTTGGGCACGTGAAGCTCAACGACATTGTTGTCTTCAACTACCCCAGCGGTGACACTATCGTCACCGAAGAGCGTTACCAGGGACCCGATTTCTACGGTGACCTCGTCTATCCTCTCGGAATGCAGATCTATAAGGAGGGCAATACCAACCCCGTGAATCCCGCCTCACTGAACTGCCAGCAGCAAATGGATTTCTTTGCGATGATCTATTCTCTCGGCCGTAACTACATCGCCAATAACCCCAATGAGTTTGGATCTATTGACCACCGACCGACCGACCGCCGCGAAAATTATGTCAAGCGCTGTGTAGGCCTTCCCGGCCAAACCTTGCAAATCAAGAATCGTATTGTCTATCTCGATGGCAAGCCTAACAAAGAGCCTGATAAGGTACAGTACACCTATTATGTGAAGCTCGCCACCGACCACATTCCCGATGAGATTCTCAAGGAGCTGAACATCTCGATGGAAGACCTCACTACGCTCAATCAGATGGGCTACATGCCGCTCACTAAACGCGCCGTGGCGTTCCTCTCCAAGCGTAAGGACCTCGTGAAGAGCATCAGACTCAACACCGATGCAGCGCCTTCCATCAGTCTCTATCCGCACAATATCGTGACCAACTGGACAGTAGACAACTATGGCCCAATTTGGATTCCGAAGAAGGGCGCTACACTGAAGCTCAACATGAACAACATCGCCATCTACGAGCGGCCTATCCGTGTGTATGAGCACAACACGCTCGTGGTGAAGAACAACCGTATCTATATCAACGGCAAGCCCGCGACGAGCTATACGTTCAAGATGGACTATTACTGGATGATGGGTGACAACCGCCACAACTCTGAGGACTCACGTTACTGGGGGTTCGTGCCTGAGGATCATATCGTAGGTAAGCCTATCTTCATCTGGTGGAGCTCGGACCCCGACCGCAAGGGTCTCTCCCGTGTCAGGTGGAACCGTTTGTTCAACTGGGTAGACAAAATCAAGTAAGACGATTTTAGCATTTTGGCTCGGCAGCTACTGAAATTCATTCTTGCGCTTGCGGTCGCCATGGCTATTGTCGTGGTTATCCGCATGTTTGCCTTTACCATCTGTACCGTGCCCACTCCCATCGGCCAAGAGCTGAGGACGGGTAACCGCATGATAGTGAATAAGCTGACCCGTTGCCATGACCTTCGACAAGGAGATCTCATCGTGTTCACCGTCAGTGGGGAGGCTCCAGCTATCTCACTCATAGGCCCACCACAAGAAATAGGCATGGTCGTCAATCTCCCAGGCGACACTATCACCGTGAAGCGGCGTCGCTGGCTCATCCCTATAAGATGCTGCAACCGTTGCCCATGCCGCGATTGTAAAGTTTATTTGGTAGATACAGGACATGGCTATCGGCTCGTGCACCGACACCAAATCATAGGAAAAGCCGTCCGTCTATTCAAATGATCAGCCTTCTTTCATCCACTTTCTTCGGTCCAGTGCAGTGGTACCAGAAACTCGTCCAAAGTGAAAGAGTGCTAATTGAGCAGCACGACCACTTCATCAAACAGACCTATCGTAACCGTTGCATCATCGCTACGGGGCAGGGTCCTCAGGCTTTGACGGTGCCCGTGGAGAGTCCGCAAGGTCTGCGTATTGACAAGACAGAAATGAGAGGCGTGCGCATCTCCGACCATGGCTCGTGGCGTCATCTTCATTGGCAGGCACTGCAGTCGGCCTATGGCGAGAGCCCTTTCTTCGAGTTCTATGCCGATGACCTCCATCCGTTCTTTGAGAAGCATTGGGACTCCCTCTTCGACTTCAACCTCGCTATCACGCAAAAGATGTGCGAGCTTTTGGATATCGAGCTGCACATTGAACTGACAGAGAAGTACATACAATGTTCAAATGGTGATGTAATTGATTATCGCGATGCCATTCGCCCGAAGCATCCGCTGCCCGACACCACGTTCGCACCTCGTCCTTATTATCAGGTTTATCAGCAGAAGTTCGGCTTCCTACCGAACCTTTCCATCCTTGACCTGCTCTTCAACGAAGGCAACGAAGCTATGCTGTATCTCTGACGCTAACTCTTATGCTTCTTACACTCATCATCTATTTCTCTGTTCTCTTCGTCATCAGTCGTCTCACCTCACGGCGGGCAGGCAACGAGGCGTTCTTCCGTGGTAACAGAAAGAGCCCGTGGCTGATGGTCGCCTTCGGCATGATAGGGGCATCCATCTCCGGCATCACCTTTGTCTCGGTGCCTGGAATGGTGCTCAAGAGCGACATGACTTATCTCCAGATGTGCCTCGGTTTCATCCCCGGCTATTTTGCGGTTGCCTTCCTCTTGCTGCCGGTCTATTACAAGCTGAACCTCACCACGATCTACGGTTACCTCCGCCGGCGTCTCGGCCGGCGCAGTTACAAGACGGGAGCTGCCTTCTTCATCCTCTCCAAACTTATCGGTGCCGCGGTGCGGTTCTATGTCGTCTGCTTTATCCTCCAGCACTTCGTCTTCGATGCCTGGCATGTGCCGTTCGTCTGTACAGTCCTTGTCATGGTCATGCTCATTTGGCTCTACACACGTCGCGCAGGCATCAAAACACTTGTATGGACCGATACGTTTCAGACCTTCTGCATGCTTACGGCGCTCGTCCTTATTATCGTGGCGGCGACGGGAAGTCTCGGGCTCAATTTCCATGGGCTTGTCAGCAAGCTTGCCGCGAACCCTCACAGCCGTGTCTTTGTCTTTGACGATTGGGCGAGTAGGCAGAACTTCTGGAAACAGTTTCTTAGTGGCATCTTCATTGTCATCGTGATGACGGGCTTGGACCAGGACATGATGCAGAAGAACATGACCTGCAAGACCTTGCGTGAGGCGCAGAAAGATATGTGCCTCTACGGTTTTGCTTTTGTCCCCGTCAACTTGCTTTTTCTTGTCCTCGGCATCTTGCTGACGTGGCTTGCCGCTGCCCGTGGCATAGCTTTGCCTCAGATGGGCGATGACCTGTTGCCGATGTTCGCGGCCTCGGGACAGTTGGGTACTACAGTGGTTATCCTCTTCACGATTGGTATCGTGGCAGCGAGTTTCTCGAGTGCCGACAGCGCTTTGACAGCCCTCACGACGAGCGTGTGTGTCGACTTCTTCGAACGTTCCAATGACGAGCGGTTGCGCAAGCGGGTACATCTGATCATAGCCACACTCTTCGTCATTTTCATTCTTGTCTTCCGTGTAGTCAACTCCACGAGTGTCATTGATGCTATCTATATCCTCTGTGGCTATACCTATGGCCCGTTGTTGGGTCTCTTTGCCTTCGGACTGCTCACGCATCGACAAGTCAGCGACCGCTGGGTGCCGTGGATAGCCATCATTAGTCCGCTGCTCTGTCTCGCCATCGACCTCACGACGCAGTACCTCACCGGTTATCAGTTTGGCTATGAGCTGCTCATGCTCAACGGTGCCCTCACCTTCGCAGGGCTGTGGATGCTAAGGCCGGGGACTTCGTGAAACATTCTTCTGAGTCTTTTATTCGCTGAAAAGCACATGGTTCTCTTTAAAAATTACTAACTTTGCAGGGAGTAGGCATTTATAGATATTAATGGCAGAAGATTTCGATATACGCGACGAGCACGTGAGCAAAGAGGAGAGGGACTTTGAAAACGCCCTTCGTCCATTGCACTTCGACGACTTCAATGGTCAGAAGACGGTGGTGGACAACCTCCGTGTCTTCGTCGAGGCAGCTAAATACCGTGGCGATCCGCTCGACCACACCTTATTATATGGTCCCCCCGGATTAGGTAAGACGACATTGAGCAATATCATCGCCAACGAGCTCGGTGTGGGCTTTAAGATCACCTCCGGTCCCGTGCTCGACAAGCCCGGTGACCTTGCGGGCATCCTCACGTCACTTGAGCCGCACGACGTACTTTTCATCGATGAGATCCACCGTCTTCAGCCTGCAGTGGAGGAGTACCTCTATTCCGCGATGGAGGATTATCGCATCGACATCATGATAGACAAAGGACCGTCGGCACGATCCATCCAGATAGACCTCAATCCCTTCACGCTCATCGGTGCCACCACACGCTCGGGAATGCTCACAGCACCGCTCCGTGCCCGTTTCGGCATCAACATGCACTTGCAGTATTACGACCCCGAGACGCTGAATCTCATCATCAAGCGCTCCGCTTCACTGCTAAAGGTGCCCATCGAAGATGAGGCGGCTGCGGAGATAGCCCGCCGCTCACGCGGCACGCCCCGTATTGCCAACGGACTGTTGCGCCGTGTGCGTGACTTCGCACAGGTCAAAGGCAACGGTACCATCACGAAAGATATTGCCGACCTCTCGCTCTCAGCCCTCAACATCGACTCCTATGGACTCGATGAGATCGACAATAAGATCCTCACGACCATCATCGACAAGTTTCGCGGAGGTCCCGTTGGCGTCTCAACGATAGCCACGGCTATCGGAGAAGACAGTGGTACGGTGGAGGAAGTCTATGAGCCTTTCCTCATCATGGAAGGCTTCATCAAGCGAACCCCGCGCGGACGTATGGCGACGAGGCTCGCTTACGACCACCTCGGCCGCAATCCCTACAAAGGGGATATCATGCAACCAAAGTTGTTCTAAGATGAATACAGTAAACAATCCTGATGCCCGCGTTGCCGTCTTTGCCGGCAGCTTCGATCCTTACACCATCGGGCACGACGACATTGCACGGCGGGCGCTGAGGCTCTTCGACCGGCTCGTCATCGTGGTAGCGGTAAATCCTGAGAAGCATTATATGTTCCCGACGGAAGAGCGTGTGGCAGCTATCCGGGAGCTCTATAAGAATGAGCCGCGTGTCAGCGTCGTGGTCAACGACGGCATGACGGTGGACATCGCGGTGAAGGTCGGAGCACAGTTCCAAGTCCACGGCGTGCGCTCCACCATCGACTTCGAGTATGAGCGTGTGGAAGCCGATTACAACCGGAACCTCGGTAACCTTGAGACGGTACTGCTCTATGCCCAACCTCAGTTCTCCTCCGTTTCCTCGACCGCTTACCGTCAGCTCGTCTATTTCCATAAGGAAGCAGAGGCGCAGAGGCTTCTGCCAACCATTAACACCCAACACCCATTAACACCCAACACCCATCACCTATGATTACATACAATTCAGACGGCGTGAAAATGCCGAAGCTCCGTCACCGCGACACCACCGCATGGATTAAGCGTGTGGCGGCAGCCCATGGCCGCAAAGTCGGCGAGATAGGCTACATGTTTGTCAGTGACGAGAAAATCCTGGAGGTCAACCGCCAGTATCTCGGTCACGATTATTACACCGACATCATCACTTTCGACTACGATGAGGATGACGTCCTCAACGGAGATATCGTCATCTCTCTCGATACCGTACGCTCCAATGCGGAGAAGTTCGGCAAGGCTTATGACGACGAGCTCCACCGTGTTATCATCCATGGTATCCTCCATCTCTGTGGCATCAACGACAAAGGCCCCGGGGAGCGCGAGATCATGGAAGCTAACGAGAACGCTGCCCTCGCCATGCTGTAAACAATATTTCGTCAAAGAATTAGCGCAGTAATGCGATCGCATGACAGATAGTATAGTCAGATGAATATTGATAGGGAGACTGTTCTCATAGAACAACTACGCACGCAAGGGTCATCGAAAGCTTTAGCTGACCTGTACGACCTTTATGCGCCCCGACTATTTACCTTCTGTCTTCGAATGTCTAAATCAAGGGAAGATGCGGAGGAAATTGTACAGGACTGCTTTGTGTGGCTTTGGAATCACCGTGCCTCACTACCGCCACAGAAGACATTGTCAACCATCTTGTTTCTGCGTACCCGACATCTGCTCATTAATCTCTATCGCGCCCGATTGAACTCTCCCCATTACAAGGATTATCTTGCATGTTGTGAAATAGCAAGCAGTACATCTGCTTCAGATGAAATGGACTACAACGACCTTCTGTCTACTCTAAACATGGCGATGGCGCAGGTGACCGAAACACAACAAAAAGTAATTAGAATGGTCAAATTTGACGGAATAGCGCCAAGGAAAGTAAGTGAGACTCTCGGTATCACTGAACAGACCGTTCGCAACCAGCTATCCATCGGCTTAAAACAAATAAGACTTATCCTTGGGAAGGGTGCGATTATGTTAGAGCTTGTGATGATGTTAACAATCTAAAAATGGAAGTTACATTTTACAGATGAAACGTGTTTATCAATTATATAAGCATAGTTGCCACTTTAACAAGGCATGAAAAATATAGAAAAATATTTCCATAACGATATTCTTCCCGAGGAGTTAGAAAACATCAGAAAAGAGGAGAATGAGAAGGGCGACACCGAAATAGGAGTTGACCTGGAGCAGTTGTGGAAAAAAGAGATGCCTCAAGCGTCTTCTCTGTCATCCGATGACGAACGCTCTGTAGGAGAGGTGCGGGAACATCTCTTTAGGAAGATAACCATCGACAACAGACACAGTACTACAAAGAATATCGCCCTATGGCTGATAAGTGCCGCAGCTGTCACATTGCTATTGGTATCAGTAAGTTTGACTTGGAAGATGCATATGAAAGATGAGGCTCTCCTAACACACCTTACTGAGATAATCACTCAAGAAGGTGAAACTGTATCACTGAAAATGCCTGATGGAACCACTGTAAGGGTCAACGGGGATTCCCGCCTCAGTTACCCCGCAGCATCTAATGGTAAATACAGGAAGGTGGCATTGAACGGCGAGGCGTATTTCAGTGTCGCTCATGATACCCAACATCCCTTTGTCGTGGAAAGCAACGGTTTTGAGGTGATGGTAAAAGGTACCAAGTTCAACATAAGAGCAAGACAATCCGACAGCCGTTCCATGGTCTGGCTTGATGAAGGCCGAGTAGATATAAAATCTGTGATGACGGATGAGACTGTAACCTTACGACCCGGACAAAAAGCTGAGATCAATAGTAGTACAGGAAAAATACGGTCTGAACAGGCAGATCAGAACGGAGTCCACACCTCATGGCTAAAACACAAAGTATCTTTCCATAACACGCCCTTCCATGAAGTGTTGAACACTATTTGTGATAACTATGATCTTTCTTTGGTTCTATCAAAGGGGGTAAGCAATGTTTCCTTTACGGGAACGCTGCCTAACAATAATCTCAAAGAAGCATTAAAAACTTTAGAGATTGTGTATAATGTACACATTGATGTATCAAAAGAAGTGATGACTGTACACAATTAATGCATTTTAACTCTCCTTCAAGTTATACCTAATGAAACCTGCTGTTAACCTTAATATCAAAACCAACTATTATCAACTTAAAAACTGTCTTTATGCAACAATTAAGACCCAAACTTCTATTGGTGATGTTGCTACTGTGTATGCAGGCTTTTGCATCACCCACTTTGACACAAACAGTCGACATTAACCTTACAAATGCCACGCTCACCGAACTTTTTAAAGCAGTAGAGCGTCAGACCCCGTATCGTTTCTCTTACAAGAGCAGCGACATTGACAGTCGTCGTGACATTACCGTCAAAAGGACAAATGCCACGGTTGCTTCTATCCTTTCGGAGGTGTTGCCATCGCATCAACTTGTCTATAAAATATTGTCTAATAACACAATAGCCATAATAAAAGTCATTGGTACACCAAAGGAGAGGATGGTACCCGCATCCACGCAGCAACAGTCAAAACATTTTGAAGGTACGATTACAGATACCAAAGGCGAGCCTATCGTAGGCGCCAGCGTATTAGAGGCCGGTACAACCAATGGTACCGTCACTGACTTGAATGGACATTACTCTCTCAACGTACATGTCGGTGCAAAGATAACTGTCACCTATGTAGGCTTCGTGTCACAGACTATTGCCGCCAAGGGTGGAGAGACAAATATCACCCTATATGAAGATCAACAATCACTCAATGAGGTCGTCGTTGTAGGTTATGGCATGCAGAAAAAAGTCGACCTTACAGGTTCCATAGCTTCTATCTCTGAAAAAGATCTTGATGCGCGGCCTATCACATCGGTATCAGCTGGTATTCAAGGGCTCGCTCCTGGTGTCACTGTGCTTAATGCTTCAGGTAAGCCCGGAGAGGACGGTGGCTCTTTTCAAATCCGCGGTAAGGGTACATTAAACAATTCTGATCCGTACATCCTCGTCGACGGCGTTGAAACCGGTACAATTGATGCCATTGACCCCAGCGACATTGAGTCTATCTCAGTACTGAAGGATGCTGCTTCATCTGCCATATACGGTTCTAAAGCAGCAAATGGCGTTATCCTCATCACAACCAAGAGAGGCAAAGAGGGACGTGCAAAGATCAATTATAATGGTTCCATGGGCTTCCAAAAGCCGACCTATCTCCTTGAGAAGATGCACTCTTATGATTATGCACGTATGTACAACAAGGCTCTGACCGATGCAGGAAAGTCACCGCGATTTTCTGACGAAGAAATTCAGAAGTTCCGCGACGGATCTGACCCATACAACTATCCTGACACACGCTGGTATGATCTTGCATTCAAGACGGGCATTCTTACCAAGCACAACATCAATGTCACTGGTGGCAGCGACAAGGTACACTACATGGTGTCTGGTGGCTATCTCTATCAGAAAGGTACTATGCGCAACTCCGATCGTGATCAGTTCAACATGCGTTCTAACATTGACATGAAGGTATCTGGTAATTTGACGCTACGCGCCAATATGGCTTACATACACAATAACTTCTCACAGCCTATCCCCAGTTATGCCGTGGGTGACTTGTCGGGCGGTATCTTCCACCAACTCAGCCGTATCGCGCCGTGGATTCCTTATAAGTATGAGGATGGCAGCTATGGTTCAATCGGTGACGGCAATCCCGTGGCATGGCTCGATGCTGATGAACGTATGCGAAACCATAAGCAAAACCTTTCGATTACCGTGGCTGGTGACTGGAAAGTCTACAAGGACCTCACTTTAACTGCACGTGGTAACTTCGTATCTGACATCAATGACGGCACTCGCTACATGAAAGCTGTGAAATACCGGACTGGCTCGCACGGCCCGAATGCACTTTATGAGTACGACAATCTATGGCAGCGTTATGACCTTGACTTGCTCCTCAACTGGAGCCACAACTTTGGTTTCCATCACATGAAAACACTCGCTGGTTATAATGCCGAATGGTACAACTTCAAGCAACTCACAGGTTCACGCAACACCTTCCCCAACAACGATATCGACGATCTGAATGCTGGTGCTTCATCTACTCAGACTAACTCAGGCTACACACGTCAGCTTCGACTAATGTCCTATTTTGGTCGTATAAATTACGATTGGAAGGACCGCTACCTCTTCGAAGCAAACCTCCGTGTCGATGGTTCGTCTCGTTTTGCTACCGGTCACCGTTGGGGTTACTTCCCATCGTTCTCTGCCGGATGGCGTGTCAGCGAGGAGCCTTTCTTGGCTGCAGCTAAGGCCTCTTGGCTTGAGAATCTGAAAATCCGTGCTTCTTGGGGTCAACTTGGCAACCAGGATGCTTTGGATGAGTATTATCCCTGGCTTGCCACTTATTCTATTGGTCGAAACTTCCCTTTCGGCGGTACACTCGCCACAGGTGTGACACAGACTGCTCAAAAGCTCTCCACCATCTCCTGGGAAACAACAACCAACGTTGGCGTAGGATTTGACATGAGTTTTTTGAAATACTTCAACTTTACCTTCGACTGGTACCAGCGTACTACAAAGGACATCATCATGGCTGTACCTGTGCCTGCCACCTTTGGTATGGGAGCTTATGATGACAACATCGGTAAGGTACGCAACTCCGGTATCGAAGTGACAGCAGAATGGCAACAGTCCTTTGGTGACTGGACCTTCGGCATAACAGCCAACTTTGCTTACAACAAGAATGAGATTCTTGACCTTGGCGGCGTTAACGAGATGATTGACGGCTATTTCATCAACCGTGTCGGTGAGCCTTACCACGCCTATTACGGTTACATCGTCGATGGCTTGTTCCATAGTCAAGAAGAGGCTGATACTTATACGGCTAAATATGGCAATCCGTTTGGACAGAAATTCATGGCTGGCGACTTCCGTATCAGAGACGCAAATGGTGATGGCAAGCTCAATGCTGAGGATCGCCGCATCATTGGCAATCGTTTTCCAAAGTTCACGTTTGGAGGTAAGTTCTTCGTTGCTTGGAAGAATATTGACCTCTCTGTCATGTTCCAAGGCGCAACCAAGGTGAACCGCTATTATACAGAGACAACTACAGGTGACTTCACCGGTGATACGTCTTCTCCCGATGTTGCTTGGCTCGATGCTTGGTCAGCTGACAACCCCAATGGTAAATGGCCGCGTGCTGCTGAGGGGGTCTCTTCACCAAGTCACCAGCGCCACGGTACCTTCTCGTTCTGGTGTCCAAGCACAAGCTATGTGCGTGTGAAGAACATCCAAATCGGGTATAACTTACCTAAAAAGTGGGTCAGCACCATTGGACTGAACAATATACGCTTCTACTATTCTGGTGAGAACCTCTTCACCATTACCAACATGGAACTGAAAATCGACCCAGAGTCTCCTGATGGAAATGCTTATATATACCCACCGATGAAGACCAACTCTTTCGGTGTCAATGTCACATTCTAATTATTATAATGCAATGATTATGAAAACCATAAAGATAACTTCAATATTATTTTGTGGCATGCTGTCTCTGGCTTCCTGCAGCGACTTCTTCGATGTGGTACCCCATGATGCGCTGACGCCTGCTACATTCTGGAAATCTGAAAGCGATGCCGAACAAGGACTCACAGCCTGCTACTACAATTGGGTGGACCAAAACCGTGGCTCTTCACTCTGTTTCTACGAGGATGTGGAGAGCGATATCGGCTTCAACTATACCCACACGGGCAACTACTCCTACATTGCAGAGGGAACCACTAACGCATCCAATGCAGTCAACTACTATAAGTATGATGCTATCCATAGCGTCAATGTTTTCCTAAGCCATATTGATGAAGTGCCATTTACTGAAAAGGCCAAAAAGAAGGATTTCATCGCTCAGGCTCGTGTCATCCGAGCTTACAATTACTATCGTCTTTGCTGGCTTTATGGCGGTGTACCTCTCATTACAAAGCCTCTCGAAACCGCAGAAGAAGCACAGTTGCCCAGAAGTCCAGAAGATAAAGTAAAGAAGTTTGTCATCGATGAGTTAGAGGCTGCCATCCCCGATCTACAGAAAAAAGCTAAAGCAAGAGGACGTATTGACCAAGGTACTGCTTTGGCCATTGAGATGCGTGTGCAACTCTACTGGGGCAACTATGCCGAGGCAAGAAAACTGGCACGAAAGATCGTAGCCTTAGGGCAATACTCACTTGACCCCAATTTCTTGCAGATGTTCACTATTGCCGGTCAGGGCTCGCCAGAAATCATCTACGCTTATCAGCATGTGAAGACAACATCCAACTATAGCGACATGATACGTTTCCCGAACAATGCTGACGGTGGTTGGGCTTCTTGGGTACCAACACAGAACTTAGTGGATATGTTTGAAATGAAAAATGGACTCATGCCTAATGAGTCTGGCTCTGGTTATGATTCCAAGCATCCTTATGTAAACCGTGATCCCCGCCTAAAGAACACAGTTGTCTATCCAGGCGAGGACTGGGTACAGCAGGATGGTACAATTCGCATCGTCAACACAGTGGATAAGTTCATCAATGGAAAGACCAATACTGACTACTATCTTGCAGCTGATAATGCTTCCAAAACGGGTCTAATCTTTGCCAAGTACACTACGCCGTTGAACCAATACACTACCGCCTATAGCAACGACAACACTTGCCCAATTTACTTTCGTTATGCTGAGGTACTACTCACCATTGCTGAATGTGATACGGAGTTGAACGATAACCTCTCTGAGGCTCTTAACCTTATCGATCAGTTGCGCCTACGTGGCGGCCAGATCAAGGTGGATCGCTCCCACTACCAGACGCAACAGCAGATCCGTACCCTCGTTCGTCGCGAACGTACCATCGAGTTAGCCGGTGAAGGATTCCGTCGTGCAGACATCCTGCGTTGGAAAGATGAGAATGGTAAAATACTGGCTAATGATGTCATGACTGACCTCTACCGTGCCATTGGCACAATCAATTACGACGAACCCGATCCTGACAAGCGCTTTATACAAACGATCCCAACTGATGCTAACAAGGCCGACCGCTTCGTGCAGTCACGTACATTTAAAGATTTCCAGCGCTATCTGCCTATTCCACAAGATCAGATAGACCGTAATCCTAACCTGACCCAAACACAGGGGTACGAGTAATCGCTAATTATCCAAGGAGATATATCAAAAAACATTTATTGAGTGCATACCTGCCCTTTTTGCCTTTTAACATATCTCCTTCATCATATTTTTAATTGTATAATTCATTCCACTTATTTGAAAAAGTTTATGCGGAAAAGATTTATAGTTATTGCATCCTTAGCTCTAATATGTGTCAAGACCATTGAAGCTCAGAAAAATCAGCGCCCGAATGTAATCTTCATTTATGCTGATGACCTCGGCTATGGCGACTTAGAGTGTTACGGAGCAAAGAATGTGAAAACGCCCAATGTCAATCTGCTTGCTTCCGAAGGATGCAGATTTACGAACGCATTTTCTGTGGCAGCTACGAGTACGCCATCGCGTTACTCTCTGCTGACGGGTGAGTATGCATGGCGAAAGCCGGGGACGGACATAGCACGGGGTGATGCGGGGATGATTATCCGTCCCGACCAATATACCATTGCTGATCTGTTCAAGAGCGTAGGATATGCAACCGGTGCTATTGGCAAGTGGCATTTAGGCCTTGGCGCACAAACTGGGAAGCAAGACTGGAATGCACCCCTTCCCGCAGGTCTTGCTGATCTTGGCTTCGACTATTCTTATATCATGGCTGCGACGGCCGACAGAGTGCCATGCGTGTTTTTGGAGAACGGCAAGGTTGCTAATTGGGATGCCTCTGCTCCAATCTTTGTCAGCTACAGCCAACCTTTTGAGGGTGAGCCTACAGGCAAGGAGCATCCCGAATTATGCTATAATGAAAAATCAGCATTTGGCCATAACCAAGCCATTGTCAATGGCATCGGACGTATCGGCTACATGAAAGGCGGAGGAAAAGCATTATGGAAAGACGAGAACATTGCTGATTCAATCGTAAGCCACGCGCTGTCTTTCCTGCGCCAGCATCAGCGTGAACCATTCTTCATGTATCTCGCCACGAATGACATTCATGTACCCCGATTTCCTCATCCGAGGTTTCGCGGGAAGAGCGAAATGGGACTGCGCGGTGACGCCATTGTACAGTTCGATTGGTCGGTCGGTCAGGTAATGAAAGAGCTTAAGAAGCTCCATCTTGAAGACAACACCATCGTTATCTTGTCAAGTGACAACGGCCCCGTCGTGAACGATGGCTATGATGACAAGGCTGCAGAGATGCTTCACGGTCATAGTCCGGCGGGTCCGTTAAGAGGAAACAAATATAGCGCTTTTGAGGGAGGAACGCATATCCCATTTATTGTGAGATGGCTAGGACATATATCCAAAGGTACTTCTGACGCTCTGGTTTCACAGATTGACTTAATTGCAAGCTTTGCCCATTATCTCGGTGCCTTGATCCCTAAGGGATCTGCTCAAGACAGTCAGAACGAATGGGAGACCTGGATAGGAAAGAACGCCACAGGTCGAGAATATGTCGTGGAAGAAGCTGCTGACCATACGCTTTCTCTGCGAACACAGAATTGGAAATATATTCAACCCAGCGATACACCTATTCCTTTGATGAGAGCAGAAAATGTGGAGACGGGTTATTTGCCAACCCCGCAACTATACAAGATAGATAAAGATCTTCATGAGGATGCCAATGTAGCAGATTGTTATCCAGACACTCTGTTTCAGTTACAAGCAAAGCTCAGAAAAATCATAAACATAAATAAATTAAAGATTTAAACTATGATTAACCATCAAAACTACCGGCTACTTGCTACCGCTATTCTTTTTCTGACATTTCAGTCCCTGTCTGCTTTCAAGATTGTACATGGACCGTACCTACAAAATGTGGGAACCACTGAAGTAACAATCGTCTGGGAGACAGATGCTCCGTCTACAGGCTGGGTGGAGCTTGCCCCCGATGACAACACAGACTTTTATGCCATAAGTCGACCTCGTATCCTTGACACTTCAATAGGCATTGTGCGAACCTCAAAGCTTCATACGGTACGCCTCTTATCGCTACAACCCAACACCGTCTATCGCTATCGTGTTGTCTCTCATGAGGTAAAGGATCGTGGTGCTTACAGCTCACAGTATGGCAGCTATGCCACTGACTTCATTTACCATATGCCCGCCAAGCATTTCCGCACACTCAATCCACAGAAACCCGAAACTTCGTTCATGGTATACAACGATGTCCATGAGCACTCCTATCTGCTCGAAAAACTGGGTAAACTCGTAGACTATCAGAATCGTGACATGGTCATCTTCAATGGTGACATGATGAACTTTTTCAGTCATGACAGCACATTCTTCCATGGATTCATGGATGAAGCTGTCCGTCTCTTTGCAGCAGAGAAACCCGTTTATTATGTGCGCGGCAATCATGAGACGCGCGGTCCTGTTGCAGAATACTTCCACGATTATGTCTGTCCGCGACAACCTAACCTCTACTTTACCTGGCAGCAGGGCCCCATCTTCTTTATTGCTTTGGATACCGGCGAAGACAAACCCGACGACGACATCGAATACAGCGGTTTTACCGACTACGACAACTACCGTTCTGAGCAAGCACTGTGGCTCAAAGATGTCGTAAAGAGCGATGCCTTTAGAAAAGCCAAATATCGAATCGTCATTGAGCACATACCGCCAGCAATAGATGCTGACGCTTGGCACGGTAGCCTCGAAGTGAGCCAAAAGTTTGTGCCAATACTCAATAATGCAGGCATTGATCTGATGATTTGTGGTCATACACATTCGTTCAGTTATCATCCAGAAAACCAAAACATGCGTTTCCCCATCCTTATCAACTCTAACCATGGCGTTGTGGCGGCAGAGGCTAACACAGAACAGCTACACGTCAAGATCGTGGATGTCAATGGAAAGAAGACATTTGAGAAGATCTACCCCTGTAAGCATTGATAGCTTCAAAGAAAGTAGTGATAAACACGACAGGAAAGTTGGACTGTAAAATTACAAATAACTGATACTGTATCCATTGCCATATCAAGTATTCTTAGTACCTTTGTGTCGAATTTAAAACTATATCGAAACAGACTAAAACTTATATATGGCAAACAAAGACTTACTTTCCCGTCTTTCCTATTGCTTTCCAGTGAGCAAGAAGTTCCTTTTCCTTTGTCTTCTCTCAATGATTGCTTGCGTGCTGTCGGCAGCTAACGCGAAGCCCTTTACGGTGCCCGAAGTCCGCCAATGGAAAGGCGGTGAGGGGCAATGCTGCTTGTCAGGCCGTGTAGTGTATCAAGGCAAGGAAAGCCAGCGTGTGGCGCAACTCTTAGCAGCCGACTACAGCGAGATGTTTGGCCGTGCGCTCGACATCGTTCCGGGCAAGGCCGCAGAGGGCGACATCGTGCTCACCGAGAAGACACGTAAAGCCCTTGGGCAGGAAGGATACAGTCTTGACATCGCGCACGTCGTGACGCTCATGGGCGGCAGCAAGCAGGGACTCTACTGGGCCACACGTACCCTGCTGCAGCTCATGGAGCATAGCCATGGCATCTTTTTGCCAAGAGGACAGATTCTCGACCGCCCGCAGTATGCCTACCGCGGATTCATGCTCGACTGCGGACGCAAGTTCTTTCCCATGTCCATGCTCAGGCAGTATGTGAAGATGATGGCCTACTACAAGATGAACGCCTTCCACATCCATCTCAACGACAACGCTTTCCCTTGGTTCTACAACTATGACTGGAGCAAGGTGCCGGCGGCCTTTCGTCTGGAGAGTGATGTCTTTCCAGGTCTCACGGCTCGCGACGGCCATTACACCAAGGCTGACTTCATGGCCCTGCAGGATCTGGCCGACAGTCTCGGCGTGGAGATCATCCCTGAAATCGACGTGCCTGCCCACAGCCTCGCTCTGACACGCTACCGCCCCTCACTGGCCAGCAAGGACTATGACCCCGACCATCTCAACTTGCTCAATCCCGCCACGACGGCTTTCTGCGATAGTCTCTTTATCGAATACCTTTCCGGTCCTAACCCCGTGTTCAAGGGTAAGTACATGCATATTGGCACCGACGAGTACTCCAACAAAGACCAGAAAGTGGTGGAGGCCTTCCGTGCCTTTACCGACCATTACATCCGCCTGGTTGAAAGCTTCGGTAAGAAAGCAGCCATATGGGGGCAACAGACCCATGCCAAGGGCACCACGCCCATCAAGGTAAAGGACGTGCTGATGTATGCATGGTCTAACGACTACGCCAATCCCGAGGAGATGATGAAGCTCGGCTATCATCTGGTGAGTATTCCCGACGGGCAGGTTTATATTGTGCCAAAGGCTGGCTATTATTATGACTATCTTGACACCCGACAGCTTTATGACAGCTGGACACCCGCCAACATCAACGGAGAGAAGTTCAGCGAGGACAACAAGCAGATTGAAGGCGGATCCTTTGCTGTATGGAACGATATTGTGGGTAATGGCATCAGTGACAAGGATGTCCACTATCGTGTGGTCCCTGCCCTGCGTACGATGGCGGCGAAGATGTGGACGGCCTCACATGTCACCTTCCCCTACGCTGAGTTTGCCAAGGAGTCTTTGCAGCTCCACGAGGCTCCAGGCGTGAACTATGCCGGCCGCCAGCCGTATGGCACCGTATTGGAGAAAGCCTCGCTGACTTGTGGCGAGCGCCTGCCCCTGGAACAGATAGGCTGGCACTACAGCGTCAGCTTCGACATCGATGCCAAGACCGAACAGAAAGGCACCACACTCTTCTCCTTCGGCGACACCAAGCTCTATCTCGCCGACCCCATCGGAGGCATGTTGGCATTCAGTCGCGACGGATATCTCGACAGCTTCGGCTACCAGTTCTTCCCCGGTGAGAAAGCCCACGTAGAGATCATGGGCGACCAAGAGAAAACCACACTCAAAGTCAACGGCCGCGTGGTGAGCGACCTCTCCGTGCGCAAGATCAACTTCGGCAAGCGCGGCGACATGTATTACATCAGCACCTTAGTGTGCCCTCTGCAGCAGGTGGGACAGTTCAATAGCCGCGTCACCAACCTCAAAGTCGTCAGCGAATAATATCCTTAACAGATGAGACACCTACTTTCTCTTGTCGCCATGCTTTTCTTGTTGTGCGGTAAGAACTTTGCCAAGGATTTCACCTTAGCTTCTCCAGACGGGAATCTTCTGATGACGATCAGCCTGGGGGGAGAAAATCTTACGGCGCCCTCCAATGGCAAAAAGACCCTTCACCTTGCATCTGGCGGTGGGGCTGCATTGATAAATTGATAATTTGATACTGACAGGCTGCCATAGAAACGTAAACTTTTAAAATACATAATGAAAATGAGAAAACTGACTTTCAAACTCTCTGGGGCATCGTTGGCCTTCATTGCCTTAATAGCTGCCACACCATCAAACGCCCATGCTCAGAAGCGCGCGTTTCTTCCTCCCACAATGGGATGGAGCTCATGGAACACCTTCGCGCTCAATATCAATGAGGATGTCATTTGTGGACAGGCCGATGAAATGGTGAAAAAAGGCCTTGACAAGGTCGGATATCAGTATGTGAACATCGACGACGGCTATTGGGACGGGCGCGATGCCAATGGCAACCTGCGTATCAATGCCACGCTTTTTCCCAAGGGCATGAAATATGTGGCCGACTACATCCACAGTAAAGGTCTTAAGGCTGGCATCTATTCCGACGCAGGCGACAACACCTGTGGCTCAGAAGGCGGAAAGCGGCCTTACGGCCTCAATGTGGGACTCGCCGGACACGAGTATCAGGACTGCAAGCTCTATTTCAACGACTGGGGCTACGACTTTATCAAGGTCGACTACTGCGGCGGAGCCCACATGGGACTTGACGAGCAGAAGCAATACACCAAAATCAGTGACGCTATCAAGCGCTGCGAGAAAGAGACCGGCCGCCGCATCGTCTACAATGTATGCCGATGGGCCTACCCCGGCACGTGGATCAGCCGCGTGGCCGACTCGTGGCGCACCACGGGCGACATCTACGACGCTTGGAAGTCATACGAAGGCATCATCAGGGAAAACCTTTACATCCAGGCCTATACAGGTGGCGGACATTACAACGACATGGACATGCTGGAGCTCGGACGCTCGCAGAGCCTTGACGAAGACCGTACCCACATGGCCTATTGGTGCATCACCAGCTCGCCACTGCTCATCGGCTGCGACCTGCGCACGCTCAGCGATGCTTCGCTCGGACTGCTGAAAAACACCGATCTCATCGCCATGAATCAGGATGCACTCGGTCTCGGTGCACCTGTAGCGCAGAGGCAGGGAGACGTCTATGTCGTGGCAAAGGACATGAAGACGCTGCATGGCAGCCAGCGCGCCGTGGTGGTGATGAACCTCACCGATCGCAGACAGACCATCAACGTGGACCTGCGCGCGCTGCAGTTCATGGGGCAGGTGGCCGTGCACGACTGCTTCACTAAAGCTGATACGAAAGTGTCGGGAGCTACGATGAGCGTCACCGTACCCGCGCATGGCTCACAGGCATACCTCATCACCGGAGCACGCACCGACAAAGCCCTCTATCAAGCCGAGGAAGCCTGGCTGCACGACTATCAGGAATTAGAGAACCGACTGAGCGCCACACCCATGGAGGATGCCTCCGCCAGTCAGGGAGCCTATGTAGGAAATATCGGAAACAAGCCCTCCAACTACTTAGAGTGGAACGACGTATACGTGAAGAATGGCGGCAAGTACAAGCTCTCCTTCACCTACGCCTCGGAGAAAGACCGTGACATGGCGGTGGCTGTCAATGGCCGACATGTCAAAACCTTTGAGAACCTCAACTCTGGATCATGGAACAAGCAGTGGTCCACCTGCTCGGTGGTCGTCGATCTCAAGGCCGGGAGCAATCAGGTGAAACTCGGCAATGAGGACAACTTCACACCCAATGTGGACTGCATGAGCGTGGAGAAACTGTAATTGCCAGCACAAAGGCGGCATCATCGCGTTGCCCTTACGCCGTAGACGCGTTGCCTTTACACCGTAGACGCGTTGCCTTTACACCGTTGACGCATTGCCTTTACACCGTTGACGCATTGCCTTTACACCGTTGACGCATTGCCTTTACGCCGTAGACGCATTACCTTTACATTGCTGCCGCCATTCAGACGAGGTAAAAAGGCTCCCGCCTGATAATTTTACAGAAAAACGCCTGAATATTTGCAGGATTGCGGAAAAGTCCGTAACTTTGCAGTGTTCAGTGGAATGAGGGACTCCTAAAAAGCGAGTTCCTCATTTTTTTATAACTTCAATACATGATAGACAAAAGCGTCGTAAAAGGATTAGTAGAAGAGTGGCTTAAGGACAAAGAGTATTTTCTTGTAGACCTGAACATCAGCCCTGATGACAAGATTACCGTTGAGATCGACCATGCCGACGGCGTGTGGATTGAGGATTGCGCCAATCTGAGCCAGTTCATCGAGGACCATCTCAACCGCGACGAGGAAGACTATGAGCTCGAAGTAGGCTCTGCAGGTCTCGGCCAGCCTTTCAAAGTGGCCCGCCAATACGAGATTTTTATCGGCGAGCCAGTAGAGGTACTCAACGGCGACGGCAAGAAAACAAAAGGCATCTTGAAGAGTGTCGACGGCCGCGACTTCACTGTGACCGTCAATGAAAAGGTGAAGGTGGAAGGCAAAAAGCGCCCTGTGATGATGGACGTGGACCACACTTTCAACATGGATACCGTGAAATATACGAAATATTTGATCAGTTTTAAATAAAAAACAAAAAAGATACACAGCTATGCCAGTAAGAAAAATGGACGACGAGCAGGTGAGCATGATTGGCTCCTTCCGTGAGTTTCAGGATACGAAGCATATTGACCGCACCACACTTGTAAGCGTGCTCGAGGAGAGTTTCCGCAATGTCCTCTCCAAGATTTTTGGGTCTGACGAGAACTTTGACGTTATTGTCAACCCCGACAAGGGTGATTTTGAGATTTACCGCAACCGCATGGTTGTGGCCGATGGTGAAGTGGCCGATGAGAATAAGGAGATCAGTCTGACCGACGCCCGGAAGATCGACGCCGACTATGAGGTGGGCGAGGAAGTGTCCGAGCCCGTCGACTTTGCTAAGTTCGGCCGCCGCGCCATCCTCACGCTCCGCCAGACACTGGCCAGCAAGATTCTTGAGTTGGAGCACGATGCCCTCTACAATAAGTATAAGGACCGTGTGGGACAGATCATTGCCGCCGAAGTCTACCAAGTCTGGAAGCGCGAGGTGCTTCTCGTAGATGACGACAACAACGAACTGCACCTGCCTAAGAGCGAGCAGATTCCGGCCGACGTCTACCGCAAAGGCGAGACAGTGAGGTGTGTCATTGAACGCGTGGACAACGAGAACAACAATCCCCGCATCATCCTCTCACGCACCAGCCCCATTTTCCTGCAGCGGCTACTTGAGAACGAGGTGCCTGAGATCCAGGACGGTCTCATCGCCATCAAGAAGATAGCCCGTATGCCCGGTGAGCGCGCCAAGATCGCGGTGGAGAGCTACGACGACCGCATTGACCCCGTGGGCGCATGCGTGGGTGTGCATGGAAGCCGTGTGCACGGCATCGTGAGAGAGCTCGATAACGAGAATATTGATGTCATCAACTGGTCGGCCAACACCAAGCTCTTCATCCAGCGCGCCCTGAGTCCCGCTCAGGTCACCGACATTAAGCTTGATGAGGAGAGCCACAAGGCTAGCGTCTATCTGCAGCCCGACCAGGTGAGCCTCGCCATCGGCCGAAGCGGTATGAACATCAAGCTTGCATCCATGCTGACAGAATATACCATCGATGTATTCCGGGTCGTGGGCGACAGTGAACAGGAAGGCCAGGTTGACGATGTTTATCTTGACCAGTTCAACGATGAGATCGACCAGTGGATTATCGATGCCATTAAGGGAATTGGCCTGGAAACCGCACGGGAGGTGCTCAATGCTCCGCGCGAGATGCTGGTGGAGAAGGCCGACCTCGAGGAAGAAACCGTGGATCACGTACTTGAGGTATTGAAAAAAGAATTTGAATAAAAGAGGAAGAAGTAGTAATATATGATCATCAGATTAAATAAAGCATTACGTGAACTGAATATAGGACGCCAAACGGCAGTTGGCTTCCTGCAAAAGAGAGCCGGTATGCTGGGCGAGGTCAAGGATGACCTCAACTTCAAGCTTAACGACAAGCAGTATGCGGCGCTCGTGGAGGCTTTCAAGAAGGATGCAGCCGTCAAGGAGAAGGCAGAGCAGCTCTTCAAGAAGCCGGAGAAGAAGAAAGACCGCGACAACGCCAAACGCCGTGTGGAGAACAGCCTGGAGCCGGGCGCCCATCAGAACTATACCCCACTGGGCAAGATCGATCTTAGCAGCGTCGGAAAAAGCTCTATGGGACGCAAGTCTGATGCTGCTTCGAAGAAACCCGCCAACAAGTCCGAGACTGCTGCCGTCAGTCAAAAGGTTGATTCGGCTCCCGCTAAAGAAGAGCCCGTAGCAGACAAGGCAACGAAGCCTGAAGAGAAGCCTGATGGAAAACCTATGGAGAAGTCTGTGGAGAAACCTATGGAGAAGTCCGTGGGAAAACCTGTGGTAGCTCCGGTGAAACCCGAAGAGAAACATGTGGAGAAACCAGCAGAGGCCCCCAAGACTGCGGAAGCCAAAGCTGAGACTTCTGCTTCGTCGCAGCCTGCCGCCAAAGCCAAAGAGCCTCAGAAGCAAGAGACTTCCACGGAAAAGCCCGCGCCCAAACAGCGTCAGGTCATTCAGAAACCGGCGGCTATCAAGGTGGCCGAGGTAACCCAGCCTATGGCTGATACGAAGAAAGGTACGGAAATCTTCCGTACAAAGACAGAGGCCCGCATTGACGACACGCCAAAAGTAACCGTCCTCGGCAAAATAGACCTGAACTCCATTAACTCCAGTACACGTCCAAAGAAGAAGACGCGTGCCGAGCGTCAGCGTGAGCGTCAACGTCAGCAGAATGGCGGAAACAACACCAACGCCAATAACCGTGGAAAACGGGAACGCATCAATAACAATAAGGTGGACATCAACGCTGCCTCCAACCAGCAGAGCGGAAATAAAAACGGTAACGGAAAGAAAAAGAAAAACCGCAACCGCAGCAACAGACCTTTGGAAGTCAACGACGAGGATGTGGCACGCCAGGTTAAGGAGACACTGGCACGCCTGACCAGCAAGAGCCAAAACAAGAAAGGCGCCAAATACCGTAAGGAGAAACGAGATGCCGTCCAGGAGAAGCTTGATGCCGAGGCACGTGCTGAAAAGAAAGAGAGCAAGGTGCTGAAGCTTACCGAGTTCGTGACCGTGTCAGAGCTTGCCACGATGATGAACGTATCGGTGACGCAGGTCATCTCCACGCTGATGAGCATCGGCATCATGGCCTCTATCAACCAGCGCCTCGATGCCGAGACCATCAACATGGTGGCAGAAGAGTTTGGCTTCAAGACAGAGTATGTCAGTGCCGAGGTGCAGGAAGCCGTGAGCGAGGAGGAGGACGACGAGAGCGATCTCGTGACCCGTGCTCCGATAGTGACCGTCATGGGTCACGTCGACCATGGTAAGACCTCACTGCTCGACCACATCCGTAATACGAATGTCATTGCCGGTGAGGCAGGCGGCATCACCCAGCACATCGGTGCCTACGGTGTGACGCTCAAGGATGGCCGCAAGGTCACCTTCCTCGATACCCCAGGTCATGAGGCTTTCACCGCCATGCGTGCCCGTGGTGCGCAGGTCACTGATATCGCCATCATCATCATTGCCGCCGACGACTCCGTGATGCCTACTACAAAGGAGGCCATTGCCCACTGTCAGGCTGCCGGTGTGCCGATGGTGTTTGCCATCAACAAGATAGATAAGCCGGGGGCTAATCCCGACAGAATACGTGAAGATCTGGCCAACATGAACCTTCTCGTCGAAGAGTGGGGCGGTAAATACCAGTGCCAGGAGATCAGTGCCAAGAAAGGCACCGGCGTAGACGAACTCATGGAGAAGGTGCTGCTCGAGGCCGATATGCTTGACCTCAAGGCTAACCCCAACCGCAAGGCTACAGGTACTGTCATCGAATCGTCGCTCGATAAGGGCCGCGGGTATGTATCAACGGTACTCGTAAGCAACGGTACGCTGCATGTGGGCGACATTGTATTGGCCGGTACCTCGTGGGGCCGTGTGAAAGCCTTATTCAATGAGCGCAATCAGCGCATTGATAATGTGAAGCCCGCTGAGCCCGCCATCGTTCTCGGCTTGAATGGAGCTCCTACAGCTGGTGACCAGTTCCACGTCATCGAGACCGAGCAGGAGGCACGCGACATTGCCAACAAGCGTGAGCAGCTACAGCGTGAACAGGGTCTTCGCACACAGAAGCGCCTGACGCTCGGCGATATCTCGCACCGTATCGCACGTGGTGAATTCCACGAACTCAACATCATTGTCAAGGGTGATACCGACGGCTCCATTGAGGCCTTGTCCGATTCCTTCCTCAAACTGTCTACTGAGAAGGTGCAAGTCAACGTCATCAGCAAGGCTGTGGGCCAGATTTCGGAGAACGATGTCATGCTCGCCTCGGCTTCTGATGCTGTCATCGTCGGCTTCCAGGTACGCCCGTCTGTCGACGCCCGTAAGCTTGCCGACCGTGAAGGTGTGGAGATCAATACTTACTCCATTATCTACGATGCCATCGACGACATCAAGGCTGCTATGGTAGGTATGCTCGATAAGGTAAAGAAAGAGGTGGTCACCGCTGAGGTGGAAGTCAAGCAAGTGTTCAAGATCTCCAAGGTTGGTGCAATTGCCGGTGCCTTAGTCACCGAGGGCAAGGTGCACTCCAAGGACAAGGCCCATGTCGTGCGTGACGGTATCGTGGTGCACACTGCGCCTATCGCTGCCCTGAAACGCTATAAGGACGACGTGAAAGAGGTGGTAACAGGCCTGGAGTGCGGTATCTCGCTGGTCAACTATAACGACATTCAGGTGGGTGATATCATCGAGACCTTCACGGAGATTGAGGTGGAGCAAAAACTGTAAGGCACGTTGCGCCCCAGTTACAGTCAAGTAAACACGGTTGCTTGCCGCGGTGAGTGACAACATCCGGTAACAATTGTGATTCATGATAAAGGTGGCACGGCTTTTGTTCGTGTCACCTTGTATTATTAATACATCTCGTAATATTATAGTTATATATGGAGATAAAACTCAAGAAGGAAAGCAACGACTTTGTCAAGGAGGTTGCCAACCAGAAATATGAATATGGCTTCACGACAGATATTGACACTGAGGTCATTCCCAAGGGCCTCAACGAGGATGTCGTAAGGCTCATTTCCAAGAAAAAAGGTGAGCCCGAGTGGCTGCTTGGCTTCCGGCTCGAAGCCTACCGCTATTTGAAAACATTGAAGATACCAACGTGGGGACATGTTCATGTCCCGCCTATCGACCTTCAAGCCATATCCTATTATGCTGATCCATTGGCCAAAAAACCGAAGAATAAGGAGATGGACCCAGAGCTGGAGAAGACCTTCGACAAACTCGGTATTCCTCTCGAAGAGCGTCTGGCTCTCAGTGGCACGGCTGTTGACGCGGTAATGGACTCCGTCTCCGTGAAAACGACATTTAAGAAGCAGCTCGCCGAGAAAGGCATTATCTTCTCCTCGATTGGTGAGGCAGTGAAGAATCATCCGGACCTCGTGCGTCAGTATCTCGGATCAGTGGTGCCTTATCGTGATAATTTCACCGCCGCCCTCAACTCGGCGGTCTTCTCCGATGGCAGTTTCGTGTATATACCCAAAGGCGTGCGTTGCCCGATGGAGCTAAGCAGCTATTTCCGTATCAACGCCCGTAACACAGGACAGTTTGAGCGTACGCTCATTATTGCCGACGACGATGCCTATGTCTCTTACCTCGAGGGCTGTACGGCACCGATGCGCGATGAGAACCAATTGCATGCCGCCGTCGTGGAGATTGTGGTAATGAACAATGCTGAAGTAAAATACTCTACCGTGCAGAACTGGTATCCGGGTGATGAGCACGGAAAAGGAGGCGTGCTCAATCTTGTGACCAAGCGGGGCGACTGCCGTGGCGTCAACTCCAAACTGTCGTGGACACAGGTAGAGACAGGATCAGCCATCACATGGAAATATCCTTCCTGCATCCTCCGCGGTGACAACTCGCAGGCTGAGTTCTACAGCGTGGCAGTCACCAACCACTATCAAGAGGCCGACACAGGCACAAAGATGATCCACATCGGCAAGAACACCAAGTCGACCATCATCTCGAAAGGCATCTCAGCCGGACACTCACAAAACAGTTATCGTGGCCTCGTCCGCGCGGCAGCCAGTGCGGAGAATGCGCGCAACTACTCTTCATGCGACTCTTTGCTCCTGGGGTCAGACTGTGGAGCCCACACGTTCCCCTACATGGATATTCACAACGATACGGCAGTCGTGGAGCATGAAGCAACGACCTCGAAGATCAGTGAAGACCAGCTCTTTTATTGCAACCAGCGAGGCATCCCTACAGAGGATGCAGTAGGGCTCATCGTCAATGGCTATGCCAAGGAAGTGCTCAACAAACTCCCCATGGAGTTTGCCGTAGAGGCTCAGAAGCTGCTTTCCGTCTCATTGGAGGGAACAGTAGGATAATATTATTAATGGGCTTATTAAGCCCAGTAGGCGCAAACACATAGGCCTGTAAAAAACAAAATACTATGTTAGAAGTAAGAAATCTTCACGCCACGATAGCTGGCAAAGAGATATTAAAAGGAATCAACCTCACTGTCAATGATGGTGAGATACATGCCATCATGGGACCCAACGGCTCGGGCAAATCCACACTCTCGGCCGTATTGACGGGCAACCCGCTCTACACAGTCACAGAGGGCTCCGCCATGTTCAACGGCAAGGATCTTCTGGCAATGAAGCCTGAGGACCGCGCGCGTGAGGGACTGTTTCTCTCCTTTCAGTACCCCGTAGAGATACCAGGTGTATCGATGGTCAACTTCATGAAAGCTGCTGTCAATGCCAAGCGCGAATATGAGGGTAAGGAACCTCTCAAGGCTCCCGAGTTCATGAAACTGATGAAAGAGAAACGTGAGCTTGTAGAGCTCGATCCGAAACTTTCGCGCCGCTCCGTCAATGAAGGCTTCTCCGGCGGAGAGAAGAAGCGCAATGAGATCTTCCAAATGGCGATGCTCAACCCGAAGCTGTCTATTCTCGATGAAACCGACTCTGGGCTCGATGTGGATGCCATGCGCATTGTGGCAGATGGAGTCAACAAACTTTTTGCACCCGATAAGTCGATCATCGTCATTACCCACTATGAGCGTCTCCTTGATATGATTAAGCCACAAATGGTTCATGTGCTTTATAATGGACGTATCGTACGCACTGAGGGACCGGAACTGGCTAAGGAGATTGAGAAGCGAGGATACGACTGGATCAAGGAAGAGGCTGATGAGAAATACGGAAAATGAGGAGGAACACATGAGTAGTGAAAAACAATATATTGATCTGTACGCACAGTCGAGGGAGATACTCAATGCACATTCCTCTGCCGTGCTGAACGGAGTCCGCGACAGCGCCTTTGAGGATTTCAAACGTCAGAGATTTCCCTCACGTAAAGTAGAACGCTACAAATACACGGACATGGACAAGCTGTTCAAACCCGACTACGGCGTAAATGTCAACCGTGTGGAATTTCCCATTAATCCCTACAGTGTCTTCAGTTGCGACGTACCCAATCTCTCTACATCACTCTATTTTGTAGTCAACGATACCTTCTACAAGAAAGCTCTGCCTAAAGTAGGACTGCCGGAAGGCGTGGAGGTGATGAGCCTGAAGGATGCCGCCGATGTACATCCTGACTTTGTCGCCAAGTATTATGGGAAGATAGCAAAGACATCTGAGGATGCCGTTACTGCCCTTAACACAATGCTGGCAGAAGACGGCCTCTTCATTCATGTGCCTAAGAATATCAAAGTTGAGCGTGCCATTCAGGTGGTCAATATCTTGCGTTCGAACGTCGACCTTATGGTTAACCGGCGGGTGCTCATCGTCATGGACGAAGGAGCCGAGGCAAAGTTGCTTTTCTGTGACGACTCGGCCGATGACCGTAACTTCCTCGGCACTCAAGTCATTGAAGCCTATGTAGGCGAGAATGCCAGTCTCGACCTTTATTGCCTGGAAGAAACACACGACAAGAATACACGGGTGAGCAATGTCTACATTGATCAACAGGCCAACAGCCGGCTCAACCACAACGTCATTACCTTACAGAATGGCATTACCCGCAATCGCCTCGACCTCGTTTTCAAAGGAGAGGGAGCCGAGTGTTGGTGCAACGGCTGCGTCATTGCCGACAAGAGCCAGCATGTGGACAACAACACACTCATCGACCATCAGGTCGGGCACTGCAATTCACACGAGCTCTACAAATATGTGCTGGACGATCAGGCTGTTGGTGCCTTTGCCGGACGAGTGCTGGTGCGTCACAACGCGCAGAAGACCAACTCCGAGGAACGCAACCAAAACCTCGTGATGACCAAGCACACCCGTATGTACACTCAGCCGATGTTGGAGATTTATGCCGACGACGTAAAGTGCTCGCATGGCTCCACAGTGGGACAACTCAACGACGCCGCCAAATTCTACATGCAGCAGCGGGGTATTGATGAGCATGAGGCAAAGCTTCTGTTGGAGTTTGCCTTTATTGGCGAGGTCATTGACCAGATCAAACTGGAACCCTTGCGCGACCGTCTCCACCAGCTGGTGGAGAAACGTTTCCGCGGTGGACTCGGCACATGCAATGGCTGCAAGATCTGTAAATAAAGTAAGACTCCACTTGGAACTCAGCATTTATGACATAGAAAATGAATTATGATATTGAAAAAATAAGGGAGGACTTCCCTATATTGAGTCGCAAGATTCATGGCAAGCCTTTGGTCTATCTCGACAATGCCGCCACGACACAGAAACCACTATGCGTACTTGACGCCATGCGTCACGAATACCTCAACGAGAATGCCAACGTCCACCGCGGCGTGCACTATCTTAGCGTGCAGGCCACAGAACTACACGAGCAAGCACGCGAGACTGTGCGCCGCTTTCTCAATGCTAAGAATACCACAGAAATCGTCTTCACGCGTGGTACTACCGAAGGGCTCAACTTGATAGCCTCCACCTTCTCAGAGGCGATCATGCAACCCGGAGATGAAGTCATCATATCGGTCATGGAGCATCATTCCAACATAGTGCCGTGGCAATTGGCTGCCAACCGCAAAGGCATTCACCTCCGCGTCATTCCCATGAGCGACGATGGTGTGCTGGACATAGAAGCCTATCGCAATCTCTTTAATGAGAAGACAAAGATCGTCAGCGTGACCCATGTTAGCAATGTGCTGGGAACTGTCAATCCGGTGGAAGACATCATCCACATTGCTCACGAGCATAGGGTACCTTGTGTTGTCGACGGTGCACAGAGCGCACCACACTTCAAGATTGATGTACAGCAGTTGGACTGTGACTTCTATGTCTGCAGCGGCCACAAGATGTATGGTCCGACGGGTATCGGTGTGCTGTATGGCAAGGAGGACTGGCTCGACCGTCTGCCACCATATCAGGGCGGGGGCGAGATGATCGACCATGTAAGCTTTGAAAATACCACATTTGAGCAGCCACCCCTGAAGTTTGAGGCCGGCACGCCCGACTATATCGCCACTCATGGTCTTGCCGTAGCTATCGACTATTTGGAGAAGCTGGGTATGGATAACATAGCAGCCCATGAGCATGCGCTCACTGAGTATGCAGTGCAACGTCTCTCACAGATTGACGCTATGCATATCTACGGTCACGGATTGGCTTGTGGTAATCGTAACTCTCAACTCTCAACTCTCAACTCTCAACACCTAAGTGATGCGGTTATTTCTTTCAATGTCGGCAGGATTCACCACATGGATATGGGCACGCTGCTCGACCAGCTCGGTATCGCTGTGCGCACGGGTCATCATTGCGCTCAACCCCTCATGGATCGCCTCGGTGTCCTCGGTACTGTCCGTGCCTCCTTTGCCCTCTACAACACGAAAGAGGAGATTGATACGTTGGCAGAGGGAATAGAGAGAGTATCAAAAATGTTTTAGAGTAATGCTTTCCCCACATTATTATAAGGATCTGTTGGAAGCGGGATGCGATGAAGCCGGGCGTGGATGCCTGGCAGGCAGCGTGTATGCTGCTGCCGTCATCCTGCCGGCCGATTACGATAACCCCGCACTCAATGACTCAAAGAAGCTCTCTGAGAAGCGGCGATATGCTCTACGTGAGCAGATCCAGCACGATGCGACAGCATGGGCCGTAGGCGTTGTCACTCCTGAGGAAATTGATGAGATCAACATCCTCCACGCTTCTTTTCTTGCCATGCACCGCGCTATTGCCCAGTTAAACTTCAAGCCCAGGGCACTGATCATCGACGGTAACCGGTTTGATGCTACGCCAAGCTTGCCAAAAAGATGCGGGAATTTTGATGATACAAACGGGTGCAGACAGTTACAAGAGTCGCACCCTGTAACAATTCCATATACTTGTATTGTCCATGGCGACGCCAAATACCAAGCCATTGCCGCAGCCTCCATTCTTGCAAAGACCTATCGAGACGACTATATGAACCGGCTTGATGAAGAGTTTCCCATGTACGATTGGCGCAAAAATAAAGGCTATCCAACCCGTGAGCACCGCACGGCTATTGCCAAGTATGGCATTTCAAAATATCACCGTAAGAGTTTTAATCTTTATGGTGACCGACAGCTTGAATTGAAATTTGAATAATCAATGGCAAAGGAAAATGAGACAACTCGGTCACTTTACCGCTGGCTCAACGTAATCAAAGCCATTGCAGGTGACCAAGGACAATCCGCAGCATCGATAGCTGAGATCTTAGGATCCAGCACCCGTAACGCCTATTACGTGCTGAATGCTTTGGAGAAATACGGATTTATGGTCAACCATACCAAAGGATCCTACAGTCTGGACATCAACTCTCCTTTTTTTCGCGAGTTGAGATCTTCCGTTAACTTCACCACCGACCAGGCAGCCTATCTTTACAAACTCCTCTTGCTAACAGGGAAAGACAACGCCTTAGCCGGCACATTGATGGTGAAACTGGAGCGATTTTATCACCTCAACGGGCAGGACGGGAATGAAAAGAGCTACGGACCCTATAAAAATTACCTACTATTGAAGCGTGCTATACATGATAAGAAATGCGTTGTACTACATAACTATGCATCCTCCAACAGCCTTACGGTAAGGGACCGCTTTGTAGAGCCATTCATGTTTCTCGGAGAGGAAAGTGACATTCGTGCCTATGAACCGGAGTCAAGTATCAACAAGACTTTCAAGATCTCTCGCATTAGCAGTGTTGACATACTCGAAGATGACTGGAGCCATGAAGAAAAGCATAGGGATGCCTTCACCGATATGTTCATGTACAGTGGAGAGATCAGGCATCATATTCGTCTTCGCCTCGATGTGTCTTCTTCGAATTTCATGCAGGAGGAGTATCCTCATTCAGAAGCTTGTCTCACACGTGAAGATGACACACATTGGCTCTTAGAGACCGATGTGGCGAACTATGCGGGTATAGGGCGCTTCATCCTCGGACTCTACGACCACATAGAAATCATTGAGGATGAAGGCTTGCAACAGTATCTTCGGCAACAGATCCAAAAAATGCTGGACAGATAACATCTACAGCTCCACCGTCAAAGCATTGCCATGTATTCCATACTCTTAGACGGCTGCATCGCCTGACTGCCATTACTGGAATTCTCGCTAACAAGAACGATATTGAATCGTCTGTTACTTAGCATTCCTTTAAAAGCGCTACGACGGTTGCTCACAAACAGTTTGTGCACAGTATCATCCCATGTGAATGACAGAATAGCTCTTGGCTGCCGTTGCCATTGCCGTCACTGCGAGAGATACGTACAGCATGAAGACAAGAACCATCTTGATTAGTCTGTTCATAGTTTATCAGTTAATGTCACCATTGATTCTAAAAGGAGGAGGCCGCATCGCATAACGGTTCCTCCATTTGTGGTTTTCACATGTTGAGGAATAACTGAGTCCATACTGTCGATTTAAACTCGATCGCTTTCTTTAGATAGCTGTTAGCGGAAGTATTATTGCCTAATAGTTTCTGAATTAGTCCTTGTAGATAATAGGCTTGTGCAATCTGATCTTTATTGCTTCCGTCTTCGCCGAATTTAGAGTAAACATCAATCTTAGACCTACCTTCTATGACGCTTTCAAGTCTACTATTCAGTTCAGCTAATAGCTTGTCAGCCTCTGTCAGTCTTCCTGTTTCCTTCAAGGCTATAGCTTTGAAGACTGCATTTTCAGTTAGTGCGTTCTCATGGACAATGGTACTTGAAGCCTTATGGAAGCATTCTGCAGACTTCTTCCTGTTACCCATGGCCTCCCATGCCTTTCCGCTGAAATACAATCCTTTGGCATTGCATGTACTATTGGCAGGACGACCTACTTCGAGATTGCTGGGATATTCATCAGCAGCAACGAACTCATTAATGGCCTCGGTATATTTTTTTTGTTTCAATAGTGACATACCTTTAAGCATATGAGAATCGGCAAAGATATTGTGTATTTCGCCCCCACCTTCCCAGACATGGAAATGTCGCTTTTTCGGCGCATATGCAAAGTTCCGTGGAAGGGCTACCCAAAAATCTTGAATACCCTGTACATGAAGAATGCTGTATCCCTGGTTCCGTTGCTTTGAGCTAAGAACCTTTTGATTCTTGAGTTTAATGATTCCGATAAGGCATTAGAAGACCTGTCTATAAAGTAATTCAGTATATCCTCTTCTCTGATCTTGATGAGATCTCTTGCTGACTTCATCTCCCGTGATGTACACTTTTTGACCTTGTCATACCACTCATGTAATTTAATTCTTGCTGCCTCCCGATCCAGTTTTCTGTTCCTGAATATGCTGCGTATGGAGCTCAGCAGTTCGTAGTCCCTTGCAACCTCAGGGTACTTGTTCTTGATTACATTATATCTCTTCTTTTGATTCTCGTTCCATTTGTCGCCACTTTCCATAAGTTGAGCCCGACTTCTAATCATAACGTCCAACAGAGTTTCACCATTGGACATCTTGGGCACCTTGAACTTTCTCGTCGGCTTCCTGCCACGCTTGTGCCCCTTATATCTCTTTGGATGGCCTTTTCTATACTTGGAACGCCGTTCGGATAATTTCTTCAATTTCTTTTTAAAGGCGGCTCTGAGCTTGTTCAGCTCCTTTATGGCTTCACGCTTGCAGCGCAGTCTTCTTTCCTCTACAGCGTCACATATCATCTTCATCACATGGAAGCAGTCAAGGGTTATCCTGGCCTGAGGGAAACACGTCTTGACGATGCCACGCATACTGTCAGAAAAATCCATTGTAACCTCTTGTACATTGTCTCTCAGATTCCTGGGTATTTTAAGCAGTATATCAGATACCGTTCTTATTTGTGTACTTACGCTATAAGCAATGATGGTTCTCGCATGGCCATGCGCGTCCTTGTTGATGAGTATCGTATAGACATTGCGCCCGATT
>ERZ772881.663-NODE-663-length-36610-cov-5.569033_pt1 | contig 36610 bp, 32 predicted proteins | sample MGYA00580581_ERZ772881 | MGnify/ENA primary metagenome ERZ772881 (study PRJEB29015, sample SAMEA2737668) | human gut metagenome | biome: human gut; feature: human-associated habitat; material: faeces | place: China | collected 2012 ...
GACGGAAACCATTATTTTACCGCTAAGACTCACATCCGTTCTAATGGAAGCAACGTACAGCCTGGATTGAAGGTATCTGCCCGTATCGTTGTCAGCGACAAGACGCTGTGGCAGCAGGTTTCCAAAAAATAGCCTTTCGTTTTCCGATTCTTGTCCGGCATTAACGCCTTATTAACACCCTGAGAAAGAAAAATCCCTTGTAAATCAATGATTTACAAGGGATTTATAGTATAAGGAGGTACCCGGACACGGGACGCAAATACTGAATTGGAGCAAATGATAATGTATTCAGAAACATTCAGAAACGTCTATTATTGTTTGATTATCAATATGTTGCGTATGCCATAACTTTCAGAGTCGTTCAGCCTTATTTGAAAATATTCGGGAGATATGGAGCAAATATGGAGCAAATTATCTATCTTTGCAACTGTAATCATAACCCCTTATCACAACGACAATTATGACGATTAGATTTCTTATCCGCACATCGGTAAAGTTCAAGCCAACAGATTTGGAATCCAAGGTGCCGCTGTCGCTGCGCTTCAAGGAAGGTACCGCGGTTGATAAGTTTCTTGTCACGAAGATCATGGTCAATCCCAACCTTTGGGACAGTAAGAACCAACAGATCAAAAGTCGCATGGTCTGCGATGAGGAGATGCGGCAGATGGTCGACACGGAGGTAACCGCCATCCGCCGTTTCTTCGAGGATGCTTACCAGCACGACCGCGACAATATCGACAAGAACTGGCCGAAGCTCATCCTTGACAAGTATTACAATCCATCAAAATACAAGCAGGAGACCGTAGAGGAAAAGAAAACGCTGCTGTCGCTATACGACTATTACCTTGAGATGCATCCGCTGTCGGACATTCGCATACGGAACAACCGTGTAGTCATGCGTGTGCTGCAGCGTTATGAGCTCTTCGTGCGCCTTACCCATCCGCGTAAGCGGAAGTTCACCTTATATATAGATGATGTTGACCAGACGATGCTTCACGACATCTGGAAGTATGTGAAGAATGAGCATATCTATCGCGACAACTATCCTGAGTTGTTTGAGGCCGCACCCGAGAAACGACCGTCCAAGCCACGTGGCGAGAACACGCTCATCGACTACTTCTGCAAGATACGCACGTTCTTTCGCTGGTGCTACGACAACGGACTGACACAGAACCGTCCCTTCGATAAGTTTCACCTCGATGAGCCCGTCTATGGCACTCCCGTGTTTATCACCCTTGAGGAAAGGGACAAACTTCTTGATACCGATTTCTCTGATGATGCGCGGCTCGCCCTGCAACGCGACATCTTTGTTTTCCAGACACTCATAGGCTGTCGCGTGAGCGACCTTTATGCACTGACCCGCGACAACATCATCAACGACGCAGTGGAGTATATAGCAGGTAAGACGGTTGACGGCAATCCACGTACGATCCGCGTGCCACTGAACAGCATCAGTCATGCCATCATTGACAGATACAAGAACAGAGAGGGAAAAAGTCTGTTTCCATTTACTACGCAACAGGACTATAACGAGGACATCAAGGAGGTGTTTAAGCGTGCAGGGCTTGACCGTACGGTAACGATTCTCAATCCTACAACACGCCGGCAGGAACAGAAGAAACTCTACGAGGTGGCATCGAGCCACATGGCGCGTCGCACATTTGTCGGTAACCTATATCTCGAAACCAAAGACAAGGGCTTGGTGGCAACGCTCTCCGGTCACGACCCTAACAGCGATGCCTTCAACCGTTATTGGGCTCCCAACGAAGAAGTAAGACAGGAGATGATGGAGAAATTGGAGAGGGTGACAGACAAAAAGCATATGGAGACCAATACGACTAAGCCGACTTTCACTCCCGTTCATCCCGGTTCAATCCTCAAGCGACAGTTGGAATCCCATGGTTACAACACCAAGGACCTCTTCATGCTCATTGGCAGCACTCCGGAGGTCCTTGAAGGCATCATCGCAGGGCAAAAGGCGATGACGGACAATATAGCGCAGGGACTTGAAATGGTGCTCGGTGTGTCGGCTAGCATGTGGATGAACCTGCAAAGAGCATACGACCAAGCTATAAAATCGGAATGAGGCGATAGAGTTAGCCATACCTGGCAATGAAAAGGCACACTTTCCTTTGCCGTTTCGCTTATTTCCATTATTTTTGCAACAGATACATACAGGCAGAACAGACGATTATGATAACGAAAGAAGAATTACGACGGCTCTTGAAGAGCACGGAGACATACCGAATAGAACGTACAGTGTCCACTGGAAATAAAGACAAGTTCAGTGAGGCTATCTGTGCGTTCTCCAATGATCTGCCCGGCTCTCACAAGAACGGCTATCTGATAATAGGCGCTGAGGACGACGGTGAAATAAAGCCCGGCTTCAAGGTCACGGATGCCCTGCTGAAGAACATAGCTGCCCTGCGTTCGGATGGCAATATACTGCCGATACCGACCATGAGCGTTGACCGCTATGAGTTTCCCGAAGGTGACCTGCTTGTCTGTGAGGTGCAGCCGTCGCCGATGACACCGGTCCGTTATCGTGGTCGTGTGTTTGTGCGTATCGGGCCCCGACGCGACATCGCTTCCGAGGACGAGGAACGGATACTGACAGAGCGACGTACGGCCAACATGGCTACATTCGATGTCACTCCGTGTCTGCGCGCCAAGCTGTCGGATTTGAATGTTGACATGATACGCAATGGCTACCTCCCCAAAGCCGTTGACGCTGACGTGTTGGCTGCTGACAACAGAAGTCTGGAAGAACAGATGGCATCGGTAGGCTTGTACGATATGGACAGCCATTGCCCGACAAACGCTGCTGTGATACTCTTTGCTCACCGTCCAAAACAGTTCATACCCGGTGCTTACGTGCAGTACGTGAAGTTTGGCGGCAACGATAAGGCCTCCGAAATACTCAATGAGCGTATGTTCACAAGCTGCTTGTTTGACCTTTTGCCCAAACTCGACACCTTTACGGAGAACAGTGTCGTAACGACGAGGCCAGTGCCTGTGACTGCCTTTCGCGAGGAGCAAGTCGTCAACTATCCGCGGGAAGCCATAAGGGAGCTGTTGTTGAATGCTGTCATGCACCGCGACTACAGTTCAAACATGCCGATACGCTATTACGAGTTCAGCGGCCGCTTGGAGATAATGAACGCCGGCGGACTCTATGGCAAGGCACGCCCCGAGAACTTCCCCCACGTCAACGACTACCGCAACCCCATCATAGCCGAGGCGTTGAAGAACCTTGGCTATGTAAATATGTTCAACCGTGGCGTGAGCCGAGTGAAGGAGCTGTTCAAGGAAAACGGCAATCCGCCTATAGACTTCAATGTAGACAAGATCACCGTGTTTGAAGTGGTGGTGAAGCCGAACGTGTCCACTACGCAACCGATGCAAGGCACTAATAATACTTTGAGGAAACGGCATGGGCTTATCCCAAGCAAAACAGAATTGGATAAACTTGTATTCTATTGCAGGGAGCCAAGGTCTATGCAGGAGATATTAAGTTATATGGGGTACACCAATCGTACCAAGTTCCGCAATAAATACATAAAGCCACTATTGGATGATGGGCGGTTGCTAATGACAGACCCTGAACACCCAAGAAGTAGTACACAGAAGTATAGAGCAACAAAGTAGAACTTGGTCCCTAAGTCTTTTAGGGACTAAGTTCTGGGACCAAGTTGAGAAACTGTCAATACATCTATAACGTGTTAATTAACAGAGCTTTAGATGTATAATGTCTACATGGGTAGACTTCTCAACTTGGTCCCTAAATTCTTTTTAGGCACCAAGTTATGGACCAAGTTGAAAAGAACCGATTAACTTTCAACACTCTTATTATCAGTAGGTTATCCTATAATCATCTTAGCCCCTTATCTATAAATGAATTTAGGGACCAAGTTAAGGCACCAAGATAACTGGCACCAAGTTGGAGCAGCGGCATTGCCAATCGCCCTCTTTCCAAGAAAGGTATGGTTGCGGCAACATGTAGCAGTGGACATTGCGGCAACCGGGAGCTTGCTATAGGTAAACTCGTTTCCGAATCTTTGTGAACAAGTTTTAATTTAGCGTCTATTTTGTTAATATCTGTTCATTTTGACGCTTTCTCCGAAAATTTATTCCGAGGGAACGGAAAAAACATCCTAACTTTGCGGTCGTAAGGGGTCAAGACAAAGCCCGAAATTTTGCACATTCGTTTTCTTTTGGGGTCATTAGGCTCCTTTCACTTTTAATAATGTGCAAGATGATAAAAAAACGACACAACATCGCCAACAACTTTCCATGGATGCGGGTTAGACCGCCGCCATGAAGAATTTCCTATGCTATAAAAGTTACATACTATCAAGCTATTAACAACAGACACAAACACTTCTTTTAATCCTTTATCTAATAAGTACATCATATGAAAACTTCTACATTTCCTGCTTCTCATCATGCCGGTGAGCGTGACTACGAAGCCTTACTACTGGCCCACGGCCTTGTCGATACTATTGAGAAACACAATGGCAACGTTCAGTTCATCATCTCCGCCAAGGGTGTGGAGACCCTTTGCCGCCTCGGCACGGCAGTACTGCCGATGATATCCTCTGCCTCAGGTCAGCAGACGCCGTCTGCCGACACGAAGGAGAAGGAAGACAGCGAAAGACTCATCTCCAAGGGAGAGGTGAAGCGCCTGCTCAAGGTCTGCAACACAACACTTTGGACGTGGGCCAAGCGCAACTATCTTGTACCGGTGAAGATAGGCAGCCGTGTCAATTATCGGCTCAGCGATGTGAAACGAATCATGGAGGGATAGGATATGAAAGATATGACCAATCCCACATCTCAGCAGAAAGCCAGTCTGATAGGTGCTGAGTTGCAAAATGCTGAGCAGACCAGTGCAGGCGTTCCCACATCCGTAGGCATGCTCTCCATCAAGAGTGCCAACCGCACGCTGACAGAGGCAAGCATGACGGCGACCCCGAAGCAACTCTATGGCGAGTTCTGGTTTGAGCATGAGATAGGCTGTCTCTTTGCCGACAGCAATGTCGGCAAGAGCATCCTTGCCATACAGATTGCCGAGGACATCGCCAAGACGGGTGAGACCGTCCTCTATTTCGACTTTGAGTTGTCGGAGAAGCAGTTCCAACTCCGTTTCACCGATGAGCAGGGCAACCTCCACCACTTTCCGTCTACGCTCTACCGTGTGCAGCCCGACATGAACCTCATTGCTGCTCTTGACGAACCTTTCGAGGACGCACTGATGAGGAACATCGAAAATGCCGCAGTGGAGACAAGAGCGAGAATACTCATCATCGACAACATCTCTATCCTCTGCATGCAGATGGAGAAAGGCGAGGACTCCGCAGTACTTGTACAGCGGCTTCGGACCTTGAAGAACAAATATGGTTTCTCCATCCTCATCATCGCTCATACGCCCAAGCGCAACATGAGCATGCCGATTACCCAGAACGACCTCGCGGGCAGCAAGAAGTTGTTCAACTTCATCGACAGCTGCTTTGCCATCGGACTCAGCGCGCAGGGTGGCAACATGCGTTACGTCAAGCAGGTCAAGGTACGCAACTGCGAGATGCGGTATGGCGGCGACAACGTGATGGTCTGCCATATTGAGAAAGTCGGTACGATGGTGCAGTTCATCAACATGGGAACGGCACCGGAGCGCGATCACTTCCGGATGGTCAACCGTGAAGAGCAAGTACAGGAGGCAAGGCAGCTCTCGGCATCGGGACTTTCGCTTCGCGACATTGCCAGCCGCATGGGCATCTCCAAGTCCACCGTGGACCGTATGCTGCGTGAGACGGGTGGTGTCCCAAACGGACAGACGGGACAAGTGGGACAGACGGGACAGAACGGACTGTCCCAAGTGTCCCAACCGTCCCATCTTCCCAATGGGACAGCAGGAAGAAGTGTCCCAACTGTCCCAAGTGTCCCACTATCCCAGTGGGACAGCAGATGAGAATGCCGAACCCCTAAAGGACAAACTGTGATGGACCGGCATAATGACTACATTGAACCGATGTACGTTCCCTTCGATTACGTGGTCAACTCGTTCCAGCCGCGAGAACAACTTCTTCCGTTTTCTTCGTACCGGTTGCCACGTCAGTGAGTCTGACTTGGAGCGACTGCAATGCCGTTATCTTGTCGGTTCCACAAAAGACGGAAGCATCATCTATTGGCAGCTGGACTTCAACGGCAATGCCCGTTCCGGCAAAATCATGCAGTATGATGCTGCTACAGGACATCGGGTAAAGGACAGCCATGCCGTCAGCTGGGTTCACTCCAAACTCATTCAGACGGGTAGGCTGACCGATGACTTTGTCCTGAGTCAGTGTCTCTTCGGCGAGCATATTCTCCACAGCGATCCTATAGATAATGTGGTGGCGATCGTAGAGTCGGAGAAGAGTGCCTTGCTGGGCTCGCTGGTCTATCCCCAATACACATGGCTGGCGACGGGAGGGAAATGCAACCTGACACCGCACAAGACGAGTGCGCTTGTCAACCGCACTGTCATTCTATTCCCCGATGTGGATGCCTATGACGAGTGGAAAGAGCGGGCAAGACATCTATTCTTACCCAAGCGTGTCATCGTCTCCGACCTTCTCCAAAGGATTGCCTCTGATGATGAGCGTGAGAAGAAGATCGACATTGGTGACTGGCTCATTGAATCTTTGAAGGCAAGAGCCTCGGAGAAAGGTATGGACACTGACAAGGCCAAGCCTCCTTAGCATCTCCTTGGGAAGCCTCGCAGAGATCCCTGCCCCAGCAGGGTTATAGTACACTATGACCCTAAAGGGTCATGTGTGCAAGGAACCGCTTTCGCTTTCAGCGCAATGTAGGCTGCGCTCGGCATAACTCAAGCAAGCTTGGCTCTGCACTCGCTGGCACTACATTTCCTTGACCTTTGACGGGGGCTTTGCCCCTAGACCCCATTGTAAGAAGTATAACTTTTCTAACCATTTCAACCAACCATTTCTATACTATGCCAAAAACAAGTATCAACATCCAACCTATGAAAGCAGGCAGTGAGCGTCACAACCTACGCCACAAAGAACTGAGTTACATCCGCAAGGACCTTTCCCATTTGAACGAGTCGTGGTTTGACCCACGCTACGAGGGAAAGAGTATGAGTGAAGTCCGTGAAGACATTGCACAGCGTTACAAGTCTGCCGTCGGACAGAAGATGCAGAAGACGGCCCAGCCGCTTCGTGAGGCTGTCGTCGTTATTGACGATAACACTTCCATGGAGCAGCTGCGACAACTCGCCACAGCCATGGAACGGCAGTTCGGCATCAAGACCATGCAGATCCATATCCATCGTGATGAGGGTCACGGCACCGTCCAACCGTCGCAAAAGGATGAGGTGTGGAAGCCGAACCTCCATGCCCATCTGTGTCTCGACTGGACAAAGCCCAATGGCAAGAGTCTTGCGCTGAACCAGCTCCACATGTCGCAGTTGCAGACCATGACTGCTGAAATCCTCGGCATGGAGCGTGGCGTCAGTTCCGATGTCAAGCATCTCAATGCCGTGCAGTACAAAAATAAGAAAGAGGCGGAGCGCAGCCTCGCCCTGCAACAGCAGAATGCGGAACTGCAAGCGGAGATAGCGCAGTGCCAGGAGAGCAACGAGCACCTACGCTCTGAGAATGAGGAGCTGTTGCGGAAAGCGGAGCTCATCCGCAAGACGGTTGCCGGGCTCCAGTCGGAAGTCAGAAAGCTCAAGATTACGAAGAAAGGCAAGCAGGCCATGCTCATGGGGCTCAACAAGGTCACCGACATCTTCGGCAAGTCCGATCTGCTCTTGGAGAAAGAGAAACTGCAAGGCAAGGTCAAAGAGGCGGAGGATACGCTTGCGCTTTGGCAGGGTAAGGTGGAGAAACTGAAGTCCGACCTTGCACGGCGCACCGCTGAACGCGACAAAGCCTTGCAGGAGCTTGCGGAATGCAAGGAACAGCTTGCCAAGGAACAAAAGGAAAACTATCGTCAATTTCTCTATATTAATAATATGTCTTCCGAGTTGAGACAGATGAAGCGTGAGAAAAGTGCGCAGGAGCGTGCCAAGCAACCTCGAATGTATGGCATCCCCTCTGTCGTTGATATGAGCAAGTTCAACATCATGGAGGCATACCAAGCCCCTCCCAGTCTATTTATTGACATCGAGGGCTATGGTCGCATATCGAAGCGCGCGGAGTCTGAGGACGTGCGTGCCTGGCGTGCGGACGAGATCTCCAAGGAAGAACTCATCGCCAAGTACTTCTCCCGAGAGATAGAGGTTGCCCTCGCTCGTCGGCTAAGCCATCTGAAAGGTACCCGTCTGACAGCGGAGGTAAAGAAGATCGAGAACACGATGTTCTTCCGTCTGCCCAGCATCCTCCGCATCCCTTGTTCGCTGAACATCGCCGTTGGTTCCACCTGTGGCGAGAACCCGAATGTCCGTCATCGCAGCCGCGAGGAACTCCTCCGCGAGCTTGTCGACCAAGGCTATAACGTCAACCAGTATAAGCTATAACATATGTGACAACTCACACAATCACATTCCCACAGACTAACAGAATGGATTGTGTGAGTTCTGTTTCGTATGGTGTTGGCGGGCACAACATTTTCTTCGAAAAAAAATCCGCTTATTTGTTGCAACTTTGAGAAATATTTCATAATTTTGTTTTCGAAATGCTGATTCATTCATTTGGGTTGGCAAATCAAACATTGATGGAAATGAGTCTTCAAGGCAACTGGGTATGCATATCCTAAGGTCTTTGGCTCAGAAAGGACGTTTACGAACGTTATCTTTTGGTCCTCAAACTTCGCAACTTTGACTAAACCCAAAAGAGATACGGCAACGGAACGTCCATGTTAGGTGTATTGTATCTGCGCCTTTATTGGCGTACGTATATAATATCTCTTGGCGTGGGTTTCTTGCGTTGCTTATCCTTTGGGTTAGGCAATGCGAAGGCCTGAGGACTGGGATAAGCGAGTACAGACTCCCACGTCTTTTCATATCCTTAAGTTGAATCGGCTGAATCTGGGGAGGGCTAAAGGCATAACGAATAAATATGTATGGCAAATACTTATTCTGATAAGAAGAACAGACAGTTTTGGAATTCATCAAAAGAAGATGTTGTCAACTTTATTAGAGACGAGGTGTTCCTTAAAAAAACGCAGCAAAAGATAGAACACCGTGTCAAGTTGTTCATTAAGAATAATTTGAAGGACGCAGGGAAAGTGCAGTTGGACAGTGACGACTTATATTATTGGTTTGCTCCTGAAATAGAAAATAATTTATTTAAAGCCATATTGAAGCCAGAGAACAAGAAAAATAGCGGGGATAAACTGTATAGGTATGTTTCGCAAAGCTCTTTTAAACATCTTGTTGAGGAGGGAACCATTACCATGGCTTCATTGATTTGTATGAATGATGTAACGGAAAAAAACTATGCCAATGACTATGTGAAAAGCAGGAAAATAAAATCAGGCTGTATCTCAGGTGAGAAAGATTCGCTGAATTGTTACATCAGTTCTATGTCTTTGAGCTGTGACAATCTTATGATGTGGAATATGTATGGTGGAAATGCCAAGGGTGTGGAACTGGTTTTCGATGCAGGTACTGTTGATAAGGGCTTCACAATATCTGACGTAGATTATGCTAATGCCAAAAAAGAAATCCTTGAACTGAATTACATTATTAGATTGTTGAGAAGAAGTTGCTATGGCAAGTATTTGCAGTTGAGAAGATGGAATATATGGCAACACTTTTTCAAGCCATATTATTATAAGGATGAACGAGAGGTGAGGTTGCTGTACAATTTGTCATCAAATAATTTTGATAAACGAGAATGGCATACTTCCGCCTCGGGACTTAATTTCCCGCTCATAAAGTTTCGTGTTTTTGACGAATGGAAAGAGGATGCGGCGAGCTATAAGAAATTGCCGTGTTTCCCATTAAAACTGGAGCAAATTGTTCTAGGCCCACTTTTCCCAGAATCAGCGGTCAACGCCCTTGCTTTAAGGGACAGGTTGTCCGACAGCACGGGAAGTGATTCGCTGAGAATATCATGCTCACAGATAAAGGGTTACAGAGAAAGTTGATTAAGTTATTAACATATTTCTCAAACTAACAAATTAGAAGACTTATGAGATTGAAAAGGTTTGTCATTGCATTTGCAGTGCAATTGTTACCATTGTTGACTTGTGCTGACAATGGTGTGAGGCTTCTGCTGAAGGATGGCTCTTCGATAGGTTTTATCTTCGCGGACAAGCCTGTGGTTGTTGCCGGTGTGCAATTGACGATGCGGACTGTACACGACACCGTCAGCTATGATTACGATGCAGTGCGGCGTATCTATTTCGCCGACGATGTGATCTCTACAAGTATCAGAGGCACGAAGAAAAATTCCAGCAGCAACATTACCGTGCGCAATACAGAGTACGGCATGGAGGTCTACGGCCTCGCCAAGGACGAGCGGATAGAAGTGTTCACAACAAGCGGCATTTTGGTCTCGTCTGCAAAAAGCCAGTCCAGCGACGACTATGTATGCCTGAAACTGCCTGCCGAACAGTGCGTGTACATAATCAGAACATCAACTGGCATCAAATACAAATTCATTCATAAATAACTTAAAACCTATATGAAGAAGTTTTTCTTTGTCTTAGCAGCTCTGTGCTGCTTCATGATCTCGTTTGCCCAAAACAATGTCTTTGTGTGGCATGGTTATGGTAATAACTGTACCATAGATGTGACATCCTTTGCAAGGTACGACAGTATAACTTTTGATGCACCTGTTGCCAGTTCTATAACATTGGCTACGGGCGACCCTATAGAAGTGACGAAAACAGCAATGACCGCATACTGTGTGGCATCGGGACTAAATTTCCAAGGCGTCAAAACAGAACGTGGTGTCTGCTATTCTTCGGTCGAGAATGAGCCGACCGTCAACAACAACAAGGCTGTTGATGGTCAATACTCTACAGGCAAATGGAAAGTCACCATCAAGAATTTAGACACTGACAGGACATACTACTATCGCTCCTATGCCATTGTCGGTTCAGATTCCGTATACGGTCCTATAAAATCATTCAGCACGGGCAACGGTACCCAACTATTTGCCACACCAACGGCAGTTGACTTGGAGCTGAGTGTAAAGTGGGCTTCATGTAATCTTGGAGCTACCAAGCCTGAAGGATATGGAGGGTATTACGCATGGGGTGAAATATTGACAAAAAAATATTACGATTGGAGTACATATAAGTATGGAACTGTCCACCATATAACTAAATACAACACAGAAGACGGACTAGATACACTTTCTCCAGACGATGATGCTGCTACGTATAACCTTGGAAAACCTTGGCGAATGGCAACAGACGATGAATGGAGCGAATTGTTTCATAATTGTACTTATGAATGGGAGAAAATAAGCGGAGTTGATGGTTTGCGTTTTGTTAGCAAGTTGAATGGAAACTCAATATTCCTGCCAGCTGCTGGTAACGAAGGAAGTTCCTATATAAACTTTGGGGGTAGATATTGGGAAACATCTGTTTATCAATATGATCATTCGCGAGCCAAATGTCTAATTTTCCTAAAAGATAAGGAGTCTATGGGGACGTTTGAAATTGATCGGTTTGAAGGATATTCCATTCGACCTGTATGCCCTTAGACCTCTAAACAACACCAAGTCAAATTATATAGTGCCTATACTACCCGAGAATTGCCCCCCAGACGCTAGTTGAAAACTGCTCCGGTTTGACAAGCGTTTCCATCCCCCTCGTCCGTGACATCGCTGGGGCTCGGTTGCTTTGGCGGCTGCTCCAGTCTGACGAGCGTTTCCATCCCCTCGTCCGTGACATCGCTGGATTTATATTGCTTTTCCAACTTCTATAATCTGATAAGCATCACCTGTAAAAATCCGACTCCATCAAGTCTGTATCCTTTTTCCGGTGTAGATTATTCGTTTGAGTATAGCATTTTGAGGGTGTGTACACTTTATGTTCCCAATGTAGACGCTTATCGGTCTGCGGAAGGGTGGAAAGAATTCAAATACATCAAGAAGATTTCTTCTGGGGAAGATGACAAACCGACTGGATCATGCGCCAAGCCGACCATCGGCTATGCCGACGGACAATTGAAGTTCACTGATGCCACCGAGGGGGCGAAGTACCATTACACGTTGACCTGCTCGGATGCGACGAGCGACAAGCTCAACGAGAATGGCAGTGTGGGCTTGACAGCTTGCTACGACATCAGCGTCTATGCCACAGCCGACGGCTATAAGCCATCCGACAAGGCCACGGCTAAGCTCTATTGGGTGAAAGTTGACGGAAGCCTCACGACCGACAACATCAATGCAGCAAAGATGCGCGGTGTGGTGGTTGCTGCTGAGAACGGCATAGTCACCATCAGCGGTCTCAGCGATGGTGAAAAGGTGGAGTTCTATGCTACTGATGGCAAACTGATTGGCGCGCAAAAGGCAAGTGGCAGCACGGTTAGCATCGCCACATCCGAGCACGTCGTCATCTGCAAGATGGGCGGAGCAAGCATCAAGATACTCGTGAAGGAATAGGAAGGAAGACCAATAATAACATGAAGCCCATATGCATCAAAAGGCCACGTTTGCCGTAGCTGACTTGTGTAGATGCATAAGGGTCTTTATATGTTCTTAGGGTAACGCCCTAATACAAAACATTAAACTTAAAGATAAATTATAACTATGAGAATTAGATTTTGTTTTATCATCCTTGTGTCATTCTTTTTTGTCAGTTGCTCAGTCAATGACACAAAGGCTATTCGCGATGCTGAGAAAGTGCTACCTTTGACATATACGCCTGAGGTGCAAGTTAATGAAGTGAACGGCATGGCCTACATCTATAAAGATGGTGATTTATTTGATGGGAAGGTGTGGGCATCGGACAAGTCCTGTTATTTAGAATGTGAGAATGGGATGCCGATGAGAATTATGGTGTTTTATCCGGACGGCTATGTAGCAGCAGACTGCCATATCAAAAACTGGAGCTATGACAAGAGCGAATCTGCATTCTATTATGATGGACAACAAGGCATAGATATGGGTACTTCTGATTTTGATGAATTACCTAAGGACTTCCAGCAGTTCTTAAATAATACCCTAATTAAATTGCCAAGAAAAAATTAGTATCTTCATTACGAAGAATTGCGCTTTTTCCCGCAATGAAATTAATGAAGTAACATTTAAGAGCTCTAATTATAGTATACTTGCTCACATTTACAGCTACTTATGGTATTGCAAAGGATGCTGATTTTACAGTTGATGGATTCAGTTATGCGATTACCTCAACTACTGATCTAACAGTTGAGGTCGCCAATGGGCCTAATGAAGCTGTCGTTACAGTTCCATCAACTGTAGAATACAGCAATATAACATACCGCGTCACAGGTATTGGTAGTGAGGCATTCTGTAATCACAAGAAATTAACATCAGTGGATATGCCTTCTATTACCTATATATCGAATGGATTTGCTAGATATTCTAATAGTGAAGGCACCACATGGTATGGGGCTTTCTATGGTTGTAAAAAATTAAGTCAAGCAAATATGCCTGCGGCTACGTCCATTGGCGATTTGGCGTTTGAAAGCTGTGACGCCTTGACAAGTGTCAGCCTGCCTGTGGCTACGTCCATTGGTGTCCGTGCGTTTTCTGGCTGCGACGCCTTGACAAGTGTCAGCCTGCCTGCGGCTACGTTAATTGGTGGCATTGCGTTTGATGACTGTAAAGCCTTGACAAGTGTCAGCCTGCCTGCGGCTACGTCTATTGGCGATTGGGCATTTAAGAGCTGTAAAGCCTTGACAAGTGTCAGCCTGCCTGTGGCTACGTCCATTGGTGCCGATGCGTTTGGAAGCTGTGATGCCTTGACAAGTGTCAGCCTGCCTGTGGCTACGTCTATTGGCGATAGGGCATTTGAGAGCTGTAAAGCCTTGACAAGTGTCAGCCTGCCTGTGGCTAAGTCCATTGGTGACATGGCATTTTTTGGCTGCGACGCCTTGACAAGTGTCAGCCTGCCTGCGGCTACATCCATTGGTTATCAGGCGTTTTCTCTCTGTAGTGCCTTGACAAGCGCCAGCCTGCCTGTGGCTACGTCCATTGGCTATGAAGCGTTTAGGGGCTGTAAAGCCTTGACAAGTGTCACCATGCCTGTGGCTACGTCCATTGGTGAGCGTGCGTTTTTATACTGTGACGCCTTGACAAGTGTCAGCCTGCCTGCGGCAACGTCCATTGGTGCTGATGCGTTTGGGGTCTGTGATGCCTTGACAAGTGTCAGCCTGCCTGCGGCAACGTCCATTGGTGAATCTGCGTTTTCTGGCTGTCAGTCCTTATCTGATATATATGTTGGCAGTGATCCTGCAGATTGTTATGGCTCCACATTTGATAAAGTTACGTATGTCACTGCGACTCTTCATGTTCCAGCAGGATGTGCTTCCAAATATAAAGCGGCGGATTATTGGAAGCAGTTCAACTTTATCTCAGAAGATTATGATCCAACTGGAATTAAGAACACAAATGCAGAGAATGTGAAGGTGTTATGTGAAAATGGCAATGTCAATATCACGGGTCTGAAGAATGGAATGAAGGTGGAATTTTACTCTGTAAACGGCCAACTTCTTGGTGCTTCAGTAGCTAACGCCGGTGCTGTCAGTTTCAAAACATCCGAGCATATCGTTATCTGCAAGATGGCTGGAACAAGCATCAAGGTACTTGTAAAGTAACAAGAAAGAAATCAGAAAAAGAAATGAAGCCCTTATGCATTGAAAGGCCACGTTCTACGTAGCTGATTTGTGTAGATGCATAAGGGCTTTTAATTCTTCTTCAAATAGATATACTTAGGATACTGCCCCATCACGAACAGCGTGACGGGACAGATCCATACGCTTCGATGGAAGTTCTCGAAACCAGTTGTGTCGTAATCGGCTCCATAGAAGAGGTTGCTGTAGGTCTTGGTCAGGAGACTATATCCTGAAAGGGAAAGGGGATGTTTGCTTGCAACGACCGCAAGACGAACGGCCTGTCTGCCATCCGCCAAGTAGCTGCACACCTTGTCGGCACCACCGAACATCGCAAGATTCTGTTGAGCGAACGGCCAATGTTTTTTGTTGGTCGCCTAATCACTATAATAGTTTTTTCAAATCCTCCATGTCAGGCAGTGCATCACGCAGCTCTTTGGGCAGTTCGCTCGAAGTACGATAGGTGGCCACGCCCATCGGCTTGGAGGTGTCGCGGAAAGACAGCTCCACGATCTTGTCGCTCTTGGATTTGCAGAGGATGATGCCGATAGATGGATTCTCGCCAGGCAGTTTCACGTACTCGTCAAGAGCAGAGAGGTAGAAGTTCAACTTACCAGTGTATTCGGGCTTGAACTCGCCGCGCTTCAACTCAAAGGCTACAAGACTCCGCAGCTTACGAGAGAAGAAAAGCAAGTCTATGTAATAGTCATGACCTTCAACTTCAAGATGATACTGGTTGCCCATGAAAGCGAAGTCCTTGCCGAAGGCCATGATGAAGTTCTTGATGTTCTGAATGATACTCTGCTCAATCACCCTTTCGTCAACATCTTCCGGGTCTTCGATGTTGATGAAGTCAAGCAGGTATTCATCCTTGAAAGACTGTAAAGCCTTCCGCTTAAAATCATCGTCGGAGATAGTGTGGTCGAAGTTAGTTTGATGGATGGAGCCCTCTTTGTGGTAGAGGTCGGATCTCAGTTGGCGCTTTAATGTAGTATAGTTCCAAAAATCATTAGCACTCCTGTGAATATAAAACAGTCTCTCCTCTAATGTCTTCACCTTCGTAAGAATCTCCATGTGCAGTGAAAAGCCAACAGCCATGAAGTCGTCTATGGGAAATTCGGCAGATGGCATCTGCCGAATTACATAATTCATTGAGGTATAGCTGCTTATTAAATCGTCAGAAGTCATCTGACGATTTATGCACGGGCTCCACTGCTCGTAAAACATACGCATGTTTTTGATGTTGCGGGCAGAGAATCCTCGCAGCCCCGGCAACTCCTGCTGCAGTCCTTTGGCGATGGTCTCAATGGCGTTGCTGCCCCAATATCCGTCACGACTATGGGCGGAGACGTAGCCACCAACGGAGTAGTAGAGCTTCAACAGCTCTTTGTTGGCCTGCTTTGCGGCAGCATAGCGGCTCTTGAGTATGGCACTCTTGATGTCCTTTACTGCCTGTATATATTCTTGTGAGATATGAGCGATTTCCATATTAATCCGTTTTGCGTACAAAGATAACAACTTCCTCCCAACTTTGCAATGAAACAATCTGGAAAATACAAACTTAAACCAAAACGAATGGAAATGAACGGAATCGACCAGCGCCGAACGGTAATAAATCTGCTCTTATCCAATGGAAATGGAGCAAATATGGAGCAAATCGGGAAAAGAAAAATCGCTAAAGTCTTTGTTTGTAAGGCTTTAGCGATTACCGTGATGTAATAAGGGTACCCAGACTCGGGCTCGAACCGAGATGCCTTGCGGCACTGGTGTTTGAGACCAGCGCGTCTACCTATTCCGCCATCTGGGCAAGATGCGGAAGGACCGATGATGCGGGAAAGACGGTCTTCCAATGAAATGTGGTGCAAAGGTAAGTTATTTTTTTGAAAACAACAAGACAATTAGTTGTTTTTTATTAATTTTGCAGGAAACGATGATAGTTAATGATAAACAATGATAGCAGGAGACATGAAGCAAAAGCGAACGGCCAAGAAAAATAAGGACAAGCATATCCCTTATCAATATAAGCCCGATGGGATGGACCTTAAAACGTGGCAGCAGAAACTCCGCAAGCAGGCCGCTAAGGAGGCGCAGTTTCTGATCTTTTCCGTCGACGAGGAAAATGCGCCGGGGGAATACCGTGTAAACAACCCACGGAAATGTGAGACCTATAAGGTAGTCTATCGAGGTGCAAGAAGTCCATGGAACTACTGCTCCTGCATGGATTTCAAGACTTCACAGCTTGGCACGTGCAAGCATTTGGAGGCCGTTAAGATGTGGATTGGGCGAAAAGGCCATCATGTGCACCGAGAGATACCGTCTTACACCTCTGTCTATATTGATTATTCTGAAGGCCGGAAAGTCAGAATTCGCATCGGCACAGACCACAGGGCTGAGTTTGAATCGCTCTCTAAAGACTATTTCACCGACGGTGTACTCAATAATAATGGTTTGCTTCATTTTGAGCAGTTTCTTACACGTGCCCGTAAAACAGACGACACCTTTCGATGCTACAACGATGCTTTTGATTTTGTCCTTGAGCAGCGGGAGCGCCATGAGCGGGAACTTTGGACTTCCCAACTCACCGATGACGATTTTGCTACATTGTTGCATACCTCTCTTTACGACTATCAGAAGGAGGGTATCCGGTTCTCCGCCAGAGCGGGAAGAGCTATTATTGCCGATGAGATGGGACTGGGCAAGACCATCCAAGCCATCGGCACTGCACAACTGCTCAAAAACAAGGGACACATAACATCCATCCTTATCATTTGCCCTACTTCGCTTAAGTATCAATGGAAACGGGAGATTGAGCGGTTCACGGGCGAAGCGGTCCGTGTCATTGAGGGCAATCAGCTTAAGCGCCGTGACCAGTACTTTGCCGACGAGCCTTACAAGATTGTCTCATACAACGCGGTGGCTAACGATATAAGAACTTGGGGGCATCTGACCACCGATATGCTCATCATCGACGAGGTACAGCGTCTGAAGAACTGGGATACGAAGATTGCACAGGCAGCCCGGAAGATAGACTCTCACTACTCCGTCATCCTTTCCGGCACGCCGTTGGAGAACAGGCTGGAGGAACTCTACTCTGTTGTGGAGCTTGTCGATCAGTTCCTCCTTGGCCCGTTCTATCTTTTCCGCGACCGATATATTGTCAAGGACAATAAAGGCGTGACTGTCGGCTACCAAAATCTCAATGAGTTGGGCGAGAAGCTCAAGGCTGTTCTCATTCGCCGCCGCAAGTGCGATGTGCGTCTCCAACTCCCTGCCCGACAGGACAAGAATCTCATGATGCCTATGACGAGGGAGCAGATGACTGTACACGACGAGGCGAAACAGAGCGTACAGCGACTGATGCAGAAATGGGACCGTATGCATTTCCTTTCTGAGACCGACCGCAGAAGGCTGATGATGTTCCTGCAACAGATGCGCTGCGTGTGTGACTCCACCTATGTCCTTGACCAGAAGACGCGTTACGACACGAAAGTGGAAGAGACTGTGAACATCATCCTCAACGTGATTGAAGGAAGTGATGAGAAAGTGGTCGTCTTCAGCCAATGGGAGCGTATGACGCGCATCATCGCACAAGAATTAGAGCGTCATGGTATCCGCTTTGAGTATCTCCATGGTGGGGTGCCATCGAAGGTACGAAAAGACTTGGTCAACAACTTCACTGATCTTGCCGAAAGCCGCGTTTTTCTCTCTACTGATGCCGGCAGTACAGGGTTGAATCTACAGGTCGCCTCTGTCATTATCAATGTTGACCTCCCATGGAATCCTGCCGTATTGGAACAGCGTGTGGCACGCATCTACCGTATTGGACAAGAGCGTAACATTGAGGTCATCAACCTTGTTGCTGCCAATACTTTTGAGGAAAGTATGCTCGCCAAGCTGAAGTTCAAGACCTCTATGTTTGAGGGCGTGCTCGACGGAGGTGAGGATGCCATTTTCGTTGATAACAACAAGTTCGGCAAGATGATGGACAAACTCAAGGAGACAATGGAAGAAAGTAATGTATCTGCTGACGAAGTGCCCGTAGGAGACGTGGAAGAGGCAGCCCCTGCTGTTTCTTCCATTGATGAAGAAGATGATGAGGGTACTCGCATTGAGGAGGAGCTGCCCACTAATGATGTTTGGAATACCTCTGTTGCCAAACATACAGAAAGTAAGGAGTGCAGCGATAGCGAGAAGTCTGTAGGACATAAGGCACAAGCCCGGAGGCTGGTTACTGATGGTGTTGCTTTCTTCTCCGGTCTTGCATCTGCGCTCCAGTCGGAGCAATCCACCCGTGCACTTGTCGACTCCATTGTGGAGGAAGACAAGGAGAGGGGGACGGCCAACCTTAAAATACCAGTTCCGGATAAGAAAACGGTGATGCAGGTGCTTGGAATGATTGGAAAACTACTGAAGCCCTGACAGCTTGCACAAGAGCAAGACAGGGTATGGCGTTGCGTGCCATACCCTGAGCTATGATTTACAAATAAAGGATTTGCCGGGGCTCGTTGCAGAGGACCCGCAAAGTCGACTCACCAAAGGGCTCACCAATGGGGCCTACCGGGGACCTACCGGGGAGCCGCCATGCGCTAAGAAGAAAGGTTACAGCGTGAACTTATATCCTGCCGTGATAAGGATGGGATAGTTACGTGAAGTCAGTGCCTCATAGGTGGTGCCCCAGGAATCAGACGGCTGTTGATGGATGGCCTTGCGCACTTCAAAGCAATAGGTGGCATCGAGAGTGACGTGGTGCCACTCATAGCCCAAACCGAGAGGAATGCCTGCCACAATGTTGCGGAAGTGACTGCTAACGTTCTGTGACTGTTTCTCTGTGTAGTGCTCCCACAGGTACATAGAGCTCGTGCCGTCGCCGAGATTCATGGTGCGGATGCTGCGAAGCCTCACTTTGTCCCTGGCTGAGATGAGGACACCGCCTGCCACACCAAAGTGAGCGGACAGTCCTTTTACGCCATGGAAATAAGCCTTGATCATCAGCGGTACGGAGATATATGCCACGTTGAGTTTTTCTTCTGCTGAGGCATACTTCTCTTTTCTCTCCTCAAATCCGGTTCCTATCAGACTGATGTCCGCACCTGTCGTGAGGGAATAATACTGTGACAGAGGAATCTCCACGCCAACGCCTGCCGTGTATCCAACTTTCCAAGTCTTTGTGCCCTGCAAAGCCGTGCCGTCCATCTTTGAGACAGAGATGCCTGCATGTGGGATAAAAGACACGCGGTGAGTTTCGTTCTGAGCCGATACACATAGGGTCAGCAACGATATGAGCAGAATTGATAGGATGTATTTCATGGCATTCATTTCCGTTGATAGGTATAGATTTCTGTCGTTGATTCCGATTTGCGGGTAAGTGTCATCTGGCGGTCAGTCTTGCTGCTGATGCTCCATTGTTCGATGTAGGAAGATCCGTGAGTCGTGATGGCATTCAGGTTATCGGTTATCGTGAGAATATTGTCCTCCACGCTGAACCACCCATCGTATGAATACCCAAGGTGGTTAGTCTTCTTCACTCGGTGCCCAGTCGTGAATTCCAAGGTATAGTAGTACTGCATGATCCAATCGTCTTCGGGCGTGATGTCCTCGTCGGTAATCGTCCTGCCATCAATAATGTCTGTATAATGCTTTGCCTCCCAGGTGCCGAGCCAGTCGGCAGAAACGGGGCTGTTGAGCAAGCGCTCCATTCGCACGATTTCCTGTGGTTTTTCCTTCCGCTCAAACCGCTGCACCATTTGTCCATCAGAAGCAGTAAGTAGCAATACCCCATTTCCAACGGCATACACTTTATAGTTTTGTCCCCACAAGGGGATGGCGCAGAAATAGCTGTTAAGCTGGATTTTTGCGGTGTGGTAATTGATGGTGTGGTAGTTTTGGGCACCGACAATGGTTCCGATCTCCGACACATTACCCTCTTCGTCAATGTAGAAGCCACCGTCATGGGTGTTGTTTCCATCCGCCATCTCCCAATAGCCGGTGAGGTCGCTCATCGTGAAGCCTGACATCTTCATACTTTCCAACTCCTGAATCATCTTGTTTCCTTCGCCAGGGAGTGTAGATAGACGGTGGAAGGGTATCACGGAAGTCTTGCCATTATAAGCAAGATACATCATCTTGTCATCATTACCCGCTACGGTGACAGTATAGAAGCTGCCGTTGCCTTTGCTGAGCTGCATCTCATAGTGGTTGCCATTGGCAGTCCACTTGCCAGTTTTGAAGCCTAATTGATAGGGATCATTGGACGCCTGGGTATATATCCAGTCCGTCACTGTGCCGTCATCGTGCACTACGATGCCCTGAATGGCGCCGTCGCCGTTGAGATCTTCACTGGCTATCTGCCAATAGCCGGTAATAGGCGTGTTGATGTCCGGCTTCAGCGTGTCGGCATCATCGCTGCTGCACGCCGCGAGCGTGACGATACCGAGAAGAAGCGTGAGCATAGTCACGCAGTAGGTGTGTTTCATGGTCATAAGCTTTTAGGGGGTAAATCATCACGACGCGGCCTTGAGCCCCATCCTTGCCTCTACGACATTGACGACATAGTCGCCAAGCTTTTCGCATTCCTGGATGATGTCCATATACATCGTGCCCGAAGCGTAGTCGTACTGGTGGTTATTGATATCGTTGAGGTTCTCGTTGCGCAGCTGGTTGCGATAGTTATTGATCTCGTTCTCAATGTTGAATGAGCGTGTAGCGTTAAGCTCTTCCCTATGGCCTTTGAGAAGAACGTTCATTTGCGTAAGTGCGTCGTCCACTAACTCGAACATCTGGTGGATGTGGTCGTACTGGTGCTCGTTGAAGTCCTCCTTCGAATTGAATTTGCGGTTGATGGTCCTGCCCATGTTGTTGCAGGAGTCGCCGATAGATTCCAGTTCTGAGATTTGCCGCAGCATGGAGCGAATCTTTCCCTTTGTCTCGTCGGAGAGGTGGGCGTTGCTCACCTGATCGAGATATTTAGCAATTTCTATCTCCATGTTGTCGGAGATATTCTCATATTTCTGTATGCGGTCATAGATCTTATTGAATTTATCTTCGTTTTTCTCTTCTAAGAGGTCCCTTACCATACCGAACATACGCTGGATGCGCTCTGCAAAGCTTTGGATTTCTTTCTGTGCTTCAAGCACCGAGAGTTCCGGAGTCTTCATAATACCGCTCTGGATAAAGCGCAAGCGGAAGTCATCGTCATCGGCGTTGGCCTTGGGCTTCCATACCCAGCAGCACACCTTCGCTATCTGCTTGACAAACGGTAACAAGATAATGGTATTAGACACGTTGAAGCATGTGTGGAACGCAGCGAGGGCAAAGGTGAGCTGCGTGCCGGATGGTGTATCCGTAGCGGGATTGAAGCCTACCAGGCCACAGGTAAGGTTGACAAAATATTTGAAGACGCATAGCACCCAGATGACACCGAAGACATTGAAGAACAGATGCCCGAAGGCGGCACGGCGCGCCTCGGTGTTGGCGGTGAGCGCCACGAGGTTGGCTGTCAGTGTCGTGCCGATATTCTCACCCATCACGAGTGCAATGCCGAGGTAGATAGGAAGTCCCGCCTGCGTGCAGAGCATCATGGTGATGGCCATGAGTGCGGCGGAACTTTGCAGAATACACGTGAGGATGGTGCCGAAAAGGAGGAACAACAAGATAGTTCCGAAACTGTTGGGGTTGAACGAGGCGAAGAAACCTTTCAGTGAGTCGAGTTCTGCTGGCGGCAGTTGGCTTTCACCGAGTGTGGCAAGGGCAAGAAACATGAAGGCCACACCGAAGAGAAAGTCACCCACGTAGCGATTTTTCTTGGAATAGATGAGCATCAGGCCGAAGAGGAATACAGGCCATACGAAATCGCTGATCCTAAACGAGAATCCTGCCGACATGATCCATGCTGTGAGCGTTGTGCCGATATTAGCACCCATAATGACGGAAATAGCCTGAACCAGCGTGAGCAGGCCGGCATTGACAAAGGACACCGTCATCACGGTCGTGGCGGTGCTCGACTGTACGGCTACCGTGGTCAGCATGCCTGTGAATACTCCCGAAATGCGGTTGGTGGTCATGGCACTCAATACATGGCGTAGCTGTGGGCCCGCCAGTTTTTGCAGGGCCTCACTCATCACTTTCATTCCATAGATGAGAAGCGCGAGGGCACCAACAATCTTTAATAAAAGAATGGTCATGTTTTAACTATGTTTATTATATGACTTTCGCTTTGCCCGATAGAAATGGCTAACTTTACACTCTATAATCATTTGGCCAACTATTAATGTTTGAAAAATGAAACAGGCGTTACAAATTCGTTGCAAAAATAATAAAAAAACACTAAACATCGCACCCGAAAGCACACTTTCTGATATTTTTTTTCAGTCTGGACTGAAAATGGAGTCAGGTCCGATATGTGCCAAAGTCAATAACAAGGTAGAAGGTCTGCATTACAGAGTTTTCCACAATAAAGATGTGGAGTTTCTTGACATGACCTCCGATTCGGGCTCGCGTAACTATACGCGCACACTCTTCTTCATTCTCTGTAAGGCGGTGCACGACCTTTATCCTGGCAGCCAAGTGGTGATCGACATCCCTGTGAGTAATGGTTATTTTGTCAATCTCAGTATTGGTCACGATGTGACAGTTGACGATGTCGAACGCATCAAGAAGCGCATGCAGGAGATCATCACGACCAAGATGTCCATTCGTCGCTTTGAGGTGCCCACAGAAACGGCCGTGAGGATGTTTGCCGACAAGGGCGACACGGCGAAAGTGAAACTGCTCAAGAGCTATGGCAGGCTCTATACCACATATTATCAGATTGATGACTATGTGGATTATTACTATGGCTCGCTGCTTACCAACACCTCACGGATCTATCTCTTTGGCTTAGAGAAGTATTTCGACGGGTTGCTTCTGCGTATTCCTGACTTGAAAAACCCGAAGGTCTTGCCTGAAATGACACATCAGGACAAGATGTTTGGCATCTTTAAGGAGCACCACCGTTGGCAGGATATCATCGGCGTGCGTACCGTGGGTGATTTCAACGAGTTGGTGGACAAAGGGGCAGCCACCGACATGATCAATGTCTCCGAAGCTTTGCAGGAGAAGAAGATATCGGAGATAGCAGATGAGATAGCCTCGCGCAAGGGTGTGAAGCTCGTGCTGCTTGCAGGACCATCATCGTCAGGTAAGACCACGACGTGCAAGCGCTTGTCCATCCAACTCCTCACCAATGGCATCCGTCCATTGCAGATATCCCTCGACGATTATTTCGTGGACCGTGAGCAGACACCTAAGGATGAGAAGGGCGAGTATGATTATGAGAGTATTTATGCCCTCAATCTCAAGCTCATCAACGAGCAGTTCAACCAGCTCTTTCAGGGCGAAGAGGTGGAGCTGCCCAAGTATGACTTTCAGGCGGGGAAATCGAGACCCAGCGGAAAGAAACTGAAGATGGAACCAAACAATGTGCTCATCGTTGAGGGCATTCATGCACTCAACCCCGAGCTGACCTCCGAAATTCCCGAGAAGCAGAAGTTCCGTGTCTATGTGTCTGCCCTGACGACGATTCTCCTCGATGACCACAATTATATCCCAACGACAGATAACCGTCTGTTGCGCCGTATCATCCGAGACTATAAGTACCGTGGCGTGACGGCACAGGAAACTATCCATCGATGGCCATCGGTGCGTGCAGGAGAGAATAAATGGATTTTTCCATTTCAGGAGAACGCCGACGCGATGTTCAATTCAGCCATGCTTTTCGAGCTTGCTGTCATCAAGCAGCAGGCAGAGCCGTTGTTGGAGCAGGTGCCGGAGAGTGCAGAAGAATATTCGGAGGCCTACCGGTTGAAGAAATTCCTCGATTACATCCGTCCGGTTCCCAATCGCGATATTCCGCCCACGAGCCTCCTAAGAGAGTTCCTCGGAGGCAGTTCGTTCAGGTACTGAGTCCATCCTCTTAGCTTACACAGGCTGGTTAGTTATCCGGTAGATTTGTGTTATCTACCCTCAAAAACAGTTTTTAGCCACAGAAGGATAAAGAAGTATTCTTGCCACAGATATGTACAGATAACACAGATCTACATGTATGTCCGGTATGTCCCGAAGATATTTTGGATCGACAGGCTTGAACTTTGCGCATGCACTTATAGGACGAGTTTCAAGTATAGACTCTTCTACTGAAAACATAATTAACTAATTAGTTAACAACAGCTATTTTGCAAACGGTTCCTTTCTCCCCTTCACTGGTGGCAATCTCAACCATGTAGACACCGCTTGCCACTCTTTTCCCGTTACGGTCCAGCCCATACCATTTGTATTGTCCATTGGCAGCGGTACCTTCATTGACAAGAGAGCCGCTGCTTGTTACAATCTTGACGGTTGCCCCGTTCTCCAGTCCTGTAATAGTGACAGCTCCCTCGTATCCTGGACGCACAGGGTTAGGGTAAGCCCAGACATTGTCTTTTGTCATTCCATTACTGTTGTCGGCAAAATTAGCCGTATAGGCGCATAGCCCCAAGTCGGTTCCTATATAGGTCTTTCCCGTGGCCTCATCACAGGCAAGGGAAAGGATGTTGTCAGACAAAAGCTGACTGTCCGACTTAGTAAAATGAGCCAGTGTCGTGATGTTGTCGGAATCGATAACATACAGGCCGTTTCCGTCGGTTCCAAACCATTTCCTGTTGTTTTTGTCTATTGCCATACAGTTGATATCTACTCCTGAAAGCAGATAGTCAGCATAGTTGGTACCGTCGTTGCGTGGCACTTTGACCTGAGTATATACGGGACTTGTGGCAGTGATCTGGTCGGGTGTGAGCATTAATGGACCCTTGTCGGTACCTATCCAAATATTATTTTCCTTGTCTTCGGCGATGCAGCGTACATAATAGATGTTGCTTATTTCTGTGCCATCCTCGTTCACATAAGGTGCCACGAAATCATTGAGTGCATCCGTAGATGTCTGATAAGCATAAAAAGACGGAACAGTCCAGTGGTCGTTGACAAACCATGTCAATCCGCGGCTGTCAGTCATTAATCCCTTCATGGCTCCTAAGCTTTGAGGATCATTGAAAAGATATTTAAGTTTCATCAATTCATTATGTGGATGTGACACCCATTGTCCGTCTTTTGTATATTCAAGGATAGATTGTGTGGGAGCCTGACTGTTCAACGCCCATAAATTACCGTCTTTGTCGTACATGACGCTAAGGATGAGCTCATAATCCTGGCTTTTCTTGTCGAACCTCTCTATGGGGGAATTCTGGTGATTCCATAGTTTGACGAAGTTTCCATTCTCAAACTCATAGATGCCGCTTCTTGCGCCTGCCATGATGTGGCCGTCATCACGGGGATCGATGTCGAGACTTGATATGTCTTGATAATTTATACCTGTTGCAGGGGCAATGTCGTCTTGATAAATAGTCCATTTATCATCGTCAAGCACTTGTATGCAGCCCGGCTGATAATTGAAAGCGCCATTGCAAGAATAAAGTTTGCTGTTGTGTATCTTCAGGAAGCTAAAGTAATTGTATTTCGGCCCGTCGGGTTTCATCTTGTTGACGTTGGCAAGCAGTCCGGCGTCTATGGTCTTTGTCCGTGCTGTATAATCGCCAATGCGTGTCCATTGGTTGGGATTGAGAAGGTTGGAAGAGAGGGCTGCACGGTAAAGTCCTTTCGTGGAGCTTGCCGCATAGATGTAGTTGTTGTCTGTATAGCTGTAGTCCACACGGAACCCAAGCTGATAGGTATCAGAAAAGGATGCGTCGGCGACATTGAGTTTCACAATGCCAAAGCCTGTGGAGAGATAAGCGTAACTGCCGGAAATATCCACACTGTAAACAGACTTATCCACAGTCATGGAGGTATTCATATAAGCCGGCATATTGACAACATTGCCATTTGCAGAAAGCAGGTCGATGTTGCAATCATGATAGACAATGACAAGTCTATGTGCAGCCTTGCACCAGGCAATATGTGCGATGCCACAGTCGGAGAGCACGGTCGTCTTGTCGTAAGTCTGTACGTCATTGTCTCGCGTATTGTAACTGAAGAGCCCACCGGATGCCAATATGTAGAGCATGCCGTCGTTGGCTTGCTCTATCTCCTCAGGCTCATAATAGCTCAGATAGGCCTTCCACTGAGCTGTGGCTCCGCAGAGACAAGTCATCCACAACAAAGTGCACAAGATGATTTTTCTTCCTGTCATTGGCTATAAATAAAGTTTCACTAAGAATAACGCATCTACACGGAAAATATTCTTCGTGGACAGTCATTCGTGGAGGAGCCAGTCGGCGAGTTTCTTGACGGCTCTTGCTCTATGACTGATGGCATTCTTGACCTCTTCACCGAGTTCTGCGAAGCTCTTGCCGTAGCCTTCGGGGATGAAGATGGGGTCATAACCGAAGCCTTCCGTACCGTGCTTCTCATAAGCAATTTGGCCTTCCACGACACCTTCGAAGCGATATTCACGGGAGCAGAGGGGGTTGCCGCCTTCCATCTGGATGAGCGAGATAACAGTGCGGAAGCGGGCGTGACGGTTAGGATTGTCGCCGAGCCTCATGAGCAGTTTCTTCATGTTGGCCTCACTGTTATGGTCCGTGCCCTCCGCATAGCGGGCAGAGTGGACACCGGGCTCACCATCGAGCGCATCGACCTCAAGCCCCGTGTCGTCAGCGAAGCAGTCGACATGGTAATGGTCAAAGACATACTCTGCTTTCTGATGAGCGTTGGCCTCAAGACTGTTCCCCGTCTCGGGAATGTCCTCATGACAGCCAATATCTGAGAGAGAGACAATATCAAACGACGGACCGAGAATCTCACGGATTTCCTGTAATTTGTGTGTGTTGTTGGTCGCGAATACTATCTTCATTTTTTTCTTTTTTCTCTATATTTATTTGTTTATTCTTTGGCAATTTTACCTTTACGTGGTCGAAGCCTTCACCGTAGACACCAATGACGGAACTCTGTGATACGAAGGCATCGGGATCTATCATCTTAATAATGCGGAAGATAGGTGTAGATTCGCGTTTGCGCGCAAGAATACAAAGCACTTTCATGTCTTGTCCTGTGTACCATCCGTGGCCGTCGAGAATGGTGATTCCACGATCCATCTGTGTGCCAATGGCATCGGCTATCTCTTTACTTTTCTTTGAGAAAATCATGAATTGCACTGATTCACGCTGCGCGTTCATCACATGGTCAAGCATGAAATTCTCTATAACCATTGTACAGAGACCAAACATCACTTTATGCAGCCGTCCTAATATATCGCCGAATTGAGGGAAGAACATACAACTGCCGATGATACAAAGGTCGATAGTTAACAATACCTGTCCCAGCGAGAAACTGTAGTACTTGTTGATTGATGCTGCAATGATGTCCGTGCCGCCTGTTGATCCGTTGTTAAGGAAGACGATAGCCAGTGACGTTCCCGTCAGCATACAACCCATCATCAGCGACATGAAGTCCTGATTCTCACCTAATATCTTCACGTAGTGTCCTGCCGCGTCAACCGGCATAAGCTTTTGCGCGAACCATAACATGAAATAAAGCAGGATAATGGCGTAAATGGTCTTCATCAGAAACTTCAGGCCAAGAGCTCGTAATCCTACAATCAATAGGACAATGTTGATGATGAGATAGGTGTTTTGAATAGGGAAACCAGTGGCATAATAGATTACAGCAGCCATACCGGTGACACCTCCCGTCACAATTTCGTAAGGTAGCAGGAAAAGCGTATAGGCGAAGGCATAGAGGCATACACCGAAGGTGATGCCTGCATAGTCTTTGGCTTCGTCAAATATTAATCGCTGGTTGATGGTCATATAATAAAATGTTTATTTCACTACGATATTGATGATACGCCCCGGTACTATGATGACCTTGATCGCCTTCTTGCCTTCCATGTACTTGGTGCAGCGGTCGTCGGCGAGTGTCTCTCTCTCAATGGTGTCCTTGTCGGCATCGGCGGCGAACATCTTCTGGAAACGGGCCTTGCCATTGAAACTCACCGTCATCTGCATCTCGTTCTCCACAAGATATCTCTCATCCCATGCAGGCCATTTGGCGTCGCATACTGTTGTGGTGTTACCGAGCTGATGCCACAGCTCCTCAGCGATATGAGGAGCGAAAGGAGCGATAAGCACGACGAGGTCGGAGAGCAGCGTGCGGTTGTGGCACTTCTGCTGACCCAGTTCGTTGACACAAATCATGAACGCAGAGATAGACGTGTTGTAAGAGAACATCTCGGTGTCCTGCGTCACCTTCTTGATGAGCTTGTGTACGCTCTTCAGACTGTCCTTACTTGGCTCTGCATCATCGACAAGGAACTTATCGGTACGGTTGTCCCAGAACAGAGCCCATAGCTTCTTCAGAAAGCGGAAGCAGCCGTCGATGCCGTTGGTGTCCCAAGGCTTCGAAGCCTCCACAGGACCGAGGAACATCTCGTACAGGCGCAGCGTGTCGGCTCCATAGTCGCGCACGATATCATCGGGATTGACGACATTGTACATCGACTTCGACATTTTCTCTATCGCCCAGCCACATACATATTTGCCTTCAACACCGTCGGCTGACTTGCTGCCATCCTCGAAGATGAACTCCGCGTTGGCGTATTCGGGGCTCCATTTCTTGAAAGCCTCGGTGTCGAGAATATCGTTCTTCACAAGGTTGATCCATACATGGATAGGCGTCACGTCCTGATAGTTCTTACGCTGGCCGAAGCTGACGAAGACAGGCTTATCAGCAGTAGACAGTTCGTTGGCACGATAGACGAAGTTGCTTCTGCCCTGAATCATTCCTTGGTTGACGAGTTTCTGGAACGGCTCTTCCTCACAGCTCACACCATAGTCGTGGAGGAACTTGTTCCAGAACCGTGAATAGATGAGGTGGCCCGTGGCATGCTCCGTACCGCCGATATAGAGGTCCACATGGCGCCAGTATTCATCAGCAGCCTTGGAGACAAGGGCCTTGTCATTGTGAGGGTCCATATAACGGAGGTAGTAAGCGGAGCTTCCTGCAAAGCCCGGCATCGTATAAAGGTCAAGGGGGAAGACGGTCTTGTTGTCTATCCCCGTGTTCTCCACAATCTGGTTGTTCACAGTGTCCCAGGCCCATTTCTTAGCTCTGCCCAATGGAGGCTCGCCGTCGTCGGTGGGTTTATACTCTGTGATCTCAGGCAGCTCTACTGGGAGATACTGCTCTGGTACCATCCTGGGGATGCCGTTGTCGTAGTAGACAGGGAACGGTTCGCCCCAGTAGCGCTGACGGGAGAAGATAGCGTCGCGCAGACGGTAGTTAACCTTCACGCGGCCGATACCCTTCTTGGTAACAAACTTCTTCGTCTTGGCGATAGCCTCCTTCACGGTGCAGCCATTGAGCGAGAAACCGTCGATGCTCTTGTGACCCTCGCGCGGAGAGTTCATCACGATGCCTTCCTTGGCGTCGAAGCTCTCCTCCGACACATCGGCACCCTCAATGAGCGGTATGATGGGCAGGTTGAAGTGCTTGGCAAAAGCATAGTCGCGGCTGTCGTGTGCAGGAACTGCCATGATAGCGCCCGTGCCGTAGCCGGCAAGCACGTATTCGGAAATCCAGATAGGAATGTTGTCGCCTGTGAAGGGATTGACGGCATAAGAACCGCTGAACACGCCCGTGACCTTATGGTCGCTCATGCGGTCAAGCTCTGTACGGCTCTTCACATAGTTGAGATATTTGTCCACCCCGGCTTTCTGTGCCGCTGTGGTCACCTGCTGTACATACTCACTCTCGGGAGCCAGCACCATAAATGTGACTCCGAACATCGTATCGGCACGCGTCGTGAAGATGGTGAACTTCACGTCGGAGTCTTTCACAGAGAACTCCACTTCCGTACCCTCGGAACGGCCAATCCAGTTACGTTGCGTGTCTTTGATGCTGTCGCTCCACTGGATGGTGTCAAGACCGTCGAGCAGGCGTTGGGCGTAAGCTGATGTGCGGAGACACCACTGGCTCATCTTCTTCTGCACTACAGGGAAGCCGCCACGGATGGACACGCCTTCCACGACCTCATCGTTGGCGAGCACGGTGCCGAGACCTGCGCACCAGTTCACCATCGTCTCGCCTTTGAAAGCAATACGGTAGTTCATCAGCGCTTCACTCTTCTGCTTGTCGTCCATGGCTTTCCACTCATCGGCAGTGAAGCTGAGGGTATTGTCGCTCTGTGCCACGTTAAGCCCTTCAGTGCCTTTTGTCTCAAGGTGTTCGATGAGTTTGTCGATGGGTTGTGCTTTCTGAAGGTCGTTGTCATAGTAGGAGTTGAACATCTTCTCGAACGCCCACTGTGTCCAGTGATAATAGTGAGGGTCACAGGTCTTCACCTCGCGGTCCCAGTCGAAGGAGAAGCCTATCTTGTCGAGCTGCTCACGGTAGTGGTTGATGTTTTCGTTGGTGGTGACGGCTGGATGCTGGCCTGTCTTGATGGCATATTGCTCAGCGGGCAGCCCGTAGGCATCGTAGCCCATGGGATTCAGCACGTTGAAACCTTTTAGACGCTTGTAGCGGGCGTAGATATCCGAGGCGATATAGCCGAGAGGGTGGCCTACATGCAGCCCCGCACCGGAGGGGTAAGGGAACATGTTGAGGACATAGTATTTAGGTTTGTTGGGATCTTCCGTTACCTTGTAGGTCTTGTCGTCAGCCCACTGTTTCTGCCATTTTTTCTCAATCTCTCTGAAATCGTAGTCCATTGCTTTGCTAAACTTATTATTTATAAGTGCAAAGATACAAAGATATTGGGAAATAATGTTTTAAGTAGCTTAAAAAACATGGTCGGACATATTTTTCATTCATTTCCAGAACGGCAGCACATCCATTCTGCCCTTACTGTTCTCAATGGTTCTCTCTTCATCAATATTCATTTTATTTTGTAATGATAATAAAATATCCTTGATAATTTTGCAGTTAATAAAATAAATATTAACTTTGCACCCGTAACCACCTGATGTAATATTGAATATAGATAAACATAAATGTCCACTGCATATTTCCTTCTATTGTATAAGGATGTGCAAGACACAGGAAAACAGAGTATTTTCCTGCAAAAAGTTATCAGATTGTTTGGTAGTTCCAAATAATTTGATAACACACACACACACACACACACACACACACACCACTACAGGTGTAATCCGTGTTCTAATTCTAAGGCTTTTTCACGCGCGCGAAACGATCCGCGCCAATCCAGCATGAGCAAGGGGATTCCGTAAGAAATCTTCTTGCAGGCCTTTCGTGGTTTGGCGTATTGGATTTTATGCGGAACAGTAGTATGTTTATAACGTCTTTCCAGCAGCACAATCATAAGGTTTACCGGTATCCATTATTGTAGGGGTAACGGGAGTAATAAGCATTTGTTTTAAAAAATAGGAATTACAAAATCAATTTCAAAATTCAACGATTATGAAAAAAGACAAGTATGTACAACCGATCATCGATGTAATCGAGCTTGACGAAGAAGAATCTCTGTTAGGTAGAAACAGTAATCCTACTACAGCGGGTGGCGGCCTTACACCTGGTAACGGAGGTGATTCTATTATGCACGCCAAAAGGTATCTCCCCAATGAGGAGGAAGAAATGGTAGGCAGTAAAGTGTGGAGGAAGCTTGGGAATTAAGAAGAAGCTCTCCGGATGCAGAGACGGACTTTCTAAAGTCTGTATCCGGGAGCTTAAACACTCAAGTAATCATTAAATCAATATCTTTAAAAACGGTACAACAGTAATGAATATTAGAAAGACATTTAGCATACAGGGTCTTTCCGGTATCCTAAGCATACTCGTGACCGCAGCCATCTTCACGGCTTGCACAAACGATGAGACGACAGACAAAGCTTCGGGGAAAGGGACGCTGGTAAGCGGCTTCAACTTATCAGCTTCCCAGACATCTACGTCAGAAACGTTTATGACCAGAGCCAAGGTCAGCAGCGACGGAGCTTTCACATGGAATGTGGGCGACAAGGTCAGCGTCTTCAACTTCTCCACTTATTACACCTCTACGGCCGAGGCTACGGAGGCAGGAGCCAAAACCCACTTTGAGGGACAGATGGTGGCAACGAAAGGTGACGGTATCGCCATGTTCTACCCTGCCATCAACGACGTGACCGTGAAGAGCGGCACAGAATTCGGGCAGCTGAACCTGGATATCAGCAAGCAGATGGGAACGCTCGACGACTTTGCAAACCGATTCTATTTTAAGTTCGGACTGGGCAGGGTAGACGATGTCAGCAACGGCATTGCGGCCGTGTCCGCCAAGCTTCAGGATCAAGTGGCGTTGTGCAATTGCAAGTTTACCTTCAAGCTCAACGGAGAGACATTGATGATGAAAGGCGTGAAAATAACCGGTGCACCGTCCGTGGCCACCGTCAACCTGAGAACGGACAATCTCAACGGCAGCCTCACACCCTCCCACTCCACGCAAACCGATGTCATAGATGTTACCCCTCCGTCGGCCGACTCGGTTGCGGATATCGCCATGTTCCCCACTGGCGGACAGGAGGAAACCTACACTCTCACCGTGACGGGAGCCGACGGCAACACCTACAGCGTGAAGCAAGCAATGACGCTTGTAGCCGGGAAATACTACAACTACGTCATTGAGCTCGGTGAGGATAACACACCGGAATGTGATGACGTGAGATGGGCGAAGTCGAACTTCGTTCTCTATGACCTGTGTTACTCGTGGAACCGGTCGTCTTATGGTTTCTATTGCAGGCCGTGGAGCAGCAACGCCACAAGACGTAGGGGCTACCGCGTGTGTGACACCTTCCGCTGGGGTGTCATCGGAGAGGCAGCCTGGAACCCCTATGTGCCTTATTGCCCGCCAAGCGGCGACAGGGAGATCAGCGGTAAGATGTTTACCGACCCTGAAATGCGTCACGAGACGAAAGACTTCTGCAAGGCTCGCTATGGCGACATTGTCTATTGGGCAACCTGCGGCAAATTGCGTCTACCCACAGCGAAAGAGATGACCAAGCTCTTCACAGCCCACTCGTGGGAATATGGCATGCACGAAGACTACTGTCAATGGCCGGCCTATGGATTCATGTTCACCTGTCCGCCAAAGGGTGAGGCACGGACCATACGCTACGATTACTGTTACCCCAAGCGGTTCTCGCGCTGGGACTTCGATAGTGGTATTTTCCTGCCCCTTGCGTCTTACCGCACCGGTGGCGGCCGTTGGACCTGCGAGAGATATGTGTCTAAGTACATGACGTCGACGCTGGTCCAAGGCTGTGTGGACACATGGAGCTTCGGGCACAATGTGAACCCCGGCGGCAGTAAGACCGATTGGAAGACCGGCGCGAAATGCGATGCACGGACTCTCCGCTCACGGTATTCGCCCTGTGAGTTTGTGCCCATACGTGCGGTGTATGTAGATAAGAAGTAATACTTTTGCAAAATGCCACTCTATAAATTCATGCAGATTTATAGAGTGGCATTTTACAAAACAAGGCCTCGGCAAATATATTTTAGCTGTGGAAAACATTGGAAAGGGCAGCAGGCGCCGGAATATTCATTTTATTTAATAGTCTTTCTATGCTCGTTCGGCAAATAGGTTGTAACTTTGTGCCATAATGAGAAGATTAGTCACCATACTGTTTCTTGTTTTCCCGCTCATGGCCATGGCGCAGAAGTTCAACAACGGTGTCAACCCTGAAGATATGGATGTTGACATGGACAGTCCTACATTCGTGCCAATGGTGAAGATAGGAAAGGTGAAGCAGGGAAAGGACTCCATCCAGTATGTGGAGTTGAACAATATCTGGGTGTATCCCGAACCCGTGTTTAAGAGTGCGGCTCAGCGTGCAGCTTACAACCGTTTGGTTTACAATATCAAGCGTGTGCTGCCCATCGCCAAGGAGTGTGACCGCATCATTATTGAGACGGGCGAGTATCTGGAGATGCTGCCCAACAAGAAGGCGAAGGACGAGCACATGAAAAAGGTGGAGCAGGATATCAAGCGGGAATACACGCCCCGCGTGAAGAAGCTTACTTATTCTCAGGGAAAACTCTTGATCAAGCTCATCGACCGCGAGTGCAACAACTCGTCCTACGACCTCATCAAGGCTTTTCTCGGACCCATCCGCGCCGGTTTCTACCAGTCGTTTGCGTGGATCTTCGGCGCTTCGCTCAAGAAGCAATATGACCCCAACGGCGCCGACCGCATCACCGAGCGCGTCGTCAGGCAAGTAGAGGCGGGACAGCTGTAATACGATAGGCGATGCTTACATAAGCGAAGCGGTTAATTATTCTTATTGATGACCCACTGATGGAAGAACGTATCTTCCGTGAGGTATTTTTCTTTATCCTCTCTCAGCACGTTCTAATGTTGTGCGGTAGGCTTTGTTGGCATCCAGCGCGCCGTGGCGGTAGTAACGGACCACAAAATTGAGTTGTCGGTCATTCATTGTCGTCTGACTTTTATCCATTCAGTTAATGATACCACGACGCCTTGAACGACAGCCACTGCGTGGCCTGGTATTTCATGGCAAGGCGTGGGTTCACGGCGATTGTCGGTAATCGAAAGCTGTGCGATCATGGTCAACAAGAGACGAATTTACAGCTTCTTGAATTCAGTGTAAATCTTGTCGGCAGTCTTTTTCATCTCCTCTTCGGAGAGCTTGACATGCTTGTGGAAGTCCACATCAGCCTCAGAGTCAATGGGGATGAGGTGGATATGGGCGTGGTTGACATCCAGACCAAGCACCACCTGCGCCACTTTCTTGCAGGGAAAAGCCTTTCGAAGGGCGACGGCCACCTTTTTTGTGAAGACCTCAAAAGCGGCAAGGTCGTTGTCGCTCATGTCGAAGATGTAGTCAACCTCCTTGCGGGGCACGACGAGTGTGTGTCCTTTCTTTACGGGGTTAATGTCGAGGAAGGCGTAGAACCGGTCGTTCTCGGCACATTTGTAGCTGGGAATCTCTCCGGCAGCTATCTTACTGAAAATTGTTGCCATAGCTTATTCTCCTATACTTATTTCATCAATGCGGACGTGAATGGTGCCGCGGGGAATCTTGATCTCCACCTCTTCACCCACCTTCTTGTTGAGCAGCCCCTGTGCAATAGGCGTCTTGATGGAGATTTTGCCCAGCTTGAGGTTGGCTTCGCTTTCAGAGACGATGGTGTAGGTCATCTGCTTCTTGTTCTGAAGGTTGGTGATCTTCACTTTCGACATAATCTGCACCTCGTCGGTCTTCAGACGGCTTGTATCCACGATCTTGGCCTGTGCGATGGTGAGCTTCAGCTCATTGATTTTGGCTTCGAGCTGTGCCTGCGCCTCCTTTGCGGCATCATATTCTGAGTTTTCACTTAAATCTCCCTTGTCGGCTGCCTCGGCAATGGCCGCAGAAGCCTTGGGGCGCTCCACAGACTCAAGTCTGCGTACTTCGGCTACGAGCTTGTCGTAGCCATTCTGTGACATGTATGCCATAATAAAACAGTATTAAATAACAGTTAATGTGTTAATAATTCTTATAGTAACAGGCAAACGAAAAAGAATACCGACATCCTGCTGGAATGTCGGTATTCCTTCTCTTCATCTTTCTGTTTATCCTATTCGTTGCAAAGTTAGTCCTTTCCGCCGATACGGACAAATTTTTTAAGGATTATTTCCAGAATATTTTCAGAAAACCACTTTTGCGGTGAATGTCATCGTTCGGCCTGTTGCCGGATGCCGGAAGGTGATGCATCTTTTCCCATTATATGCAGGTATCGGATCGGGTATGCGTTGGCGAAGATAAGAGGGATAATTGATGTAGGCTATTTTGGAGAAGTGTTTCCATCATTGCAGTTCAAACTCCCCGCTTGAAGTTTCTCTTAGCGTTATCCTTCTTA
>ERZ772881.675-NODE-675-length-36228-cov-8.208443_pt1 | contig 36228 bp, 31 predicted proteins | sample MGYA00580581_ERZ772881 | MGnify/ENA primary metagenome ERZ772881 (study PRJEB29015, sample SAMEA2737668) | human gut metagenome | biome: human gut; feature: human-associated habitat; material: faeces | place: China | collected 2012 ...
AAGCATAGGCTTTCCGGGAAGTTTTGGCTTTTCCGGGAGAATCCCTTTGCTTTTCCTTTTAATCTGACTTCATTTGTTTGAATTTTACCGCGTATCGGGCAGGAAGGTTGGTTGCTGTATGAAATATACGCCTCAGGAGGTCATACAATTCATTCAGGAGGAGGACGTGAAGTTCATCCGCCTTGCGTTCTGCGACTGCTTCGGCAGACCCAAGAATATCTCCATCATGCCCCACGAGCTGGAACGCGCCTTCAAGTACGGCATTGCCATCGACGCTTCCGCCATCGCGGGCTTCGGCGACGAGGTGAATTCCGACCTGTTTCTCCATCCCGACGCTTCCACCATTGCCCTGCTGCCATGGCGGCCGGAGCACGGGAGCGTGGTGCGGATGTTCTGCTCCATCACCCATCCGGACGGCACACCCTTTGCCCACGATACCCGGGGCATTCTCAAGCAGGCCGTTGCCGACGCCGCGAAGGCGGGCTACGCCTTCTCCTTCGGCTCCGAGCTGGAATTCTACCTGTTCCGACTGGACGAAAATGGCGAGGTCACGGACGTTCCCTACGATCAGGCCACCTATATGGATGTCGCGCCGGAGGACAGATGTGAAAATGTCCGCCGGGAGATCTGCCTGATGCTGGAGCGGATGGGCATTTGTCCGGAGAGCTCCCACCACGAGAGCGGCCCGGGACAAAACGAGATCGACTTCCGGTATTCGGACCCCCTCGCGGCTGCCGACAACGCCGTCACCTTCCACGCGATGGTTCGCACCGTGGCGGCGCAGAACGGGCTCTGCGCCAGCTTTTCCCCCAAGCCGCTGGCGGACTGTGACGGGAACGGGATGCACATCAACGTCTCGGTCAAATGCGACGGGAACACCCAGCCGCTGCCCAGCGTCATTGCGGGGATCCTGGAGAACATCCGGGAGATGACGCTGTTTCTGAACCCCTGCGAGGAGTCCTACTGCCGCCTTGGCAGCGACAAAGCCCCGCTCTACGTGACATGGTCGGCGGAAAACCGCTCCCAGCTGATCCGCATCCCGGCGGCGGTGGGCGAATACCGCCGCGCCGAGCTGCGCTCTGCCGACCCGATGACAAACCCGTATATTGCCTACACGCTCCTGATTTATGCCGGGATGTATGGGCTTGAGCACGACCTGCAGCTCTGCCCCGCCTCTGATTTTAACGTTTACACCGCGCCCGCCGAGGTGCTGGACGGGCTGGAGAAGCTGCCCGTCTCTCTGTCGGAGGCTGCCGCACTGGCAGAGGCGAGCGCATTTATCCGCCGGCATCTTCCGGAAGCTGTGATCTCTGCCTATTGCCGTCCATAAGCGATCTGCCGGAAGCAGATGAAAGGAGGGGAGAACATGGTCTTTCAGGAACGGACGTACAGTGTGCTGCTCGTCACAGCCTCGGACAGCTTTACCGCAAAGATCATGCCGCTGCTCCCCGTGACGGATTACTGGCCGGTGACGACGGTACACAGCGTGGGAGAAGCGCGCCGCAAGATCGTGGAGACGTCATTTGATATTGTGCTGATCAACGCGCCGCTGCCGGATGACTTCGGGCTGCATCTGGCGGTGGACATTTGCACCGGAAGCGGTGCGGGAGTCCTCCTGCTGGTGCGGAACGATCAGTTCGACGACATCTACGCCAGAGTCGTCAGTTACGGCGTGCTCACACTGGCCAAGCCTACCGGTATGCAGATGGTGGCGCAGAACCTGCGGGTCCTCTGCGCCACCCGCGAGCGGATGCGCCAGATGGAGGCAAAGCAGGCCACGGTAGAGGAAAGGATCGAGGAGATCCGGCTGGTCAACCGCGCCAAATGGCTGCTGATCGAGTGCCTTGGCATGACAGAGCCGGAGGCCCACCGCTATATCGAAAAGCAGTCCATGGATCAGCGCATATCCAAGCGGGAGGTGGCGGAATCCGTAATCAGGACATATAAATAGCACGAAGCTCCCGCGCGGCGATAAAAATGCCGCTTCAGCACTGACACGCCGCGGGAATTCAGTCTTGACAAATTTGTTTTTCGAATGATACAATTACGGCAGGGGAAACAGTTTCCCCTGCCGAAATTTCATATCGATCGGACGATGGGATCGGGAGAGATCGCTTAGGCGGCGCCGAAGGGGAACGCAGAAGCTCTCAGGCAAAAGGACCGATTCCGGACGATACTCCGAAAAGGCCGGACGGAAACGCCCGGCCACCGAAGGTGCAACCTCCCATAGCGGAGGGAATCTCTCAGGTAACTCAACGGGGGCACAAAGCCGTAAAGAGCGGCTTTGTGTCCTTTTTTGCTGCCAAAAAGAAACGCTCTTTAAGGAGGAAAATCGTATGAGCGAACTGAAGCGTACCCAGCTATACGACGTCCATGTGGCCGCCGGCGCGGAAATGGTGGACTTCGGCGGATGGGAAATGCCCATCCAGTACCCCGGCGGCATTATTGCCGAGCACCTCTACACCCGGCAGGTATGCAGCCTGTTTGATGTGTCCCACATGGGCCGTCTGCTGATCGAAGGGCCGGATCGCAGGAAATTCCTGCAGCACGTGCTGACCAGCAACGTGGCGGCGCTGGACGTGAATCTGGCGCAGTACTGCATCATTCCCAACGAGAACGGCGGCGCTGTGGACGATGCGTACCTGTACATGTTCGAGGAGGACAACTATCTGCTGGTGGTGAACGCCGCCAATACAGAAAAAGACCTGGTGCATCTGCGAAAGGCTTTGGAGGGCTTTGACTGCACCATCACCGACATATCGAAGGGCTGGGCGGCCATCGCCGTGCAGGGGCCTAAGAGCAAGGAAATGCTGACGGCGCTCAACGGCGGCGCACAGCTGACAGAGCCTATGAAGAACGCGCTGGGCTCAGTATCGCTGGAGGGCCATTACGCCCACGTCGCCAAGACCGGCTACACCGGCGAACCTCTGGGCTACGAGGTCTATGTCCACAGCGAGGACGCGGAGTGGCTGTGGAACCGTCTGGTGGAGCTGGGCGCACGTCCCGCCGGTCTGGGCGCCCGGGACACGCTGCGCATGGAGGCTTCTCTGCCTCTGTACGGTCATGAGATGGGCACTGCTCCCGACGGCAGCGAGATCCCCGTCTTTGCCGTGCCGTTGGCCAAGTTCGCCGTCAGCTTCTCCGAGCAGAAGGGCGATTACATCGGACGTGCCGCGCTGGAAAAGCAGCATAGCTGCTTTGTAAAGTACATGGATCGCGACTTCTCCGATATGTCCGGCCTGCCCAGGAAGATCGCTCCCATCGCGCTGCTGGATCGCGGCGTCATGCGGGCGGGCATGGAGATCTATCAGAGCGGCAGGCTGGTGGGATGGGTCACCAGCGGCACCATGGTGCCCTACTTCAAGACCGAGGGTGAGGGCCTGTCCACCGTCATTCTGGAGGCCAGCGGCAAGCGCGCCATCGGCCTGTGCTATATCGACAACGACATTCTGGAGGACGACACCGTGGAGGTGGATGTCCGGGGCAAGCGGCTGAAGGCCGTCATCCCCGCCCGCCACATGAGCGTGGGCGCACCTCCCTTTGCCCGCCCGCTGCTGTACGGTGTGGAGGAGGACGCACACGGCGTGGGCGGCGGCGATCGCGCACCCAAGGCGCTGGAGCTGCTGAAAAAAGCACTGGAGAACCACCAGTGGCGGCAGGAGCAGTGCGTGAACCTCATCCCCTCCGAGAACACCCCCAGCCGCGCCGTGCGGCTGCTCAGCGGCAGCGACCCTGCCTGCCGGTACGCCGAGCACAAGAAGGTGCTGGCCTTCTACGACAAGGAGGTATTCTATTACCAGGGTACGAAATTCATCGACGAGGTGGAGCGGCTGCTGGTGGAGGAAATGCGTGCCTACTTCGGCTGCACCGAGGTGGAAACGCGTACCCTCAGCGGTCAGATGTCCAATATGGCGGTATTCTCCGCACTGATGGACTGGAAGAACCGCGTTGACCGCAAATCCGAGGCCAAACGCCTGGGCTACGTGATGAACAATCATATCATTAAGGGCGGCCATCTGTCCGCCCAGCCCATGGGTGCGCTCCACGACTATATCGCCATCGACCCGGTGACGGAGAAGCCTGCCGTGGTGAATTTCCCCGTCTGCGCCGACAACCCCTACAAGATGGATGTGGAGGAGACGAAGAGGCTCCTCGACCGCTACCGTCCGGAGCTGATCGTATTCGGCAAGAGCATGGTGCTGCACAAGGAGCCGGTGTCCGAGATCCGGAAGTTCGTGGATGAGCAGAACATCCACACCACCATCATGTACGACATGGCGCATGTGCTGGGCCTGATCGGCGACCACTTCCAGAATCCCTTTGCCGAGGGAGCAGAGATCGTCACCGGCTCCACCCATAAGACGTTCTTCGGCCCCCAGCGCGGCGTCATCGGCGTGAACTATCAGGAGGATGACCTGAAGTACGGCCTGTGGAAGACCATCGAGAGCCGCACGTTCCCCGGCAGCGTGTCCAATCACCATCTGGGTACCCAGCTGGGCATGCTGATGGCCGCCTACGAGATGAACCAGTTCCGTGACGTGTATCAGAAGGCGGTCATCGACAATGCCAAGTCCTTCGCCCGCAGCCTGAAGGCCCACGGCCTGGACGTGGCCGGCGACCCGGCCATCGGCTACACCGAGACCCACCAGGTCATCGTGTCCGTGGGCTACGGCGAGGGCCCGGACATCGCCGAGCGGCTGGAGCGGAACAACATCGTGGTGAACTATCAGGCCACCCCCGACGAGGAGGGCTTCACCGCCTCCGGCGCGCTGCGTATGGGCGTCAGCGAGATGACCCGCTTCGGCTTTGAGGCGGCGGACTTTGACAGGCTGGCCGGGCTGATGGCGGACTGCATCCTTCGGGGCAAGGATGTGAAGGAGGACGTAAAGAAGCTGCGGAGCGAGCATCTGGAGATGCGTTACTGCTTCGATGACGCCGAGATCGACGAGGCGCTGGAGCAGCTGGCCGCCAAGCTGGTGTAAGGCGTCTGCCTCGCGAGCCATAACGGAAATATACCCCGCCCCTGACGGAGCGGGGCAGGAAAAAATACGGCCCGACTTATATTTTGATGGAGGTAAAGTATCATGTTGTATCCTGTTGAACTGCAGTATTCCAAATCCCATGAGTGGGTGAAGGTGGAGGACGGCGTCACCGTCGTGGGTATCTCCGATTTCGCGCAGAACGCGCTGGGCGACGTGGTGTTTGTGAACCTGCCCGCTGAGGGCGACGGTGTCACCGCCGGCGATGCCTTTGGCGATGTGGAGTCCGTGAAGGCCGTGTCCGATCTGGTGTCCCCCGTCACCGGCACGGTGTGCGCCGTCAACGAGGAGCTGCTGGACGCGCCGGAGAAGCTGAACAGCGATCCCTACGGCGCATGGCTCATCAAGGTGGAGAACGTGGAGGGCAGTGAGGAGCTGCTGGACGCCGCCGCCTACGAAGCCTTCTGCACCGAGGAGGGCTGAGCGATGGGCAGCTACGTTCCCTCTACCGGGACGCAGCGGGAGGAAATGCTCCGTGCCGTGGGTGTGAGCAGCACCCGCGACCTGTTCCGGGACGTGCCGGAGCAGATGCTCCTCACCGAGCCGCTGCATATCCCTGCCGGGATGAGTGAGCTGGAGGTCAGCCGCGCCATGACCGCTATGGCGGCGGAGAACCGCGTATACGGCACGGTCCTCCGGGGCGCGGGAGCCTATGACCACTACATCCCCTCTATCGTGAAATATATTCCCGCCAAGGAGGAGTTCCTGACGGCGTATACCCCCTATCAGGCGGAGATGAGTCAGGGCCTTCTGCAGTCCATTTTCGAGTACCAGACCATGATCTGCGAGCTGACGGGGATGGACGTGTCCAATGCCTCCGTATACGACGGCGCCACCGCCGCGGCGGAAGCCGCCGCCATGTGCCGCGACCGCAAGCGCAGGGTGACGCTGATCTCCGGTGCGGCGCACCCCGACACCATCAACACCGTCTATACCTACTGCTACGGTACGGGCGATGAGCTGCGGATCGTACCCACCAGAGACGGCAAGACCGATATGGACGCCCTGCGTGAGATGCTGACAGCGGATGTGGCCAGCTTTTATGTGCAGCAGCCCAACTTCTTCGGCCAGCTGGAGGACGCGGAAGCGCTGGGTGCGCTGACCCACGAAGCCGGCGCGCTGTATATCATGGGCTGCAACCCCATCGCGCTGGCTGTTATGAAAACGCCTCGGGACTGTGGGGCGGACATCGCCGTAGGCGAGGGACAGCCCCTGGGCCTGCCTATGGGCTGCGGCGGCCCGTATCTGGGCTACATGGCCACTACGGATAAGCTGATGCGCAAGCTGCCCGGCCGTATCGTAGGCGAGACGGCAGACGCTCAGGGACGCCGCGCCTATGTGCTGAGCCTGCAGGCCAGGGAGCAGCACATCCGCCGGGAGAAGGCCAGCAGCAACATCTGCTCCAACGAGGCGCTGTGCGCCCTGACGGCGGGACTGTATATGGCCGTCATGGGGCCGGACGGCATGGCACAGGCGGCGGAGCAGTCCATGGCCAAGGCCCACTATCTGGCCGGGGCACTGTGCGCCGTCGACGGCGTGGAGCTGGTGTATGACGGGCCGTTCTTCCACGAGTTCGTCACCCGTCTGCCGGAGCGGGAAAACGTACTGGCCGCGCTGGCGGAGGGCGATATTCTGGGCGGTCTGCCCATCGGTGAGGACGGCGTGCTGTGGTGCGCCACGGAGAAGGTCTCCCGCGCCCAGCTGGACAAGGCCGTTTCCATCGTAAAGGAGGTGCTGGCAAAATGAAGCTGATCTTTGAAAAGAGCGTCCCCGGACGCCGCTGCACCATTCTGCCCGCCTGCGATGTGGAGAGCGTTTCCCTGCCCGCATCCCTGCGGCGGGAGACGAAGCCCGCCCTGCCGGAGATGAGCGAAACGGACATCTCCCGCCACTATACGGAGCTTTGCAAGCAGGTACACGGCGTGAACTGCGGCTTCTATCCCCTGGGCTCCTGCACCATGAAGTACAATCCCCGCATCGACGAGGAGATGGCGGCGCTGCCCGGCTTCACGGGCGTACACCCCCTGTCTCCGGCGGAGGATCGACGGGGCATGCGGCAGGTGCTGGACACCGCGGCACAGTACCTCTGTGAGATCACGGGCATGAACGCCATGACCTTCCAGCCCGCCGCCGGCGCACACGGTGAGTTCACCGGCGTGCTGCTCATCAAGCAGTACCACGATGCGCGGGGCGACAAAAAGCGCACGAAGATCATCGTACCCGACAGCGCCCACGGCACCAACCCTGCCACCGCCGCCATGTGCGGCTACGATGTGGTGAACATCGCCTCCGGCGAGGACGGCTGCGTGGATCTGGACGCCCTCCGTGCCGCGCTGGGCGAGGACACCGCAGGGCTGATGCTCACCAATCCCAACACCGTGGGCATCTTCGATAAGAACATTCTGGAGATCACCCGCCTTGTCCACGAGGCCGGCGGCCTGTGCTACTACGACGGCGCCAACCTCAACGCCGTCATGGGCGTGGTGCGCCCCGGCGACATGGGCTTTGACTGCATCCACATGAACCTGCACAAGACCTTCGCCACTCCTCACGGCGGCGGCGGTCCCGGCGCGGGCGCGGTGGGCTGCAAGGCATTTCTGAAGGAATACCTGCCCCACAGCGCACTGGCGGAGGAGCCGGGGCATATCCAGGTACGCAGCTTCCAGGGCAACTTCCTGGTGGTGGTGCGGGCACTGGCCTACCTGCTGGCATTGGGCAGGGAGGGGATCCCCGAGGCGGCGGAGAACGCCGTGCTGAACGCCAACTATCTGCTGGCAAAGCTGAAGGGGACGTATACCCCGGCCTATGACCGGCTGTGTATGCACGAGTTCGTGCTGGATCTCAGCGGCCTGAAGAAGGAAACGGGCGTGTCCGCACTGGACGTGGCCAAATCCCTTATCGACGAGGGCATCCATCCGCCCACCATGTACTTCCCGCTGATCGTCCACGAGGCGCTGATGCTGGAACCCACGGAAACGGAGGGCCCCGAGACACTGGATCACGCGGCGGAGGTGCTGCGCAAGCTGTATCACAAGGCATTTGAGGATGCGGAGTCCATGCACACCGCGCCCCACAATATGCCTATCGGACGGCCCGACGAGGTACAGGCGGCGCGCAGGCCCGTGCTGCGCTGGAGAAACGCATGATACGGAGACTTTTCACCTGCTCCGGCAGCGGCACAGATCCCTATCGCAATCTGGCGCTGGAGCGGTATCTCACGGAGACTGTGCCGGAGGACGCCTGCGTTCTCTACCTATGGCAGAATCAGAATACGGTGGTCATTGGCCGCAACCAGAACGCCTGGAAGGAGTGCCGCACCGGCCTTCTGGAGCAGGAGGGCGGTGTGCTGGCGCGGCGGCTCTCCGGCGGCGGCGCGGTGTTCCACGATCTGGGCAACCTGAACTTCACCTTCAGCGTCACAGAGGAAAACTACGATCTTCACCGGCAGCAGCAGGTCATTCTCACGGCCTGCCGCCTGCTGGGACTCAGAGCGGAGCTGTCCGGGCGCAACGATCTGCTGGCCGAGGGGCGGAAGTTCTCTGGCAACTCCTTTTACGCCCACAACGGCAGGGCATTCCACAACGGCACACTGCTGGTGGATGCAGACATGACGAAGATGGGGCGGTATCTCAGCCCCTCCGCCGCCAAGATCGCCAGCAAGGGCGTGGATTCTGTGCGTTCCCGTGTGGTAAATCTGCGGGAGCTGTGCCCCGGTCTGACCATTGAAAAGACGGCGGAGGCCATGAACCGGGCATTTGAGCAGGTCTACGGCCTGACGGCTGCGCCCCTGCAAGAACAGGACTTCGACCATAATGCGCTGGACGCGCTGTATGCGCAGTTCAGCAGCCGGGATTGGGTCTACGGCCGCAGCGCGCCGCTGGACTTTGCCTGCGGGGATAAGTTCCCCTGGGGCGAGGTGAGCCTGCACCTGCGGGTGGAGCGCGGCGCCTGCCGCGATGCGGCGGTGTATACCGACGCCATGGATGCGGGATTGTCCGCCGTGCTGGAGGGCGCTCTCGACGGCTGTGCGTTCTCCGCCAGGGCGCTGTGCCGCGCCTTAGAGGGCGCGGCGGTGCCGGAGGAGATCAGAGACGACCTGTGCCGTCTCATCCGCGCACAAAACATCTGAAAACACAGGAGGAAATCCTATGTCTGACTATCAGCTGATCGTCATCGGCGCGGGCCCCGGCGGGTACACCGCCGCGCTGCGCGCCGCCAAGCTGGGACTGCATACTGCCATCGTGGAGCGCCGGGAGGTGGGCGGCACCTGCCTGAACCGGGGCTGTATCCCTACCAAGACGCTGCTCCACGCCTCTCAGGTCTACTACGACGCCGTGAACGGCGCGGGTGTGGGCGTTCACGGCAGCCTTTCCTACGACATCGGTGAGATGTTCGCTTTCAAGCGCAGCGTCAGCGAGAAGCTGCGCTCCGGCATCCACGCGCTGCTGAAGGGCGCAAAGGTGGACGTCATCGAGGGTATGGCGCAGATCGCCGCTCCCGGTCAGGTGGATGTCACCGGCGCGGACGGCGCCGTGACACGGTATACCGCGGAACGCATCCTGGCCGCCACCGGCTCGGTGAACGTCCGACCGCCCATTCCCGGACTGGAGCTGCCGGGCGTTATGACCTCCGACGAGCTGCTGGAGGGCACAGACACGCCGTATCAGTCCATCGTCATCATCGGCGGCGGCGTTATCGGTGTGGAATTCGCCACGTTTTACAGTCATCTCGGCTGTCAGGTAACGCTGGTGGAGGGCATGGCCAATCTGCTGCCCCAGCTGGATCGTGAGCTGGGACAGAATCTGGCGCAGATCCTGAAAAAGCAGGGCGTGGAGGTGCTGACCTCCGCCATGGTGCAGTCTGTGGAGCAGGCGGCGGACGGGCTTTGCGTCCATTTGGAGCAGAAGGGCAAGGAGCTGACCGTCACCGGCGAGAAGGTGCTGTGCGCCATTGGCCGCCGGGCGTATTTCGACGGCCTGTTTGCCGCGGGGCTGACCCCGGCGCTGAACGGGAAACGGCTGCTGGTGGACGAAAGCTATCAGACCAGCATCCCCGGCGTGTACGCCATCGGCGACGCATCCGCCGCTGTGCAGCTGGCCCATGTGGCTGCGGCGCAGGGCACGGACTGTGTGGAGCGGATGTGCGGCGGTAAGGGCAGCATCGATCTGAACGTGATCCCCAGCTGCATTTACAGCGCCCCGGAGATCGCCGTAGTGGGGCTCACAGAGGCCGAGGCCAGGGAGCGGGGCATTCCCGCCGTGTCCGGCAAGTGTACCCTGTTCAGCAACGCCCGCACCATCATAGAAGACCCGGGACGCTGCTTCATGAAGCTGGTGGCGCGCACGGACACGCACGAGCTTATCGGCGCACAGCTCATGTGTCAGCACGCCAGCGACATGATCTCCCAGCTGAGCACCGCCATGGTGAACCGCCTGACGGTGGAGCAGCTACTGACTGTCATGCGTCCTCACCCCTCCTTCGAGGAGGCGCTGGGCGAGGCCGTGGAGAATTTGGCGTCCAAATTAGCGTAAAGCACAGCAGGCAGAGGAACGCACCGCGCTTCTCTGCCTGCTGTGCAGGAGGCATTCATGGATACGATACAGCAGAAAAAGGAGGCGCTGCGGCGGGAGCTGGAAGCGGCGGAGCGGGCTATGATGCCGGAGGAAAAACGCTTGTCCGACAGCGCCATTCTTCACCATGTACTGAATACGCAGGAATACCGCCTCGCCCGCACGGTATTTGCCTTTGTGGGACGGGCCGATGAGATCGACACGCGGCCGCTGCTGGAGCAGATATTGAGGGACGGTAAACGGCTGTGCGTGCCGCTGTGTACCTCTCCCGGCGTCATGGAATGTCGTGAGGTGCCTGACTTGGCCGTGCTTCGCCCCGGCGCTTACGGTATTTCGGAGCCGCCGGACAATGCGCCGGCAGTATCGCCGGAATGCGTCGATCTGGCCATTATCCCCTGCGCAGGCGCGGCTGCGGATGGCCGCCGGCTTGGGCGCGGCGGCGGTTACTACGACCGATTTCTGGCCCGGTATACCGGCGACGCGCTGCTGCTGTGCCGGGAAAGGCTTTTGTGTCCGGATATTCCGCAGGAAACACACGACATCCGCGTCTCCGCTGTTGTGACGGAGCGGGGGCGGCAGGAGTAGGGAAAAGGCATCCCCGGCCGGGGATGCCTTTTCCCTATTTGCTCTGTGCCAGTTCCTTTACCGCCTGAATGGCCATGTCCGCCTCGCCCTCCGAGTTGAACACGGAGAAGCTGAACCGCACCGCGCCCTGCCGCACCGTGCCGAGGGCTTCGTGCAGACGGGGCGCACAGTGTGCGCCGGGGCGGGTGGCAATACCGTAGTCGGCATAAAGCACGTCCGACACCTCGGCGGAGTCCCAATCGCAGATGTTCAGCGCCGTGGTGGAGTTGGAAGTAAATACCACATGATCCGGGCGCGGGCAGCCCAGCAGCCGCGCCAGCTTTTGCCGCGTCTCATACACCGTGCGGGACGCCTGCATGGACGCGCCGTGAGCGCCCCGGGCGGCGTTGCCCGCCGTCAGAATGGCCTGCGCCACCGCTTCCGCCACTCCGGGCGGCTTGCGGAGCGTGGTGGCCGCGTTGTCCAGATAGATGAGCTTTTCCATCAGTACATCTCCAATAGGAAGCAGCCGCTATGACCGATGGCTGCTGTGTCCAATGCGGTGCAGAGCGCGTCCCGCTCCTGCGGCAGCGCCTTCCACGCCAGACCGCAGCCCGCCGCGATCTGAGAGGGGACAGGGATCATCCGCCCCGGCAGGCCGGCACGCCGGAACAGCTCCTCGTCGCCCTCGCCCATGTGGTCGGCAGATACGGCCACCACGGTGTTGTCCGCCGCGGCGGGAACAGTGCAGATGCCATCGGCACTCTCCGCGCAGCTCTGCGTGCGGGTCAATTCTCAATGGCAGGGAGAATGGTCACATTTTGCGCGGGTGGAAGCGGTAAAAGGGTATTTCCGCGGCTGCTTTTTGTCACCATGCGCCCCTGTAAGCCAGAGTGACGGCGCTGGACTGGGCGCCGGCGGCCATGCAGGCGGGAATGTCTGCGCCGGACAGGCGGCTGTGGAGGAACCCGGCAATGAAGCTGTCTCCCGCGCCCATGGTGTCCACCACCTGACAGGGCACGATGCCCTGACGGTAGAAGTGCTGTCCGTCATAGGCCATGCTGCCGTCGGCTCCCAGCGTGGCAACGCAGACCGCCGGGCCCCGCTCCCGCATCCGTCGGAGGAAGCCCGCCGCATCGCTGCCGTCGTAGGAGAAGAAGGCCACCTCCACGCAGGGGAAGATGGTCGCCGCGGCCGGATCGTCATACTCGTCAGAGAAGTCGAAGGCCGTGGGAATGCCATCGCTGTGGATGCGGGGGAAGTACCGCTCCCCGTGACCGGAGATGCCGCCCACCACCATGTCTGCCGTGCAGAGGAAGTCCATGTCCGCCTCCGTCAGCGTGAAGTCCGCCATGACGCCCTCGTTGTAGTCCAGAAATACCCGGTCGCCGTCCCGCAGCGCTACGCGGGTGACGGCGGTGCTGCCCTGAACCGTATGGATGTGGGAGATGTCCACGTTTTTCCGGCGCAGACCGTCGCAGATCAGCGCGCCGCCCTCATCCGTGCCCACCGCGCCGATATAGGCGGCTCGGCCGCCCAGCCGCGTGAAATACACCGCCACGTTGACGGGATTCCCACCGGGATAGCCTGTCCGCGTCTGCACATAGTAGTCCACGCAGTTGTCGCCAACGGCGACCAGAAACGGCTGTCTGTTCATACTGCCGGATCAATAGTCCAGCCGGTGGTAGTAGCGGCGGATCTCCATGGGATGGCAGGAGATCTGCTCCAGATGCATGTCCATGCGGTTGATGACGCGGTGCAAGATGGCGTTCTGAAGGCGGCCGCGGAAGGCTTCGTCGAAGCCGGGCATGGGATAGTCCTTGGTGTCGATGATCTCATAGTTGCCGCAGATGCGGGGCAGGAAATTCCGCACCCGCTGGCCCAAGCAGCGCTGGCTGTCCTCGCCGATGATGACCGTCACCGGCGTATCACGCTCCACGATCTCCAGCATGCCGTGGAAGAACTCGGCGGAGTGGATGGACTTGGTGCGCAGCCAGTGCATCTCCTCGCAGTAGCACATGGCGTAGGAGTAGGTGATGCCGAACAGTGCGCCCGCACCTACGTAGTAGTGCAGGGGATCGTCCACATGCTTCTCGGCGAAGGCCCGCCCGAAGGCGTCGGCCTGCTTCTCCACAGCCACCAGATCCTCCGCCAGATACTGCTCCATCTGGCCGTAGAACCGATCGTAGTCGGCGAACTTGCCCTCGTGCCACAGCAGGCGGTCCACCACCATGCTGAACTTCATCTGCTCCTCACCGGCGAAGGTGATGCAGGTATCTGCCAGCTTGGCCAGCGGCGCTTCGGCGTTGTCGATGAAGCCCAGCACATAGGCACCGGCCTCATGGAGCCTGTTGACGGCGTCGATCATCTCCGCTGTGCTGCCGGTCACGGAGGAGATCACCACCAGCGTGCCTTTCCCCAGACGGTGATGGCCGGTGGTGTTGTACTCGGCGGCGTTGACGCTGTATACCTCCTGCTCTGTGCTCTCCAGCATGGCGGTGACGGCGTCCAGCGCGGAGGCGTAGGTGCCGCCGATACCCATGAAGCAGATGTTCCGCAGACCGCTGTCCCACAGACGGTCTACGACCTCCTCCACCTGCGGACGCAGCTTCAGTGCGCCGTTGATCCTGTCTACAAGCTTTTTTTCATCAAATTTCAGCATGATCGTTACTCCTTATCCTTTTATCTGCTTGACCGCACTTTGCCAGCGGTCATACTCGGCTTCTGCCCATGCGGCGCTTTGCTGCGGGCGGTACTCCCGCTGCCACGCGCCGAACACGGTATCGCCGCCATAGAGGCCCGCCGCCTCACCTGCCATTTTGGCAGCTCCCGCGCAGGAGCCGTCCTGATTTTCCGCCACGCGGATGACCGATCGCAGCAGCTCGCTCTGACGCTGCATCAGATAGCTGTTCCGGACGGCGCCGCCGTCGCAGAACAGCTGGGCAACAGGCTGTCCCACATCCTCCGCCATGGCCCGCAGCACGTCCGTCACCTGATAGGCGATGCTGTCCACGGCCGCCCTAACGATCTCTGCCCGGCCGGTGGTGCTGCCCATGCCCACAATGGCCGCCCGCATCTCCGGCGCCCAGTGGGGCGCGCCCAGTCCCGTGAAGGCCGGGACGAACACGGTGCGGTCCGCCGGGGCGGCCTGCAGGGCCAGTGCCTCTGCCTCATCGGCGGAGGTAAGAAGGCCCGCCCGATGGATGAGCCATTCGATGACGGCGCCGGCATAGTTGATATTGCCCTCCAGTCCGTAATATGTCTGCCCGTTCCGTCCCCACGCCACAGTGGCCGCCAGCCCGTGGCGGCTGACCACAGGCTGCCGTCCGGTGAAAAGCATCACCGAGCTGCCGGTGCCATAGGTGGCCTTGGCCATACCCTCGCGGCCGCAGCCCGCGCCGTACAGCGCCGCATGGGAATCCCCCATCACGGCACGGATGGGCACGTCCTGGGGGAACAGCCCGCCCAGCGTAGTGGTGCCGAACAGGTCGTCGCTGCACCGGATCTCCGGCAGCGCCTCCGGCGGGATGCCGAACAGTGCCAGCAGCTGCGGGTCCCAGCGGGTATGGAGCAGATCCATCAGCTGGGTGCGGGAGGCGTTGGACACGTCCGTGGCGAAGGTGCGGCCCTCCGTCAGGCAGAACAGCAGCCACGCATCCACCGTGCCCAGACACAGCGTGCCCTGTCGGGCGGCCTCCTGCACCGTAGGGCAGCGCCGCAGCAGCCACGCCATTTTGGCGGCACTGAAGTAGGGCGACAGCGGCAGGCCGGTGGCCTGCCGGACATAGGCGGCGTCCGGCTCCGCTATGGCGCGGCACAGCGCCTGCGCCCGTCCGCACTGCCACACCACTGCGTTGGTCAGGGGCTTTCCTGTCCGGCGGTCCCATGTCACCACGGTCTCCCGCTGGTCGCACAGGCCGATGGCCAGTACACTGCCCGGCGCGATACCGCCGCTCTCCAGCGCATCCCGTACCGCGGCGGCGGTTTGGGTCATGATCTCCGCCGGATCGTGCTCGATATAGCCCTCAGCGGTGATGATCTGCCGGTGCTTACGGCGGCCCTCCGCCGCCACACGCCCCGTCTCGTCGAACAGCGCGGCCTTGGTGCCCTGTGTGCTCTGGTCGATACCCAGAATGTACCGCATACGGCTCACTCCTCCAGTGCCCGGCGGGCCGTCTCAAAGATGCCGTCCGCGTCCAGACCGAGGAAACGGAACACCTCCGCGCTGCTGCCGGCGGGTACCGGCGCATCCGGCAGGGTCAGCCCCACCACCCGGCGGGGCATGCGGGACGACAGCACACTGCTGACGGCGGCGTACAGACCGCCCCATGCCGCATGCTCCTCCACCGTCACCACCATGCGGGCTGCGGCGGCGTACCGCAGCAGCGTCTCCTGGTCAAAGGGCTTCAGGGACACCGTATCCAGCAGGGCGGCGGAATAGCCCGCCTCCCGCAGCCGGTGCAGCGCCTGTACCGCACCCTGTGTTACCTCGCCGCAGGCAACCAGCAGCACGCCGGTGGGCGGCGTACCGTGAGGCGTCATGCCGGACAGCTCATCCTGCGGCGTATAGATGTCCTCTACCGCACTGCGGCCTACCTTGATATAGGCGGGCGCCGTACTTTGGCAGACACGGCGGATGACGCGGCGGGTCTGCTGGGCGTCGGAGGGGACGTAGACCTCTATCCCGGGCAGGGACGCCACACAGGCTACGTCCTGCGCCGAATGGTGGCTCATGCCCAGCGGACCATAACTGATGCCGCTGCTGATGCCGATGAGCTTCACGTTGGCGCCGGAATACGCCACGTCTACCTTGATCTGCTCCAGACTGCGGCAGGCCAGAAAGCTGCCCGGTGCCACCACATAGGGCTTTTTCCCGCACTTGGCAAGACCTGCGGCAATGCCCACCAGATCCTGCTCCGCAATGCCCACCTCCACGAACTGGCGGGGGAAGGCCTTGGCAAAATCCGTCATGGAGCCGGAGCCGCGGGAGTCGCTGCACAGCACCAGAACGTCCCGATCCTGCGCTGCCAGTCTCATCAGTTCCTCACAGATCACCTGCTTATTGGCAGAGGCCATGTGCCTTCACCTCCAGTTCCTGCATCGCCTGCTGATATTCATCTTCTGTGGGCACGCGGTGATGCCAGCCCACCTGATCTTCCATAAAGGATATGCCGCAGCCCTTTACCGTCTGGGCCAGGATGGCCGTGGGTCGGCCGCGGGTGCCGCGGGCCTCGTCAAAGGCGGCCGCCAGACTTTCATAGTCATTGCCGCGGCAGGTCACGGTGTGCCAGCCAAAACTGCTCAGCCGCTCCGCCATGTTCTCGTGAGCCATGACCTGCTCCGTGGTACCGCTGATCTGTAAGCGGTTTCGGTCGATGACGAGGCACAGGTTGTCCAGTCCGTACTGGGCTGCCGCCATGGCCGCCTCCCAGTTGCTGCCCTCCTCCCACTCGCCGTCGCCTGTCACCACATAGGTGCGGCTGGGGGAATCGTCCATTTTCGCCGCCAGCGCCATGCCTGTGCCCACCGGAAGGCCGTGGCCCAGAGAGCCGCTGTTGACCTCCACGCCGTTGAGATGGCAGTTGGGGTGGCCGATATAGGGGGTACCGAAGGTGCCGATGCCCTGCAGCACGTCCCGATAGTCCAGGAACCCGCGTTCACACAGCACGGCGTAGTACGCCTCCATGCAGTGACCCTTGCTGAGGATCATTCGATCCCGCAGGGGGTCGCCGCTCTGGGTGGGGGAGACCCGCATCTCCCGGAAATACAGGATATGCAGGATGTCCACCACGCTCATGTCGCCGCCGATATGGCCGGCCTTTGCCGCCCGCACCAGCTCCAGTATGTGCCGCCGCAGCAGGATGCCCCGCTGCTCCAGCGCCGCTTTTTCCTCTTGTGTCAGCATGGTCATTCACCTCTCAGGTAAGCCTTTACCTGCTCCTCGATGGGGTCGTACAGGTCGCAGCGGATCCCCATATACCGGCAGGCTTCATACAGCACCGGCACCACGTCCTTGTGGATGCCCACGCAGTGGTGGATATAGGGGCCCTTGACGATCTTTTCCTCCAGCCGGGGCCAGTTGTCTACCTCCACCCACATGTAGGTGCCCTTGGTAGCGGGACCGTCCACGCCCCGTGCGTTGCCCAGCAGCAGGGAGTATTCGCCGTTGTCGCCGTCGAAGCGGCAGATGGTTAGCTTGCCCTTTTTTGCCCGTGCCGCCACGGCGCCGGGATAACTGAACGCCAGCGGATAGCAGATGCTGGGCTTCTCGTCGGCCACGGAGATGGGCCAGGGGCCGCAGTGCTGCAAAAGCTCGGCGTTGTCGTTTTCGGGATGGCGCACCGTCCAGTCCGCAAAGAAGCTGCGGGTGTCGTCCAGGCAGGCAGCCTCTGCCAGCAGGGCCGTAATGGCGCCGTGGATGTCCGTCTCGCACACCACGGGGAAGCCCTCCTCGTTCAGCAGGGAGTTGGCGGCACAGGGCATGACGCCCAGCTCCGTCTGCAGGGCGTTCCAGCACTGGATGGCCGCGGCGCTGCAGCCGTAGCGGTCTGCCAGACGCCGGATGGCCACCTTCATGGCGGCGATGGTACGCAGCTCCTCCTCGGTGACGCAGATGTTCATATGAGCACGGCAGTAGTCCACTACCTGCTGAACGTCATCACCGTCGGCCAACGCACGCTGTACCTCCTGCTTCAGCTCCGGCAGGGGAATGGGGGCCAGCTGGATATGGAAGCGCTCCAGCAGCTCACCCTCGTTGCACATGGTAGACCAGAAGTCAAAGGGCCGCGGCCCGATTTGCAGAATGCGGATGTTCCGGAAGGTGCGCACCACATTGCATACCGCCAGAAACGCCATCAGCCCCTGCTCAAAGGCGGGGTCCTCCAGCCGGCAGTTGCTCAGATAGGAGAACGGCACACCGAAGCGGCGCAGTACCTTACCGGTAGCGAACAGACCGCACTGACTGTCCCGCAGGCGAACACCATTTTCATCGGGGCACTCATCCCGCGGGCCCCACAGCAGCACCGGCACGTTCAGCTCCCTGGCAAGCCGGGCGCAGACGTACTCTGTGCCGAAATTGCAGTGGGCAATGAGCAGGCCGTCCACATGGGCCTCGCGAAAGCGGCGGCTCACTGCCGCCCGATCCGCCTCGTCATAGAAAAGGCCCTCCGGATTGATGCCTGTTACGTCCACAAAGCGGACGCCCAGCTGCTCCAGCCGCTTCCGCGTCAGGTCTGCATACTCCACTGCCGCCGGCGCGGAAAAGATGTTTCGCCGCGTCGGCACAAAACCCAAGGTCACTTGCTTCATGGGTATCTCCTCTCTCACATGGATGAATTAAAAAGATTTTAATGAATTTTTCTGAATATTTTTGACAAAAGGATGCCGCAGGTAGTATAATTCTGATATTACGAACAAACGAGGTGCGCGAAATGAGTATTACAGCGAAGGAACTGGCCCAGCGGCTGCACCTGTCCGCGGCCACCGTATCCATGGTACTGAACCGCAGACCCGGTATCAGCGATGAGACGCGGGATCTCGTCCTCAGTGAGGCGAAGCGCTGCGGCTACGACTTTTCCAAGATCAAGACCCCACCGCCGGGCACCGTGTATCTGGTGGTCTACAAGAAGCACGGCGAGGTGGTGGGCGACACGCCCTTCTTCTTCCAGGTCATCGAGGGCATCGAGACCACCTGCCGCGATACCGGCTACCGGCTGCAGCTGTTCTACTTCAACGAGGTAGCCCCCGCCGCCGAGCAGATCGAGCTCATCAACAACAGCGGGTGCAGCGGCGTGATCCTGCTGGGCACGGAGATGTTTCTGGAGGACTATCGCCCATTCCAGAGCCTCCACGTCCCGCTGGTAGTGCTGGACAGCTATTATGACGAACTGCCGTTCACTACGGTACTCATCAACAACGCTCGCGGCGCGTTCCTGGCCACCAACTATCTGGTGTCCGAGGGACACCGCGACATCGGCTATCTCCAGTCCGCCCGGGCCATCAGCAACTTTGAGGAACGGGCCGACGGCTTCTTCCGCGCCCTGCGCCAGAATGAGATCAAGAAGAACATGTCCTACGTATTCCGTGTCACGCCGGTGCAGGGTGTGGCCTATCGGGAGTTCTCCCGCATACTGGATACGCACCCCGCGCTGCCCACCGGCTTCTTCGCCGACAACGACATTATCGCGCTGGACTGCATCCGCGCCCTGAAGGAACACGGCTATCGCATCCCCGACGATGTGTCCGTGGTGGGCTTCGACGATATCCCCTCCTGCCAGCTGCTGGAGCCGCCCATGACCACCACCTGCGTACCCAAGAGCTTTCTGGGCGCGCAGGCCATGCATCAGCTGCTGCGGCTGTTCGCCGACCCCATCCTGCCGCCGGTAAAGGTGGAGATATCCACCGAGCTGGTGAAGCGCTCCACCGTGCGGCGTCTCAGCTGAGGCCGCCGCAGCAGATGGCCAGCTTGGCAAAGAAGTCCTCCAGCGTCTGCCGCGCGTCCACATGGTGGTACACGCGGACCGGCCGGACATCGCCGCCCGCCAGATACCGCATACTGCCCGCCTCCACTCTGGGGGCGGGTATCATGCTGTAGCTGATCTTTTCCTCCTCCTCCAGCAGAACGGAGATGGCCGCGTTGTCCCCCAGACCCCACGTCTCACCATGGGGCCAGATGGCCTCACAGCCCATTTTGCGGTTGTAGGCGTCGATGTGGTCAAAAAGGTACCGGCCCGCCGCGCCGCAGGGCCGCACCTTGTACTGCAGCTCCGCCAGCGTCACCGCCAGCTGCTTGTAGGTGCTCTTGGGGATCTGCCACAGGGGCATCTCCGACTGGAACAGCACGTTGGCGCCGTTGATGTCGTTCCACAGATTGAATTCGTCGCCGCCCTCGGGATAGTCGCCGCCGCCCACCCAGACGGCCGTCATGCGGCCGCAGATGCGGGGCTCCATGAGAATGGCGCTGGCCAGATCGGTAACGGCGCCCTGCAGCAGGATAAACAGCGGACGGGGATCGTCCCGCATGGCCTCGTCAATGATAGCCCGCGCGCCATCCGAGGGCACCGGCTCCGTCTCCGACGGCAGCGCGTGTCCCGCGCCGCAGGTGGTGCGGGCCTGATAGGACTCGTGGCCCGTCACCGCCAGAAAGTGCAGCAGCTCGTCATAGCTGGCCTGCGCCGTGGTGCCCTTGGCGAAGTCCTGGGGATAGGCGTCAAAGTGCCCGGCGATGAGCCGCTCCACCGAGAGGGAGGGCGTCAGCAGCGCGTGGAGCACGGCGAAGGGGTCGTCCGCTTCATTGAGAAAATCCGTGTGGACGATGACCCGCTTCTGCTTCTGCGGGGGTACTTCAAAAAAATATTTCTTCATCATGACTCACCCTTTCACGGCTCCCGCCATGCCTTCCACAAAGTAGCGCTGGAAAATGAGATATACCGCCAGCATGGGCAGCACGCAGATCAGCACGCCGGCGCACAGATAGCCGTAGTCCGTGCCGTGCTCGCCCACAAAGGTCATCAGGCCCGCCGGCACGCTTTTCAGGCTGTTGTCCGTGATGAGCAGGCTGCCCAGCAGGTACTCGTTCCATGTGGCCAGCGTATCCGTGATGACCAGCGTGGCGATGGCCGGCTTGGAGGCCGGCAGGATGATGTGCCAGAACACCTGCCACTTGCTGCATCCGTCCACGATGGCCGCCTCGTCCAGCTCCTTGGGGATGCCCCGCATAAAGCCGCGCAGGATCAGGATGCCGGTGGGGATGCCAAAGCCCAGATAGGCGAAGATCAGACCGGCGTAGGTGTTGACGAGCCCCAGCCGGTTGTACACCACGTTCAGGGGGATCAGTGCCACCTGCATGGGCAGCATCATGCCCAGCAGGAACACGATGAAAATGGCCAGCGGCCGCCTGATCTTCAGCCGCGTCAGGGCGTAGGCCGCCAGAGCCTCCACGAAAATGCCCAGCGGCACCTTGATGAGACAGATCATCAGGTCGTTGCGCATGTAGTGGAACAGATTTCCCTTGGTGAAGGCGTTTTTGAAATTCTCCCAGTGCAGCGTCTCCGGCAGCTGGAAAAGACTGAGGTTGGAGAAGAAGTCCTGCTTGGACTTCAACGACGTGGCCACGATGGAGATCATGGGCGACAGCCAGATCATCGCCAGCACGATCAGGACCACATACAGCACGACTCGCTTTATCGTATGGCGCATGCTCAGTCCTCCTTTGTGGTGGCGATGATGTACGGCACCACGATGACCATCATCATCAGCACCATCACAATGGAGATGGCGGCGCCGTAACCCAGATTGTTATAGCGGAATGTCTGCGTGTACATATAGGTGGACAGCACCTGCGTAGCGTTGTTGGGACCGCCGTTGGTCAGGCCCTGCACGATGTCATATACATGAACAGCATTGATCACGAGAGTGGCGATCACGATGACGAATGTCTCTTTTATCATGGGAAGCGTCACGTAGAAGAACTTCTGTACCGGCGTGGCGCCGTCCACCAGCGCCGCGTCGTACAGCTCGCTGGGCACCGCCTGCAGGCCGGCCAGGAAGAAGATCATGGGCTCGCCCACCATCTGCCACAGGGCCGCTGCGAACAGGGCCAGCAGGCTGGTCTTGGGGTTGGAGAGCCACGTCTGGGCGTAGTCGATGCCCAGCGCCTCCATCAGGGAGTTGATGAAGCCAAAGTCGGCGTTGTACATCCAGCGCCAGATGATGGCCACCGCAATGGGTGCCACCACGCAGGGGAAGTAGAACACGCCGCGGAAAAACGTTCTGCCGCGGAACTTTTTGACCAGCACCAGCGCAAACGCCAGAGCCAGCGCGGTGGCCACCACCACCGACAGCAATATCCAGACCAGATTGTTCCGGAAGGCCGTCTTGAACACATCGTCCTCGGTGAACAGGCGGATATAGTTGGCAATGCCCACCGGCTCCATGGCCTTCACGCCGTTCCACTTGTGGAAGCTGATGTAGATAGAATAGATCAGGGGGATGACAATAACGGACAGATAGATGATAGCGGCGGGTGCCAGAAAGGCGTAATTTCCCGCCTGGTTTCGTCGGGCTGCTTTGATTTGTTCTTTACTCATGATAGTCCCTCCCGGTGAAGGGCCGGACATCCGCGGAGACGCTCCGCAGAGGCCCGGCCCTTTCATCAGTTATGTTCAGGATGCCTGATAGGCCTCGATGGAGGCCTGAATGGCCGCGGCGCCTTCCGCCGGCGTCATCTCGTTGTTGGCAATGGCGGACTGCGCGTTGAACAGCGTGTCGATCACTTCGGAAGGCAGGGCCTCGTCGGTGACGGTGAAGGAACCCACCTCATCGCTGACAGCGAAGATGCCGTCGATGTGGACCTGATCCGCGGGAGCCTTGGAGCCCTGCACGGGCAGCGGCATATTGTAGCCGGAGCTGTGCTCGTTCACGAACTCATCGCCCATGTAGAAGTCCAGGAACTCCATGACGGCCTTCAGCTCTGCCTCGGAGATGTTCTTGTCGAACTGGAACATCTCCACGAAGGAGGACAGACGCGCCTCGGGGAATGCAAAGGTGCCGAAGTCGTCCATGTTCATACCATCGTCGATGATGTAGCTGTCGAACCACTGACCGTCAATGTCCATGGCGGCCTTGCCGCTGAACACGGAGTAGCGGGTGGTGTCAGGATCGGCGGTCAGGAAGCCCTCGGGGAAGTAGCCCTTCTGACTCCACTCCTGATACTTGGTAAGGGCCTGGATGACCTCGGGGCAATCCCAGCTGGCCTGCATGGCGTTGAGCTGGTCATGCAGCTCTGCACCGGCGTAGTACTCCACCAGCAGCTCCACCAGACGCATGGTGTGCCAGCCGTACAGGGCGGCGGTGGAGATGGGGGTCACGCCGTTGGCCACCAGCTTGTCGCAGGCGGCTTCAAACTCCTCGAACGTGGTGGGGATCTCGATGCCGTTCTGCTCAAAGATCGGCTTGCTATACCACATGGAGATGACGTTATAGCTGTTGGGATAGCCGAACAGCTTGCCGTCGTAGCGGCAGAGGTTCAGGGCGGAGCTGGTGAAATGGCTGTCCCAGCCGTTGGCTGCGGCGTAGTCGGTCAGATCGTAGCACAGGTCGTTGTCCACATAGTACCCGCCGATGGAGCCGCCGTAGGTGCGCCAGCAGGTGGGCATGGTGTCAGAGGACGCTGCCACCTTCAGGGCATCCTTCAGGCCGTCGGTGCTCTGGAAGCTGGCCACCACCTCAATGTCATCATGCGCGGCGTTGAACTGGGCCACAGCCTCCTCCTTCACAGCCATAGCATCGCTGGAAAACCAGATGGTGATCTTCACCTTCTCGTTCTCTCCGTCAGAGGCGGCCGGCTTCTGACCGCAGGCTGCCAGTGACAGCAGCATGACGGCCGCCATGACCGCTGCAAGGAACTTCTTCATCTTGATTTCCTCCAATTTTGTATTCGGGTCTCCCCGTCAGTGCTATTTTAACAAAACATGCAGCTTGATTCAATCATAATTTACTTAATTTTTACTAAATTTATGGCGGGCACAAAAATATACACTGTTCCCGCCCTCTCGCACCTGCCGTCCCTACAACGCTTCCCCTGACGCATGATCCCGCTGCAGCATCTGCATCATTGAGGGTGGTAACGATCTGCTGCTCTGCGCCCTCTGCGGCAGTTGACCGATGCAAAACCCGCATCGGTGCAGACAAAGAGCAGGGAGCCGGTCATTCGACCAGCTCCCTGCTCTTTGTAATTCACTTAACCGCCGTTGGAATTCTTCCGGCGTGATGAAGCTCGCACCGTTTCCTGTTTTTCCTGAAATTATTTGGGTTAATGCGCAGAACGAACAATACAGAGAAACCATCGGAATAAACAAGCGCTGCCCAGCCTCTCCTCAGTTCCGCGAGCATTTCTCCGCATCGATGGCAAGCACCACCATCAGCGCGTACAGGGCGTTCTGTTCCTCTGCCACATCGATGACGTAGGTGTCCGTCCAATGGAACAGCTCCTTGGACACCGAAGCCACCTGCTGCCCTGCCGCGTCCACGATGGTGTAGTCCCACTCCATGAAGCTGCCCTCCACACGCCAGCCGTTGAAGTCCAGCGTGAACGACGGCCGCAGGAACGTGAACTCTTTGCGGATGGTGCCCACGCACTGCTCCCCAATGTACAGGTCAAACTTGGGAAGGAAGGTGAACACCTGCTGCTGTACTGTGGCGATGTGCTGCCCCATAGGGTCGAGGATATGCAGACAGTGTCCCCACGACAGCTTGCCCTCCACTGTGAAAGCCACCGCACCGCTCTCGTCCATATGGTAAATGTCGTAGCTGTCGAACCACGAAAACATCCGCTGCTTGAAATAGAGCTTCATATTCATGCACCTCACTCTCTGCCCCTATTGTACCAGCCGCTGCGGAAATGCGCAAGCGTCCGCAGGAGGTCAGTCGTTTTTATCGCCGCCACCAGCGCTATACTCGACAGCGGAAATGACAAGGAACTCTGCGCCATGAGAAAAGAGACCATAGAGCGTGTTTTTGCTGGTGCAGCAAAAAAGCACCGAAAACCGAAGTTTTCGATGCTTTTTTTGGAGTTGCTGGGCGGATTCGAACCGCCGGCCTCATCCTTACCAACCGATTTTTGATGATTTTTACAATAATTTCCGTTTGTTTTTAGTCGTTTTTGTTCCGAACAATGTTGTTTCCAGAACTTTCGCAGGGCGCAGTCTCCGTTGTTTCCGCGCCTGTCTGTGGTGAAACTGTGGTCAAGCCGCAATTTTACGCATTCGCCCGCTGATCGTAAAACTCGCTCTCCGCAACCTTGGTTACAAAGTCAGAAACCACATCCGCTGTATCTCTATCAGTTACTCGCCAGATTTTTTTTACTTTATATACCGCTTTCTTCAGACAGTATATTATAGAATGCCTCTAACTCGTCAATTACCAGCTGTGTAATTGTATGCCCTAAGAAACTATTTTCATTAATATCATGTTCGGCAAGAACTCGGAACAGCTTTTCATTAAAGTTATATGCCTGAATCTGTTTCAAAAACTCTTCTAAACTAACTCTTGCAAGTCTACCCTTATCGCAAAGCTGATAAACAACAAATGCAACACTCATCTTGAAACGAAGCTTGACTACGTGCTCTATGTCTAACATACTTTCCGACAATAGTGAGATGTAGTGAAGCGAAACTGGATATCTAATATATGGGATACAGCCGTACTCTATACACGATACAATAACATCAATGGCTTGTTGGATACACCCAAATACAAGCATAAAGAAATTGTATGAATCTGGCTTGGCTCGATCTACCATGTATTTGGTTCCAGACAAAGCGCCCCTGAACCGCTCTCCAAATGGTAACATCACATTATCATCTTCCGAAAACATCACTAATCTTCCAATATCTTCATGGGCAAATCGTATAATATCATCAATGCTGTTACACTTTGCGAAGTAATCGTTCAGATTGTCGATTTCATTAAAAAGGCTAATAAATGCTTGTTCTCCGACGCTATAGAGCGAATGATAGTCATTTGATTGGTTGAGAAGTCGAAGCGGCAGTATGAGGATTTCACCATGAACATTTTCTAATAGCCTCAGATTATCTTCTGCTGTCACTCCAATTTGCTCATATAGAAATTCAGCATCTTTGCCATCTGGCATTTTACTTCGTATTTCTGAATACTTGCTCAGAGGATCATCTAGAATATGCTTGTCTCCCATTAACAAAAAAGGTAAGTGTTCGTTATCCTCAAAATCCATAAATGTGGCAGCCGTGAAAACGTAACTGTTTTCACCAGGGAACCAAGCTTTTAGATACAGCTGAATTTCCTCGATATGACGCAGCCAGAATAAATTAATTTCATCCAACGCTTCTGGTGAATGGCTACTTTTTAATTTTGGCAACAAAGTTGCGAGCAATTCTTTATATTCAGTTTGTATTAAATGGATCTTATCCAGCAATAGGTTTGATTTCAAAGTTAATTACCTCATTTAACAACTGTTCTGGGATACCATAGATCTCGTCCAAAAAAGATATAGTTTTGTTCATGATCATAATACAATCTGGCAGAACGGTTTTCAATCTGGTTTCGTCCTCAACATCCGGAACAAAATGATATTTATGAGCGGGGTTATTACATTTCAAAAGGGAAGACTCACGAATAGCTCCCCATAATCCATGTTCAAAAGAAGAATCGTAATCGTAATATAAGCCATATAGATTCTTCTCTCCGACATCTTCCGCTTTAAGCCTTATGTTTTGCTTATCAAAATATTTAGTATCCATATCTATGAATTCTTCACCCTTGAATTCATTGACTAAAGCTTCGATATATTTTTCGTCGAAATGAGATTCTTCTAAAGCACCATTTTCCCTGTGCCTTGCTAAAACGAGCTTATATAGCCCCATACCATACAGCTGATAATCACGCCAAATATTTTCATGAAACGACTCGTTTTTTACGAGATATTTCATCATAATATAGTCTTCAATCAAGACACGCACGCAACTTCTGCCAGATATAGAATTAAATAACTGATGCTCATAAATTTCCTTCAATCGCTTATAAGAATATGTCGCAATCCCGAGCAAAACACTCATTTTCTCATTAAGCGGGTCAGCTGTCGAAAACAGTTCCGAGAGATACACAAATACCTCATGCAGTTTTTCCATGTATGCGGTGATGTTTCTCTTTTCCTCTGGAAATCGAATGGCGAATATACTGCAATCTGTCATTTCGCTTACACACCTCCAAAATTCCTTCAAGTATGCAGAGTCAACCTCTTCAAAAGTCAAAATCATCATTTCAAGAGAACGTACTGTTGGACGAGCCATGCGCATTATTTCATCAGTGTGTTTGGATGACGGATAGGCCACCAGCAAATCCACCTGTTCTCTTAAAAGATGTACTTCCCCTGAAAGTTGATTAAAATAGAGTGCTACAAACCTGATATCAGTTGCTTCATTAGATTGGTGATCCATTATTTCACGCATTGTCTGAATTATCGCTTCACGCCTGTCCTCAACACTCTGATCTGGACAATAAAAGCACTTAGCAAAAACCGGGGCTTTGCTTGCAGTAAGAAAAACCGTTAACGGCGCAAGTGCTTCTTTAGCTCCACTGCAAGTAATGTAATCATAAAATCTCTTTTGAATATCTGCGTCCAGCTTTAATATCTGTGATAATCTTGCTGTATAGAGGCCAGGTGCCAATTTGTGTAATACAGAAATAATACCGTAGGACTTTCTTAACCCTTCATCCCGTCCATAATATTTCAAAATCAATCCAATCCAAAGGTACTCTGGCATGCGGCCATAAGTACACGACTTTTCGTCTTCAAGTTCATGCATCAACGGTATTGCATTTATTGGCGTTATAAACTTGCCTTTTTGAAAGGTGTGGTCGGATAGTGTACTATGTCTCATTCCTCTTCCTTTCGCTTTCTCAATTGCATTACAGATGGTCTAAAACTAATAGAGGTACCCTAACGGATGCCTCTGTTGGTTTTGGAGTCCCATATCCACATCAAGAAAAAGATTCTACTTTGCGCTGCTGGAAACAATACAAGTCAGCCCTCAATCACGGAATCCTCCGCCGACTGTTCCAACGTAAGAAATCGATCGAAGTCGCTCTCGTAGAGCCGATCCTGAATAATTCGATATTTCTCAAGCTCTGTTTCGGCATAAATCTTCGCCTGCTCTGCGCTGATTTTACCGGGGCCTGTCAGCAACTCGTTTCCGTTAAACTCCAAAAATCCATCCAGCCGTTTCGCCCAATCCTCCATGCTCATAGGAATTTTGCGTTCAGTCCGAAGCTCAGCACAGTCCAGATAGAGAGATACGATCCGCTCCAGATATGACAGTTCCTTTGAAGCGTGTAATGCTTCAGTTCTCTGTTGACCTGTCATCCCCCCCAGTTTGAACTATCCGGAAATTCCGGATAGTTGCCTCCTCCGACAGTTCGTGGTCGTCATATATTTTCTTAATGTGCTCATTAATTGTGCGAATGTCAACATCGTAAAGCGCCGCCATCATCTTCTGCGTCAGCCAGCTATTCTCATCCTTTTGCGCATCTCAAAACTTTCGTCTCTGCCGCCAGTGGAGGCCGCAAAGGTCAGATATTCTGCAGCAGAACTGCGAAACGCCAATTCTTTTTTCCTGAGATTCTTATCCATTTCATTGTACTTTTCTCCAATTCATGTATCCCGCCACAGTAAGGTCTTCTATATGTCAGAATATGCGAGGAGATTTCTCTGTCAATAAAATAGCATAAATTCACAGATAGAACAAGAAGAGTGACACAAGATATCCATGAGGTACTTTTCAAACGCAGAAAAATATGATAAACTATAATACATAGGACACAGCCTATAGATAGCTTTGATACCACGGTTTAATTAGGAAAAAATCGCATCCACCTACTGGTGACAAAATGTCGTCGGCAAATCTCATTCGTGCTTTACAGAGAAGATTCTACCCTGTCCTGCACTGGCTGTTTGATATGCGATGCAGTATCAATCTTATAATCGTTTACAACTTTAGGGGGGATATAAGTGCCTGTTCCAAAAAGAAAGAGTCACGCAAAACTGTCCTCAAAGCAATCTCCGCTTTTGCCGCCCGCTACCACTCCCAACACTGTAGTTAACCGTGAAGAATGGCTTGATGCCGTTTCAAAAGGCTTTGTTGCAACCGGCGAATCCCTCCGCTTTATTTATCGAATCATTCTCGAAACACTCTGGCCTGATGGTCACGGCATTCCTGGTCCCATTATTGACCGCACGGATATCCGCGCGGCAATTGATTCCGCCAAAGGAATGGCTTATAAAGACCCGTTTAGGCGCGTTCGAGAATTGCAGGGAGATGAAGGATTTAAGGGCATCCATCAACAAGGCACAAAATATCAGTTGGTCAGCCTAAATGTTTCTCAGAAGAAACAACCACGTACATATCTCCCCGATAAAAAGTGGGCCAAAGTTGTGAGTCATTATGATGGTGTTTGCGCAGTCTGTGGGAGCCCACCAGGAGACGAAGGTTTTCAGCAGGATCATAAGATTCCTCGCGATAGAGGCGGCACAGACGATTTGGAAAATTGGCAACCCCTTTGCGATGCCTGCAATAATTTGAAAAGCAGCGCTTGCAGAGGTTGCACCGAAGAATGTTCTAAGTGCTGTTGGGCTTTCCCGGAATATTATAAACCCCTCAAGATTCCAGGTCCCGTAGTACAGTTAGTTCGCCAATATGCAGAAAAGAATGGGGTAGATCCTGACCAAGCCGTAATTAATTGGATTCTGGAAAAAGTCGAGTAAAAAGTGGCCGCCTGCAATAGGCGGCCACTTTTTATGCCTTAACACGGTATTCTTCTAAAAACGGATTTTTCTCCTCGATCATGCGCTGTATCTGAACGAGTGCCAAGCCAAGAGCTCGACCAACCAAAGGCGGGACAGCATTTCCGATTTGAGCATTTCTGGGAACATCGACTCCTCTTGCCGGTCCATTAAGTGTATAACGCCCATAAAAGTTGAAGTCATCCGGAAACGATTGTAGTCGTGCCATTTCCCGAAGAGTTACAATTCTCTTATGTCTATAATGTATCAATTCATCTGGCGCTGTAGTCAATGTCGAACTGGGTTTCTGCACATCCAACACAAATCTCTTGTTAGAATGGCAACCGTTCTCATATAGAAATTCTTTACTCAGGCGGCCTGGAAGCTGCGTCTTATGTGCTTTGTCATAAAGCGCAATAAGTTTTTGACTGTGCTTATTAAACCTATGGCAGGTTGGAATTTCTTGGTTTAAAACTCCCTTGCGCATCAGTTTCTGATACGTGCTTTTAGATGGTAAATACTTGCAAGTATTATAGTTCGGAAATTCCGGATCTGGCACCAAATCTTCTCCCGCCAAATCTCCAATTGCTTCTTCAATGTTTGTAAATCGGTCTGTCGCTAAACCGAACTCTTTCCGTTGCTCCAAACCAACCGATTTAAGTACATCTTCAAGCAACCTTGCAGCTGACAACACCCCTGCAAACTCTTTTAAAACAGCAAATAGGATTACACGCTCTCGCACCTGCGGTACACCATAATCCGCAGCGTTGATTTTCACCTTTCCAACATTATATCCTAATGCCTCGAGTTGCTTGATTGCTTCATCTGCTACGCTCATGGTCATTCCGTCAATGGGTTTGGATACAAACTTTCGTTCAAATCCACCCACATTTTCAATCATAGCGTATATCGGTTTAAGTAATTTTATTGCCTCGATTTGTTTAAAAACAAGTAGGTTCCGTGGGTCGTTACCGTTTCTTGCTCCAGCAACAGAAAAGCCTTGGCAAGGAGGCCCTCCAGCGACCAAGGTCACCTGTCCTTCCATCCTTTTTAAGTTTTCAACCATATCATCGCTCTGAAGTACATCTTCAATCGTATGTGGCGCTTTGCTCAACCAAGATGGCCAGTTTTCAAAGTGTCGATGCGGAGCATCTGCGGCAATCAAGTTTTTGTCAAATGTTGTATATGCCATAGGGTCTTTTTCGATAGCAAAAACCCCCTGCCATCCGGCCCACCCCAAACCAAGAGACAGTCCTCCACAGCCCGAGAAAAAATCAATATATGTATTTTTGCTTTTACTCTTCGCCATATTAGGACCCCTCAGCCGAAATACTAATGGTATTTTACCGCAAACCGCTTTTTATAGCAAGTTCAAAATACCAGCATGCCTATGTAACCTTCCCTTCCGGCAAATGTCAAGTGTTTTCTCACGGTTGAATTAATTTAACCATCGCTTCTTGCTTGCATATTCTGCGCTGCTGAAGACAATAAAAAGCACTCGAGGCTGGTTATCTTAACCAGCCTCGAGTGTTTCTCATTTCCCGTATTTCTCTTTTAGGCTCTGGTGTCCCTGTTGGTCACGGTGGCGCAGCTCCTCTGCCGAAAAGATCTTCCACTGGGGACCCTCATCGTTCAGGTTCAGATGTGCGTAAGATTCCGGATAATACCGCTCCGGGTCAAAAGTAAAGTCCTTTGCAACAAGCCGCTGCCACATGCTCGGCTCATCAGGCAGATCGATCTTGTCCACCTCGTAACTTGTCAGCTCATGGGTGGTGTCGATCTTTCGCAGGAATTCCTCTGCGGTCAATTTCCCCCGAACATATTCCTCTCGTGCCAGCCGAGCGTTCTCGCTCCACTGGCCGTACTGCTCGTAGTCCATGGGTATCAGGTTGGAACGGTCAGAAGGTGCCGCGTCCTGCCAGCGGAGCAGGCGGGAATACATTCTGTCCCGCAGCTTTTTACAAATCAGGAGCGCCTCATCCTCCGAAGTCTTATCCAGCCTTGCCAGATTTGCGCCACGCTGTTTGCAGCTCTGTCCATCGGTCACCCGGTCACAGTACCGGGTGACCTTTTTCGTTTTCGGGATGAAATAGCCCCAGCAGTAGTCACATCGGCAGACCCGCTGATTGTCCTGCTCGAAGTAAAGCGCCAGCACCAGTATCCGCAGTTCCATCAGACTGCGAAGCTGGAACGACCGTGGTTTTTCCAACTCCGGCAGCTTCGCCGGATCGCAGATCCGCGCGATGTCGGCGTAAGTCGCCCGCAGCTTTTCATACTGCTCCGCCGGCGTCATTCCTGCTGTGCTGTCAAATGCGACCTCCATGATATTCCGAAGGTAGTTCTGTACACGGAGGGGTTCTTCCATCACCCGCAGGATCTCCTGTCCAGCAGCCAGCAGAAACATCGCCGTGCCGTCATCCTCTGCCTGCAAAGTCCGGTGCAGAATGTCCGTCACAACAAATCCGCTCACAGGATCGATCTCACACAAATCTGGTGTCAGCAAAATCGCCTCCGCGGCAAAGTCCTCTAAGTCGCTCACAGGAATATCGATCCGTTCCTCAAACAGAGGATGCTCGTTCCGCAGCCACCGCACCGCCTTGCGGTAGTCCATATAGTCCAGTTCAGAAAAGGCGATCAAGGTCTCTGCGGGAGTCAGTGCAGGCATCTGTGTGATTGACCTGTCATCACAAAGCAGGATGGAATAGCGTCCATCGCCCACCTCCATCAAGTACAATTCCGAAGCCATGCCGATACCTCCTCAAAGATCACTTCCTGATGTAAGCCGCCTTGAAATTATTCTAACATAAAGGTGAACACAGCGAAAGTGAAAAGTTTCATGACACCTCGACAACTGAATACCCGCAGCCGGAGTGCATACACCGTGAGGGAAGCAGCGCCAAGATCCGCAAAGGGGAGCGTGCCGACACGGGACAACGCCGCAGAAAGTCTGGGGCAGGAAGGTGTACGGTGTGCGGCCAATCAAAATCAAAACAAAAAAGAAAGGAAAATCAAAAATGAAATCATCTGTCTACAAAAGCTACGATGAACTGCCGCTGTTCCTCAACTCAGATCTTGTTGCAAAAACACTCGGTATCGCTCCGTCCAGCGCATATGAACTCATGCACGAAAAAGATTTTCCCACTCTGCACGTCAACTGTCGCATGGTGGTTCCGAAAGAAAAGTTCATCCAGTGGGTGGAGGAGCACACGAAGGGCGGTGAGCGCGCATGAGAAAAACAAAACCTCCCGTTGGCTGGGAGCATGTGAAAAACTGCTTCCCCGTCCCCAACGAGCTTCTCGATTTCGATTTGCCCGGTGGATCAATCGCTGTCTACATCTTCCTGCTGCGTCATGCAGACCGAAGGACTGGCCAGTGTCATCCAAGTACTGCGACTATGGCTAAAAATCTTCACTACTGCCGAAACACCGTCGCAAGCTATGTCCGACTGCTGGAGGAACGCGGACTCATCATCACGGAGCATACTAAAATCATCACAAAGAACGGCATCAAGAAAAATGGAAATCTGCTCTACACGATAATTCCCTTACAGAAAGTCATGGAACAGCACTACGAGCAGCAGTTCAATGCATTAGAGCGTACAACAGAGCGGCGGAAGGCGCAGGCAAAGCTGGCAGAACAGCTCGGCGCATAAAAACGAAGTGTGCTTTTTTCCGCACTCTGTAATCACGGTCGGCCAAAACCGTGAAGCCTATCAACGCGGTGAGAGAAACAGCAATGGGATCACGCAGCCCAGCGGGGCCGCGACGCCTCGGAACAGCGACGCGCATAAGCGCATCGCTGTTCCGCAGGCTTTCTGCGTTCTTCGGGAGCACACCCGACCAAGACCCAAAAGCGGCAAAGTTTGCCGTTCTGACACCCGGCCGCGCAGGGTTTCCGAACCGCGCAAAACGCTCCGAGGGTAGTGATACCACCCCCATCCAAAACGCCCCGTGTTTCGGCGTGTGAGCCCTTGTGTGCGATCTTTCTCCGAAAGCCGAGTGTGTACCCGCTTTCGGGAGTGAAGGCAAACGTGGGCCATTTGTGCGAGAAGTTGAAAAACGGGATGAGAAGCGGTTTGGAACAGCGTTGTGGCGGTAATTTTTTGGCGATATTTGCGGGAGTGTCTATTGGCGAAAAATCGAACTTTTTAAGCCGAATTTTTGAATAGGGAAGGCCGTTCGATAAAAGCACAGACCGGCTATAATTTGTCAAGCTGAAATCTCATTTGGGATGCAGGGCGTGTAGGCTTTGTTGTCTCTCATAACGGCGTAAATGATGGAGACCATCTTCCTGCAGGCGTGGCCCACGGACGCCATATAGGGTTTCCCTTCATCCCGTTTTTTCTGAAAATAAAACTTTAGCGCCGGATCGTGGAGCACCGCCGATGAAGCCGCCAGCCAAATGGCGTGCCGCAAATAAGGCGAGCCTCGTTTGGACATACGGTTTCTGACGCCGTTGTATTCGCCGGACTGCCGCATGGTTGGATCGATCCCCGCGTAGGCGGCAAGCTTTGCCGCGGAGGAGAAGCGATTGATGTCTCCGATCTCGCTGAGGATGTAGGCGCCAAGGGTCGGACCGATGCCGGTGATGGTGGTGATCGGTGTGTCCAAAGTCTCCATGATCTCGGCGATCTTGCGATCCATTTCCCTGACCTGTTGTTTTAAGAAATCGAGGTGCTTTGCGTAAAGTCGGATCATCGTGCTGAAAACATCGCCGGCCATGGCGAAGCCAAAGGAATTGCGCGCAAGCTCCTGAAGCTCCTGGGCTTTTGCCATGCGGAAGCGCTTGTGGCTGGAGACTTCGATGAGATGGCAGAGTTCTTCAAGAGGCATCTCGGATAATTCCTTTGGCGTAGGACAGGTTTGCAAAATCGCCATGGAGGTATCGCTAAACATATTGGTAAAAGCTGTTTCGTATTCAGGAAAGACCTGATCCAGCAGGGCAACGACCTTTCGCTTAACATCTGCCTGCATGGAAACAATGGCGTGCCGTCCACGGCACAGCTCTCTCAGTTCATAAATGTTTTCCGGGTGCAGGGTAGACTCGGAGAAGTGTCCGAAACGGATCACCTCCGCGATGAGCAGGGCGTCCCGCGGATCTGTTTTGGCCTGACGGATATAGAAGCTGCGGATGGAGTTGGTCTGCACCGGGTTGATGACCTGAACACGGAAGCCCTCCTTCTGAAGTCTGGTAAAAAGAGCGAGCCAGTAGTGTCCGGTGGCCTCCATTGCAAAGGAAACCTCGTCAAGCGGCAGCTTGGCCTTGGCGAGCATGGCCAGCAGCCGATTGTACCCGGAGCAGTTGTTGGTGAAGGAAAACGGCTTGATGATGACGGTGCCATCGCCGTCGATCACCGCTGCCTCGTGCTTCCTCTTGGCGATGTCGATCCCAACGATGTACATAGTGTAGGCTCCTCTCATGTTCAAATTACGGACATTCCTCGTGCTGCTGAAGGTCACAACCTGTTGCGAGATTAGAAGAAAGCGATCTATCGCCCCGACATCCGGCTCATAAGTGACATCCCACAGGGCAGAGGTTCCAGTCTGTGCGCAGTAGACTTGGCTACAAAGATAGAAGCAGGAAATTCTCTGTCCGCATGAGGATATTATATCATCGCTCCCTCAAGGGGCGTTGATACCGGTTTTGAAGGTGTTTTGCGAGGTGATATCCCCGTTCGAAAATATAACAAGATAAAGGGCCGCAGTCGCAAGCGCCCGCAGCCCGCCCACAAAGCCCCGCAGTGCGGGGCTTTTCAGGGAAACGCAAACCGCAGTCTAAGGTGCACCTTGCGAGGTGTTTTCGCGGTCTTTGGTGAACGTGAGGGGCGTCAGACCCCCGTGACGGCAGACTTTTCAAGGTGACCGTCCTGCAGGCGTTTGAGGAAATCGCAGTTTTCAACCACTCAAAAAAGTGATTTCCAAGTAAGAGCCATTTTCAGCGCAGATCGTACATATTTTGCGCCGCTGTAGACAATGGAAAGGGCTTCTTGACCGTCCAAAAATCGCACCGCTGTAACTAAAGAGGACGTCCCCGGCAGCGCAAAAATTGCACCGCCATAGACAAAGATAAGGCGGTGCCGGGGGGCAAATGATAACTTTCTGATAACAGTTCCGTTTTTCGGTAGCTTTGTCCTCCTGATTACGGTATTGTTCGTTGCGAAAGGGGCTGATACCATGCCAAAACGACGAGCAAATGGCGAAGGCAATATCCGCAAACGAAAGGACGGACGCTGGGAGGGCCGGTACACTGTCGGTCACGATCCGGAAACCGGCAAAGCCATCATCAAAAATGTCCTCGGTAAGACGCAGACTGAGGTCAAGGAAAAACTCAAGAGAGCCATCGAGGAAAACGTCGGCATCGACTACGGACGGGCCAAGACCTACACGGTGGGGAGTTGGCTGGAGGTCTGGATGGAGAACTACGCAAAAATCAAGCTGCGCCCATCGACCTTCAAAACCTCGCAAGGCTTTCTGAAAAACCACATCAAGCCGCAGATCGGCAGCGTTCCACTGGCAGAATTGACTTCTCTGGACTTACAGCGGTTCTACAAGCACCTGCTGGACGGCGGGCGGGTAGACCGCATCGAGGCCAAGAAAAAGCCGAAAGGGTTAGCACCCAAGACGGTTCGCAACATCCACCAGATGATCGGCTCGGCGTACAACCTCGCCATCGAGCAGCACCTCGTCACGAAAAATCCCACACAGGGCTGCGCCTTGCCAAAAGTCGAACACAAGGAAATGAA
>ERZ772881.677-NODE-677-length-36089-cov-9.094189_pt1 | contig 36089 bp, 31 predicted proteins | sample MGYA00580581_ERZ772881 | MGnify/ENA primary metagenome ERZ772881 (study PRJEB29015, sample SAMEA2737668) | human gut metagenome | biome: human gut; feature: human-associated habitat; material: faeces | place: China | collected 2012 ...
GGACCACTGAAGGATTTGTGTATCTGGCCAGTATCATGGATTTGTTTTCTCGAAATTTAATTTGTACTCAAACTTGACATAGGACCATTGTATGGCTCTGATGTGGCGGTTGATAGAGTAAATATATTTCTCTATCAGCCGTTTTTTTGCTTATAAGCATTGACATATCGTGAAATATGGATATAATAAATGTATGGATAAGATTGAAATTTTTAAAGCACTATCAAATGAAACCCGGCTCAATATTATTGAGTGGTTGAAGGAACCGGAGAAAAACTTTCCGCCGCAGGGAGGACATTTTGATGATATGGTGGATCTGAAAGGCGGTGTGTGTGTTGGAAGCATCCGCGACAAAGCCGGGATAGCACAGTCAACCGTATCTCATTACCTAGATATGCTGCAAAAAGCAGGCTTGCTTCTTTCCGAAAGGCACGGAAAGTGGACATATTACAGACGGAATGAAGAGACCCTCGCTGCGCTGGCAGACTACTTCGGTCACGAAATTTAACCTAAGCCGCCAGAAGTTCTCCACCTCTTAGGTGGGGGATGAAGGCGGGTATGGCGAATTTACGTAAGTCATTGAGCCATACCATTGCTCTGTAGATAGTTAGAAAGAAGGGTGGCAAGTTCAGCTTTGGTAAATCCATATCCGACAATGGCTGGAGCATGTTCACAAGTATGCTGGAATACAAACTTGCATGGCAGGGCAAGCAACTTATCAAGATAGACAAATGGTATCCAAGCAGTCAGCTATGCCATGTTTGTGGCTACCAGAACAATAACACCAAAGACTTATCTGTGCGGAAATGGGATTGCCCTAAGTGTGGCAGTCATCATAACCGTGACAAGAACGCTGCAATAAACATTAGAGAAGAAGCTAGGCGAATATCTGCCTAGCGTAACTTATAAAGTACCGTGGGTCGCACGGGAATCTACGCCTGTGGAGAGAGTGTAAGTCGCCATAACTCTTCGGAGTTAGCGGTGCTGTTCTCGCCGAAGCAGGAAGCTCCCGCCTCTATAGGCGGGGGTACGTTCACGTTGTGCATAGATTAGACGGGATGAAGATCCCGTTTAATTTAAATCATTACATATCGATAAAGCGAGACATAAGGATATATAGAAACGAGGAGGAATTCGTATGCATTTTTCATGTGGAATCGTCAGACCGCCTTATGAGGCTGGTTCCTGTTTTTTACAAGTAACGTCGGGTTGTTCGCATAATAAGTGCCGCTTTTGCACCTTTTACAAGGAAGCACCTTTTTCCGTATCTCCGGAGAGTGAGATACGGGAGGATCTTCAGGAGATCCGGGATTCCGGATGGAAGGTAAAGCGGATTTTTCTGCAGGGGGCAGATCCGTTCCTGCTGAGCTACGACAGGCTTAAAAGAATCATGGACCTGATAAAAGAATACCTGCCCTGGGGTGTTTCCGTTGGTGGATATGGCCGGGTTGACAGCGTAAAGAACAAGTCTGTGGAGCAGCTTAAGTCACTGAAAGAAATGGGATATGACATGATTGTATTCGGAATTGAGTCGGGCGATGATGCTGTCCTCGATAAGATGAATAAGGGTTATCATGGAAGTGATATCGTAGAGCAGCTCTCCAAGCTGGATGAAGCGGGAATGCATTATTCTGTCATCTTCTTATACGGGCTGGGAGGTCATGAGTATGGTATGGGGCATGCCGTCAAAACAGCAGAAGTGTTAAACCACCTGTCGCCCGTCAGAGTACTGGCTTCCGGGCTCTCGATCTTCCCTGACACACCGCTTATGGAGGAAGTAAGAAGAGGTGAGTTCGTAGAGGCTACAGAGACAGAGAAGATACAGGAACTGTATACCTTTGTGAAGACGCTTGATATCCACACTCTGCTGGATGCGACGAATGTCTCCAACATGATGCCGGTATATGGACATCTTCCGGAGGACAAAGAGAAGATACTAGCGATGCTCAAACAGGGTGCAGACGAACAGGGAGAAGAGCGATTGCGGATGCGAAGAGACAGCATGAGAAGCCTGTGACCAGGACAAAAATCAGAAAGGCGGTATTTAGATGCAGGTGTATTATATTTTTGACAGCTATTGCGGATGGTGCTATGGGTTTGAGACAATTCTGAAACCGTTTATTGAAGCACATCCGGAATTGGAAGTAACGGTGCTATCAGGTGGATTATTTATGGACGGCCATTCGCTTTCGGCATTTCCGTATATGAGTGATACGAATAAAAGAATCGCGGATATGTTTGGAGTGGAATTCGGCAAGCCATATCTGAAACTGTTAGAGACGGGAAGTATGGTTCCTGACTCGAATGATGCCGCAATAGGATTTGGAGTTCTCAGGAGCTTCTTACCTAAAGGAGAACATGTTAATCTTGCGTCAAAGATGCATGAAGCATTCTATTTGGATGGTAAATCACTTTCTGACGTGGAGACGATCGAATCAATCGCCAAATCCTATGACCTTCCTGCAGACAAGATCGCAGAGGAGTTCATCCGTATTTCTGAAGAGGGCAAGTACCATCCGGACTTTTATGAGGCAAGAAAAATAGGAGTCACATCCTTCCCGACGCTGTTTCTTGAAATAAATGGGAAGTATTATGACTTAAAAGGAAGTGCGATTACCCTCAATGATTTAGAGGAAAATCTGAATATCATTAAGGAAAAAGGGCGGGATCCTCAATGATGGATACAATACGCCCGTTGCCTGTAATATCGACGGTACAGGTTGTTCATCGGGAAGCTGAAAGAACAGAACGGTGTGATTGAGGAATTTGATCCGTGGCTGTGGCCTGCTGGTGAATTTCGTCACAGTAGGCCGCCGGAAGGAGCTGATTTTCACCTTTCGGGACGGTACCGAGATAGAGGTATAACTGAACATAAATCAGGCGACAGACACTCCGCTCCGGCGGGGTGTTTTTGTGTTGAGTGGCAGAGTGGAATCCTTTTAATCGAAATGTTACAATGTTGAAAATTGAGGATTTCCAGGTCTATTTGTGCCTGGAAAACGAAGATAAGCGACCAAGATACCGACCAAGTTAACGGCATACTGGGCCTAGACCTTGATCATAAACCGATTGAGCAGAGGAGAGGAGGTCGAGACGATGGCCTCCCTCCAGCCCGCCGTATTATAGGTAGAAAAACACGCGGACCAGTTCCCGCAAACGGAGAGCACCTGTAAAAGCGCCGATTTTCGGCTTAGAGCAGTTCCCGCGAACGGACGGAAATGTGTATGGAATCCAGACATTATAAATTCCGGCTGTGCATAGGATTCACACGGGGCAGAAAGGCTTTGGGCGTCCCCTATGAAATCGCATACTGGTGATGGAAAAGAACGCAGATTGCAAAAAAACGGCCATATAAGAATATTTCTATGTTGCAAATACGACGGATGACCTTGCCGCTATCTGTTATACTCAAGATGTTCCAAGAAACCAACGCATGAAAATAGATTATGCGAGAAAAGGAAGCGATACTATGATTACGAAAGACATGACTTTAGCTGACGTTGTAAAAGCTCATCCGAATACGATTGGATTCCTGAATGGATTGCATCTTGATTACTGCTGCGGCGGACATGATCCTATTGCCATGGCTGTCCGTGAAAAGGGTCTGGACGTGGATAAATTCCTGGCCGAACTCAATCAGGCAGCTGCCAAAAAGGCGACGCAGCGGGACGTCCATGATGATATCGAAGCGTTCAAGACGCTTAAAGTCACGGAGATGCTTGACGATTTGGAAGCGACGCATCACGTGACAGACCGCAGACTCATGGCTGAAACAGAAGAACTCCTCAACAAGATCCTCATCGTCCATTATCCGCATCATGGTAAAATGCTCACGCGCCTCCATCATCTCTATGCCGGCCTGAAAGCAGAACTGGAAGAACATTTTGCCAAGGAAGAACAGCTCGTGTTCCCGTTGATGCGCCAGCATCCGCATCCGGACAGCCAGACGCTGTCACTTATCCAGGACCTGGAAACGGAGCACACCGGTGCCGGCGACGTCATCAAAGAAATCCAGGAACTGACGGATAACTTCACGCCGCCAGCAGATGCTTGCCCGACCTTCCGCCACACGTATGTTGTCATGGAACAGCTCTTTGACGACATCTTCATCCATATCTTCAAGGAAAACTCCATCGCCTTCCCTGAATACGCCGAACAAGTCTAACGATAAGAAAAAATCACCTGTTCCAACGGTCTGATTCGGATCTTTGAGACAGGTGATTTTTGTATCTTAGAAAAGCTGAGAGCATCCAGTCTTTTGAACTACAAAGTTTGGAAGATGATGTATAATAAAAAGAGGACTATGATAAGGAGGGATTTTCCATGAGTGTAGAATTTGAAGGGAAAAAAGCGTGCATTGCGCCGGAAGGTGTGTTTATCATCGGGACGTACGATGAAAAAGGTGTTCCTAATGCCATGAATGCTGCCTGGGGAGCGCAGTCGGATTACGGCGAAATCACGCTCTTTTTGGCCCAACACAAGACGACGGACAACATCAAGCACACCAAGGCTTTTACTGTCGCCTTTGCCACCAAGGATACCGTCGACATTGCCGATTACTTTGGCGTAGAAACAGGGAACAAGGTGAACAAAATCGAAAAGGCCAGCTGCCATGTCCACAAGAGCCATCACGTCAATGCCCCAATTATCGAAGAATTTCCGGTCACTTTGGAATGTGAATGTACCAGCTATGATGATAATACAGGCATCCTCGTAGGCAAAATCATAGCCCAGCAGGCTGACGAATCGGTCCTGACGGACGGCAAAATCGACTACGACAAACTGCAGCCTATCATCTTCGATATCGCTACCATGACCTATCGCCTGATCGGTCCCGTCGTAGGCAAAGCCTTCCATGACGGACTGAAATTGAAAGGCTGAGCTTGAGAGTCATTTCGGGATAACTAAACAGGGCCTATAGATGGCGAATATTTGTGATATAATGTAAATATTTATGATATATTGCATAAACTGATCTTGTGAGAGTGATACCATGACAAAGTCGGGAATTGAAGCATCGAATTTAAAAGTTATTCTACATTCCAAGAGAGCGAATATCTATTACCTGGAAAAGTGCCGAGTCATGCAGAAAGATGGGCGCGTGCTTTATCTGACGGAAGGTAAGCGCGAAAATCAGTACTGGAATATACCGATTGCCAATACGACGGTACTGCTGTTGGGAACAGGTACATCCATTACGCAGGCCGCTATGCGGATGTTAGCTATGGCGGGCGTCATGGTCGGGTTTTGTGGCAATGGGGGAACGCCGTTGCTTTCCGGTGTGGAAATCGAATGGCTCAGTCCTCAGAGCGAATACCGGCCAACGGAATATGTGCAGGGATGGCTGTCCTTTTGGTTCCAGGCAGAGAAGCGGTTAGCGGCAGCGAAAGAGTTCCAATTGAAGCGATGCCAGTTCATCGAGCGGGTCTGGCAGAAGGACCGGGACTTGCAGAGCTGGGGTTTTTATGCGGATGACGAGGAAATCGAATTAGCCATGCATCGATTCCACCGGGTGATTCGACAATCTGTGAATATCCAACAGCTGCTGGCAGGCGAGGCAGTCTTTACGAAAGCGCTTTATAAATATGCGAGTGGATGTGTCAATAGGACGGATTTTGTTCGCCTTCATGATGCCCCTGCTGGTGACAAGGCCAATATCTTCCTGAATCATGGTAATTACTTGGCCTATGGCTTGGCTGCGGTCACCCTATGGGTCCTGGGGATACCACATGGCTTTGCTGTCATGCACGGGAAGACGCGGCGCGGTGCCTTGGTCTTCGATGTTGCAGATCTCGTAAAAGATGCCATTGTCCTGCCGGGCGCATTCATCTGTGCCGAAGATGATCTTCGAGATCAGGAATTTCGTTCGTATTGCCTGCAGAAATTCACGGAACACAAGGTTCTTGACTTTTTGTTCGACGAAGTGAAGCGCGTAAGTCAGCTGTGGGGAAAGGAGGGACCTGTATCATGATGGTACTGTTTACTAGCCGCAGTGAAAAGAAAGCCCTGTTGACGGTTCGTCGTATTCTGGATCAATTTGCAGACCGCATCGGGAATGATACGTGGCAGACCATTATGACCCAGGAGGGCGTACAGGAAGTTAGGACGCTCCTGCGCCGGAGTGCGACGAAAAGCACGGCGGTGTCCTGCCGCTGGATTCGCTCTCGCAATCGCAGCCAACTCCTCTGGGTGGTGGGAAACCGCGACAAATTCAATGAAGAAGGCCTGGTGCCTGTCAATACAACGCGAAAAAATATCCTGCACAAGGAATGGGAAGGCGGTTGGCCGTATTTGTCTGTGCTCAAAGCACTGGTATCTGTGGCAGCACTTTTTCACGATTGGGGCAAATCCTCGGATCACTTCCAGCAAAAACTGCGGTCGTCATCGATGGAGAAAGACCCGTATCGTCATGAGTGGGTTTCTTGTCAATTGTTAGCAGTTATAGCAAATATCAGTGGAGACACGCAGAATGATGATGCCTGGATACGCCTTTTTTTGGAGGGAAAGCTAAAAAAGACGACCTTGAAGAATGAGATGAAGAAACAGGGCGAACAGGCACATTCATTGCCGAGTATGCCGCCCATCATGCGTATGATCGCTTGGCTCATCCTGTCCCATCACCGTATGCCCGTGACGCGGAATGATATGGAGTGTAAAATGTGTGCAGAGAAGCCGCCCCTGTCGCTGGAAGGGCTTTTTTCGGCCGTCAAAGCTGGCTGGGGGTATGAAGGCGTCGTTCCAGAAAAGAGAAATCCCTGTTTTTCCTTTTCGAAAGGGTTCTTGCTGGATGATGATGATTGGAATAAAGCGGTCAAAAAGTGGCTGGCACGGTTGCTTCGGGAAAAAGCACAGTTGCAGCAGCTATGCTTGGAAGCGAACTCAGCTCTGCGTCCACTTCTTTTATATGCGCGGGAAGCCTTGATGCTGGCAGATCATTTCGTCTCTTCCCAGAAGTGTCAGACAGATGTACCGGTCGATGAGCAGAAAAAGGTTTTATATGCCAATACGGATGGAGATAAGCTCTGTGATAAACTATCCTCCCATTTGATTCGGGTGGCTGCGCAAGCTGTCAATATCGCGCACCAGTTGCCACTCTTTGCCAGTGAGATGGATGTGGCTGATACCGTGCGCTTCACACCTGCGAAGGCACCCTATCAGTGGCAGGACAAGGCAGTACGCAAAATCCAATCGACCAAACAGGATGGGATGGAACAAGCTTGGTTTATCTTGAATATGGCAAGTACAGGCTGCGGCAAGACCACTGCCAATGCCAAATTGATGCAGGCCTTGTCACCAGATGGCAAGACCATGCGATATACGTTAGCTCTGGGGCTGCGCTCGTTGACACTCCAGACGGGTAGTGAATATCGGGAACGTATGCATTTGACAAAAGATGAATTGGCCGTAATCATTGGGTCTCAGGCCATTGCAGAACTGTATCATCAGAAACAGAAAGTGGATGATGCGGATCCGGGGAAAGAATCATCTCGTTGCGAAATCGGCGGCTCTGGGGAAGAAGAACTTCTGGAAGACATGATTTCTTTTGAAGATAATTTCACGCATGAGCAGTTGAAGTATCTGGATATTTACCTGGATGGGCGTAAGAATCCGCAGGCGAAGAAAAATGGTGCTTTCCTGTTCAAACCCATACTGGTTGCAACCATCGATCAGATTATCTGTGCGACAGAGGTGACGCGCGGCGGAAAAGGCTTGCTGCCCTTCCTTCGGATGATGTCATCGGATCTCGTCATCGATGAAGTAGATGATTTCTCGCCGGAAGATTTGACAGCCGTCGCCCGGCTTGTCCATTTAGCGGGCATGCTCGGACGCAATGTCATCCTGTCTTCTGCAACGATTCCACCGGACTTGGCACAAGGGCTGTATCAAGCCTATCAGGATGGCCTGTGCAGTTACAATGCATTCTCGAATCGCGCCAAGACGATGAACGCTGTCTGGGTCGATGAATTCCGTTCTGCATCTGCTGTGATACCATTGCAGCAGTCAAAGCAGTACGGGTTTGCTCATGAGAAATTTGTTGAGCAACGCGTCAAAAATTTACAGATGCAGGTCGTAAAGCGGAAGGCGTTCGTGATTCCTTGCCAGCCGCAGACAACGAAAGAAACATCATGGCAATTGTATGTTGCAGCAGCTAAGCAAGCCGTCCTGCAACTGCATGACGCTCATCATGTAGTAGATGAGAAGACGGGCAAGGAAGTATCTTTTGGTCTCATGCGATTTGCGAATATCGATCCATGTGTTAATATGGTACTTTCCCTGTTGTCGGCTGATTGGCCGGAAGATACAGCAGTTTTCATTATGTGTTATCATAGTCGCCAGGTTTTGCTGTTTCGCCATGAGCAGGAAGTGTATCTTGACCATGTCTTGCGCCGCAAGCAAGAACGCGGCGCAAGGGTGGCATTTCAAGATGCTGTCCTTCGCCGCCATTTGGACCATGGCCAGATGAAGCGGTGTATTTTCTTGGTGGTGGCTACTCCAGTAGAAGAAATCGGACGCGACCATGATTTTGATTGGGCTGTCGTAGAACCCTCTTCATATCGCTCAATTATTCAGCTGGCAGGGCGCGTCCATCGTCACCGCCCATGTCTGCAAGATGTATCGGTTCCGAATATCGGTGTCATGGAATTTAATTGGAGGGGGATGGTTGATTCTGGGAGGAACGCTGTCTTTTGCAGACCGGGCTTCGAAAAAAATCCGGATTATTTGTTGGATAGTCATGATATGAACGATCTGATTCCAGCCGATAATTGGAACCATATCGATGCCATTCCCCGTGTACAGATTCCAAAACCGCTTCGTCCACGTTCGAGGCTGATCGATTTGGAGCATCAGAGACTGGCGGACTGGCGTAGTCTCGATGACGAATATCCGGATACAGTGGGTGGTTGGCAGCAGACTGGCTGGTGGATGACGGGTCAACCACAGTATCTGTGCCCGTTCCGTGCAGGCTTTCCTGATAGAGACCTGTGCTATCGATACGATGCGAGCAAGGGAATGCTGGGCTTTTACGAAAGAAACAGCGGCGAATACGTGCCTTGCGGGGATATGTACAATTTGAAACCATATCCCAAGGAGAAACTGGATGCGCATAGGGAACGCTTTTGGCTGCCACGTGATTATATGGCGTCGCTTCAGAATCAAGTTGCCAGAAAATCGTATTCTGATGAAGAAGAAGGAGAGGGACTGCAGCGGATATCAGAACGATACGGTCAGCTGGCTCTTCCGGCCTATGCAGATGAATCCGGCAGGACATACTGGTATGATGATCAGCTCGGCGTGTTCCATACCTTATTGAATGAAAGAAAGGGATAGTCAGTCGAATCTGTTTCTGCTATAATGAATTTGATAATATCTGCCGCACAGGCAGCTTAGTAAATATTTAAATCCTGAGGAAGCATAATCTGCCGTATAGGCAGCTCATATGATTTTTCTTTAGGATTTTATTAATAAATCCATATTAAAATCTTGAGGAAATGAAAAAATGTGGTATAATAAAAACAAAGGAGGGATGAGAATGGGATCGATAGCAACTTACATCGCCGATAAAGCGGCAAAGAAAGAACAGACCCCGGCAGAGTGGATACAAAAGAATCTACAGAATTTAGAGCGTTGTAGAACTGTATCACATATTGCTCGCTATACCAATCCGGATGTTGCCATCAGCGTACACGATACGAGTCAGCCTGTTGGCCAGGGATATTTGACAACAACCGACATGACAGCCGAAGATGATTTGATCGTGAATGGCGGTGCCGCCTATATGGCGTTTGCTTCATTCTTGGTAGGAAAATTTTCTCAAAAAGAAACGGCAGCAGAGCAAAAAGCAGATCTTGCGGCAAAGACGGCATGGCAATACTTCCGTGAAGATTCACCGTTCATTCGCAAAGAGATTGAATCTTTGGGGGTTGAGTATGAACCACTGCGAGAGAAAATCCTTAAGATTCGGCCACAGGAAGTGCCACAGATGACGGATACTCGTTTGCGGCAAGTGTACTTTCCGACAGGTGAAGATGACTATCATTTGTTGACAGTCATCCCGCCCGTGTCGATGATGTTTTCTTTAACGGAGCAGGTTGAAACTGCATCACGCTCACAGAGAAGGTGCCGTGATAAAAAGTCAGAACATTATGGAGAATCATATTTCATATTTCCGGATATCACACGTGCTGCATTTGGGGGATCACAGCCGCAAAACATGAGTTGTCGGAATACATCCCTTGGAATAGATATTTTGCCTTCACAACCACCAATACTTAGTGGACGCAAAATAAAGTTGCCGAAGAGAAATTTCTTCTCTGATTCGCTTTATTGGCGCAGGTTCAGTGACACGTTATCTGATCTCGATGCTCTCTTTCGCGATCAGCGTCACAATCTTGCAATGCGAAAGCGGCGGGAGGATATTATCCTGGATTTTGTTGAAGCTATTTTGTACGAAGCAAATCGTCTGCAGAACCTTCCTGCTGGCTGGAGCAAGGAGACTGAGCTGTCAGATGAGCAGGCAACTTGGCTGGATGAAGCCTATGGAAGTCAGCGGCAAGCCGATACGGATTGGATCTGGCCGGTTTGCTTGGATTTTTCTCGCTGGCTCGTAAATGTCTATGGGAGATTTTGTCGCATTGAGAAGCGGAAAGAGATTTCGCTTTTGGATGCAGAGTTGCATTCCTTTGCAGCGACGTTGGAGAGTGTCCTGAAACAGGAGGTGAGAGAAGGATGAATAGAATCAAAACGTATTTGCTGTTGCGGCAGGTCAAGATTCATAATGCGAATGCATTCAGCAGCCCTCTCACGATTGGCTTCCCCGCCATGACAGCGTGGTTAGGTGCCATGCACGCGCTTGAAAGAAAGCTTCGGCATCATGAAGCGCTGTCAGGCATTCGCTTGAAGAAATTGGCTGTCTCCTGTCATGACTTTGATTTGCAGACCTATAAGGGACCAGGTGACTATGTGAACTCAGTGATTATCACTGCGAATCCCTTGCGAAAAAAAGGTGCTTCCTTTGAGCGGCCACCGTTTATTGAAGAAGCGAGAGTCCATTTGAATGTGTCACTTCTTATCGAAATCGATGGGCTTATGCCGGGCGACTTTCCGATTTTTGAGGAGAAGGTTACAGAAGCTTTGGAGAGGATGAAGATTGCCGGCGGAGATGTCCTTGGTTTTTCGCCAATACAAGACGCTATACATTTAACTTCGACGCGCCATTCCAGAATCATCTTGGTTGATGAAAAAAATGAGGAAGATAAACGTCGTGCCATTCGCAGTCTCATGCCGGGATATGTCCTAATAGAGCGTCGCCAGTTGTTGCAACAAAAACAGGAAGAACTCAATCATCAAGATACCCTGCAGGCGATGCTGGCTTTGCTGGCTTTGCACTATGAATACGATGACGAGCATGACACTTGGAATGTACAGCCGCGCAAGGAAAAAGGCTGGCTGGTACCAATCGTCACAGGATTTAAAGGGCTGACACCACTCGGCCACGTTGCGAATCAGCGCGATGCGAGTACGTTACATCGCTTTGCAGAACCTGTGCTGACCCTCGGCGAGTTCAAGATGGCACATCGGTTTGATTGTGTGGATGATATGATGTGGCAGTACCATTATGATGAGGATAAAGGTTTATACGTCTGTGTGAATGAGCAGATGGAATCAGATGAAGAAGTTAAAGGAGAGGATTAATCATGGCAAAATCAAGCACGAAAGGGTTAGCAACCGTATTGTCTTTTGAGAAAAAAATCGTTCTCTCAGATGGTTTGATGTATGGGACAACTTGGGAAAATCGGCAAACACAAGCGACCGCCTTGCCGCTGCACGAAAAATCTGTTCGCGGCACGATTTCCAATCGCCTGAAATCGGCAGTTGCCAATGATCCTGCAAAGCTCAATGCAGAAGTCGAAAAACCGAATCTGCAGACTGTTGATGCAGCATCGTTGACCATGGAACAGGATACGCTAAAGGTCACTTTTACGATGAAAGTCCTGCCGGATGCAGCTGTTCCCGCAGCCTGCAATGTGGAAAACCACAAGGAAGAAATCTTGAAAATGGGGAAGCGCTATGCTGAGCAATATGGATTTGGCGAATTAGCCAAACGATATGCTTTGAATCTTGCTAACGGGCGATTTCTTTGGAGAAATCGCGTCGGCGCAGAAGACTTGGAAGTGCAGGTAAAAGCTGGAAATACGCAGTGGCTGTTTCATTCATATGATTATTCTCTGAAGGATTTTGATCATGTTGACGAAAAGGTTGAAGCCTTATCGGAACAGATTGAGTCGGCACTGGATGGTAAGCTTCCGTACCTGCTGTTGGAAGTCACGGCTTTTGCTAAGATTGGCAAGGGACAGGAAGTCTATCCAAGTGAAGAGCTCATTCTTGACAAAGGAAAAGGTAAGAAGAGCAAAGTATTATATGAAGTGAACGGTACAGCAGCAATGCATTCTCAGAAGCTCGGCAATGCAATTCGCACGATTGATACCTGGTATAACGAATATAAAACGGGAAACGGTGTAGGTCCCATTTCTGTAGAACCATATGGGGCTGTGACGAATCTTGGCAAGGCGTTCCGCAATCCAAAAGAAAAATGCGATTTTTATACGCTGTTTGATAAATATTCACTCGGTGCTGATTTTGACAGTCCGGAAGCTGCCCATTACGTCATGGCTGTGCTGATTCGCGGCGGCGTATTTGGCGCAAGTGGAAAGGAATGATAGGTATGTGGTTCTTCCAAGATGTTATATTACAGCCTACAGAAGACATATCCGCTTCCTTCCTTTGGTCCAGAGTCTACCGGCAAGTTCATCTGGCACTCGTCAACAGCAAAGATGAACAAGGGATAATCCGATGTGGTGTCGCCTTTCCTGAGTATTCCGAGGAAAATCTGACACTGGGTCATCGACTTCGTTTGCTCGCTCCAGAAGAATCAGATCTGCAGCGTTTGAAGCTGGCCGATGCACTGATGCGTTTTGCCCCAGATTACGTGAAGATTACGACAATCCGTCAGGTTCCTATCAGGAAATGTAAGGGATACGTGACATACAGCCGATATCAGCCGGAAGCTACGGTTATGCAGAAAGCTAGACGCTATGCAAAGCGACACGGTATTTCAATAGAAGAAGCGCAAAAGCTTTTTCCCACGGCTGTCAGTAAAAATCGCTATCCGTATATCCAGCTGGAGAGCATGACCAATCACCATCGTTTCAGCCTGTTCATCCAGAAGCAGGAAGCCGTAGAGCAGCCATGCAACGGTTTCTCTGCCTATGGATTCAGCAAGAAATCGTCTGTTCCTGATTTCTGACCAAAGTTTTTACTATGTACCGGAAAGCCTTGTAAATCAAGGGTTTTGACAAGCGCATAAAATTTTGGTTAAATAAGAGTAGACTGATGTAAGCTTAGGTAGAATCAGGATATTCGCATAAAAGCCTACTGTTAACTGCCGCATAGGCAGCTTAGAAAGTACTGTACCGCTCGGCTCCATACGACGTCTTGTTAACTGCCGCATAGGCAGCTTAGAAATGCTTGATTTCGTAGCTGGCGAGCCGGAGTCTGTTAACTGCCGCATAGGCAGCTTAGAAATATAAAAAGCCTTGACTATACAATGCTAGCAGGTTAACTGCCGCATAGGCAGCTTAGAAAGGACAGATCTGTGTTTCCAGCCATTTTACTTTGTTAACTGCCGCATAGGCAGCTTAGAAAGACCTCTATGAAAGGGCTATCAAGCCAACCGAGTTAACTGCCGCATAGGCAGCTTAGAAATAACATAGTTATCATCCTTTCGTTTTTTCTGCGTTAACTGCCGCATAGGCAGCTTAGAAATCAATCGCGAACTCGATACACTAAAAATAAAGGTTAACTGCCGCATAGGCAGCTTAGAAATCTTTCCGGGTCGGGAAATAGCCGAGATACTGGTTAACTGCCGCATAGGCAGCTTAGAAAACAGTATGGCGAACAGCTCAACGCATACCCTTGTTAACTGCCGCATAGGCAGCTTAGAAAGTATACAGTGTATGCAAGACCCCAGAATGGAAGTTAACTGCCGCATAGGCAGCTTAGAAAAGCTGATGAGGACGAGGACGAGGAAAGTCATCAGTTAACTGCCGCATAGGCAGCTTAGAAATTGTATCTTTCGCATCTAAAAGAGGAGGTTGATGTTAACTGCCGCATAGGCAGCTTAGAAACCCAAGGCGGCTTTCAGATTCGTCGCCGAACCGTTAACTGCCGCATAGGCAGCTTAGAAATGTCAATTACCTCAAAGTCGAGAACCCGGAACGTTAACTGCCGCATAGGCAGCTTAGAAAGAAATCGGCATCCCTGTCGCCGACGACATCCCGTTAACTGCCGCATAGGCAGCTTAGAAATGCCGTAGTCCGATTCGGACAACGGCGATAGCGTTAACTGCCGCATAGGCAGCTTAGAAATTTGATGGGTCCACCTTTTAATAGGGCTTTGGGTTAACTGCCGCATAGGCAGCTTAGAAAAGGTTGTCGTAGTGTCGGCACACCAGCCAGCCGTTAACTGCCGCATAGGCAGCTTAGAAATTTGTCTGGCAGGATACCGACAAGCTGCCGATGTTAACTGCCGCATAGGCAGCTTAGAAAGCTCGTGGCGGTGGCGGATACCGTTCTTATCAGTTAACTGCCGCATAGGCAGCTTAGAAAAATCCGGATTATCTGACACGAGTAAGTAGACAGTTAACTGCCGCATAGGCAGCTTAGAAAATTGGCTGTAATTCTTGCTGTTTTTAAATTTAGTTAACTGCCGCATAGGCAGCTTAGAAATACGATAATCATACTTCTAAACCTTTCAGAAAGTTAACTGCCGCATAGGCAGCTTAGAAATTAGTAAAGTCATCGAGAAAGTTTGCGAAATCGTTAACTGCCGCATAGGCAGCTTAGAAATTTTAAAGAGGATAGACAGGTTGCTAGGCGTATGTTAACTGCCGCATAGGCAGCTTAGAAATTGAGGCCCAACACGTAGTTGTCGAGAGCAGCGTTAACTGCCGCATAGGCAGCTTAGAAATGGGGCTGGCCGCTGTCTCCATCCCTGTTGGAGTTAACTGCCGCATAGGTAGCTTAGAAATGTCGTCAAAAATTCGTCAAAAAAAAGAAATGGTTAACTGCCGCATAGGCAGCTTAGAAAAGACCTACGATTACATTTCGAAAAAATACGGCGTTAACTGCCGCATAGGCAGCTTAGAAATCGACGGCGTATCGCTCGAAGCCGGCATCTGGGTTAACTGCCGCATAGGCAGCTTAGAAAGCCTAGGCGAAATCGTGGAACGGTATCAAATTGTTAACTGCCGCATAGGCAGCTTATAAATCTTCCATTTTTTCATTTTAGTTGTGCTGGTCATGTATTTTGCAGAAAATCTACCGACTGCTATCACGGCAAGAAACATGGTATAATGAAAGAAAAATGTCAGAAAGAAGTGGAATCTATGATTAAACGTTGTAATCATGACTGTGATTTTTCTTGTCAGCAGTCAGAAGATCAGAAGATGCGTGTCATTGTTGAAGAGCATGAGAAATTGTCACCGAATCTTATTTTTGAAATCATCCGCCACGATGGCGAGATGGAATTGGAACGGCCGGCCTGGCCTTTGATTTTGTCGGCGTTGGCGGCAGGCTTGATGATTTCGTTTTCGTTTTATTTCCGCTCTATCATCCATGTCTATGTCGGGCAGGCTCCCTGGACGGGGGCGATTACGGGCTTCGGCTATACGACAGGGTTCTTGATCGTCATCCTCGGGCGATTGCAGCTTTTTACGGAAAATACGATTACGACGGTCATTCCTGTCTTCCGCGTACCTTGCTGGGAAAATTTTCGGAAACTCCTGCGCTTGTGGGGCATCGTCTTCGGCGCCAATATCGTCGGTACAGCCATTGCGGCGCTTTTCATGTCCAGCCCGGTCTTTACGACGCCGGAAATTACGCAGTGCCTCCTGACCGTGTCGCATCACATCATGGCACCGGACGCGATGGACAACATTATGCGCGGCATCCCGGCAGGTATGCTCATCGCCGCTATTGTCTGGATCATGCCTATGTCGCGGAGCTTCGCTTTCTTTACGATCTTGACCTTTACCTATTTCATCTCCATCGGCAACTTTGCCCATGTCGTCGTCGGCTCTTGTGAAGCCGCCTATGACGTCCTCATGGGTGGTTCTGACCTGTACGATTATTTCTTCCGCTTCCTCCTGCCGACAGGCTTGGGCAATATCATCGGCGGCACTGGTGTCTTTACGCTCCTCGTGTCAGCCCAGGTCCGCAGTGAAAATGGGAAGCAGCTCGATTGAGGAACTGACATGAAATCTGTCGTTTCCGTACTCAAAGAGAATCTGGTACTTGTCCTGGCGGTAATGGCGGCATCGGTGTCGATGCTGGCCGTACCGCCTTCGGCGTCCTATGCCGGGTATATCAATGTGCCTGTACTGGCTATTTTGTTCTGCCTCATGGTCGTCATCGGCGGCTTGCGGGAAAGCGGTGTCTTTGCGGCCGTGCTGGCGCGTCTCTTGCTCCGACTGGGGACGATGCGCCAACTGGCGGCGGTCCTGGTCTTTGCCTGTTTTTTTGTCAGTATGTGGGTGACCAACGATGTGGCGCTCTTGACCTTTGTGCCTTTTTCCCTGATGGCCCTGCCGAAAGTGGCCAGTGAGAAGCAAATGGCACTTGTCATCGTCCTCCAGACGCTGGCGGCCAATCTGGGCAGTATGTGTACGCCCGTAGGCAATCCGCAGAACTTGTATCTTTATTTTTACTACGCCATGGATCTGTCCTCGTTTCTGCTGTTGCTCCTGCCCTATACCCTGGTATCCTTCCTGTTGCTGGCGCTGTCCCTGTTCCGCTTGCCGGGAACGCCGATTCCCATTTCCGTGCGGCTGGCGGCCCGGCGGACACGGAATCTGCCTGTATTGGCTCCGTCGCGGCAGCTCTGGATTTTGGGCGGGATGTTTTTCCTGTCCATCCTCGCTGTAGCTCATGTCCTCGATTACCGCCTGACCCTGGCCTTGGTCGTGGTCATCACGGCCCTGACGCGGCCCCAGTATTTTCGTTACGCCGATTACCGGCTTTTGGGCACTTTTGTGGCCTTTTTCATCCTCGTAGGCAATCTGAGCCAGCTGTCTGGCTTCAGGGACCTGTTGACGGGATATCTGGACGGTCATGAGTTCCTCATGGCCCTTTTGGCAAGCCAGGTTATCAGCAATGTGCCGGCCGCCGTCCTCCTGTCGGGGTTTACTGATGATGCGGCGGCTTTGCTGCTGGGAACCGATATCGGAGGCCTGGGGACGCTGGTCGCCTCCATGGCCAGTCTCATTTCTTATGGCATGTACGTCCGGGCCTGTCCCCGACAGCAGGCAGGGTATCTGAAACTATTCACCCAGCTCAACCTGGCCTACCTGCTGGTACTGGTCCTGATTGCCTGGCTCTGTCATCAGCTGGGGGTATGACGGGTGCTGGCGAACCGTATTGACGGAAAGGGAAGAATATGTTAGAATGATGCTAATTTTATAGGAACACCGCTTCTGTCACCGGACAGGAGAAATGAGGTGTCTGGGAGTTGTCGTAGGTACGGCATGATTACATGCTATAAGACAATTCCTGGACACCTCTGTTTTTTTAGGAGGGATTATCATGATTCAAATGCATATGCAGCAGGGACTTTCACAGGATGCCCGGATTATCCGGCAGGAGGTATTTGTAGAAGAACAAGGATTTCACCATGAGTTTGATGAAATCGACTCAAGGGCCTGGCATCTGGTATTATATGAAAATGGGCAGGCCGCTGGCTGCTGCCGTCTCTTTTCATCCGATCAGCCGGAAGTGTATATATTGGGCCGGCTGGCTGTGCGGAAGTCCTGCCGGGGCAGGCAGTACGGGGAGCGGCTGGTACGGGAAGCGGAAGCCTGGCTGCGCGGCCGCCAGGTGAAACGGCTGGCTCTGTCAGCTCAGGTCCGGGTACGTCCTTTTTATGAAAAATTGGGATTTACCGCATCGGGTGACGAATATCTGGATGAGTATTGTCCTCACATCCATATGGAAAAGGAGCTGGGAACATGAGTCTGACCTACTGGATTCCTTTTTTCATCGTTGTCCTTGGCAACATAGGCTATCATGTGGTAGCAAAGGCGACTTCGGTGTCGGCCCCGCCTTTCCTGGTCCTCAGCGTGACTTATCTGGTCAGCTTTCTCCTGTGTGCCGCAGCTTACGTGGTGACAGGCACTTCGCTTCGGCAGGATTTGAAGGCCTTGAACTGGGCGAGTGCTGCCTGGGGACTGACGCTGGTCGCCGTCGAATTTGGCTACATCCTATTATACCGGGCTGGCTGGAAAATCAGCATGGCCTCTCTCCTGGCTAATGTCAGCGTGGCGCTCCTTTTGGCAGGCATCGGCGTCCTGCTGTATAAAGACGTCCTGCTGCCCCGGCAGATCATCGGCATCATCCTGTGCCTGGCCGGCGTCTTTTTCCTGCGACCCTAAAAAGATAGGGCCTTGGGGGATAAACGAAATTATGGAACTAGCTTATGCAAGGGTGCTCACGTGCCTTTTCGGGCCTGGTGGAAATGGGTCATTAATGGAAAATGAGATGAGGGGGACTTGGCAGGCGCTTCGATGCTTCCCAGTCAGCTGCAGCCGCCGTAGTCCGGCCCAGGGACTGCTCAATAGCGGCCCGGAGAATATACCAGCTTTGGGGAACAGGATATTTGTGCATGTTCAGGAGATCGATGCTCTTGGTGGCACAAGACAACGCCTGGACCGCGTTTCCCAATTTCCATTGAAGCCATGCTTCTTGTTGATACGTACTGCCCACGAACGGGTAGTACGTATTTTTTTCTTCTTCAGAAAGCTTATTACGGGAAATCCGGCATTCCTTCAGGGCTTCTTCATAGTTACCCGATTTGGTCAATAGGCGGGCATAGTCCAGATGGCCGCGGGCGGGGTTTTTATCCTGCTTGAGATAGTTACGGTAAAAAGCAAGACCCAGGTCTTTTTGATTCAGCGCAATATAATTGCGGCTGATTGTATAACTAAGTGTCCTGTCCTTGTTCCATTCCGGATGGGCTTCAACCAGTGTCTGCATACGGTGAGCCGCTTTGTCTTTCTGCCCCATCATATATTCATAGATGATGGCAAGGCCGTTCAAGAGAAAATCATTGGGATTTTTGCGGAGTCCCTGTACGGTGGTTGCATAGCCGGCCCCAGGGTTTCCATCCATCATATCATAGAGACTGCGGATCCCATAAGGAAGCGGACTGTTCGGCGCATGAACGGTCATTTGATCCAGATGGCTTTCTGTTCCAGCGTCATCGCCGTAGTACCAGGACAGGCCGGCAAGCGATAAATCCTGCCAGGCTGACTCAGGGAAGGATTGATTATATTCTTTTTGATAGAGAATGGACAGGAACAGTAACTGTGACGACAGGGGAGCAAAGGCGTCATTTAGACGGAGCTCCTGGTCGCGGGCATGACGTTCTTTGACAATAGTATCCAGCCGCTTTTGCCTTTGAACTGCATCGGAGGGAACGGGGGATGTTATCGTATCCTGAAAGGCATCACGCACGTCTTTATCAGGCAGATCTTTGTTCAGTCGGTACCGCAGGATACCCTTCTTATCGATTAATATCAGCCGGGGTATGGAATGGGTATATCGGTAGTAATCCCCTGTAAGAATGGGAAAGGGGAGGGCTTCTTCTTTCAGCCAGTTTTCTATTTTGCTCGTCCTGCCAGTTTGTAGGACAAAGAAGTTCATTTGTTCGTGATATGAAGCATAGGCTTTTTTCGTGAAATCCGCATAAGCCGTATTGGCAGAACCGGGTATAGAAGATGCGATGAAAAGCGCTGCAGGTCTGTTTCCTGTCGTTACTGTTACGGGGTGTCCCGAATCTTTGCTGATAAATCCGGTAACAGGAACGGCTGTACCGGCCGACGCTTCCGAAACAGGAATCTGGATGGGGCGGGAGTTTTTAGCCGGCGTTGTTTTTTCCCGTTTCGTTAGAGAAGGAACGGTTTCTGTCTGCACGATTTCGTTTTTGTGCTGTATCGCCGCAGGTGCAACTGCAGCTGGTGTGTCGGCAGCCATGACCGTATACCCTGTCAGAAAAAGACCTGTCACGGCCAGTGCAATTTGACGTCGTAATAGTTTCATGGTTTAACCCTCCTGTCTGAGATATATTATAACTTCATTTTTGCATGCTCTGGTACGGGATGTCAATCCTTTGTCTGGAGACAATAGGGCGAAATGGCAGGAAGCCGGAAAAGATGTTATAATAAAATAACTTAGTTGCTGACCGACTAAGAAAAGCGACTAAGAAAGCGACCAAGATAGAGACCAAGTTAGCGATATAAACCATTTTTTCGTGGGTGCTCCGTAATGAAAATGTGAAAGGATGATTGAAATATGGAAATAGAGCACATTGCAATGTATGTTAATGATTTAGAAGCAGCAAGAGAATTTTTCATTAAATATTTTGGGGCTTCTTCAAATAATGGATACCATAATCCGAAAACGGATTTCAGGTCTTATTTCCTGACTTTTGAAAAAGGACCGAGACTTGAAATTATGAATAAGCCCGCGATGGAAGACCTGGAGAAGCCCCAGAATCGGACGGGATTGGTTCACATTGCTTTCCGGACAGGGAGTAAGGAAAACGTAGATACATTGACTGCCCGGATGAAGGCTGATGGTTATGAGGTCGTCAGCGGGCCGCGGACCACGGGTGATGGATATTATGAAAGCTGTGTTGTGGCTCTTGAAGGCAATCAGATAGAAATTACGGTATAGTTTGTAAGCGGAGAGTTACGCGATATTTATTTGTTCAAAAAGTGGTAAACCGCTGCTATACAAGATACAGAAAAAATCACTTGGTCGCTGACCGACTAAGATAACGACCAAGATAGCGACTAAGTTATAGAGACACGTGCATCGCCATCCCTGAATACGCCGAACAAGTCTGAATATAAGAAAAAACACCTGCTTCAAGGGTTTGATGCTACCCTTTGAAACAGGTGATTTTTATATAGAAATTTTTTTATTTGCAATTAGTCCTAGCAGTCTGCGAGAGGGACCAGAAGGTTTATTTTTTCCGGATTCCCAAGCTTCTATTGTCTTTTTTGAAACACCAAAGTATTGTGCAAATAATTTTTGTGTCAACCCTAACTGATTTCGTATGTCTCTTATTTCGTCACTTGAATATGTAGTTATTGGCTCAATGTCAATTTTTCTTTTATGTCTAGGAAGATGCTTGGTCTGGGTATCTAAAATAGCGTCATTCAGCGATTCAGATAACAAATCAAATGCTTTGCTCATGGAGAACACCTCGCTTATAAATTCGATTCCAAGATATCAATTTGCTTTTTCAAATGATTTCGTTCTTCTTTCGTTAAATTTTCTAACTCATTTCGCCGTAAATCTTCATCATTGAAACCTAACGCTGTCCAAGAACGTGTAAAAGGGCGTGTCTGAATAAATGTTCTTTTAATTTCCAATTTAGTACCTCCATCTATATTTTACCCTATTCAATAGGATGAATACAAGTGCTTTTTATGATAAAATAAGAAGGAAAGTGTAAAATAGTTTGTGTAAACAGGTTATTGGACAGGAAGCCTATATCCTGCTGTAATGGAGGGAAGCCTGGTCTAAAAATATGAAAGGGAAGGGTACGGCTATGATTGATGGAGAGCGCTTGAAAGATGTTTTAGTGCAGTATAAAAAAGATTTTGTACCGAAACATTGGCAGGATGAAAAGTATAAATGGGAAGCACTCAAATGGTTTCAAGACAACTGGAATATTAAGGCAACGGATTTTGCGGATATGCTCAACCGTTCGTTTTCCCAAACCTATAATCTGCTGGCATCGATGAATAATTTCCCGGCCAAGATGATTACTAGTTTTGCTGAGACCGCTCCAGAGGACGTACGCTCGATGTATAGCGATTTGTTTGATGAGAGCAAGGATATATATGAGCGAATCAATACCTTTAAACTGCAATCGGATTTTCTTCTCAAAAAATATGGAAAGGGAGCAGGACAGCATTATCAGTCTGAGAATGCCATCACGACCTATCTGTGTCTGCGTTATCCGGATAAATATTACATATACAAATACAGCGAAGTAAAGGCTGTATCAGATGAATTGGGCAGCGACTATACATTCAAGAAAGGCGCGTATGCAGATAATCTCAGAAATTTTTACTCTTTGTATAATGAAATCTGTGAGCATCTGAAGCAGGACGACGAACTCGTGAACTTATTCAAGAGCCAGCTGACGGATGCCTGTTATCCGGATCCATATCTGAAAACACTGACTTTTGATGTGGGTTTTTATATTTCCCGTGATTATTCAAAGCGTAGTGAAGCAGAATCTTCTGATGCTGAGTGGTATCCCTCGCCAGAAGAATATGCTCCGGGAATCACAACAGCCGAGTGGATTGATCTGCTTGAAGACAAAAGTGTTTTTACACAGAGCAGCCTTGAAATCATGAAAAGAATACAGGACTATGGCGGAGCTGCTACGTGTACGCAGCTTGCTGCAAAGTATGGAGAAAGTAAGAACTTTTATAATGCTGGTTCTGTGGGGCTGGCAAAACGAGTCGTTGAAAAGACGGGATGCCCTGTCATGCCGAAGAATGTTGACAATTCTCGATGGTGGCCCATTCTCTATATCGGCAGATATACAGCCAAAGATGAGAAGGGAAGTTACGTATGGAAGTTGCGCCGTGAATTAGCCGCTGCATTGAACCGGGTGGATTTGAGCGGCGTAGCTCTTTATGCCAAATCAAAAGGTGAGGGAGAACCCAAGTATTGGTGGCTGAACGCCAAACCAAAGATATGGAGCTTTTCTGACCTGCAAGTCGGTGAAGTACAAGACTATACACTTTATAATGCCAACGGCCATAAGCGGCGCATTTTCCAGAACTTCATAGATGCCAGAACGGGCGATCTTGTCATTGGCTATGAATCCAATCCGGTCAAGCAGGTTGTAGCGCTTGTAAAAGTCAGCGCGGCGAATGACGGTCAGAAAATATGTTTTGAAAAAACGGAGTCCCTGGAAAACCCGATTGATTATCAGACATTAAAGGAATGTCCGGAGTTGGCGAAAATGGAGTTCTTCAAAAATCCGAACGGCAGTTTTTTCAAATTGACCAAGAAAGAATATGAGTTCATCATGGACATCATTCGCGATGAAAATCCGCGGAACTCTCATGAGGAGAAGATTCCATCGTATACGAAGCAAGACTTCTTGTCGGAAGTCTATATGACTGACGAAATGTACGACCGACTGGTGGGCGTGCTCAGCAACAAGATGAATATCATTCTGCAAGGCGCACCGGGTGTAGGCAAGACCTTTGCTGCCAAGAGGCTGGCTTATTCTATGATGGGAGAGAAAGACGACAACCGGATTGAATTCGTGCAGTTTCATCAGAATTATTCTTATGAAGACTTCATGATGGGATACAAACCGTCTGGAAATGGTTTTGAATTGAGGCATGGTGCGTTCTACCGTTTCTGCCAGAAAGCGGCCAATGAGCCGGATAAAAAATTCTTCTTCATCATTGATGAAATCAATCGGGGAAACCTGAGCAAAATCTTCGGTGAGCTCCTGATGTTGATTGAAAAAGACTACCGTGGGACAAAGCTGACGCTGGCCTATAATGGTATGCCGTTTACGGTTCCCAAAAATCTTTATATTATTGGCATGATGAATACGGCTGACCGTAGCCTGGCCATGATAGATTATGCCTTGCGCCGCCGGTTCAGTTTCTTCGAGATGGAACCGGGATTTGAATCAAAGGATTCAAAGATTATCAACAGGCACTGGGAAACGATACGTTCAATGAACTTGTGAATCAGGTCGTTAAGCTGAATGCAGAAATCAGTCATGATAAATCATTGGGGAAAGGCTTCTGTATCGGGCACAGCTACTTTTGTGGAAGAACCAAGGAGAACTGCACCGATGAATGGATGAAGTCTGTCGTAGATTATGACATTCTGCCGATGCTTTCTGAATACTGGTTTGATGATGACAGCAACGTGCAGCGCTGGAAGAATTCCTTTAAGGAAGTATTTCAATGAGTAAGTATAAGCGCATCTTCATAAAGAACATCTACTATATGCTATCTTATGCCTTTACCACCTTGAAGCAATCTGTCTATGAGAATATCGAGAAGGAACCTTTCGATAACATTTATAATTTGTTTGCGGCAATTCTGGCAAAAGGAATCGGTCTTCATCTGAAACAGGGGTTGTATCGGGAATACATCAACTGTGTCGAGGATTTGACCGTCGTCCGCGGGAAAATCGACATGCCTGGTACTATCCGGAACAGGCTCCAGGCCCGGCTGGCCGTAACCTGTGATTATGATGAGCTGTCCGAGAATAACCTTTTGAACCAGATTCTGAAATCAACGGTTTTGCTGATCCTTAGGCAAAAGGATGTAGACGAAAAATACAAGGCAGAACTGAAAAAAGAAATGCTCTATTTTTCTGAAGTCGATGAAATAGAACTGTCCCAGATACGCTGGTCGGAGATTCGTTTGCAGAGAAATAACCGAACATACCAGTTGTTGCTCGCCATTTGTCAGTTCCTGGTTGAAGGTTCACTCATGACAACGGAAAACGGTGATTATCACTTAGCCAGTTTCATCGACGAGCAGCGAATGAGCCGGTTGTATGAAAAATTTATCCTGGAGTATTACGCACAGGAATTCGGACAGCGGATCAAGGGATTTTCGTCAAAAGCCCGGCAGATTCCCTGGCAACTGGATGACGGCAACGATGCCCTGTTGCCAATTATGCAGACAGACATTACCCTTACGTATGGAATACAGACGCTCATCATTGATGCTAAGTACTACCAGCGGACGTTGCAGACAAACTTCAATGTACGGACGATTCATTCGGGAAATTTGTATCAAATTTTTACCTATGTGAAAAACAAAGAGGCAGAACTCAAAGGAACCGAGCATCGTGTTTCTGGAATGCTTCTCTATGCGAAAACCGATGAAAATCTCGTGCCGGACAATGTGTACCAGATGAGCGGTAACCAGATATCGGTGAAGACACTGGATTTGAATCAGGATTTTTCAGAGATTTCGAGGCAGTTAAAACAGATTGTGGCAGATCATTTCGGAGTTAACATATAGGGAGCTTATCAGTCTAATATTCAAAGAAAGAAGCAAAAATGTATTAATTGTAGGGAGGTATTTGCAATGAATAAAAGCAAGATTTTGTTTGTCGTATGGATTATTGGTGTCATCCTGCTTCTCTTGGGCATGAAGTATGACATGAGAAATATATTTTCCTTGATTACAGGTATGATTATCGGGGGAGGAGCCGTCACCTTCCTCTATTTCAAAGCATGTCACGAAAAGACAACTGTCTGGATAAAAGTGTAGCAGCAATATCGCTACTACACTTTGGTCTAACTTATTGGGGGCACTACATAAAAAAGCGCTGTCTTCGTGCGACAGCGCTTTTTGATTACGAATGTTATTAACCTAATGTTTCGATAAAAGCCTTGACGACTTCCGGATCAAAGAGCAGGCCCGACGCGCTGAAGAGTTCGCGGACGGCCTGTTTTTTTGTCTTGGCCCAGAATTCAGCAGACGGATTGATGATCATGTCGTAGTAATCGGCGACGGCGATGATGCGTGCTCCCAAGGGGATGTTGGCGCCGCGCAGGTGTTTGGGGAAGCCCGATCCGTCCCAGTGTTCGTGGTGATAGCGGATGTAAGGCACGATGTCCTGGCAGCAGGGGATGTTTTCCAGCATGTTGCCGCCGCCTGCGGCGTGGCGCTTGTACTGAGCCTTTTCCGAGCGGTTGAGGTAGGGCATCTTGGCCAGCAGGGTATTGGACACGAAAAGCAGGCCGACGTCATGCAGGAGGGCTGCATATTTGACCTGTTCGATTTCACTCTTGGGCAGCGTCAATTTGGCAGCGACGCTGACGCTATAGTTGGCGACCTGTAAGGAATGCATATACAAGCGCTGGCTCTTCAACTGTATGAAATTGAGCAATTCCGCTGTAATGGCGTCGAGGGACGTCATTTCTTCCCGGGCAATGCCCGCAGCTTGTTTCAGGGATACCATATACATGACCAACAAACCCTTTCGTCTGCAAACGTGTTACTTGTTCGTCGTCCGATGCGACCGGCGTACCTTCTGGGGATGACGGAGGATGTTGAACATCTTCACACTCGTCTTCTTGATACGGGCGCCGGTATTCTTCATGCGCCGTGCTGTAGTGATCTTGGACTTGCGTTTCGGGCGCATGTCGCGGATGGAGCCGAAATCGCCGCGGCGGATACTCGTCGCCTTGATGCGGTCTGAGCGCAGGTTTACTTTCAAGGCACTCATGATCTGGCTCGTCTTGAGATCGATATTAAAACTGTAGATGTCCACTGCCACGTAGGACAGGGTCGGATAGGCGTGAATACAAATATGGGCGTTGCCGGAAACGGCAATGCATGTCAGTTCGTCGTCGATATGGAAGAATGTAATCCCTTCGACAGGCGTGTCGACGAGGTCGAAAGCACGCTCTACCAAGGGCTGCAAGTCTTCGGCTTCCGTAAAGGTCGCTTTGCAGTTATAAAAATCGATGAGTACATGTTTTCCTAATGTGTTGTTCATAATCTCCACCCGTTACTTAGTTACAGCTTATTATATACTGTTTTCGGGCCGATGTAAACAGAAAAAAAGACCCGTTCCTGATGTTTTTTTTACATCAGGAACGAGTCCTTTGTGCGCCAGTCACTAGCCACTAGCCACTAGCTCATGCGGCATGGACACGCATGGGCGTGAAGGTGAAGTTGTTGCCATCGTAGCCGATGGTGACGGTATCGCCTTCGCGGATGGTACCGGCGATGATGTCGCGGCTCAGGGCCGTTTCGACGGTATGTGTGATCAGGCGGCGCAGCGGACGGGCACCGAACTGCGGGTCGAACCCTTTGTCTGCCAATTCCTGTAAGGCTTCGTCGGTCCAGGTGAGGTGGATCTTGACCTGTTTTTCCAGACGCTTGCCGAGGCGTTCCAAGAGGATAGCGGCGATGTTGCGTACCTGGTCTTTCTGGAGCGCTTTGAAGACGACGATGTCGTCAACACGGTTGAGAAATTCCGGACGGAAGTACTGTTTGAGCAGTTCGCGGACTTTCGCATTGGCTTCGTCGTAGTCCTTCGATTCGAGGATTTCGTGAGAGCCGAGGTTACTGGTCATGATGATGATGGTGTTCTTGAAGTTGACCACACGGCCTTTGCCATCGGTCAGGCGGCCATCGTCGAGGATCTGCAACAGGACGTTGAAGATATCCGGATGGGCCTTTTCGATTTCATCGAGGAGAATGACGCTGTACGGACGACGGCGGACGGCTTCCGTGAGCTGGCCCCCTTCATCATAGCCGACATATCCCGGAGGAGCCCCGATCAGACGGGATACGGTATGTTTTTCCATGTATTCCGACATATCAATGCGGATGATGTTACGTTCATCATCGAAGAGGGCTTCCGCCAGGGTCTTGGCCAGTTCGGTCTTGCCGACACCGGTCGGGCCGAGGAAGATGAAGGAACCAATCGGACGGTTCGGGTCTTTGATACCGGCACGGGCACGGATAATGGCATCGCTGACGACGCGGACGGCATCGTCCTGGCCGACGACCCGTTTATGCAGCGTTTCGTCGAGGTGCAGGAGTTTTTCCCGTTCGCCGGTCATCATCTTAGTGACCGGGATGCCGGTCCAGCGGCTGACGACCTGGGCGATATCTTCTTCGCCGACTTCTTCTTTGAGGAGCTGCGAATCTTGATGTTCTGCCAAATAAGCTTCTTGTTCTTTTAACTGTTTCTGCAGTTCCGGCAGTTTGCCGTACTTCAGTTCCGAAGCCTTGGCCAGATCGTAGTTGCGTTCGGCTTTGGACATTTCCCCTTTGACGGCGTCGATTTCTTTCTTCAAGCCCTGCGTGCGCAGGATGGACTGTTTTTCTTTATCCCACTGGGCTTTGAGCTTGCTTTCCTTTTCTTTCAATTCATTCTTCGTTTCTGTGATCTTAGCCAGACGTTCTTTAGAAGCGTCGTCCGTTTCTTTGTTCAAGGACTGTTCTTCGATTTCCAGCTGCATGATCTTATGGCGCAGTTCGTCAATCGGCGTCGGCATGGATTCGATTTCCGTACGCAGTTTAGCGGCGGCTTCGTCGACGAGGTCGATGGCCTTATCGGGCAGGAAGCGGTCGGAAATGTAGCGGTCCGACAGGACAGCGGCAGCGACCAGGGCTTTATCACGGATGCGGACGCCATGATGGACTTCGTAACGTTCTTTCAGGCCACGGAGAATGGTGATCGTGTCTTCGACAGACGGCTGGTCGACCATGACCGGCTGGAAACGACGTTCCAAAGCGGCATCTTTTTCGATGTATTTCTGGTATTCATTGAGGGTCGTAGCGCCGATGCAGCGCAGGTCACCACGGGCCAGCATCGGTTTCAGGATGTTGCCGGCATCCATGGAGCCTTCCGAAGCGCCAGCGCCGACGACGGTGTGGATTTCATCGATGAAGAGGAGAATCTGGCCGTCGGATTTGGCGATTTCATTGAGGACCGATTTGAGTCGTTCTTCAAATTCGCCACGGTATTTGGCACCGGCGATGAGGGAGCCCATATCGAGGGAGTAGAGGGTCTTGTTCTTCAGCGATTCCGGAACGTCACCGCTGACGATACGGCGGGCCAGTCCTTCGACGATAGCCGTCTTGCCGACACCAGGTTCACCGATGAGGACCGGGTTGTTCTTACGACGGCGGGACAGGATTTCGATGGTACGGCGGATTTCATCATCACGGCCGATGACCGGGTCCAGTTTGTTCTGGCGGGCAGCGGCGGTCAGATCGCGGCCGTATTTTTCCAGGGCCTTGTAGTTTTCTTCCGGGTTATCGCTGTTGACGTTGGCCTTGCGGTTGGCCTTGATGGTACTCATGATTTTGTCCTGGGTCAGGCCAAATTCACGGCACAACTGCTGGACTTCGTCGTCGCTTTCGCTGACGATACCCATGAGGATGTGTTCCGTGCTGATGTATTCATCGTGCATGGAGTCGGCCAACTGCTGGGCTTTGCCGATGACACGGACCATTTCCGTCGACATGGACAACTGGCTGGAGCCCTTGACGGACGGAATCTTCTTCAGTAACTGTTCCAAGCGGGCCTGGAGCATGGGGACGTCCGTATGACATTCCGAGAAAATCGTGTTGAGCAGGCCTTCCGGTTCTTTCGTCAAGCCCATGAGCATATGGACCGATGAGAGTTCCTGGTTATAATGGAGCGCGGCAATCTGCTGGGCAGACTGGAAGGCTTCGATGACCTTTTGCGTATATTTTTCGTTTCCCATAATTAAGACCTCCTTACTTATGGTGGAAGTAATCATTCTTAGGAGCTTTCCTCAAGCTCTAGTATCATTATACCGTTAAAAGTCAAAAAGTCAATAGGTCAAAAGAAGAAAAGTCAAAAATATATTTGACAAAGGAAGGGGCCTTTCGCTACACTTAATCTGTCAGGAAGGAGACGCACTTATGGATGAAAAAGAACGGAAAGCGTTTGAAGGCGACGCCTTTGCCCAATGCGCTATGGGCGACGATTATTTCTTTGAAGCTTTCGATGCCGATATAGAATATAAAGATGTTTTATATAAGAAGGCCCTGTACTGGTACCACCGGGCTGCCCAGAAAGGACACGCGGCCAGTCAGTATAACCTGGCCTATCAGTATGAACACGGACTGGGGACGGATGCCGACATGGAACAGGCCGTGTACTGGTACCGCCGGGCGGCCAATCAGGGGTATGGCACGGCCGAAAACAACCTGGGCTATCTCTACGAAACGGGGAACGGCCTGCCCCAGGATTATGAACTGGCTTTGCACTGGTACGGCCGGGCTGCCCGCCATGATGACGCCGACGGCCAGTGCAATACGGCCATCATGTACCAGTTCGGCTATGCCGGCCCGCGGGATTATGACAAGGCCGCCTACTGGTATGGCCAGGCGGCCAAAAAGGGCAATGCCATTGCCCAGAACAACCTGGGATACCTTTACGAAACGGGCCGCGGTGTCCCGCAGGACTGGGAACTGGCAGCCCACTGGTACTATGAGGCCGCCATGGCCGGAGACGGGCCGGCCCAGAATAACCTGGGCGTACTCTACCGCGACGGTCACGGCGTCCGCCACGATCTTTGCCAGGCCGTCTATTGGTTCGCCCGGTCGGCGGCTTCCGGGTACAAGGAAGGCATGAAGAATTATGCCCATGCCCTGGAAAAAGGCGAAGGCGTAGAAAAAGACACGGTCGAAGCGGCCTATTGGCGGCAGAAGGGAAAGGAATAGAAGTGATATTTTACTAGTTAACATTACAGAAATATAATATTGAATATCCAGGCTAAAGGGAGTATACTGAAGATATCAAAAACGAATTGTAAAATTCACAAAATTGCAGGGAAAGGGGCATGAAGATGGAAAACTATATTGGGCATACTAGCGAAGAGGGACGACAGCAACTGCTGATAGACCATTTGAAAGGGACCAGCCTTTTGGCCGAACGATTTGCCAGTGTGTTTGATGCGCCCGAATGGGGAAGGATGGCTGGGTTATATCATGACATCGGGAAATATAGTGCGGCTTTCCAGCGACGGATCCTGGAAGATGGGCCGCGGGTCGATCATTCTACAGCCGGTGCCTTGCTGATGAAGAAAATAAAGAATGTACCTTTGGCTCTCTGTATTGCCAGCCATCACAGCGGTCTCCTCAATATGGGAACGAAATTCTCGGACGTTACTGACGGTAACCTGATGGGGCGGCTGAAAAAAGAATTGAAGGGCAAATTGGACTATTCGGCTTATCGCCAGGAACTGCCTGAACCCGTACCGATTCGCAAGGCGCCGGCCTTTTTATACGGAAAAGACCAGTTCTATTATTCCTTCTTCATCCGCATGCTTTTTTCCTGTTTAGTCGATGCCGATTTTTTGGATACGGAGCGATTCGTAAACGATGGCAAAGTGCAGCGCGGCGGATTCGCGACGATGCAGGAACTTCACGATTTATTTTTCGCGTATTATGCAACTTTTGGAAAACCCACTACGCCTATCAATCAAAAACGGCAGGAAATTTATCAGCAATGTCTGGATGCGGCTGAAAAAGAGCCAGGTATGTTTAGTCTGACCGTTCCGACCGGTGGCGGTAAGACCTTGTCTTCCTTGGCTTTTGCCTTGAAACATGCTATAAAATACAAGAAACAGCGGATTATTTATATCATCCCCTATACTTCGATTATTGAACAGACTGCCGATATTTTCCGTAATATTCTAGGGGATGGTAACGTCATCGAACACCATATGAATGTCGATTACGATAAAGATTACGATAAAAATTACGACGATGACAAAAAGGAAGATGATGGCTTGAACCGCAAAAAGCTGGCGACTGAAAATTGGGATGCGCCCGTCATTGTGACGACAAATGTGCAGTTTTTTGAATCCCTCTTTGCGGCTAAGACCAGCCGGTGCCGCAAGGTACATAATATTGCCAATAGCGTCCTCATCTTTGATGAAGCACAGATGCTCCCTGAGCCTTATTTGCGGCCTTGCATCCGCAGCATGGGCGAATTGGTGGCTAATTATCGTTGTACGGCAGTATTGTGTACGGCAACGCAGCCGAGTTTGGAAACGTATTTTTCCCGGATCGGAGAAGGCCTGAAAGTGCGGGAAATCTGTCCGGATACCCAAGGCTTGTATGGATTTTTCAGGCGCGTCACTTATCGATTCATGGATGTAGATTCCCTGGAATCCTTGGCGGCGCAGCTGAAAGAGCATGAGCAGGTCCTGTGCGTCACTAATTCCAAGAAGGATGCCCGGGACTTGTATCAGCTGATGACGGGCGACGGGTGTTACCATTTGTCGACCTTCATGTATCCGGCTCATCGGCGCCGTGTCTTAGCCATCATCCGTCAGCGCCTTCAGGAGGGCTTGCCCTGCCGGGTCATTTCGACCAGCTTGATCCAGGCTGGTGTCGATGTCGATTTCCCTGTCGTTTATCGTGAAATTGCGGGCCTGGATAGTATCATACAGACCGGCGGCCGCTGCAATCGGGAGGGGAAACAGCGGACAGAAGACAGCATCGTATCTATTTATGATTTGCCTAAACCTATGAACCGGATTCCGGCTTTCGTGCGGCGTCCTATCGAAATAACCCAGATGGTGGCGAAGGACCATGCCGACATAGCCAGTGCAGAGAGTATTAAAGCGTATTTCGACCAGCTCCATTATACGCTTGGCGAAGACCAGCTGGACAGTAAAGATGTGTTAAAACGATTAGAAATGAATAAACCGGCCTTTACAGAGATTGCAAAAGATTTCAAACTGATAGAAGAAGACAGCCGGACCGTTTTTATTCCCATAGATGATGACCTGGACAACCAGAAAATCCTGGCACAATTGAGAAGCGGTGTTTGCAGCCGGTCCATACTCCGTAAGGCGAATCAATATATGGTCGGCGTCTATGAGAATCAGTTCAGGAAACTAGAGGAAACGAATAAGCTGGAAGCGTTGGAGTTTGGATTGTATGTACTAACGGATCCGGCGGCATATGATCCGGATACGGGGCTCGTCGTCAATATGGAAGATGGAATAGGCATCTTTTTATAAATTAGGGAGATGATGATATGGCAATACGAGTAGAAGTTTGGGGAGATTATGCCTTATTCTCCCGGCCGGAAATGAAAACAGAACGCGTCAGTTATGATGTCATGACGCCGTCTGCGGCACGAGGCATTATTGAGGCGATTTATTGGCATCCCGGACTCAAATGGATTATTGATAAAATCTATGTCCTCAGTCCTATCCGGTTCACCAATATCCGCCGCAATGAAGTCAAGGCAAAGGCCAGCGCCAGAGCGGCCAAGCAGGCGATGACTAAGAAAAATGTGGACTTGTATTTGAGTACGAAAGAAGAAATCCAGCAGCGGGCTTCTATGGTACTGTGCAAGGTGCATTATGTCATCGAAGCGCATTTTGAACTGACCGATAAGGCCAATGCTTCTGACAATGCTGGAAAGTTCCAGGATATCATCCGCCGCCGCTTGAAGCGGGGACAATGTTATCATACGCCTTATTTTGGCTGCCGGGAGTTTCCTGTCAATTTCCGGGAATACGAATTTGACAGTGTGCCGACAGCCTATGCCGGGGAAGATAAGGAATTAGGCTATATGCTGTATGACATGGATTATTCCGATTTACAGCACATACGGCCTATGTTCTTCAAAGCGACCTTACATAATGGGGTCCTGGATTTGCGGGATTGTGAGGTGCACTCATGATTTTACAATCGTTGGTAGCGTATTATGAAACCTTAGCCCGGCAGGGAGCTATTGCCAAGCCGGGGTGGGGGGACTATAAGATTTCCTATGCTGTCAATCTGAATCAGCAGGGCGAAGTCATCGGAATCCTATCCTTAGAAAAAGAAGTGATGCGGGGAAAAAAGACGGTATCCGTGCCTACGGTCCATATGCTGCCGGAAGGCGTGAAAAAATCATCGGGTATCCGGCCGCAGTTCCTGTGGGCCAATGCCGCTTATTGCCTGGGGCTGCCTAAAGACATGAAGACAGCGGATATGGCAGAAGATGCGGCAGCTAAATGGGAAAAAGAGAAAAAACGGAGTATAGCTTGTTTTGAAGCGATGAAAAAATATCATTTGGATATCTTAGAAGCTGTCCACACGCCGTCAGCAGAGGCATTGAAGCGGTTCTTTACGACGTGGAAGCCGGAAACAGCAGAAAATCATCCCGTGTTGAAACCCTATCTGGCCACCAACCTGTTGACAGCCAATGTAATGTATGCCGTCGAAGGTGTCTTTGTCAAAGATGATGAAACCATCAGGGCTGCCTGGGATGCCCATTATAATCAGCCATCTGCTGATGCTGTCGAAGGGCAGTGTTTGGTCACGGGGAAAAAAGCGCCCATTGCCCGCATCCATCCCAATATCAAAGGCGTCCGCGGCGCTCAGTCCTCAGGAGCTTCCTTAGTATCTTTCAACGCAGATGCTTTTGAATCATACGGTCATTCAGGGGGGCAGTGCTATAATGCCCCTGTCAGCGAACATGCCGCTTTTGCCTATACGACGGCATTGAATCAGCTTATTGCCGATGAAAAGCACTGTAAGGTCATTGGCAATACGACCGTTGTCTATTGGGCAGCCGATGGGGAAGAAGCCTATCAGGATTTGCTTCATAGCGCCGTTTTTGAAGATGACGATGCCATCGACGATGAGACCCTGGATGCCTTGTTTTCGCATATCCAAAACGGGATGCCCTTTGATTTTCACGGTGTCCCCATCCACCCGGATACGCCTTTTTATATCCTGGGACTGTCTCCCAATGCGGCAAGGCTTTCGGTCCGCTTTTTCTTGCAGGACACATTCGGTCATTTTATCGACCATGTGCGCAGGCATTATGAGAGACTGGAAATCGTTATGCCTCAGCGTCATCGGGCCTACCTGCCATTATGGAGACTGTTGGGGGAAACGGTAAATAAAAAAAGTAAAGATAAAGCAGCATCCCCGCTTCTGGCAGGGGCTGTGATGCGCAGCATCCTCTCGGATACGCCTTACCCGCAGGCTTTATACAATAGCGTCATGTTGAGAGTCAAAGCAGACCAGGATGATAAAGATAAGCATATCTATAAAATTAGTGCCGAAAAAGCCGCCATCATCAAGGCTTGTTTATTGAAGAATTTTCCGAAAGGAGAGGAAGTAACTGTGGCATTGAATGAAGAAAGTACGAATACGGCTTATGTATTAGGCCGACTGTTCTCCGTATTGGAACAGATTCAGGAAGAATCCAATCCCGATATCAACAGCACGATTAAGGATCGGTTCTTTAATAGTGCGGCTGCTACACCGGGGGTAGTGTTTCCTGTTTTATTGAAAATGGCCAATCACCATTTACGCAAATTGAATGATAGAAAGGGATTGAAAATTACTCTTGAAAAAATGGTCACAGAATTGGAAGGGAAAATCGAGATGAATGGCCAGCCTATTCCGGCGCGGATGAATTTGAACGATCAAGGCTTATTTATTTTAGGCTATTACCATCAGACCCAGAAACGGTATATGAAAAAGGAGGAAAAATAAGATGTCCGAACCCATTAAGAATCGCTATGAATTTACCATCCTGTTTGACGTAGAAAATGGCAATCCCAATGGAGATCCCGATGCCGGCAATATGCCGCGCGTAGACCCGGAAACCGGATACGGCCTGGTTACCGATGTCTGCTTGAAGCGTAAGATACGCAATTGCATTGAAACGATTTGCGAAGACCAGCCTGGCTATCGCATTTACGTCAAAGAAGGCGTTCCTTTGCAGCGCAGTGACAAAGAAGCGTTAACCTACGTGGGCATTGATGAAAAGACGGATATAAAAAAGATGAAAAAAGATGATCCGGAACTGGACCGTAAAATCTGTGACTTTATGTGCCAGAATTTCTTTGACATCCGTACCTTTGGCGCCGTCATGACGACCTTTGTCAAGAGTGCACTCAATTGCGGCCAAGTCCGCGGTCCCGTTCAGTTAGGCTTTGCCCGCAGCATTGATCCTATCGTACCACAGGAAGTCACCATTACCCGTGTCGCCATCACGACGGAAAAAGATGCGGAAAACAAGAACACCGAAATCGGCAGAAAATATATCATTCCCTATGCGTTATACCGCGTAGACGGCTATGTATCAGCCAACCTGGCACGGAAAGTGACCGGTTTCAGTGAAGACGATTTACAGTATTTATGGAAAGCCATCATTAATATGTTCGAATACGACCATTCCGCTGCCAGAGGGAATATGGCTGTGCGCGAACTCATCGTATTCAAACACGATAGTGAATTGGGAAATGCTCCAGCATATAAACTTTTTGATACTGTTCACGTCCAGAAAAAAGAAGGCGTCGTCGCGCCCAGGAACTATACGGACTATGACGTAACCGTAGATGAAAGCAAAATCCCGGAACACGTTACGTGTACCCGGATGATGTGAACGTACTCCCGCCTATAGAGGCGGGAGCTTCCTGCTTCAACGAGAACAGCG
>ERZ772881.681-NODE-681-length-35974-cov-23.746374_pt1 | contig 35974 bp, 27 predicted proteins | sample MGYA00580581_ERZ772881 | MGnify/ENA primary metagenome ERZ772881 (study PRJEB29015, sample SAMEA2737668) | human gut metagenome | biome: human gut; feature: human-associated habitat; material: faeces | place: China | collected 2012 ...
CTGCTTTCGTCAATATAGCGATTGCGGAGGCGTGTCCTGCCCACCTTTGTTCCCCTCTACGGACAGAAACGGAAAATGCCAAACGCTCATTTGGATTTTTCATCACTACTACGGCAGGCAAGCCCATTTCGGGCAAACTTCCCCGTCACTCACTACTACAAGGGAACGGGGCGTTTTGCCAAAAATGGGAGCAAAAAACGCCACGGATTTTCAAAAATCTGTGGCGTTGCTGTTTGGAGCAGTATTCAATTTTAGTCTCCCGTTCCCTCTTTTGGGTAAAAGAAAAGGACAACCGATTTTGGCTGTCCTGTGAAAATGTGTATTATGTTGTATTATGTATGATTGACAAGATTAAATTTGAAGATCATTCTTCTACAAAGTATCTGTATGCGGCGGCTTCAAGCTCTCCACATTCGTTAAGCAAGTTGCCATTTTCATCATAAAGCTTATAGGTAATTTGAGTATTACCTAACGACGCTTCTCCGTCCAATCCAAGCAACAAAGTATAGTAATTTTCTTTTAGCACCAAATTCAATAGATCATACAAATCATCTTTTGATATACCTTGTTCAGTTATTGCACTGATTTTTTTGCCGACAACTGATGAAGAATTAGGATTGAAGTATTCGGCTAAAATGGTTTTCTTTTCTTCGTAGCATAATTTAACAAATTGTTCTCCTGTCATTTTTATACTCCCCATACCGTAGTGTAAAATATATATTTATATTTCATTCTGTCGGAATTATTATAGCACATAGATGTGAAATTTTCTACTGTCTTTCCCCCATAATGGGCGGGAGCGACAGCACTTTAGTCTGTCGCTCCCTTGATTGCCACAAAAGCAGGACGGGCGGCGGCTGTCAACGGTGGCACATTTGCGCCGTTCATCTTGACCGTTGACTGGCTCGGCTGGATTTGCTATTTATTTCCTCACCATTCCTGTGTCTTGGCTTCCTTCCGGATTTTCATTATCTGTATTTGATATATACTGCCAGGAATTACAGAAACCAACGCAAAAATACCAAAGATTATAGATTGCTTTGTAACTGCGAATAGTGCAAACATGAGCAGTAGAAATAGCCACGGATTGCGTAAGTTGCGATAATATTTTTCTTTATCGTCATAAGAGGTATGGAGTTCAAAAGGCTTTCCATCATTTGCTTTTTCCACAATCAAGATTTCTCGATTAAAAGTTGTTGTGTTTGTCGCAATACGACCGCCCCTTTCTGCCCATGGGCGCCAACGAACTTTTCCAACAGAATAGTTTAGATTGATATTTTTAAAAAACACCTTATATCCCATATCCTCCAAAAAATTAGCATAATCTATTGAACTCTCTTTTGATTTTTCTCCGATAAACTCTACACAATAGGTCACTTCATCGGGCTTGCATTTTTCAAATTCGTATAACAGTTTTCCTGTCCGAACAAGTCGATAACCCTTTTCAGACATTTTGTTTAGCCATTTTTCCTGCGTATTTAGCAATCCGCCAAAAAAGCGATAACATTTTTTACTCATACTGCACCTCCAATAATTTCACTTGCAATGCTTACAAGTTCATTTAGTCTTGCAAGCTCTTTTTCTGCAATTTCTTTTCCCTGTGCTGTAATGTGGTATTCTTTTTTTCTTCCCTCACTATCTCCATAAGGTTCAATCCACTTCTTGTCCTGCAAAGAGTTTAATGCTCCATATAAAGTGCCTGCGCCTAACGAAAGCCGCCCGCCCGTTTTTTCTTCAACAAACTGCATAACGGCGTATCCGTGTTTTGGTGTATAAAGAGAGAGTAAAATATAAAAGGTCACTTCTGTAAGTGCGCCACTTTTTGCATTGTCTCTCATAGTCCAGCCTCCTTATTACGGTTACTGTAATAAATATATCACTAACCGTAATATAAGTCAAGCAGATTCAAGGAAATTATTTAAGGGGCATGAAAATGGAGCAGCAACATTTTCGTGTTACTGCTCCACTTTGATACAGAATAGTAGGGTACGCTGTTCTCAATTTGTGTTGTTGCTTCTTTACCGTATATGAGCATTGTGACGGGGGTTAACATTCTGCTGTGGACTGTGGGTTCCGGCATGGTTTCCAGCAGCCATTCTTTCGCGGTGCTGCTCTTTGTTGATGCATTAGTTTTGGCTAACTCAATGAAATCGTTCTATCACACTATAAATGAATATGCCATCCATTCTGCACCGGGGAAACGGTAATTTTTCTGCAATATGCAGCCCCCCCGCGGTATAGGGAAAGCAGAACGCCCTGCAAATCTGTACTGCCGCAGCACAGGCCTGCTGTTTTCTATCTGATACGGAAATACAAAAACTCCCCCCGAACAGGTGCGGGAATCGGGGATGCAGAGCAAAAATGTTTTTGCATAGAGGACATATCGGGAAAGATTCTGCACCTTTTGACTTTGCAGCGCCTGCCGCCATCCTGGCTTCCTGTGCCACGGGAAGCCGATTTTTACGCTTTTATCATCGGAGGAGTCTTTACCGTTAAACTGTATATATATTCAAGCTTTTGCGTTATATATACAGTTTTGGCGGGCTTGCATACACCGTTTCCACTCCCTGTATTTTGTGTATTCCATTCAAGGACAGATATTTTGCTCTGTTGTTCCTCACTTCTGCTATTTTGCTGCGTTTCCATTGTCTTTTTGCGTTTTGGTCTGTGGTTCGGCCATCTCGCTGTGGCCGTTATGCTTTTTTGCGCCGTGTTTCACTTGATGAGTTGGGCATCCCTTTGGGCTTATGTATCTTCTCCGTCCGCCTCCATTCGTCTCACTTTTCCTTTTTCCGCACATAAACAGTCCACCACATCCCCTTGTACGCTGCTTGTTCCCCTGCCATTCCGCAGTGATCCCACGATTTTGCGCCGGAAGCGCTTTCCCACGTTCCAGCGGCAGAGCATTGCTCTTTGTTTCAACCATCACAGCGATTCACTAGAGCTTTAAACCGTTAAACCGCCCATACAAAGCCCGCCCCGCTGGAATTTCCAACTTTCCGGGTCGGCAATACTGCATTCGTTCCCATATTTTCTCTTTTTTTGTCCTTATCACAAGGACACATTTGCTTTGCTTATCGCTTTTTCCCTCATAATCCATGGTCTTATTCTACACATTTTTTCACCGTCGCTGTTTGTTTTGTATGTAAATCGGATATTTTTATAAAGGTAAAAAAATATGAATAAAAATTGATGACAACCGCAAGCTGCCGCTATATAATAAGATAATTATAAGGCGGCTGGATTGTCAGTCTGTACCGCCGCCAGGAACAACGCATGTGCACACTATGGCCACAGAGCAGCCGTCGGGGCGCCATTCCCTGTGCGGCGGCCGTGCACACGAAAGAAGGAAAACGTAATGGTTAAATTTATCCTGAAGCGCATCGGAACCATGATCATTGCCATGTTCATGATCATTCTGATTACCTTCACCCTGATGCACTCCATTCCCGGTGGCCCGTTCACCAACACCAAGGGCGTGCCGGAAGAGGTTACCCAGGCCATGGAAGCCAAGTACGGCCTGGACCAGCCCATGCCGGTGCAGTTTGTCAAATATCTGGGCAGCCTGCTGCATGGCGATTTCGGCCCTTCCTATAAATATACCGGCAAAACCGTCAACGATTTTATTGCCACCGGTGCGCCGGTATCCGCCAAGCTGGGCCTTGTCACCCTGGTGTTTGTGCTGCTTACCTCCATCCCCATGGGCATACTGGCCGCGCTGAAAAACGGCAAATGGCAGGATATGCTGCTGATGGCCATTGCCACCATCGGCGTTACTATTCCGTCTTTCGTGATCGCCTCCGTGCTGATTTATGTATTCTCCTTTAAGCTGAACGTACTGCCTACCTTCGGCCTGGACAGCTGGAAGAGCTACATCCTGCCCGTCATCGCCATGGGCGGCTATTCCGTCAGCTACCTGGCCCGCCTGATGCGCTCCAGCCTGCTGGAAGTTATGGGCCAGGATTACATCCGCACCGCCCGCGCCAAGGGCCTGACCGAGTTCGCCGTTGTTACCAAGCATGCCCTGCGCAATGCGCTGATCCCCGTCATCACGGTGCTTGGCCCCACGGTGGCTGGCCTTTTGACCGGCAGCTTTGTTGTTGAAAAGATCTTCGCCATTCCCGGCATTGGCTATTACTTTGTAAACAGCGTGACCCAGCGCGACTACACCACCATCATGGGCGTTACCATCTTCTTTGCTGCGTTCCTGATGGCAATGGTGCTTTTGGTCGATATCTTCTACTGCCTGATCGACCCCAGAATCAAGTTTGACGCGTAATGTTGAGGAAAGGTGAAAACACTTATGGCAGATTTAACCGCACAGAACAAGTGGGAACCGCTTGCTACCGATAACAGCGACCGTGAAAAAATCTGGTCCAAAAGCCGCACTTTTGCAGGTGACGTCTGGTTCCGTTTCCGCCGCAAGCCGACGGCCATCGCCGGTTTTGTGATTATTATCGCCCTGATGCTTTTTGCATTGGTCGGCCCCCTGTTTACCCCGTATGATTACTCCGTGCAGAATCTGGAAGTTGTCAACGTTCCGCCGGTCATGAAGGTTTACCAGATCCCTAACGGCGACTACCTGTACATTACCACCGCCCTGAAAGTCATCTCCGTTACCCCGGACGGCAAACTGAGCGGCCAGTTGCGCAAGGTGCGCGATGAATCCGATAAATCCATGACCATCTTTGATGCCGACGGCACCGAGGTTGCCCTGTATTACGGCGGCAGCCCCTATGTCATTGCCGATGAAGCCACCGGCAGCATCTACCCGTCCAAGACGATGTGGAACAAATCCTACATCCTTGGCACTGACGCCCTGGGCCGCGATGTGCTGACCCGCCTGATGTACGGCACCCGCATTTCCATGCTGGTTGCCTTGATGGCTGCGTTCGTCAACCTCATCATCGGCATTCTGTACGGCGGTATTTCCGGTTACCTGGGCGGCACCGTGGATATGATCATGATGCGTATTGTGGATATTATCTCCACCATTCCCCTGACGCTGTATGTTATCCTGATCATGCAGGTGCTGGGTGCCGGTATCCAGAGCATCATTGTTGCCTTGGGCAGCGTGTACTGGGTGGATATGGCCCGTGTTGTGCGCGGCCAGATCCTGAGCCTGAAGCAGCAGGAATTCGTTCTTGCCGCCAAGACCATTGGTTCCTCTGCCACAACGATTCTGTTTGACCACCTGATTCCCAACGCGCTCGGCTCCATCCTTGTTACCATTACCATGCTCATCCCCTCTGCCATCTTTATGGAGGCTTTCCTGGGTTATTTGGGCATCGGCCTGCAGCCCCCGCTGGCCAGCCTTGGCACCATGTGCAACGATGCATCTGCCAACCTGCGCACCAGCCCGCACGAGCTGTTGATCCCTGCTTTGATGATTTGTGTGATCATGTTTGCCTTTAACTTTGTTGGCGATGGTTTGCGTGATGCACTGGACCCGAAGCTGAAGAAGTAAGGAGAGCAAAATGAGCGAGACGATTTTGAAGGTAGAGGATCTGAAAACCTCCTTTATGACTTCCTCCGGCGAAGTGCAGGCTGTGCGCGGCGTCAGCTTTGAAGTGCATAAGGGCGAGATCCTTGGTATCGTTGGTGAATCCGGCAGCGGCAAAAGCGTTACTTCCATGTCCATCCTGCGCCTGCTGGCCGATACTGCCCGCATTAAAAACGGCAAAATTGAATTTGAAGGCACCGACCTGACCAAAGTCAGCGATAAGCAGATGCGCGAAATCCGCGGCCAGAAGATTGCCATGGTGTTTCAGGACCCCATGTCCAGCCTGAATCCGCTGATTCCCGTTGGCAAACAGGTTGCCGAAATGATCCATGTACACCACCCGGAGATGAAGCGCGACGAGCTGCAGGCTGCCACGCTGGAGCTGTTCCGCGAAGTACGTATTCCCGAAGCCGAAAAGCGGCTGAAATCCTACCCGCATGAATTCTCCGGCGGTATGCGCCAGCGCGTCATGATCGCCATGGCGCTGGCCAACCACCCCGACCTGCTGATTGCGGACGAGCCCACCACCGCCCTGGATGTGACCATCCAGCACCAGATTTTGAAACAGATGCGCTCCCTGCAGGAGGAATACGGCACCAGCATCATTTTTATCACCCATGACCTGGGCGTTGTGGCTGAGCTGTGCGACCGCGTTGTTGTTCTGTACGGCGGCCTTGTGATGGAGGAAGCGGAGATCAACGATCTGTTTGAAAACCCGCTGCACCCCTACACCATGGGCCTGCTGGCCTCCATCCCCGGCCTGACCAAGGATAAGAGCGAGCGCTTGCAGTCCATCCCCGGCAGCCCGCCGGATATGACCAAGCCCCCTAAGGGCTGCCCGTTTGCTTCCCGCTGCCAGTTTGCGCGCAACATCTGCGCAGCCGAGTGCCCGCCGTTTGTCCAGGTTGGCAGCCGTCAGGCACGCTGCTGGCTGCTGCAGCCGGACGCCCCGGCCGAGGGCAATCCTCTGCATGAAAAACTGGCAGAAGCCGAAAGGAAGGCACACTAATGGAACAGCCCATTCTTCAGGTAGAGCACCTGACAAAATTCTTTTCTGTCGGCCCGCACGCGGAAGTTCATGCAGTAGATGACGTCAACTTTACGCTGCGCCGCGGCCGCACCTTTGGCCTGGTTGGCGAGTCTGGCTGCGGCAAAAGCAGCTGCGCACGCACCATCATCCGCATTTATGAGCCTTCGCAGGGCAAGATCATCTTCAACGGGCAGGATATCGCCCACCTCAAGCCCCGCCAGATGCAGCCGGTGCGCCGCAACATGCAGATGATCTTCCAGGATCCGTATGCTTCGCTGAACGCCCGCATGACGGTGCGCGATATCATTGCCGAGCCGCTGAAAGCCCACCATGTTTGCAAAAGCAAGCAGGAAGTTGACGAAAAAGTCTTTGCCATGCTGAACCGCGTTGGCCTGACGGCAGAACACGCCGGACGGTATGCCCACGAGTTTTCCGGCGGCCAGCGCCAGCGCGTCGGCATTGCCCGCGCCCTGGTGCTGAACCCCGCGCTGGTCATCTGTGATGAGCCCATCTCCGCACTGGACGTTTCCATTCAGGCGCAGGTTGTCAACCTGCTGCGTGACTACCAGCAGGCCGAAGGTACCTCTTACCTGTTTATCGCCCACGACCTTTCGATGGTGCGTTACGTTTCGGATGATATCGGCGTGATGTACCTGGGCCAGCTGGTGGAAAGCAGCGATTCCGAAGAGATCTACAAAAACCCGCTGCACCCCTACACCAAGGGCTTGCTGAGCTGCATTCCCATCGCGGACCCCAAGCTGGCCCGCGCCCATGCGAGCGCCGGTGTGGAGGGCGATCTGCCCAGCCCGGTCAACCCGAAACCCGGCTGCCGGTTCTGTGGCCGCTGCCCCTATGCAAAGCCCATTTGCAGCGAGCAGACCCCGGCCATGAAGGAAGCCGCACCCGGCCATTTTGTGGCCTGCCACCTGTATTAAGCCTTTTTATTTTGGTTTCTCCGTTTCTTGTTCCGGCAGCCTGCCGCAAACGGGTACCGGCGGCCAAAGCGGGATATGCAACACAGTGCTGTTCCGTTTTGGCTCCCCTGCCCGGTTTGCTGCGCCCTGCCGGTGCAAAGGAACGGCAAACATACATTATTTTCTTTTCGAGGGGGATACACATGAAAAAGAAAGTCATCAGTGCCGCTCTTGCCGGCACGCTGGCGGTCTCCTTGCTCAGCGCCTGCGGCGCTTCCAATGAGCCCCAGAACATCTCCGATGTTTCTTCTGCTGCCAGCAGCGAAGCAACTTCCACCACCGCTTCCTCCGAGTCTACCGGTGATGCCGCCCAGGAACTGACCTTTGTTCTGAGCAACATTCCCGATGGCCTGGATCCGAGCGTGACCAACAACTCTTTCGCACAGTATGTTCTGATCAACTGCTTCGAAGGCCTTGTTACCTATGACAGCACCGGCACCCTGGTTCCCGGCAACGCTGAAAGCTGGGATATCAGCGACGACGGCCTGACCTACACCTTCCACCTGCGCGACGGTCTGAAGTGGAGCGATGGCAGCGACCTGACCGCTGAAGATTACGTTTACACCATTCAGCGCGTTCTGACCCCGGCCACCGCCGCACAGTACGTCAGCATGGCTACCGATTACATCAAGAATGCTCAGGAGTATTACGACGGCACCGCCACCGCTGACGACCTGGGCGTGAAGGCTCTGGACGACAAGACCCTGGAGATCACCCTGATCCAGCCCACCTCCTATTTCATCGACATCCTGAGCATGTGGACCTTCTCCCCTGTTCAGAAAGCCACCGTTGAAGCCAACGGCGACAAGTGGTCCACCGAAGCAGATACCTATATCTGCAACGGCCCCTTCAAGATCGCCAGCATGAGCATGAACGAAAACGTCATTCTGGAAAAGAACGAGAACTACTGGGATGCTGAGAATGTCTCCCTGCAGAAGGTCACCTTCCGCTACGTTCTGGATCAGGCAACTGCTCTGACCGCTTACGAGTCCGGCGAGGTTGACGGCGTTGATAGCATTCCTTCCTCTGACTTTGCCCGCCTGAAGGCCGAGAATGCCGGTGTGCAGACCAGCCCCAGCTACGGCACTGTTTACTATGACTTCAACTGCTCTGCCGAGCCTGTGAACAACGTTCTGGTCCGCAAGGCAATCTGCCTGGCCATCGACCGTCAGTCCATCATCGACAACGTTGTGCAGGTCGATGCACAGCCCGCTTACAGCTTCCTGGCCCCCGGCTACTCTGTTGATGGCAAGGATATCACCGAAGGCCGCGAAAGCTTTGGCCTGTCCGCTACCGCTGACGTTGAGGGCGCCCAGGCTGCCTTGGCAGAGGCTGGCTACCCCAACGGCGAAGGCTTCCCCACTCTGACCCTGAGCTACTACGACAACGACACCGTCAAGAAGGTCGTTGAAGCTATGGCTGAAATGCTGAAGAACAACCTGAACATCAATGTTGAAGTTTCTTCCAACGAGTGGAGCATCTTCTATGACGACGTTCAGAAAGGCAACTATCAGGTTGCTGCCATGGGCTGGAGCGCTGACTACGTGAACCCCATGAGCTTCCTGCCCCTGTGCAAGACCGGCGATTCTTCCAACAACCTGTTCTATTCCAACGCCGATTATGACGCTCTGGTTGATCAGGTCAAGGCTGAGAACGATCCGGCCAAGGCTGCTGAGCTGACCCTGCAGGCTGACGCTATCGTTTCCAACGATTACGCTGTTCTGCCCCTGTACTATAAGTCCAACAACTACCTGATGCATGACAACATCAGCGGTTTCTACATGACTGCTTCCGGCAACCTGTTCTTCAAGGATGTGAAGGTCGGCTAATGCGCTGCACGATTGAAACCAGGGACTTTGGTACTATGGTTTTTACGCTGTACCCGGAATATGCCCCCCTCACCGTGGCAAACTTTGTGAAAACTGCACGCAGCGGTTTTTATGATGGTTTGTGTTGGTGCCGCATCGTTAAGGATTATGTCATTCAGGGCGGTTCGCCGGACAATGACATCATGACGGACAGTGATTGGCATATTAAGGGCGAGTTTACGGAAAATGGCGTCAACAACCCGCTCAAGCATATCCGCGGTGCCCTTTCTATGGCGCGCGATGATGACTTTGATACCGCCGGCACGCAGTTCTTTGTTGTTCACAAGGATGCTGCCAAGCTGGACGGCCGTTACGCCGCCTTTGGCGAAATGGAGAGCGGTTTTGATGTGCTGGACGCCATTGCCAACCAGCCCACTTACGGCCCTGAAACCTGGAACAAGCCCAAACAGATGCCTGTCATCACCAAAATCACGATCGAAGATTGATGGTTTTGGCTGACCGGCTGAACTGAACCACAACACCCCCTGTACCGGAAAGCATTGTGCTTTTGGTGCAGGGGGTGCTTTTGTGCTGTCTGTTGTTCGGTTGCCGTTCTCCATCATTTGTACATTTTCAATGCGTGCGTCGATCTCCGCCTGCGCATAGCCCTGCTCCGCAAAAACGTTGCGATAGTGTGTGGGCAGGGTAACTGCTGCCATAAATCGGCCCCTTTCGTTGTTCAGTTTTGGCTCAATATGGCAGGTTGCAGCGGCAAAACCAAGGGGGTACCGGGCTCGATTTTCAACAGAGCAACATAAATACAGCACCCCTGCATTCCACTTATAACGCAGTGTAACCATGGAATTTAGCGCAAAAATGACGCATTTTGCAAGAAAAGCCCCGTCGTTTTCGGGACTTTCGGCTTTTGCAATGCTTATTTTGTGCTATTTTTCAGGCTGTGCAAATTTTGGCGATGCCGAACAAGCGCAGCAGGTAGGAAAAATTCGTAGCACAGCATGCACCATTTATCCATAATGATGACACGAAAGTTACAATTCGTTTCTCGAATCGCACAAAAACTGTGTTTTTCTTTCTAGCACATTGCACAAAAAACAATCAACAAGCCTGTAAAAACAGCAGATATTGATAAGATACATAGCAAAAAATGAGAAGCATGCATTTTCGGAATGCGGTATAATAACGGCAAATGATATGTTTGGCCTGTGATGAGCTCACCAAACATAAGACACAGACAATTCAGAAAAGAGTGAAGCAAACGGTGTTGGACAAGATCGCACCCAAGGACCCAACGGCCAAACGCCCGGGATTTTATGTGCTGCTGGACAAGCCGGTCGGCGGCCTGCCGAGCAATGACGGCGTAGGCCGCCACCCCGTTTATATCAATGGTGACCGCCTTGTAACTTTCGCCAAGATGGTCGGCGGCATTGACGATGAGAACATTCTGGAAATGCTCCGCACGGCCAAGGGCTTTCGCAAGCTCGTGCACAGCGTCGGCGTCAGCATCGTCGGCGACCTGCCCGACAAGGTCGTGACCTTCACCCTCGGCTTCTCCGGGGAACTGGGCAGCGGCGGCAGCCGCAACAGCATGAAGATTACCACCGATGGCACCGAGCACATCATGGTCATGGATGAGCAGCAGTGGTCCGACAGCGACGAGACGCCGCAGGAGTTTCTGTTCGAGCTCGTCAAACCGAAGGACATCGCCACGGCCACCGTCAAGCTCTACTTGAATGACGGCTACACAGTCCCCGAGGTTGACCCCGACCCGCCCGTGGCTTTCGATACGCCCGCCTACAGCGAGATGATCGCCCGCAGCTGCCTGAGCACCGGCAACAACATCCGTATCAAGCGTGTGTTGCAGCAGCTCCGCGATGGCAAGCCCACGACGATCGCCTTCCTGGGCGGCTCCATCACACAGGGCGCGGGTGCGGTTCCCTCGCAGGAAATGTGCTACGCGCGCAAGACCTATGAGGCCATCTGCGAAAGGTACACACCCGACCACGGCGCACATGTCCGCTACATCAAAGCGGGCGTTGGCGGCACGCCCTGCCAGCTCGGCATCATCCGCTATGACCGCGACATCACCCGCGACGGTGCGGTGCAGCCCGATCTGATCATCGTCGAGTTCGCCGTCAACGACGAGGCTGACGAGACGAAGGGCCTGATGCACGAGAGCCTGATCCAAAAGATCTGGTCAGCCCCCAATGAGCCCGCCGTTGTGATGCTGTTCAGCGTTTTTGCCAACGACTGGAACCTGAAGGATCGCCTGGCTCCCATCGGTTGGCGGCATGAGCTGCCGATGGTCAATGTGCTGGACGCCGTCAGCCCGCAGTTCCGCGTTGGTGTCGGTGAGCGCAGCGTCATCACCCGCCGCCAGTACTTCTACGATGTGTTCCATCCCTCCAACAGCGGGCACCGCATCATGCGGGACTGCCTCATGTATATGCTGGACCGGCTGGACAAGCAGCAGGAAGGGCCTGCCCCGAAAGAGCTCGCCCCCTACTACGGTTTCGACTTTGCCGAGACGAAGCTGCTGGACCGCAGTGTGAACCCCTTTGACGCGGTCATCGACCCCGGCTGCTTCACCGAGACGGACACCGATTTACAGAGCGTGCCCTTCGACTTTGAGGATGTCAACACCCCCGAGTTCCCCCACAACTGGAAGAAGGGCGCGGGCGACAAGCCGTTCACGATGGACATCACCTGCCGCAGCATCCAGCTCGTTTTTAAGGATTCGGGCAGCAAGGAGTTCGGCGCGGCAGTCGTCACGGTAGACGGCAAAGAGGTCGCGGCCTACGACCCGCGGCAGGCCGGTTGGACCCACTGCCATGCGGCCATTATCTTAAAGGAAGAAACCGCGCAGCGGCACCACATCGAAATTAAGATGCAGGAGCCGGGCACGGACAAAGTATTCACCATTTTAGGCTTCGGCGTTCTGTAAAGGACACGGAAGAACAGGAGAAAGCACTATGAAGAGAACCAAGAATCCCGCTAAAGAGGCTGAGTACCGCAAGCGTGCGACCGACCTCGTTGCGCAGATGACCCTGCACGAGAAGGTCAGCCAGATGCTGAGCTGGGCTCCCGCGATCGAGCGTCTGGGCATCCCCGCTTACAACTGGTGGAGCGAGGGCATCCACGGTATCGGCCGCGCGGGCACTGCCACCGTCTTCCCCCAGGCCATCGGCATGGCCGCCGCCTTTGACGAGGACATGATGGAGCAGGTCGGCAACGCCGTCGGCGTTGAGGCTCGCGGCAAGTACAATATGTGCCGCGCCCACGGCGACCGCGACATTTTCAAGGGCCTGACCGTCTGGGCCCCCAACATCAACATCTTCCGCGATCCCCGCTGGGGCCGTGGCCACGAAACTTACGGCGAGGATCCGTTCCTGACGGGCCGCCTCGGCGTCCGCTTTGTTGAGGGTATGCAGGGCGATGATCCCGATTACCTGCAGGCCGCCGCCTGCGCCAAGCATTTCGCCGTACACTCTGGCCCCGAAAGCGACCGCCACCACTTTAACGCCATCGTCTCCAAGCAGGACCTGTGGGAGACTTACCTGCCCGCCTTCCGCGCACTGGTCAAGGAAGCCGGTGTCGAGGCCGTCATGGGTGCGTACAACCGCACGAATGGCGAGCCCTGCTGCGGCAGCAAGACCCTGCTAAAGGATATCCTGCGTGACAAGTGGCATTTTGACGGCCACGTTACCTCCGACTGCTGGGCCATCAAGGACTTCCATACCGGCCACATGGTCACGGACGGCCCTGTAGAGTCCGTCGCACTGGCCGTCAACAACGGCTGCGACCTGAACTGCGGCGACCTTTACGTTTACCTTGAGCAGGCCGTCGCCGAGGGCAAGCTTTCCGAAGAGAAGATCGACGAGAGTCTGACCCGCCTGTATGTGACCCGCATGCGTCTGGGTATGTTTGACGCCGAGGATCAGGTTCCTTATAATAAGGTTGGCTACGACGTTGTCGACAGCGCCGAGATGAAGGCCCTGAACCTGAAAGTCGCCGACAGCATCATGACGCTGCTGAAGAACGACGGCACGCTGCCGCTGGACAAGTCCAAGCTGCACACCGTCGGCGTCATCGGCCCCAATGCCGACAATCGCAAGGCACTGCTGGGCAACTATGAGGGCACTGCCTCCCGCTACACCACCGTGCTGGAGGGCATTGAAGATTACCTCGGCGACGATGTGAAAGTCCGCTACTCGCAGGGCTGCCACCTCTACGCCGACAACATCCACGGCTTGGCCGAGTCCAACGAGCTGATGAGCGAGGTCAAGGGCGTCTGCGAGGAGAGCGATGTCGTTATCGCAGTCCTCGGTCTGGATGCCGGCCTTGAGGGTGAGGAGGGCGACCAGGGCAACCAGTTCGCCAGCGGCGACAAGCCGAACCTGAAGCTCCCCGGCCATCAGGAGGAAATCCTGAAAGCCTGCGTTGAGAGCGGCAAGCCTGTTGTTCTGGTTCTGCTGGGCGGCAGTGCATTGGCTGTCAACTATGCAGATGAGCACGCAAACGCCATTCTCGAAGCCTGGTATCCCGGTGCCCGTGGCGGCGAGGCTGTGGCCCGCGCTCTGTTCGGTGAGACGAACCCGCAGGGCAAACTGCCTGTCACCTTCTACCACAGCGACCGCGACCTGCCGGAGTTTACCGACTACGCCATGAAGGGCCGCACCTACCGCTACATGGAGAAGGAAGCCCTTTACCCCTTCGGCTACGGCCTGTCCTACACGAAGTTCGGCTTCAAGAACGCTGCTGTCAGCGCGAATGAGGCGGGTTCCGACGGCCTTGATGTGACGGTGGACGTCACGAACGAGGGTTCTGTTGCGGGCCGCGAGAGTGTGGAGGTTTACGTCAAGGCCGAGCGCGAGAACACCCCGAACGCCCAGCTGAAAGGCCTTGCCAAGGTCGAGCTGCAGCCCGGTGAGACGAAGCAGGTCAAAATTCACCTGCCGCTGGCCGCCTTCGCCCTCTGCAATGAGGAAGGCACGCCGATCGTTGAGGCAGGCAGCTACAGCGTTTATGTCGGTGCTTCCCAGCCTGATGCCCGCAGCGTAGCGCTGATGGGTCAGGCCCCCGCAAAGCTGACCGTCACCCAGTCCGCAACGCAGGCCCTTGACCTGTGATTGATGTTAGGAAGGAGAGACTGAACCATGCCCAAGACCGCACAAAAAGACGCTTCTGTGGCCACTGTCAAGAAGCAGGGTGCCGCGATGAAGCACATTAAAAAGTACTGGCAATGGTACGCAATGATGTTCATTCCCATTGTGTACTACATCGTGTTCCGCTACATCCCGATGTTCGGCAACATCATTGCGTTCCGCCGCTACCGCGCCGGCAGCAGCATCTTCGGCGATGAATGGAGCGGCCTGAAGTACTTCAACCAGTTCATGAAGGATCAGAACTTCTGGCGTGCGTTCAAGAACACACTGCTGTTGAACTTCAAGTATCTGATCATCAGCTTCCCGCTGACGCTGATCTTCGCCCTGTTGTTGAACGAGGTCAAGAATGTTCACTTCAAGAAGATTGTGCAGACGATCTCCTACCTGCCCCACTTCATCTCGATGGTCATCGTTGCGGGCATGGTCCGCGAGATTCTGTCCACCAGCGGTCCCATCAACAACCTCATCACCAAGCTGGGCGGCGAGGCCATCACCTTCATCTCCCTGCCCGAGTGGTTCACGACGATCTTTGTTACCACGGGCGTATGGCAGGGCCTCGGCTGGGGCACCATCCTTTACTTGGCTGCCATGTCCGGCATCAACACCGAACTGTACGAGGCTGCTGAGCTGGACGGCGCAAACCGCTTCCAGCAGTGCCTGCACGTTACCATCCCCGCCATCCTGCCCACCATCTCCACCCTGTTGGTTCTGAACATCGGCAGCCTGTGCGGTTCCGCCGCTTTCGAGAAGGTCTTCCTGCTGTACACCCCCACCACCTATGAGACGGCCGACATCATCGCCACCTACGTCTACCGCATGGGCCTTGGCTCCGGCAACTACAGCTACGCAACGGCCGTCGGCCTGTTCCAAGGTGTCATCAACCTGGTCCTGCTCACGGTTGCCAACAAGGTCTCCTCTTGGCTGACCGGCAGCGGTTTGTGGTAATTAGGAGGATAAAATAATGGCAAAAGCAACTACTATGGGCCCCATGAAGATCAAGGAATCCGCCAGTTACCGCGTGTTCAAGGTCTTTAACGCCATCATCCTGACGCTGATCAGCGTTGCGATGCTCTACCCGTTCCTGTACTTGGTCGCCCAGTCCTTCTCCTCTACGGAGGCGATCGTTGCAGGCGAAGTCGGCCTGATCCCGAAGGACTTCAACATCTCCACATATAAATACGTCATCACCGACGGCAAGTTCATCCCCTATTACGGCAACACCATTGTGTACTCCATCATTGGCACGGTCTGCGCTCTGCTGTTCAGCGCCCTGCTGGCCTATCCCCTTTCCAAGGCGGAGCTGTACGGCGGCAAGGCAATCAACAAGTTCATCATTTTCACGATGTACTTTGGCGGCGGCATGATCCCCAACTACATTTTGATGGTTTCCTTGGGTCTGCGCGATACCGTGGCATCCTTCATCCTGCCCGGCATGATCTCCACCTATTACGTCATCCTGATGCGTTCCTTCTTCCTCACTCTTCCCCGTGAGCTGGAAGAAGCCGGCGAGATCGACGGCCTGGACAAGTGGGGCGTGTTCTGGCGCATCGCCATCCCCCTGTCCAAGCCCATCATTGCCACCATGACACTGTTCTACGTCGTCCAGTACTGGAACGACTGGTTTGATGCTTTCCTCTACTTGGATACGACCACGAAATGGCCCGTTGCCTACTATCTGCGCCAGCTCATCAGCAGCGCTTCCGGCACAAGTGCTGATGCAGGCGACGCCATGCAGATCGCTTCCAACATCAAGTCCTGCGCCATGGTGCTGACGTCCGCTCCCATCATTTGCATCTACCCCTTCATCCAGAAGTATTTCGTGCAGGGCATGATGCTGGGCGGCGTTAAGGGCTAACGTTTTCGCGTTAGTGCTCTGCGTCCCGTTTTTCCACTGTCTTAAAACCGACGCCGACTCCGGCGCCGGATGAAAGAAAACACCTGTTTTCCCAGGGCCTTCCGGGGAGCAGGAAAAAACGTAATGGAGGTTACGAAACATGAAAAAGCTCACATCCCTCGTGCTGGCTACCGGCATGGTGCTGTCTCTGGCTGCCTGCGGCGGCTCCGGCAGCTCCACGGCTGCAAGCACCACCAACACCGATGGCAGCACTGCTACCACCGACACCGCTGCTGCGGACGAGTCGAACCTCGGCTATGAGTACGGCGAGCACTTCCACTCTGACGAGCCTGTCACCTACACGATGTTCTTCAACGACAACCCCGCCTATCCCATGAACGACAAGTGGATCAGCGAGGGCGTCTTTAAGGCCATCGAGGATGCCACCAACGTCCATCTGGAACTGACCGTCGTTGACAACTCCAACTACACCGATAAGGTTTCCTTGGCCGTTTCTTCCGGCACTTCCCCCTACATCATCCCCAAGATCTACTCTGAAACTGCGTATGTCACCGGCGGCGGCGTTGTCCCCGTTTCCGACTATGTCCAGTATATGCCCAACTACTCCAACTTCGTCGAGGAGTACAACATGCAGGACGACTTGGCCACCATCACGCAGGCCGACGGCAAGTACTACCGCCTGCCCGGCCTGAAGGAGACCTCTCTGCAGGATTACACCTTCCTCATCCGCAAGGACATTTTTGACGCTGCCGGCTACGATGTCGCCGAGCTGGAAAAGGATTGGACCTGGGACGAGTTCGCCGACGTGCTGATCGGCGTCAAGCAGTACATGGTCGAGCAGGGCATGTGCGGCGAGAATGACTACATCTGGTCCGATATGTGGTGCGGCCAGACCTCCGGTTACGGTCAGGGCGGCAACCTGCTGAAGCTGCTGGGTGCCTCCTACGATATCAACACCGGCTGGGCCATCACCACCAACTACGGTCTGGTCTATGACGCCGACAGCGATTCCTTCGTTGACGGCTCTGTCTCCGACAAATACAAGCAGGCCTACACTGTCCTGCAGAAGCTCGTCCAGAACAAGGTCCTTGACCCCGAGACCTGGACCCAGGATGACGACACCGCGCTGAACAAGTTCTACCGCGGCGAGACCGCCATCATGTCCACTAACCGTGCCCAGTACGCCACCCAGGACTCCAAAATCAAGGAGCAGCTGGGCGAGGGCAACTACGAGCTGTACCGTACCCTCGTTCCCATCGGCACATCCGACTATCAGGCCGAGAACCAGCGCCTTGAGTGCGGTATCATGATCTCTTCCAACGCTCTGAAAGAGCTGGGCGAGGACGAGTTCATCAAGATGATGCGCTTTGTTGACTGGCTGTGGTACTCTGACGAGGGCCTGACCCTGACCAAGTGGGGCAAAGAGGGCGAGACCTACACCGTCACCGACGGCACCTACAGCCTGACCCCCGGTTACTACTGCAACGGCCTGTCCATCGCACAGACCTCCGACGATCAGATCGACCTGCGTGAAGAGCTGGGCTACGCCTGCGGCAACTTCATGTATGGCGGCAACACCGAGCTGCTGACCAGCAACTTCACCGAGGATCTGCGTGACTTCTACGACCGTCAGGGCCAGTACCGCAAGCTGCGCCCGCTGGATCCCACCGTTACCTTTGACGAGGATCAGATGGAGATGCTGAACCTGTGGGGCACCCCCATGACCGATACCGTCAACGCTTGGACCTGCAAGTTTGCCATGAATCAGGCCGACATTAACAACGATTGGGATACCTACGTTGCTGAGGTCGAAGCCCAGAACATGCAGAACATCGTTGATATGTACAACGACACCTACAACGCAAGCAAGTAATTTGTTTGGAAACTGACTGTCCCTGCGACAGTGATGCAACTGCCGGGGGCAGCCTCACGTAACAACATGGGGCTGCCCCCGGTTTGCTGTTTATGGTATGCAAGTACCGCGCCCCGGTGACGGGGCGCACCGTGTGTGCCCGACACGGCCATGTCGGACCTGCACGGCACTTCCCGTCACATCCCCTTACCCTTATGAAAAGGAGCTGTTCCTTATGAAACGCACCGATTTCAGTGTCGACTGGCTGTTTGCCGCCTGCGCGCCGGATACCGAGCTGCTGCCTTGGAACGCGCAGTTCACCCCCGTCGACCTGCCCCACGATTGGCAGATTCGCCACGCGGACGATCTGTACCGCGATGGCACGCTGTTCTACCGCAAATATTTCTTTGTCACCGATGTATCCGGCACCCGCCGCATGCTTTGGTTCGGCGGGGCCTACATGGATACGACCGTTTTCGTCAACGGCACCGAAGTCGGCCAATGGAAGTACGGCTACACGTCGTTCTGGTTCGACATCACCGACGCGCTGCATGAGGGCCAGAACGAGGTTCTTGTCCGCTGCAATCTGCGCCACCCCAACTCCCGCTGGTACTCCGGTGCGGGCCTGTACCGCAATGTGGAACTGTGGGAGGCTCCCGACCTCCACTTGATGCCCGATGGACTGTATGTAGCTGCCAAAGAGGGCGACAACGGCGCTTGGACCGTGGCCGTCACTGCCGAGGCGGGTTCCATCACCGCCGCCAGCACGGGCCGCACGCTGACGCTGCATCTGACCGATGATAACGGCAGCCTTCTTGGCACTGCCGCCATCCCTGCCGATGCATGGGCTGCTCTCCCCTCCCCCGATGGCTGGCGCACGGGCAAGGAAACCGCGATTTACAAAGCCTCGCACACCTTCACGCTGCAAGACCCCGCTTTGTGGGACTTGGACGCGCCGAGCTTCTACCACATCACGGCAGAGCTAACCGGCGCCGATGGCGTTACCGACACACTAACCACCCGCTTTGGCTGCCGCACCATCGAAGCCACACCCGACTGCGGGCTGCTGGTGAATCACAAGCGCGTTTTGATCAAGGGCGTCTGCATCCACCACGATTTCGGCTGTCTCGGTTCGGCGTTTGAGTACAGCGCCGCCAAGCGTCAGCTTGAAATCCTCAAGTCCATGGGGGTTAACAGCATCCGCACGGGTCACACACCGCCCGCGCCGCAGTTCATGGATCTGGCCGACGAGATGGGCATTTTGATGGATGTCGAGAGCTTCGACTGCTGGCGCAGCGGCAAGAACCCTTACGACTACGGCCGCTTCTTTGACGAGTGGCAGGAAAAGGATGTTGCTGCCTGGATCCGCCGCGACCGCAACCACCCAAGCCTGCTGTTCTGGTGCATCGGCAACGAGATCTACGACACCCACGCGGGTCCCGAGGGCGCGGACACAATGCGGATGCTGCTGGCCGAGGTCGCCGCGCACGACCCTGCGCGCAACGGCATCCCAACGCTCGGTTCCAACTACATGCCGTGGGAAAATACACAGCACTGTGCCGATATCATCAAGGTCGCGGGCTATAATTACGGCGAGCGCCTCTACGCCAGCCACCACGAGAAGCACCCCGACTGGGTCATCTACGGCAGTGAGACGTCGTCCATCGTGCAGAGCCGCGGCATCTACCACTTCCCGCTTTCGCAAAGCCTGCTGTCTGATGACGACCTGCAGTGCTCAAGCCTGGGCAACAGCCGCACAAGTTGGGGCGCGGAGAGCTGGGATGTCTGCCTGCAGAGCGAGCAACGCTGGCCGTTCACGCTGGGGCAGTACCTTTGGACCGGGTGGGATTACATCGGCGAGCCGACACCTTACCACACGCGCAGCAGCTATTTCGGCACGATTGACACGGCAGGCTTCCCGAAGGACGCCTACTACGTTGTGCAGGCCGCGTGGCTCGACCCCAAAACACACCCAATGGTACACCTGTTCCCCTACTGGGACTTCAACGAAGGGCAGCTGATTGACCTCTGCGCTTGCACCAACGCCCACAGCGTAGAACTGTTTGTGAACGGCGAGAGCCTTGGCCGCAAGGTGCTGGACTCCGCCAAGGGCCGTACCGCCAGCTGGCAGGCAGCCTACCACCCCGGCAGCGTCAAGGTCGTAGCCTACGATGAAAACGGCAAGGTCGTGGCAACCGACGAGCAGGATTCCTTCGATGACAGCGCTATGGTCTGCCTGCAGGCTGACCGCAAGACGATTTCCGGCGATGGCCGTGAGCTTGCGTTTATCACAATCACAACCCGCGACAAGAACGGCAACCCTGTGCGCAACGCGAACGACTGCGTGACGGTCCGCGTAAATGGCGCGGGTGTGTTGGTGGGCCTTGACAACGGCGACAGCGCCGACCCCGACGAATACCAGACCGACAGCCGCCGCCTTTTCAGCGGCATGCTGCTGGCCGTTGTGGCGGGCAATGGCCGCACCGGCACGATTACCGTGGATGTCACGGCCCCCGGCCTGCGCCCTGCAGTGCTGACGCTGGACGCCGCCCCGTTTGAAGGCCCCGTTCGCCGCCGTCTGCCGCCGCTGACCTTCGGCGGCAGCACGCAGGAAATCCCTGTGCGCAAGCTGACCCTGACCGCCGAGCGCACAGCGCTGGACAAGGAGCACCCCGTAACGCACATCACCGCCGCACGCCAGCCTGCAGCAGCAACCTTCACCGACATCGAGTGGCAGTTGACCGACGACAAGGGTGTGCCCGCCGTGAACGCGGCCATGCAGCCAGACGGTGACGTGCTGACGGTGACCGCCCTGGGCGATGGCACACTGCGGGTTCGCGCCCTGGCGCGCAACGGCCACGATGCGCCGCAGCTGATCTCCCAATTGGAGTTGTCCATCTCTGGCGTCGGTCAGCTGCACAAGAACCCTTATGAATTTATCTCGGCCAGCCGTTTTGATGCGTCCTTCGGCGACATCGGCAACGGCAATGAGCGCGGTGTTTCCACCTCCCGCACGGGCCGCAGCTGGGTGCTGTTCGATGATATCGACTTTGGCCCCGATGGTGCAGATACGGTGGAGCTGCCAATCTTTGTGCTGGACGGAGAACCGACGACCTTCCGCTTCTGGGACGGCGAGCCCTACGCCGAGGGCAGTACAATGATCGGCGAGCGCGTCTACCACAAGCCCAAGCAGTGGAACGTCTACCAGCCCGACACCTTCAAGCTGGACAAGCTCCTGCGCGGCATCGGCAGGTTTGCCGTGGAGCTGAACGTGAAGGTCCACATCAAGGGCTTTACCTTCACCCGTCATTCTCGCGCATGGGATACCCTGGCTGCGGGCGCGTGCGATGCCGTCTATGGCGATTCCTTTACCCGCGACGGGTCGCGTGTGCTGGGCATCGGCAACAATGTCTCGCTGCTGTTTGACCGCATGGACTTTGGCGAGACCGGCTGCTGCGGCATCCGCATTACGGGCCGCAGCCCGTTGCCCGCCAACACGGTGCATCTGATGTTTGCCGCTGCAGACGGCGGTGAGACCGAGCGCCGTGTGGTCGAGTTTGGCCCACAGGCCGATTGGGGCGAGCAAACCTTCACGTTTGAGCCCGTCACGGGGGCGCGGCAGGTCACGTTCCTCTTCCTGCCCGGCACGCAGTTTGACTTTGATTCCTTTACATTTATTTGAGGCAACTACCTATGAACTACGAAATTTATGCGGACCATGCCGCCACCGCGCCCATTGAGCCGCTGGCGCTGGAGGCCATGTATACCGCATACCAAGAGTACGCGAACCCCGCCGCACTCTACCGCAGCGCCCTGCACACCAAGCAGACCGTGGAAAAAGCACGGCTGACCGTGGCGGAAAATCTGGGCTGCGCCCCCGACCATATATTTTTCACCTCCGGCGGCAGCGAGAGCAACACCTGGGCCATCTGTGGCACGGTGCCGCAGGGCGGCCATGTGGTCACAACGCCCATCGAGCACCACTCGGTTCTGAACGCCTGCGCGTCAATCCGGGACGACGGCGGCCGCATGACAACGCTGGAGGTTGACGGGTTCGGCCGCGTTGTACCTGAGAGCTTGACCCGCGCCCTGGCGGCCCACCCCAACCTGGTCAGCTTGCAGTACGCCAACAACGAGGTAGGCGTTGTACAGAACATCCCCGCGCTGGCAGCGCTCTGCCGTGAGGCGGATGTGCTGCTGCACGTTGACGCTGTGCAGGCTGCGGGACACCTGGCCATCCCACTGGACGGCATCGATTTTCTGTCGGCGTCGGCCCACAAGTTCGGCGGGCCAAAGGGCATCGGCTTCTTGTATGTGCGCGAGCCTCGCAAACTGCGCCCGCTGATTTACGGCGGCAGTCAACAGTACGGCCTGCGCCCCGGCACTGAGCCCGCAGCGCTGATTGCGGGCTTGGCCGCAGCGTTCAAGGTCACCTGCGCTGAGCGCCGCCAGCGCACTGCCAAAAAGCGTGCCCTGGCCGAGGAGTTTTGGCAGACGCTGCATGCTGCCCGGCCCGAAGCACGGCTGCACACCCCTGCGGACGGCCTGCCGGGCCTGCTGAGCGTTGGCCTACCCGGCCGCAGCGGCCAGCGGCTGACCTACCAGCTGGATGTAGCAGGGGTCAGTGTCTCCCCCGGCGCGGCGTGCGACAACCGCGGCGTGCAGGAACCCTCCCACGTTTTGATGGCTCTGGGCGGCACTGCGGCCGAGGATGCGCTGTCGACCTTACGTTTCAGCTTCGGCAGTGCGAACCGCCCCGGCGACGGCAAAGAAGCTGCGGAACGGCTGATAAAAATTTTGGAACAACAATAATTTTATTCACACATATATAGGAGGCTTTACCATGGCATTTACCAAGTGCTGGCTGGCATACCCGGAGATTAGGGGCTGCCGTTGCGACGCGATTTCTCTGCACACCGAGCTGACGGGCGAAACCATCGACCGCGCCAAGGCAGAACTGGCCGAGGGCTTTAAGGGCCTGTACGGCGCAGCGCTGACCGAGGGCGACGACATCACCCTGGCGCTGGACATGGCCCTGGACCCTGAGGGTTACCGCTTGAAGGCCGCCGACGGCCATTGCACCATCGAGGGCGGCAGCGAAGTAGGCGTTTTGTACGGCGTTTTTGCACTGCTGCGCAATCTGCAGACTGCAGGCAAGGCGTGGGCGCAGTTCACCGCCGATGAGGAGAAGGCACCATCCAACCGCCTGCGCATGCTGGACCACTGGGACAACATGGACGGCAGCATTGAGCGCGGCTACTCCGGCGATTCCTTCTTTTTCAAAGATTCCAAAATTCTAATTGATGTACCGCGTTTGACGGCTTACGCCCGTATGCTCGCGTCCGTGGGCATCAACGGCATCACAATCAACAACGTCAACGTCAAGGACGCCGCCAGCTGGCTCATCACCGACCGCTACTTCGGCGCCCTGCAGGAGTATCTGAAAATCTTCACCCCCTACGGCGTCAAGCTGTATCTGAGCATCAACTTTGCCGCCCCGATGGAGCTGGGCGGCATGGACTCCGCCGACCCCTGCGACCCCGCCGTGGCCAAGTGGTGGGCGGATAAGGCCCAGGAGGTCTGGGCAAACCTGCCCGGCCTGGGTGGTTTCCTGGTAAAGGCCGACTCCGAGGGCCGCCCCGGCCCCTTCACCTACGGTCGCAACCAGGCCGACGGCGCAAACATGCTGGCCGATGCCGTGGCCCCCTGCGGCGGTCACATTGTCTGGCGTTGTTTCGTCTACAACTGCCAGCAGGATTGGCGCAATACCAAGATTGACCGCGCCCGCGCAGGCTACGACTATTTTATGCCGCTGGACGGCACCTTCCGCGACAACGTCACGCTGCAAATTAAGAACGGCCCCATGGACTTCCAGGTGCGCGAACCGGTCTCCCCGCTGATTGGCGGCCTGCAGCACACCCACATTGCCGTGGAGTTCCAAATTGCGCAGGAGTACACGGGCCAGCAGCGCCACGTCTGCTACTTGATGCCCTGGTTCCGCCAGATTTTGGACTTCGACATGCACACCCGCCCGAACGGCGACGCCCATGTGCGTGCGCTGATCCAAGGCGCGGGCAACGGAATGGTGGCCGTGACCAACACCGGCAACGATGAAAACTGGACCGGCCACGACCTGGCCGCTGCGAACCTCTACGGATTCGGCCGCTTGAGCTATGACACCACGCTGGACCCCGCCGTGATTGCCGGCGAGTGGCTGCGGCTGACCTTCGGCAACAATGAGCCTGTGGAAAAGACGCTGCACCGCATTTTGATGCAGTCCTGGCCCACCTATGAGAAATACAACGCCCCCCTGGGCGTGGGCTGGATGGTCAACCCCAACTACCACTACGGCCCCAACGTTGACGGTTATGAGTACAGCCGCTGGGGCTGCTACCACCGCGCCTCCTTCGATGGCATTGGCATTGACCGCTCGCCCACGGGCAGCGATTACTGCCACCAGTACGCCCCCGAACTGGCCGAAATGTACGCCAATGTGGAGACCTGCCCCGATGAGCTGCTGCTCTTCTTCCACCACATGCCGTACAACTATGTGCTCAAGAGCGGCAAAACGATCCTGCAGCACATCTACGACACCCACTTCGAGGGTGCCGAGGACGCCGCGCGGTTCTACGACGAGGTTGTGGCGCTGAAGCCTTACCTGGATCCTGCCGTGTACGCCCGCCTGGAGGCACGTTTTGCCCACCAGAAGGAGCACGCCTGTGAGTGGCGCGATGTCATCAACACCTACTTTTACCGCAAGACGGGCATCGGCGATGCCCACGGCCGCAAAATTTACGAATAATTAAAAAGTGCGCCGCCGCGTGGAACTTTCACGCGGCGGCGCTTTTTTATCCGCGGGAGGCCATCTGGCGGTACTCGGTAGGGGTATAGCCTATCTGCGCCTTGAACAGGCGGTTGAAGGTTGCGATCGAGTTGAAGCCCGACCGCATAGCGATCTCGGTGATGGGAATCGTATCGTCCACCAGCAGTGCTTTGGCATAGATGATGCGGCGCGCCACCAGGTAATTGTGGCAGGTCATGCCCGTGTTTTCCTTGAACAGGCGCGAAAAATGGTAGACACTAAACCCCGCGCGGGAGGCCAGATTCTCGACCGAGAGACGCTCGGTGCAGTGGTTGTTGATGTAGGCGCACAGCTCTGCAAAGCGGCGCATGTGGTCCTGCTGCTTGGGGTAATCCAGCACCTGCTCGCTGTTCTGGCGGTGCTCATACCGCCCGAAGATCGAGAAAAAGTGCAGCATCAAGGCCATGATCTCGCTCTCACGGCAGACGTTCGTGCTGAAATACTCGCCCTCTATCTGCGCCAGCACCGCAAACAGCTGGTCGGCCAGTTCGGGGTCCTCCTGCCGGGTGACAAGGCGGAAGGGGTAGAACGTGTTGAACAACTCGGCCATGTCCTGTATCTGATGAAAGTACGATACGCTGTAGTTCATGATGTATCGCTCCCCCGTTTTGGGTGCGCGAATGCTGTGCAGCTCGCCCGATGCGATAATCAGCACATCATGGGGCTGCAGCGTCACGGTCTTGCCCGCAATCGTAACCGTGTAGGTACCCTCGATGGGGGAGATGATCTCGCCAGGGGCATGCCAGTGCAGTGGGAAATCGGCGTCCTCCATGTTGTGGTAAAAGCGGATCGCCGTTGAAAAGCGGAAATCGACAGTTTCAGTCGTGCCGTCCAGATTCTCTATTTTGCCGGGGCTCACACTGCCGTATTTTTTGAGCAGTTCTACTTCCATAGTTTGTTTTCCTCGTGGCCTGCTGCCGTAAAAAGGTCGTTTCTTTTATTGTATCGCGGTTTTCCGCCCTAGTCAACAGGTACGGGGATGGAGTTTCCCCGCTAGAGTTTTATAATAAACGCAAAGCTCCAAAAACAGAGCTTTAGCACAAAAAGTACAAATATTGCCTATCTTGAAAACGGAGTCAAGACCCCCAGTTTGCCAATCTTGGTTGATCTCGCCAATGCTCTACATATTTCTGTCGATGCGTTACTGGTTGACAGCCTCGATTATTCTCTTTCTTCCTCTGATTCCGATTTACATCGCCTCTTATTAGACTGCAACGAAACTGAGCAGGAAATCATTATCCGCACGGCGAAGGAGTTAAAGGCCACTCTTGTCAGCCTTGGAATTTAACATCCATCCGTATTAAAATCACAAAATAAAAAAGCCCGCATAAGCTGCAGACGCACCCTCGAATCCTCCTGGGTGCTGTCTGTGGTTTATGTGAGCCTTCGTTTGTGGTAGCTGAAACTCGATATCCACCTTAGATCAAGAAGTCGCTGCAACCACTTTTCTGCATAGCTGCTCGGTAGCTAGTTAGACCTTTTCAATCTGTAACCTTCCCATTCCTACGGAATGAAACACCCGCCTAGTCGAGAAGATTTACATCCTCTCACCTAGACGGGTGTTACCTTTTGTTTACTTTTCCATCAGCGTACAGCTTTAATAATAAAGCCAGCGCATACCATCCCAATATGGCTGAACTTCTCCTCTGGATTCATGTTGCTCATCAAAAAGGTCAAATGCAATTAGCCTAGCCGTATGAAAATCATCAATTCTACGATTATTATATCGAAACACACTTTGTCCTCCATAGAGAACACCCCAACCTGCTCCAAACTTACTTTTCATAATCGTTATATTTTCGCCCTTATACCGTAGCACATATTTTCCTTGCGCGCGTTCCTGCCATTCTCTGCGCATAAAATTTTTCTTGCGATTCAAGCGATTTTTTAGTTCTCTCTCAGACTTTTGAGGGTTGATATAGTCGTCCGTCATATGTTCTGCGCATACGCATCCCACACGCAGTTCGCCATTAAAATCAGAATGCTGTAAAATGTGAACGTAGCGTATTTTCTCTTGTCCACACATTTCGCACTGTTCGTATTCTACATCATCGCCAAATTCTAAATCCTCACCCAAATCTTCTATTCCTATTTCTTTCCATCCTTTATGCGGAATCCCTTCTCGTTCCCATCTTGCCAATTTTGCTCACCATCCTATTGTTATTCTCCAAGCATTTATTCATGCAGTTCCAATGGCAAACCATCTGGATCAAAGAAAAATGTCATCTTCTTTTGGGTGTAGCTGTCCAATCGAATCGGTTCGCATCCTATCCCCATCTGTTTCAGTTCTGCTACAGTGGCTTCCACATCCTCCACCCGGAATGCTAGATGCCGCAGTCCGCAGGCTTCCGGTCGATTCACGCGCTTAGGCGGGTTCGTCTCTGCGAAGATCTCCAGTTCAATCGCATCAGCACCCTCACCAACACGCAAATCCAGTTTCCAGTCATTCCGTTCTTTACGGAAGTTTTCTCGTACAATCGCAAATCCCAGCTTATTCACATAGAAGTCTTTCGATTTCTCATAATCTGAAACGATGATTGCCACATGATGAATCGCTGCTAATTTCATATTCTAGGTTTCACCTCCTTATATGTACCATACTTGCCGAATCGTTGCTGCCACCAGTTCCAAAAACACAGCCACACTGCCAACCACCTGCGGAATCATAAAAATCACAAATCCTCCGATCAGCATTTGAAGTGCTTCCATCCCCTGCGACTGCTTCATCAGGAATGAAAGTACTGCCGTTGCGAACAGCACACTGCCCAGCAGATAGAATATCCATGCTGAACAACAATAAAGGAACATCACGAACCATTTCAGCAGCCATACTACTACGAGTAGCGGCAGGGTCAACAAGGTCAATATCAGTTTTGCCAGCTTTCGGGTTATACTCATTTCGTTCTCCTTCCGGTTGGTCTGTTGCTCATATTATAACATACTCTTTGATGTTATATCATGGGCAACTTCGCCTTTTTGAAATTCAATCCATGCTGTTCAGTTTATCCACGAACTGCTGCACGGCAGATACGATCTTACGAATCCTCTGCCGAGAACCCCAGCGCACCGGCGATAGGCGCACAGTACTTGAACGTCTTGCCCATCATGGAGAATTGGTGTTCGCATTGGAAGAAGCAGCGGCAGTCACCGGCAGGAACTTCTTGCCGACATTCTCCACAGAAGATCCGATGTTCTGGAGCTTTTCTCCAGCTTCATCGATCTTGGCAAGAGTCGCATTCTGGATGCCATTTGCGTAACCACCTCCTTTTGGGCATAAGAAAAGCCCTACTTTCTTTGACATAAGTAGGGCAAAATTAAACTATAAAATTCTTAACTTGAAATTTCTATGGTGATTTTGCTTGAGCAATTTCACAAAAAGTTGTTTTTCTGAAATTTCTTTCGCTTCGTATTTTCACGATAAGCTGATTTTCTGAAATTTCTATGCTAAAATAGCCTCAGAAATTTCAATTTCCGTTTTTCGGAGGAAAGGAAACAATCATGACAAACCGAGCTGGTACACTCGTGAGTAATCTGTCAGGCGAAATGGCTTATGAATCTTTTCGACCGGCTCCGCTTCCACCGAATCCTCCTATTGAGGTGTCTGGTGAGCTTGTCACGAAACTTATGCATTCTTCTCAGGAAGCACCTGATAGGTCACGATCACATCTGTGACATACACAGGAGTCTTGTCAGAGGCTTCGCTCCAGTGGAGTATTTTTCAAGACCTTCTCGAATTCCTCTACTGTCATTCCAGCATCTTTCGCTGCTTCTTCAATCGTCACGCGGCCCTTTCTCACCAGCTTAACCAACATCCGCATGAAGGACGAGAAGAGGTTAAACGGCGGTGGGTTCCGTTTTTGGAGATGTTGCCGGAGTACAAGAGCATTTGTGAGGATATTCTTGCAGGAAACAAGGACAAATATAGCGAATGAGGTAGTGTATCATGGCGAACGATTACGGCTATTTTGGCAGCGGCAGTACCGGATATGCCCACTATAAACAGTCATTTGACCGCAACTTCGGCGGTTCCGGTGGCAGCGGAGGGAATCACAACGGTGGCGGCAATGGCTCCGGCTGCGGGCCTCTGTTGCTTATCATTGTTGTTGCTGTAGTCGCTGCGCTTGTGCTGTGGGCAATGTAATTCTTAACAAGCGGCGTATGCTGCCAATAAAAAAGAGGGCCATCGCTTGCGGCGCGGTGGTCCTCTTTTTTGCTTGCTTTTTGTTCGGTCTCGTGGTAAAATAATGCTGAAAGTTATTTCAGTGAAAATGTATTCAGTATTATTGGAGGTGCAATATGTTTATAGGCCGTGAGAAAGAACTGGTGCTCTTGCAGCAAGACTACATCGGCAAAGCTGTGATGGTCTACGGCAAGCGGCGAGTTGGAAAGACCACGCTCATTCAGAAAGCCCTTGATAACTGCCCTTATCAGACCGTCTATTTCGAGTGTTTGAAAGGCACAGTACAAGAAAATATTGATAGCCTCGTTGATGAGCTGGTTCGAGCCAAGATATTGCCAGTAGCTCTGAGCTTCAGTACACTACAAGATGTTTTTACCTATCTTAACACGCTGCCTCAGAAAATGGTTGTCGTCATTGACGAATACCCCTATCTGAAGGCGATGAATGAGCCCACAACAGTTGATTCCGTTTTTCAGAGCATCATTGATAACCGGCTTGGAAACATTGAGCTTATCCTCTCCGGCTCTCACATCGGAATGATGAAGGACCTCTTGCAGGAGAAAAATGCTCTGTATGGACGCTTTGCTGTCACTATCAAACTCAACGAATTGAACTATCTGGATACCGCCAAGTTCTATCCTGACAAAACTCCCTACGACAAGGTGGCGCACTATGCTGTATTCGGCGGTTCTCCTTTTGTGAATCAGGCGTTGCGTCCTACTGCCACGCTGCGAGAAAACATCGTCAGTACAATTCTAAATCCTGTGAGTGCGGTGTACCTGTATGCCAGTCAGTTGCTGTTGTCGGATTATTCCGTCAAAATCAACGCAGAGCGTATCTTTGCAGTCATTGGTAACGGCAAGAAGCGCTATTCTGAAATTGAAGACAAGCTGGATGTGAAGAAGACCGGCAATCTTGCAAAACAGATGAAACCTCTGCGTGACCTCGAAATCATCTCCCGCAATTACCCCATCAACAAGCTCAACGACAGCAAGAAATCTACCTTTGAAATCAACGACAACTTGTTACGGTTCTACTTTACCTTTATCTATAAAAACGCCAGCGCATTGCAAGTGCTAGGCGCAGAGGCTTTCTATGATGAGTATGTAGCCCTTACTCTGACAGACTTCATCTCTCGCCGATTTGAGGGCATTTGCCGTGACTATTTCAGTTTACAGGTTCGTTCTGGAAAACTGAAGGGTGTTCGCAACATCGGCAGCTATTACTATGACGACCCCGTCCACCGCAAGAACGGTGAGTTCGATGTTGCTCTGGAGCTGGCAGACGGCTATGCAATTTATGAGGCAAAGTATTATGCCCAACCTATGACCCTCGATGAAATTCACCGTGAGGCTCAGCAGGTGGCGAACATCAAGGAACTGGCCGTTAAGCAGCTCGGATTCATCGCCATCAATGGCTTTGTGGAGCAGGAAAAGCCTTATACCTATCTTGATGGCAATGACATTTTTGCGGGAATGTAGCCCGAAGCAAGCGGTTGACGCATCACCGCTGCAATTCAACCTGTTTTCGCACAAATCAAGGTCTTTCTCAAAGAGGTTCACCCATGGAAAAAGCCACATACAGTCTATCTGCGCAAGGAACTCATCCGAAAAAACCGGTGGAGCACACGGTTAAAGGCCGAGCATAATTCCCGGTGTGCGGAGGTCAATGTTCTGTTCGCATCCTGCCAGAAGCTGCTCAACTATGTCATGTTCTAGCCGGACCTTTCCCCTGCCTACGACTATCAGCAGATGGTTCTTTCGAAGAGCTGCACAAAAAAACAACTCGACAATCAGCTTCGTGTTTGCCACGCGTATGCCGAAAGACAGATTACTCTTATCGAAGATATGCACTGCGGAATTTTTACCGAATCGAGCTTTTCCCTCTCACGAGGCAGAATTTTCAGAGTCTCGTCCATCTTATGGTTGACTCGGATTCCATCCAATAGCCAGAGGGATGCGGCGAGCGAGTAGTTGAATTGCTCTTCCCCAACATTATAGGGCGGGCGCATAATCAAGTTTATGGCTGTCCAGTCCGCGTCAAAGTTGTAGGCTTCCGTTTCCTTGATGACAAATGAAGAGTGCACACCCCGTCTATAGCTTCAAAGTTTAGGCGGGGTTAGCTCGCTTACTAGGAGTCAATATAGGATTTTACAGCCGATTCTGTTCTGTCCGAAACGCTACACACAAAGTAACTATCGCTCCAAAAATATGGCTTCCAATAATACTGTTTGAGTTGCTCACTAAAGTTTTTACGAATAAGTCGAGAAGTAACAGTTTTATAATTGTTAGCCAATTTGGATAGTTGTACTTGTGGTGGGGCCTCAAACAAAATGTGGATATGGTCCAAGTCGGTATTGACAGCTTTAATAGTGCAATGCCATGAATCAAAGATTGTTTTTGTTTGGTCAAGCAGGTAGACTTTTATCGCACCTTTAAGCACAGGATGACGATATTTTGTTACTACAACTAAATGGTATTCTAGTAGGTAACAGGAGTGTCTATTTGTCCTATATAGGTTATTTTTGCACATAGTATATCATTTACAACTAAATATTTTTGTGGTATAATCATACTATAAAGCAACGCTATTGTAAAGGAGGTGAGTGCTTTGAATATTACATCCAGCTATCAAGTCAGAATCGTCAACTGCAGTGTCAACCTTATCGATACGGTTCGTATATATCAGGAAGCGCTCTCCTACCTGATTGGTGTTGTCAACGAAAACTGGGATGCCGTAAAAAGCATAACTACCGGAGCCTTGGAACAGCAGCGCTATATCGAAAAGCTGGTTCATGGCAATAAAAACCGTGAAGCCAAATATCAGGAATTCGATAAAATGTTCCATAAGTATCCTTCGTACTTGCGCCGTGCAACAATTACAGCTGCTATCGGTGCAGTGAGCAGCTACCGCAGTAATCTTGCTAATTGGGAAAACACCGACAAGCATACGCTACACCTATGTTTCATGTGGAGGCAGTCGTTTGCCTGACACGCGAGGCGTGACAGGCAAAAATATATAGCCCGAAAACCATGATGAACAGGAGGTACCCAGATGAGTGAAATCACGTTGAACAGCCTTCCCAAGACCTTGGACGAGCTGAAGGCTATGCCCCAGGCTGCGCTGACTGTGCCGGAGGAAGTGGCCGCTCTGACAGTGGCGGCGCTGGCGCTGTACCCGGAAAACCCTGCCGAGACCGAGAAAATGCTGGATTTCCTGCGCGGCCCGCGCCCCTTGAACGGCATCGACAAACAGTTTATCCGCGACCGTTTTCGCGGCAAGGAATACCTGATGCGTTCCTACCTTGTCGGTTCCACACCGGAAAACAACTACACACCTGTGCAGCCGTACCGAGTCACCGTTTCGGAAAACACTTACAGCCGGACGCAGTTTGTCGACGGGTACCTGACCTTATATGTGGCTTGCAGCGGCGCTGACAGCCCGCGCCCGCTAAAGCTGCGCAACAAACCATCCACAGGGCAGTGGTTTTTGTGGGAGCAGCAGCTTTTGACCGGCATCCGTATTCCGCAGGTGGCTGACCCCTGGGCATAACTCCCCGCCCTGCGACCTTACAGTTTTCCTGACAGTTAAATCGCTCTCGACCCATGGACAGGTCGAGGGCGATTTTTAGTTGTGCATTGCGGCGCATAAAAAAGGAATCTCACTTGAATCAAAGCGAAAAAGACATCCCGGAAAAGGACGGAAAAATCACCACGGCATCGGCCGCTGCTTTGATGCCCGCCTTGACATGCCCAAGGCCATTGCCAAGGGCGACGATATCTGCGCTTTGCGGCACATTAAATCCGACGATAAGCAGGGTGACCAATGAAAAATGTAGACACATCCCTCGGAGAAGCCCCATCTATAGCCGAAAGGCTTAGGTGGGGAGGTTCACATGGGACCGCGCTATACTTTCTGCTAACGGTCTCGACTTTTCCAAGGCATCGATGCGGCGGTCGATGCTCTTCTTGTCGAGGTCAAAGGATGCCACTATCTCTTCGAGATTGCCGTTCCGCGCACCATCAAAACATTTTAAGCTGTGCTGGAATGCTCTCCTGCACTTTTCCCGAAATCCAGCATTGCTCCCTGCACAAACCCAGTAAAGAGAATCCGATCGTCACCCTTCGCCAGTTCTTTCAATTCCTCCATAAAGGAATCCGTATCACTAGAGCCGCCTGCGATAACCAGCTTTTTATCCGTCTTGACATTCTTGAAGGCCTCAACCAGATATCGAATCCCCTTTTCCGGCACCAGACGACCGAGGAACAATATATAGGAATCTTTTTCCAGTCCAAAATGATCTGTGATCAGCTTTGCTTCCCGAATCTGCGGTCTATTCACACCATTGGGGATAAAGTGAGTTTCTCTATCATAGGTTTCCTTGAAATAGTCCTGCACGCCTTTGCTCAGAACAATGACCTCGTCCGCATATTTCACAGCATTTTTTTCGCCTTGGTGGATAAACTTAGAGCCAAGTCCTGATTGCCATTTCTCGCGCTGCCAGTCGATGCCGCCCGATGTCAAGTCTTGGACAACTTTTTTCACAAATAAATTTGAAAAATCGCAAAAAAATAAGCCCTACAAGGTTTTCAGTCGGTTCCGAACCGATTTGAGCCTTGTAGGGCTTAACTGTTTTCTCTATATGATTTTATCTTAGACTGCCTGCAGTGGAGTGTTTTCCATCACTTTCTTAAACTGCTCCACTGTCATTTTTGCCTTTTCAGCGGCACGTTCCATTTTTAAATCGCCGTCTCGAACAAGCTGCACCAGCATCCGCATCTCACCAATGCTAATGCCTTCTTCTCTGCCTTCGGCCTTTACGCCCTGACTAAGGTTGCACATAACAAGCACCTCTCTTTCCAGATCTTCGTTCATTGCAACGCCAAATTCTTCTTCAAGAATTTTCTTTTTCTCAGTAGCTGCTCTGGATGAAGAGAGCAGCACATCCATAAATTTCACAATACCTGTATAGTTTTCTGTACCCGACTCTCCCAGACAAATCGTTACAACGCTCATCAAATCATAGTTTTCTGATTTTTCAACAGCATTTCCAATCAACTGCTCTGGCCGAATGGAATAACGAATCAGAGTATTCTGAAACTCTTTAGTTGGATGTGTACAAACCCAGATAGAGTACACTTTTCGGATTTTCCCATACTCTGAGTTCGTGAATATCGGGCCGTGCTGTGCAGAGATCATTCTGCTGCAATAATAGATTGCACGCTTCGTCAAAGGGTACCCCGGATTAAAAGCGGTCTGCGCTTCTACATTGATAATAAGACGTATCACATCTTTCTGTTCAGCAGAACCTTCTGATGCTGGTGCGATTGCATCGAACCGAACATCATAATTGATGGTTCCCTCAGTCAGCGTAGAATCCTCATTATTGCTACCAGCAATTACGTCAGAAGTTTTCTTGGGTCTGTTTGTATCATCAACATGAACGCCAACTGTACCCACTTCTGGAGTTCCTTCGATATACTTCTCTGCAATTTCGTCTACGGAGCAGGCACTGTACTCATTCACGCAGTTCTTCATAATCTGCGCCAGAATCTGTTTGTTGGCCAGCAGCTTCTTGGCAGCCTTATCATAACTCAAATCGTATTCCGTCTGCGTTATCGCATGAGCAAGCTGATTTTCCATCGGCATTCACTTCCTTACAGCAGGGTCAACAGGAGCATATACTATCCCTATTGTGCTTTCATCTTACCATAAAACACCTTGCATATCAAGCAGGCAGATGTAAACTTTTCAGCATAGATTTGTCCATATTGCCCATTCTGATTTGAATTCAGGCCAGCAAAATATTTCAATAGTGCCACACCTGTATTCCAGATTTTTCCGTCTTTTCTAACATTCCCGTTTATCTTTTTCAAGCGATATGATAACTGCGTTTTTCTCAGCTTCATACCTTCCCTTAAACTGATAGTCTTTCCCTGCAGCAAGACCATTTGCCTCTAATAACGCCTGGACGAACTGTACTCCATTGATCCTCATCCGGCACTGTCCGTCGGTCAGCAGCCTGTCCGGGACCTTAAAGGACATTGGATGTTCGGCAGCACATGGCGTAATTGCAATAGACTGCCGATCTTTCCTCTGCAAAATGCAAATATAGGCCGGACTTCCAAGAATACGGATAACATCTTTCCCCACATTCATTCTCCGACTTTCCGCCGGAATCGTCACCAGCAAATTCATAATTCGTCCCGAATTCATGTCTGCATTCCTCTCTCAGCAATCTCATTGCCTGATTGTTGTACGTTTTCAAGCTGTTCCGGTAAATCTGGCGAAGGTATATTTTCAGATTCTTCACGTTGCGGAATCGGTATTGAAGTAGTGCCTGCTTCCCGTTCGGGCTCATCCAATACAGTAGAACTCTGATACCCAATGAAGTCCTCAAACATGTTCATCTGATGATCTGCAATGTAGTCATTATAAGATTTTCCGATACGGTTCTTATAGGCATCCGGGAAGAATTTCATCTGCTTTTTCTTCATTTCACCAGTAAGCGGATCTGTATATTCCTGTAGCTTCGGGGTGAACATGATTGCTTCTTCCAAATCAAACAACATACAAAGACCCTGATCTGAATTAGCCACCCGTCCAAGCACTTTATAACGGCATTCCCGATTCCAGTTCATGAGCCTGAAGATATTTTCCACAAATTCCAATGATGTAATATCCTTATTCACCCAGTTTTCGTCCTTCTGTCTTGCCCATTCAACAG